>Ga0114922_10004632_pt1 | contig 12758 bp, 7 predicted proteins | sample AartaG_FD_100975 | JGI IMG/M metagenome (GOLD analysis project Ga0114922, IMG submission 100975) | Deep subsurface microbial communities from Aarhus Bay to uncover new lineages of life (NeLLi) - Aarhus_00045 metaG | ecosystem: Environmental > Aquatic > Marine > Oceanic > Sediment | place: Aarhus... | reverse complement strand
GAAATCCCTGCAGCGATCAGGGCATAAGGGATTTGTGTGCGGACATGGTCGATATGGTCGGTTGCCGAAGCCATCGAAGAGATGATCGTGGTGTCGGAAATCGGCGAACAGTGGTCTCCGAACACTCCTCCTCCCAACACGGCCGCAATGATCAGGCCGGGATGAAGGCCGACTATGCGGATGATCGGGACGGCTATCGGGATCATGATGGCAAAAGTTCCCCAGGACGTGCCGGTGGAGAAGGCGATGAAACAGGAAATAAGGAAGATAACGGTCGGGATGATGCCCGGGTTGAGAGTGGCCTTGGCGGCTTGGGCCACAAACGGGCCGGTGCCCAGGGCATCGCAGGTGTTGCCGATGGCAAAAGCCAGGATCATCAAGCTGGCCAGGGGAACGAGGCCCCCCACTCCTTTCATGAAAATATCTGTTATCTCCTTGGTCCGCATGATCCCCTGTGCCCTGTAGGCGATGGCCCCCGCCATTAGGCCGAGGATGACCGCCCAAAGGACGGACAGGGACCCCGATCCTTCCATCAGGTTCCCTTTGCCTGTGATGATCAGGACGATTGGCATGGCAATGACCATCGTGACCACCGGGATCAGCATGTTGATTGCCCGGGGTGTTACGCCAGGTTTTTCTTCCATCATCACCACATCGTCCGCGATCAGGGGTTCGGCCCCGTCTCGCAGGAGCTTGCTTTCTTCCTTTACCCGCTTCTCGGCTTTTTTCATCGGACCGATGTCCTTCCGGGCTATCACCACAAAAAGGACCAACAAAAGGGCTGTGATGGCATAAAAGTTGAAGGGCATCGAGGAGACCAGGATTCGGACGGGATTTTCCATCCCCTGGGTGGCCAGAAGGCCGATGATAAAAGCTCCCCAGGCGTTCAACGGGATGAGGATGCACTTAGGAGCAGAGGTGGAGTCGAGGATATAGCTCAGTTTCTCCCGGGAAACCTTGAGTTTGTCGAAAATCGGGCGGCAAACAGCCCCAGAAACGAGAACGCAGATGCTGGATTCGATGAAAATGATAAATCCCAAAAACCAGGCAAGGAGGCCTGCAGATCTGTGAGTCCGGACAAGTCCTTTTCCGACAACCCAGTTCACGAATCCCTTCATCCCTCCCGAGTACTGGGTGAATGTTATGATCGCACCGATCATCGCGCTGAAAAGCACCACCCGGGTGTTGTCGGCATCCTTGAACACAGCGACCAGAGCGTTTATTGTCTGGATGAGTCCAACCAGCGGATTCCATCCGTGGATGATAGTCCAGCCGAGCCAGATTCCAAAAACAAGAGAGATGTACACATGTTTTGTTTTGATGGCCAAAAAGATAGCCAAAAGAGGGGGAAGGATGGAGATCCAGCCAAATGTATCCATTAGCCATACTTTACCCAAGAGACAATATCACTGCCTCCCTCTTATGTCAACTTATACGAGGTGATTACGGAGGAAGCGGGCGGTGTAGGATTTTTTGGACTGGATGATCTGCTCTGGGGTGCCTTTGGCGACCACGCGGCCTCCCTTTTCCCCACCTTCGGGTCCTAGGTCGATAATGTGATCGGCACATTTGATCACATCCATGTTGTGTTCGATGACCAAGACCGTGTGCCCGTGGTTCACGAGTTTTTGGAAGGTGTCGAGCAGGACGGAGATGTCGTTCGGGTGAAGGCCGATGGTGGGCTCATCGAACAGATAAAGGATTCTTTTCGCCTTTTGATGGACGAGATTATGGGCCAGCTTGATCCGCTGCAGTTCGCCGCCGGACAGGGTTGTGGTGGGCTGCCCCAGCCTGAGATAATCCAGTCCCACCTCGATAAGCGGAGCCAACTTTTTTCGGATTTTTGAATTTTCTGCAAAAAAATTGTAGGCTTCTGAAATACTCATCCTCAAAACATCGCTGATGTTCTTACCTTTGTATTTGATATCTAAGATTTCGTCCTGGAATCTTCGGCCTTTGCAAGCTTCACAGGTCAGGACGATGTCCGAGAGAAACTGCATCTCCACGATTTGCCGGCCCGCGCCTTTGCATTCCTCGCAGCGCCCTCCAGGGGTGTTAAAGGAAAAAACCCCCGGCTTGTAACCCATGGCCTGGGCTTCTCGTGTTTGGCTGTACGCCTCTCGGATGTCGTCCATGGCCTTGGTGTAGGTGGCAGGGATGGATCGGGGAGATGTGCTCAACGGGGACTGGTCGACCATTAGGATTTTATCCAAGTCCTCTCGTCCTGCGATTTCCTGGAAACCGTCGGATGATTTTCCTTGCCAACCCAAGTAAAGGACATCATGTAGGAGGGTGCTTTTGCCCGATCCAGAAACCCCCGTGACACACGTGAAAACGTTTAAAGGGATTTGGATATCGAGATGACGCAGGTTGTGCTTGTAGGCATCCCGGATGAATAAAAAGGATTCGGGTTTGCGCCTTTTATCGGGGATCTTTATCTTTTTTTTCCCTCTCAGGTAATCCGCAGTTAGAGACCCGGAATAGGCGAATATGTCCTTCAAAGGGCCGGCATACATGATTTCCCCTCCTGCCTCTCCGGCCAAAGGGCCCAGATCGATAAGATATTCGGCAGATTTGATAATTTCGGGGTCGTGTTCCACAACGAGCACGGTGTTCCCGATCTCTTTGAGGGATTTAAGGATGTCGATTAAGCGTTGGTTGTCGCGTGCGTGGAGTCCGATACTGGGCTCGTCCAACACAAAAAGGGTTCCCACCAGGGACGCACTTAAGGCAGCAGCTAGATTGATCCTCTGCGCTTCGCCACCGCTAAGGGTAAAGGTCATCCTGTCCAGTGTGATATAATCCAGCCCGACTTCCAACAAAAATTTAAGCCTGTTTTGGATTTCTGCGATCAATTTTTCCGCTACTTGTTTTTGGAAAGAAGAAAGGGGGAGATCCTGGAAAAATTCGAAAGCATGCCGGACGGTCTTTTGGACGACTTCGCCGATATGGAGTCCTGAAATCTTGACACTCAAGGCATGCGGATTGAGCCGCATCTGATGGCACCCAGGGCAGGGAACATATTTTCTGTAGCGGCTGATAAAAACCCGCACCTGCACTTTGTATTTTTTCCGTTGGAGCCTGTCGAAAAAGGCCTGGACCCCGTGAAATCCGGAACCGCCTTCGAAAATCAATGTCTGCCATTCTTTTTTAAGGTCCTTGAAGGGGATATCCGTAGGGATATTGTGTTCCTGGGCCTCCGCAATCAACCTTCTCATCCTCCTGCGGGATACAGGCTTGGTCCAGGGCTCGACAGCTCCTTCTTCCATCGATTTGTTCTTATCGGGAATGACCTTGTCCTCGTCCAGAACCGCCAGGTCCCCGAACCCGTGACATTTGGGGCAGGCGCCCTGAGGGCTGTTGAAGGAGAAGAGGTTAGGAAAGGGATCTTCGTACTGGATCTGGCATTTTTTGCACTCGAGTTTTGTAGAGAACAGGAAAGTTTTGCCTTCTTCTGTTTGGACTTTGACCCTGCCGTCACCCTTTTTCATCCCGATTTCCAGAGAGTCGACAAGCCGATCCTGTTCCTCTTCATCCAAGGTCATTCGGTCCACCAGAACATCCAAGGGTTGGTTTTTTTTGCCTTTGGCTTTATCCAGTGGAATAATTTTGCCCTGGTGAATGATCCGGTGATACCCGTCTTTCTGCAAATCCGAGACTCCTTTGTTTCGAGGCCATGGGAAGGATATCCAGATTTTTGTTTGGAGAGGAAAAGGATGGAGTTTTTCCACGATGGCGTCGATCGTGTCCCTCAGTACAGGTTGGCCACATTTTTGACAGTGAACTACCCCTATCCTGGCAAAAAGGACACGCAAAAAATCGTAAATTTCCGTCACGGTAGCCACAGTAGAGCGAGGATTTTTGGTGACGGCTTTTTGCTGGATGGCGATCGCGGGAGGAATTCCTTCTATGCGTTCTGCCTCAGGTTTTTCCATCCTCTCCAGAAATTGGCGGGCATAAGCGGAAAGGGACTCGATATACCGGCGCTGTCCTTCGGCGTAAAGGGTGTCGAAAGCCAGGGAGGATTTTCCCGACCCGGACACCCCGGTGACGACGATCAATTTATCAAGGGGAATATCCAGGTCGATGTTTTTCAAGTTATGAACCCGGACGCCTCTGAGGGCGATTACCTGTTTCATGATAATATTTTTCGCTTTTCTCTGATTAAGAATTCCTATTATACACTGGTTTTCCCATATTCAAAATTATAGTAAATGTTATTTTAATCGGTTCTCTTCAATTTTGTTTGGGCATTACATTCAAGGTTTTACTTTGCCATCAGGTATGTCTGGAGCGCTTTTCTCGGCGGCTTTGAACTGCGCACGTTAACTCCTTAACTCTACAACTCTATTCTCTGTTCCCGTGCCTGTCCGGATCTCTGATCCCAAGGCAAAGTCGTGCTCAATACAACATCGCCGACAATATGAGGATATTCCCATATTGTTACCCTCGAAGAACGGATCGTGAAGGCTAGATCCTCAATGGCGCTCCAGACATATCTGATAGCTTTTTCCCTTAGAGCTTGCCCACACAAAATGGAAGAGAATTTTTTGTTCTAACAGACGGCAGGAATTTATTTTGATATAATGGCAGACCTTAAGGAGATTGGGATGAAAAAAGGGACAAGGATCGCTCTTATCCTAGGAGCCATTCCGTTTATCACTATGGTTTTTGCTCTTCCGTTGGTCAACCGGATCGAACCGATCATTTTGGGGTTGCCGTTTTTGTTGTTCTGGTTATTGGCTTGGGTGGTGCTTACACCTGTCATCCTTGCCTTGGCATATAAGCTCGAGAAAAAATACAACCCGCCAGAAGAAGGGGAAGATAAGTGAACGCGGCGTTATTCATCATTTTGGGCACCATCCTGTTCTCTGCCCTATTGGGCATTTATGCGGGCCGACGTGTCAAGATGAATCTGGAGAACTGGACGGTGGGAGGTAGACAGTTTGGGATAGTCATCATATGGCTGTTGATGGCAGGGGAAATCTACACGACGTTCACCTTTCTTGGGGCCAGCGGGTGGGCTTACTCCAAAGGAGCGCCTACCTTCTACATCCTGGCCTATGGTGCTTTGGCCTACACCCTGTCTTTTTTTATCCTCCCAGCCCTGTGGAAAGTGGGGAAAAAACACGGCCTGCACACCCAGCCGGATTATTTCGTCAATCGGTATAACAGCCGTGCTCTTGGGTTCTTAGTGGCCCTTATCGGCGTTTTTTCTATAATTCCCTATCTTCAGCTTCAGCTAACGGGATTAGGCTTGATCGTGGAAGTGGCCAGCAACCAGGCCATTCCCTCCCGTTTGGCCATCGCCATTTCTTTTGTTTTGACCTGTGTCTTTGTCTATACCAGCGGAATCCGAGGAACTGCCTGGGTGTCCATCGTCAAGGACATCATGATGATCGTGGCAGTGCTTGTGGTCGGGATCGGTGTGCCGATGATCTATTTTGGAGGATTCGGCAATATGTTCCGCACCTTGATCGAGCAAAAACCGCAATACCTTGTTCTTCCGGGAGGAACATCCCACATGGGTGTGATTTGGGTTATGTCCACTCTCCTCCTGACCGGATTGGGATTTTATATGTGGCCCCATGTGTTCGGCTCGGTCTTTTCTGCCAAAAGCGCCAACATCATCAAAAGAAACGCCATCATCATGCCTATCTACCAGATCCCGATCCTGCTTATCTTCATGGTGGGATTCACCGCCCTCCTGGTTATCCCCGGTTTGGCAAATGGAGACATGGCTTTCCTGGAATTGGTCAATAAAACGTATCCTTCCTGGTTCATGGGGTTTGTGGGGGCAGCAGGGGCTGTGACGGCTATGGTTCCCGCCTCGATCCTCGTTTTATTTGCTTCGACGCTGCTCGCAAAAAATGTGTACAAGGCAGGGTTCAATCCGAAAGCCAGCGAGGAGACCGTGATGAGGCTTTCCAGGTTTCTGGTTCTTGTCATAACGACCATAGCGCTGGTTTTTGCGATAGCCTTTCCTGAGGAACTGGTCAATCTGTTAATCTTCGGGTATGACGGCGTTTGCCAGTTTTTTCCGGGGGTTGTCCTGGGGCTTTTTTGGAGGCGTGTTACAAAAACCGGTGTTTTTTGCGGTTTGATCGTGGGGATCGCTGTTGTAGTGGGGCTTATTGTCAGCGGTCGTGACCCGTTTCTCGGCATGAATGCGGGATTTGTGGGATTGGCCATTAACAGCGTTTTGACTTTGGTGGTTAGTCTTAGCACGAAACCAACGGATGTGAAAAAACTTGAATCGGAGGAAAGGCATGATCGATGAGTTAAAAAAAGAAACTGAGGAATTAACCAGCCAACTAATCGCCTGGCGGCGCGATTTCCATCGGAACCCAGAGACTGCATTCGAGGAGCACCGGACATCTTCGGTTTTGCGGAAATTCCTGGAGGACCATGACATCCCCGTTCAGGTCATGGCCAAAACAGGGCTCCGAGGTGTATTGAAGGGAAAACCTGGAGGCAAGACCGTTGCGCTGAGGGCCGATATCGATGCCCTTCCTCTAAAAGAAGACGGGGACAAAGAGTATATATCCGAAAATCCTGGAGCTGCCCATGCCTGTGGTCACGACGGACACATGGCGATTCTGATGGGGGTGATCGAGCTTCTCTGTCGAAGAAAAGATGTCTTCCAGGGCGATGTGGTGTTCCTGTTCCAGCCCTCCGAGGAGAGGATCCCAGGAGGAGCAAAGCTCATGATAGAAGAGGGCGCCTTGGAAGGTGTGGATGCCATCTTCGGTCTCCACCTCTGGCAGCTCCTTGCCACGGGTGTTGTCGGGCTCGTGAAGGGTACCATGATGGCCCAACCCGACAAATTTACGATCCGCATCCAGGGAAAAGGCGGACACGGCTCGATGCCCCACCAAACGGTGGACCCGATCCTGGTGGCATCCCATCTAGTCGTGAATATCCAGAGCATCGCCAGCCGGAATGTGGACCCCTTGAAGCCTGTCGTTGTTTCATTCGGAACCATCGAGGGAGGCACGATTTACAACATCATCCCTGAGGAAGTGATGCTGACGGGAACGGTACGGAGCTTTGATGCCGATGTGCAAAAACTGTCCGAAAATCGCTTGAAGGAGATAACCGATGCCACGTGTGCGGCCTTCGGGGCAACGGCTGATTTTCAGTACGAGAAGGGTTATCCCACGCTTGTCAACGATGAAACAATGGTGGATTTTGTGGCTCATATAGCCGGTGGAATTTTTGGAGATGGCAAGGTGCAAAAAATCGAGCCTGTAATGGGCGGGGAGGATTTTGCCTATTTTCTCCAGGAGATTCCCGGGGCATTTTTGTTTTTTGGGATGGGGGATGGGATGAAATATCCCCATCACCATCCGGCGTTTGATATAGACGAAAAAGCACTTCCCCAGGCAACTCTTTTGATGACCGCTCTTGCTCTGGAGTATTTGGAACAAAATTCCTGATGAATCTTTTTCTGGTTATTTCTGTTGCTCTGGCATTGGCTATGGATGCCTTTGCCGTATCGATTGGGCTGAGCGTGCTCCCGGATGGCCTGAAAAAAAGTCAGCGTTTACGTCTGGCATTTTTCTTTGGGTTTTTCCATTTCCTTATGGCACTGATCGGGTGGCTGGTAGGTCAGGGATTCCTGGACTATATCCGCGATGTGGATCATTGGGTGGCGTTCGGATTGCTTCTTTTGATCGGAGGTAAAATGGTGGCGGAGTCATTCCGCAACAAGGGCTCGGCAAAAAAAGTATCGGATAATCCGACCAGGAGCGTTACCCTAATTATGCTTTCGATCGCCACCAGCATCGATGTCTTAGCTGTTGGCATAAGTTTAGCCGCCATTCAACAGAAGATCCTGTATCCCTCCATCATCATAGGAGTCGTGGCCTTTGTGATGACATATGTCGGGACAAAGTTAGGGCCTGTGATCGGCAAAATGGCTGGGAAAATGGCTGAACTTTTTGGGGGTCTTGTCCTGATTATTATCGGAATCAAAATCTTGGTAGAGCATTTGTGATCCTCAGGAATTGTTCGCTTCTCGTTCTGGAAACTATTGACAAAAACAGGGGCTGCTACAGCTGGGAATATTGGTGGAACATGGAGAGACAATTTTTGTCTGCAAAGTCCTGGAATGAGTGTATCACGGCCAAAACGACAAATTCAACAGGAAAGAGCTCGAACTGCACGACCTGCGGAGGGGGAGGTTGCTGAATAATCCAGACTGACTATTTGGTTGTCTTGCGTTTTCGTTTTTCCTCTAAACTGCCTAAAAATTCGTACATAACAGGGACGACGATCAGACGAAGCAGGATGGCAAAGAAAAATCCACCGATATAGACTACGGCAAGTGGACGATGGAGTTCAGCACCGGTTGTGACGATCAGGGCCATCGGAAGAACCGCAACGATCATCACCAGGTCTGTCATGATGATCGGCCTTAATTTCGTCAGGGCCCCTTCCACAACGGCTTGATGCAGCGCCATGCCCTTTCTTCTGTAGTCGTTGATTTTTGCCACCAGGATGACATCGTTCTGAACGCATATGCCGAAGAGAGCGATCAACCCGATGGTTGAGGAAACATTGAGCGTTTGCCCGGCGATCAGAAGACCCAAGATTCCTCCGATTAGGGTCGTGGGAATGTTCAAGATGATCAGGGAGGCCTGCCAGATGGACCCGAAGGAGGAAAAAAGTATAACAAAAATGATCAGGATCACGATGAACATCAAGGTCGTCAGGTGGCTCATCGCTCTCTGCTGACTCTCGAATTGTCCGCCAAAGGTAACAAAATACCCAGGAGGAAGATCAACCTCTTGTTCGATTTTTTCTCGGGCTTCACTGACAAAACTCCCGATATCTCGTTTCACCACATTGCAGAGAATGATCTTGCGGCGCATCAAATTCTCGCGAAATATGGTTTGTGGACCTTCACTCTTAGTTATCTCCGCTAGCTCAGAAAGGGGGATTCTCTCCCCGTTCGGGGCATCCACTAGGAGGTTTTTGATGGCATCCTCGTCATTTCGATACTTTTCAGGAAGCCGGATGAGCACAGATGTGATCCTGTCCACCTCGTAGACATCCGTCACTTCGATACCGTTAAGAGCAGTCTCGATGATATCAGCGACATCACTCACCGGAATTCCGAAGCGAGCTAATTTGTCTCTATTGAGGCTTATGACTAATTGGGGGATGCCTGTTGTTTGCTCGACCTGCAAATCCGCCACTCCTTGGATTTCTGCCATGATATTGCGGATTTCTTCGATTTTGTCATTCAGGGTGTGTAAATCCTGCCCGAAAAGCTTAACGGATAATTGTCCCTCAATACCGGTCAGCATCTCGGCCAGTTTATTGGCTATCGGCTGTTCAAAAATATAAGCGATGCCAGGGATCTTATCCAATTCTTCTCGCATGGCTTGTGTGATTTTTTCAAAACCTCTTTTTCTCTTTTCTCTGGGAAGGAGTTCGATGTTGTAATGGCTGTGGTTAACGGGATGGAGATGTTCAGAGCCCTCAGCAGTTCCTGTGGTACGAGAAACAGATAACACTTCTGGGAATGAGAGGAATAATTTTTCGATGTGCGTCCCCATTTTTATAGACTCTTCCAGAGAAGTCTCGGGGAGCATCACGGTTGAAGCCATGATGGCGCCCTCATCCAGGGGAGGCACGAATTCCTTACCCAGGAAGGTATAGGAGATACCAGCCCCTATGATGAGAATCAAAAAAACGATCAGGATGGTCCTTTTGTGCTGGAGAGCTCCAGAGAGTATGACCTTGTATTTTTTGCTCAGGAATTCTGTGACCGGATTTCTTCGTTCCTTGATGTGTTTTTCTGTCAGGACCATGGATGCCAGGACAGGTTTCAGCGTGAGATTCAGGATAAGAGAGCCAAACAGGGCAGCCGCAACAGCAAAAGCTGTGGGCCGAAACATGGCGCCTTCGATCCCACGTAGCGTTAAAAGAGGTAAAAAAACAAGGATAATGATGAGATTGGCGGAAAAGAGATATTTCCCCACATCCTTAGCTGCTTCAGAAGTAAGGGCTAGGGTGGAAGCCTGGCCTTTTTTTTCCTTGAGCACCCGGTAAATATTTTCGACCATGATGATGGAGCCGTTGGCGACCTTGCCAATTCCTATGGCCAATCCTCCTATTGACATCACCGTCAGATCTACCCCGAATATGGCCATGAACACCAATGCGATAAGTATGGAAAAAGGGATAGTCAGTGAGGCGATGAAAGAACTCCGCAAATTCCACATGAAAAAGATCATGACTAAAACAATTAGAATTGCGCCTTCCAGGATGGAGGTTTCCACATGTTTAATAGATTTTAAGATGAGTTTGGATTGATCATAGAAGGATTTAATCTTGATTGTTTCAGGGAGGTCCTTATCCATCTGAGAAAGGGCATTTTTTGTGTTGCTGATAGCTGTGAGGGTGTCGCCTCCATATTGTTTTTCGACGGTCACATACACGGATTCTTGGGCGTTATGGCTGCCTGATTCCCTTCTGAATTTTGCTCCGATTTTCACATCGGCCACATCCATAACATGCACAGGAATATTATTTCTTGATGTGATAACCGTTTTTTTGATGTGATCCAGCGATTCTAGGCGTCCCAGGCCTTTGATCAACACTTCTTGAGAGCCTTTCATAATGATGCCACCTGAAAAATTGCGGTTGCTGTTTTCGATCGCCTCGGTGACTTCGTTGATCGTGATGTCGTAGTGCTTGAGCATTTCGGGCTTGAGATGGACCTGGAATTGTTTGATGAAGCCGCCCAGGTTGATCACAAAAGACACGCCGGACACACCCTGGAGTCTGTACCGGATCGTCCAATCCGCGACCGACCGAAGCTCCATCGGATCAGTGCCTTCTCCGGTTACAGCGAATTCGAAAATCTCCCCCATCCGGGATGAAACCGGTCCCAGTATCGGACGAGTCGTTCCGATGGGGAGCCGCCCTGCGATGAGTTCCAGCTTGCTCGAAACAATCTGTCGAGCAAGGTAGATATCCATACCCCAGTCAAATTCCACTGTCACGATAGAATCGCCAGTGGCTGATTCAGATCTCACCCGTGTTACATGAGGGGCCCCGTTGAGTAAGCTTTCCAAGGGAAATGTAATAAGACGTTCCACATCTTCCGCGGCCATGCCCGGATTTTCAGTGATGATAACTACAAGCGGGGCATTAAGGTCAGGATAGATATCCTTTGGCATTTTTGTATAAGCGATTATTCCCCATAGAGATACCAAAATCACAAGCAGGATGGTTAAAAGCTTATGTTTCAAAGCAGAATCGATGATTTTATCTATCATCTTTTTTTTCTCCACATTTTGTTCACCGGGCTAGTGAATATGCCCTTTTTTAAGGATGTCCTCATAAAGTTTGGATTTGAGCTGGAAATTTCCCTTAGTCACCACTAAGGCACTCTCCTGAATTCCTGCTAAAATCTCGACGTATCCTCCGTTGCGGACTCCGATCTTGACGATTTGAGGGATGTATTTTCCCGCCACTTTTAGAAAAACGATGTTTTCGTCCTTTTCAGCCAAAACAGCTTCGACAGGGAGAACAAGAGCTTCATTTTGGTGGTTAAGAATGATGTTGATATCGGCAAACATGCCGGGTTTAAGTTTGTATTCTCTGTTTTTGACATCAGATCGCACGGTTATGGTACGGGTTTCTTCGTTCAACACGTCGCCTATGAAGCTGATTTTCCCTAAAAATGTTTCTCCGGGATAGGCTGGAACAGAGGCTTCAACCTCCTGCCCGATACGTATCTTCGCGATATCTCTTTCATAGATATCGGTATGGATACAGAGCACGGAGGGGTCCATGATGATCAGGATTTCTGTTGTTTGGTCGACCATAGCGCCGAGTATAGCATTGTTTTCGATAATTTTTCCGCTTATCGGCGCATACATGGTGATAATAGGATTGATCTGGTGCGTTTCAGCAATCTGCTTAACCTCAGACTCAGAAAATCCCAACACATGGAGTTTTTTCTCGGCAGCATCAAGGCTCGCTTCAGCGACCTTATACTCGGCCTCACTGGAAAGAAAATCCTTTTGTGCGCCTACTCCTCGATCGAAAAGCCTTTTTTGCCGTTCATGATTCACCTTTGCCAACTCGTAGTCCGCTTGTGCTTTATAGAATTCCGATTTTGCCGTTCCCACTTCTTCGCTCTGAAGGGTAACGAGTTTTTGCCCAATTTTAACCCAGTCTCCTATGAGGACATGGATTTCAGAGATCCTTGCTGGGAATGCATAGCTAACAATGGCCTTTCTTTGTGGATGGGCGAAGACTTTTCCTAGGGCCTGGAGTTGAGATTTCAGAGGTTGATAAGTCGCTTCAACCGTTTCTATTTCAATGGCGTTTTCTTCTTCTGCGGATAATTCCACAACAGTATCCGGGCCCCAAACTCTTCCGGCATTTACATTTTGGGCTCTGTTGCCGAATCCTTGTCCAACCGCCTGTCTTTTTTGCTGTACCCTCCGTTTGCCCTGGGGTTGGAGCTCTTGGGAAATCTCTTGCCCGGAATTTTTTGCGCTGTGTCGTCCTCCTCGGCAGGATATGCCGAAAGCGATTATGGCTGTTATCAGGAAAAGATTGATGACGTATTTTTTCATTGTCCGTCTCCTTCTAGTTTTTGTCCGATTGATTTTTCCAGTGCGGCTATGGCCACATCGTAATTGAACAGAGCATCAGCATAGGAGGTTCTTGCCTCAATCAAAGTACGACGCGCTTCGATCAATTCAATTCCGCCTATTTCGCCTTCCTGG
>Ga0114922_10004631_pt1 | contig 12758 bp, 9 predicted proteins | sample AartaG_FD_100975 | JGI IMG/M metagenome (GOLD analysis project Ga0114922, IMG submission 100975) | Deep subsurface microbial communities from Aarhus Bay to uncover new lineages of life (NeLLi) - Aarhus_00045 metaG | ecosystem: Environmental > Aquatic > Marine > Oceanic > Sediment | place: Aarhus... | reverse complement strand
AGATCAGCCCGGACATGCTCTTTATAATAAAATAAGTGAAAAAAGATGGCTTCAAAGGAAAGATAACAAAATTTTACCTCGTTTTATATCTAGGAACTATCTTTTTTTTCATGAATATGCAACTTTAATAAACTTCAAGGAACAAATTTTGAATGTTGTCTCAGCAATTCGAGAGTGGGATATAACTAAAAGTTGAGATGCTCCCTCAAAAATAAGGAGTTTTATAAATACAAAAATGTTAAAAGTTTCCATGGACTAGATTTATATTATTATGAGACAAAAAGTAATTGGAATAACCCTATTAATTCTTGGTTTTTATTTGGTATTGATTAATCCTATTGTATCCGTTCTTATTCACATAGTTTTTAACGTTCAAATCGATATTCCGTCGAATTATTTCAAATTTTGGATTCGTGCCTTGTGGGACCTTTGGTTGTGGATTACTATTCTCTTTGCTGGACTGGGCGTCGTATTCATTAAATATGGTCGCATTAATATGCTCAAAACAAATAGCGTCTCTCTTGAGAGGGCCGAAGCTCAGTAATCTCTTGATGAAAATGTGTTATGTCAAAAAATTTAAGAAAAAACAAGAAAAAATTACTGAAGTAGGATCTTTTGTAGAACAAGTAGAATATGGATTTGGACTAAAAACTTAACCAAAGTTTACAATAAAGGCCGATATCAATACGATTGAGATTAGGATCATGGCGAGGAGGATATTCGTTGTTCGAGTTGTGTTTTGAATTCGTTCTAATTTTTTCTTTAATTGTTTCAACTCTTCTACTATCTTTTCTTCATTCATTTGCATCAACAAAAGGTTTGTTCGTATAAATTTAAATTTTACTATTATCTCAGATGTTTTTAGCTTTAATAGTGAAATTTCGTATTGAATGGTAAATTCAAAGTCTGATTTCAATTAAATTCTATGAAAAAACTAAACAAAAACAATTTTCATTATTATTATTATTATTAATGAACGGCTTAAGAAAGTGATTCCTAAGGTTTAAATATTCTACAAACAATATTTATAAAATGAGTGATAACAACCAACATTTTAAAATAGTTAAGCATAAAGATTATTTATGTGTAATACAAGAAAATATTTCCGTAGTTCACTCTGCTTACACAAATGATCCTCTAAATATGTATCTAATTTTAGGAAATCATTCTGCTTTATTAATTGACACAGGATGCGGGATATCTCCTTTAAAAACAATAGTAGATAAACTAATTGGTTCAAGAAAATTATTAGTTTTTAATTCCCACGCCCATTGGGATCATATTTTAGGTAATGAAGAATTTGGTGAAGTATATATTCATGAAAATGAAGAAAAAATAGTCTCTGAACCTTACAATCTCTCGCATTCAAAGGAATTATTTGCCAAATATTATGCCAATAGAAATTTTTCTATTCCTCCTGCGAAAATTATTAAAAAATTAAGTGATGGAGATATTTTTGACTTAGGAAATATCAGTATTAAAGTAATTCACGCACCAGGCCATTCTTCAGGCTCAATATGTCTACTTACCAATAAGAACGAACTTTTTACTGGAGATGTTGCATATTACGGAGATCAGTTTTTACCCAGAAAAAGACACATTCCCATAGTTCTCGAAAGCCTTTCTAAATTGATAAAATTATGCGAGAAAAACAAGTCGCTCGAACTTTATCCGTCACATAGACAATTTTTTTAACATTATTTAAATATTTTTTAAGTAATCATAAAATAATTTAGTAATTAATAAGGAATTATCTACTCTTCCTTTTTCGAAGGATTTCTTTTTCCAAATCTTCTTTAAATTTTAAAGCATAGTTAGTAATATCTTTACATAAATTTTCAAATTCCATAGGGTTGAATTCATGACCGAGCTCCCTATTAACATTTAACTTTTCTAAATCTTCCCATTTTAAATTAACGCCTAAAATAGGAGTAATTTGAATATTATGTTTTCGCGCAAGTTTTATTTCGTTAATGCAGTCGTTTGAGTTCAGCGCTTTATCTGATGAAAAAAAGATAAATAGTTGGCATCGTGGAACCGTTTTTTTCATCCAATCATCTATGTTTCCTACAAGATCTTCTTCGCAATAATAGACATTTGAAATCTCTTTATGTGATTCAAGATATTTTGCGAGGTCTGCGATCCTATATCCTTTAAAGTCATCCACGGCATGACTGATAAAAACACGGATTCTTTTTGATTGCACTGTCTTTCTTCGAACAAGTATAATAGATAAAGCGATTATACCAGCTAAACCAATTGCTATATATAATCCAAATACTTCAAAAAAAGTTATAATATCAAACGGAACGGAAGGAACGCTATTAGGATTCAAAGGATCAGAGCCAGCTTGGATTTCCTCTCCATCACTATATCCATCACCATCCGTATCTCGATTCGTTGGATCTGTACCATATATATTAACTTCATCACCATCTAATAAACCATCATCATCAGAATCGTCATCGTTAGGATCTGTATTACTTGTATATTCATCCAGATTGGAAAGGTTATCACCGTCGGGATCCTCATCTGAATCATCTATTAGTGGATTTAGACTATTGGATACCTCCCATCCATCTGGCATATTATCATCATCAGAATCTGCATCGTTAGGATCTGTATTACTTGTATATTCATCCAGATTCGAAAGATTATCACCGTCGGGATCCTCTTCTGAATCATCTATTAGTGGATTTAGACTATTGGATACCTCCCATCCATCTGGCATATTATCATCATCAGAATCAGCATCGTTAGGATCTGTAATATAACCATCTAAACCCGAAACCACTTCTTCTCCATCTAAAATGTTATCATCATCAGAATCGGGATCGTTTGGATCTGTATTATAAGTGTTAACCTCCGCTCCATCAGATAGGTTGTCGTTATCTGTATCTGGATTATTCAAATTGGTATGATGTATAAAAAGTTCTTGAGCATTTGTAAGTCCATCGTCATCACCGTCATAACCAGTATCAATGATTTCTAAATCGTCGGCCAAGCCTACTAAATACGCTAAATTCCCAGAAACATGTACTCCTCTAGTATCTCCACCGTCAAAGAATGAAGTTATTTTTGAAGGATTTACTGGATTGGTAACGTTGATAATTTCTAACCCGTCCAAATAATCTGCTACAAAAGCAAGGTTTCCTGAAACACAAACACTATGTGAATTATTATAATCATCACCATACTTACCTAATAACCTTGGATTGGTAATATCGCTCAAATCAATAATTTCTAAACCTTCATCCATATCTGCTAAATAAGCAATACCCCCAGAAACATATACATCCAATGCAAATCCGCCATCATTAAATTGCCCTACTTTAATTGGACTAGTAGGGTTGCTTACATCAATAATTTCTAACCCATTAGAACCCTCTGCTATATAAGCAATATTACCAGAAATATATACACTACGAGACCAATTGTAATTATCACCATATTTTCCTAATAACCTTGGTTTGGTTGGATCAGTGATATTTATTATTTCTAAGCCATCATCCATATCTGCTAAATAAGCAATACCCCCAGAAACGCATACGTCGTTCACAAATCCGCCATCGCTGAAATTTCCCAATTTCAAGGGGATTGAAGGATCGTTTACATCTACGATTTCCAATCCATAACTCCCAGATGCTACATAGGCAAAATTATTGGAAACATACACATTATTAACTTGCCCTTCGGATTGAAAAACCCCCAACTCTAAGGGATTAGTAGGATCGCTAACATTAACAATTGTTAATATGGGCTGACTATATGCTACATAGGCAATATTATTAAAAACATAAATACCTGTAGGTGAACCTCCATATGAATAAGAACCTAATTTCGTAGGTGCAAGCCACTGTCCACTAACAAAACCTATATCTATGATTTCTATCCCTTCATCATAATCTGCAACATAAGCAAGATGTCCAACGACATATACATCATATACTTTACCCCCGTCTTGAAATACTCCCATTAATGAAGGATCAGCTGGATCACTTACATCAATGATTTTTAAACCATTAATAAAATCACCTGCATAAGCAATATTTCCTGATATATATACACTTTGATAGTTTTCACCAGCATCAAAATTCGCCAACTTAATGGGCTTCGTAGGATCGCTCACATCAACGATTATTAGTCCATTACTGTGGGTTGCCACATAGGCGATATTTCCAGAGAGAGCTATACTTACTGCTCCGGAGCAATCAGAATTGAATCCTAACATAATGGGATTCGTAGGATCGCTCACATCAATGATTTCTAAAACTCCATCAGCAAGATACGCAATATTACCAGAAACATATACCTCATAAGCCGCTCCGCTAACATAATATTGTCCTATTTTTTTAGGATTAAAAGGATCTGATACATCAATAATTTCTAATCCGTCATACCCATCAGCTACGTAAGCAATGCCTCCAGCAACATAGACACCATTAGACCAATTGTAATTATCATAATAATGTCCTATTACAAAGGGATTCTTAGGATTGCTCACATTAATGATTTTCAAACCTTCTGTAGTACATGCTACATAAGCAAGATTCCCTGAAACAAACACATCATACGCACCATAACCTCCAACGGGACAATAACTTAAATAATCAGGATTGGTCGGATCAGTAGTATTAATGATTTCTAGACCGTATCTTGCTATATATGTCGTATTCCCAAAAACGAAGACTCCTCTAGGTTCTATACAATCATACTGCCCAATTTGAGTAGGTGATACCGATTGAGCACTTGTTCTAGGATATGAGTTAATCTCATCTATGTAATCATTTTGATCTAGTAGATTTTCAACTCTAACAAGGAGTAAAGAATTTGTCAATGTGATTCCATAAAGAAAGATCACAAAAATAAAAATCATTATTGGTTTTTTTCTTAATATTCTCAATTATATTCGCCAAAATTGTATAGACCGTAGTGTGAAAAAATAAGATATAATATTATTTAATAGTTTTCAAATTTACTATTGTAATTCTCTTATTATAGTCTAAAACATAAAATAATGTCTTTACAGTTAATCGGTGAAGCTATGTGTATATCAGGAACGCCTCGGAAGAACGGGAATAGTGAAATACTTTTAAGGTCTGCTTTAAAACCTTTTAAAAATAATGGACGGTAAATATTGGTAAAATAAATATTACTTTCAAAATTGAAGCTGTAGGTAGCGATGAAAAAACCATTGAAGTGAATTATTCCTAAAAAGATTAAATTTAAAAAAGTTTTTAGAAAAAAATATAAATAATCTAAAAACAATATTTATAAAATGAGTGATAACAACCAGCATTTTAAAATAGTTAAACATAAAGATTATTTACATGTAATACAAGAAAATATTTCCATAGTTCACTCTGCTTACACAAATGATCCTCTAAATATGTATCTAATTTTAGGAAATCATTCTGCTTTATTAATTGACACAGGATGCGGGATATCTCCTTTAAAACCAATAGTAGATAAACTAATTCTTTAGAATTTTTATTAATATCCTGCAATTCCCCCCGAATATTCCTTAGTAATATCTTTCCTGAATTGGGTCTTAATAGTTTTGCAATTAGCTTAAGTGTCGTGGTTTTCCCAGCTCCATTTGGACCTATTAATCCAACAACTTCACCATTTTGAACTTCCAAATTAATATTATCAAGTGCTAAGAAAGAGCAATATTTCTTACTAATGTTTTCCAATTTGATAACGGTTTTTGTCATGAGCTTTTTCTAAAGAGATACAACAACATAAAGGTATAACTAATATTAAATAGTGAAGGAAAAATTATTATTTCCATTTTTTTTTAAGCTTATTTTCCACACTTACTAATTAGTAAGATTCAAAATAAGTTAATAAACATTATGTACTTCCTAAGTCTTTTGTTTATTTTTAACCATTCATCTCGTATATTAATTAATTGAACTATCTCACGGAAATCAAGTGTTATAATCAAATTGGGAGTTTTCAAGATGGTGAAGAATATAGTTTCTGGAACGCCTTAATTGAGTTTAAAGGAGATTTTTGGTTTCTCAGATTTTTTTAAAGAATTTACCAAATCTAAAGTTTTTTTTAGATTCAATTCTCGGCAAGGGGTATATTTCTGAAATGATATCAATAGTTTAAAACATATATTTAGGAATATTTGAAAAAATACCTCAATTTTTATTAGTTTTAAACACTCGTGATTCTATTATTTTCATAAGAAATTGTGCTGAACTTGAGATTCAGTTTTCTTAAAGTATTTATTAATATATAATAGGAATATATTTTTATACGAAAATGTCATATAAACATCTGAATATGTCAAAATTATCAGATACTAAAAATTACTTCTTTTTTTGAGTTCTATTTTTCATAATAATAACACTAAATTTTTTTCTAAAAGAAATAGGTGATGTAATTTAACACGATAAAACTAAGAAAAAGGATAAAAAATTTTAACGATAAATTTAACACAAAGAAGGGCTATATTCTGGCAGGAATCCATGTTGGTTTCTTTATGTGGCTATTAGGCAGTTTAACCTCAATTTATCGGGGACAAAATATAACTTCAGCTCTTCTTAGCAATGTAAAATTGGGTATACCCCCGTGTATTACTATGTATCTGGCTGCAATTGTCAAAGAATGGCTTAAGAACGACAAAAAAACGAAGGAGTTATCTAAGAATGACAAATATAATAAGCAAAATTAAAGGAGAGAAAAAATGAGCGAAGAAGATTGTTCAAATAAGGATTGTAATAATAAGACCATAACCGATAACAATAAATAAAAATACTTTATTTTAGTCAAATATTGAAAAGAAAGTGATTTAGTGGATATAAAAAAGATTATCTATTACTGTATAGTAAGTATTTCTGGTATTTTCGGGATTGTGTATTCATTCTTCCATGTTAACCTATTAATTACATCTTTCTTGGCTAAATTAATGCTTATAGGTTCTTTCATTTTTTTAATTACTGGATTAATTTTTATAGTTTATACTTTAAAAGAAAAGGAAAAAAAATATGGTACTATGGATTATTTGAGTTTTCTTTGGTTTTTATTTTTACTTGTTACGATTTCTTATACAAATGGATTAAGCAACCCAGGTATACAAGGTATGAACTTGCCATTTTTCATCCTTGGAATTAGTCTTACCCTTGGATTTAGTATTGGAATTTTATATGTGTATTTTTCTGTAAAAAAGATTAAAACTAAAGAAATAAATAAAAAAGTTATTGAGCAATAGCCCAGACAATAAAAAGAACAAGAAGACAAAATGAAAGTATAAATAAAAAAATAATAACAGCTTTAAGGTAATTTTCCTCAGTCTTCTTTGCACTTGGGTGTTTAGATGGTATTATGCGGCTATTTAAATCAATTTTATTTAACGAAGTGAAGGATTCTAAAAAATTATTCAATTGTTGCGCATAATCAACCGTAAATGGAGAGTCTCTTAGGTATGAAAGATATTTTGGTTTTTGAGAAATAAATTCAAGGGCTAAAAAATTATATTCTCCCGCAAAAAAATCAATTCCTTGCGTGTGAGGAATATTACGGGTGAAAACATTAAACCTTTTGATATCTTGCAATTTAAATGATCTCCGGTAGATACGTAATTTAGACCAAAATCTCTCATAAATTAAAATATTGTCAGCATTATCAATCTTAAAAATCAATTCAATATTTTTACATAATAAACCAAGAATAAAAGTTATGGTCACTAGTGATCCCACAATTATATAATACCAAAACTCATGTCTTAAAAAAAAAGGAGGAAATACCAACATAATCATTGGTAGTAAAGACATTAGTAATATTACATACCAATATGTTCTAAGATGTATTTTTATTATTGGAAGATCCTCTTCTGATGAATCCATATTGAAGTCATTTTTGTCAATATTATTATCTTTCCTTAGATAAGTTTGCTTTACATTTCTGACATTTAATTTTTTCTATTATTTCACTCATTTTATTTAAAAGTTATATGTGACCCCCTTTATGTTGAGTTTAATTTTTCACGATGAGTGGTACTGTGTTGAATGCCAAGAAAACGATCGCATCTGGTACCCCGCACATGGAAGTGCAGAAGATAGATGACAGCAGGATTATATTAATCTTTACGTTGCTTTGAATAATCTAAATACATTTTTATCTGTTATGTTAATTCTTTTTGGCGGTGCAAGTTCGGCATTTTTTACGGTAATAGGTCTTCAAATCTTAAATATTAATCTGGCTAGAACTACTAGTAAAGATCATCATAGTAATGGTTATACTTGGATATCTCTTGAGTTCTTTGGGTGGCCTCCAATAGGCACATATTTACATGGATATGCCCAATCAGGATCTGCGGTGTACAATTTCCTTTTTTGGCCTGCCGTTGATATGGGCCTGGCAATGTATGTTTTTTATGGAGCATACATACACGATTGGACATGGATGTCAATATAGTAAAATATAGCTTGAGAAAAAGCTTAATAAAATCAATTTTTTTTTTTATTTTTGTCAGATTTTTAATTCTATTGAACAAAAGCAAAAGAGTTACTCAGAATAGTTAGAACATCTATGATATTCCAAAAATACAGGTATTTCTGTTGAAAAGGTCAGTTTCTCCTCGATCAGAACATAATATTTAAGAAAATTAAGAAAGGTCTTTTAATATAATTTTAAAATTTCTTTATTTGCTACAAGGGATAGAATGCCAATTAGAAAGAATAGGTTATACCTTGGAATGGCGGGTTTACCAAATTCACCATAATCACAAAGAAAAGTCCTTTAGAAGTGCTAAAAGAAAATAAAGGAATTAAGGAACTAAAATTTAAATGAGATCAATCGAAATATTTTGCAAAATAATTAAAAAAAAAGTTAGAAAAAATTATAGGATTTAAGTTTTGTTTATTATTCCCTCTTTCTTCTTAGTAATACTACGACTGCAACGCCTATTACTGCTCCTCCGCCAATAACCGAAGCTATAATAATTAATTCGAAAGGAATTGCTCCTCCAGGGATTGAATTAATAGTTACCGTAACTGTGTTCGAGATAAAATTTCCACTTTCGTCTGTTAAAGTTATGTTATATGTATAAACACCAGGAGCAAAGCCATCGGGGATATTATATACGACCGGCGTATTATTAGCCCAAGGTGTTGATATTACTACTATACCCGTTCCTATCAGTTCGATCGTATAAGTGTCTGGATTTGCATCAGTTGCCGTCCACGACAGGCTCTGCCCCATGTATCCCGCCTCCACAGTGAAATTATTAGGGCTAACGGTTATAACCGGATTGGTTGTATCTTCTTCTACGGTGAAATTGACGCTATCGGTGATAAAATTGCCATAATCGTCTGTGAAGTTAACCGTATAAATGTACGATCCTACGCCAAATCCATCGGGGATGTTGTAGTTAATTGCATTTCCGCTCGTCCATGCGGTTGGACCTGCAACTATTCCCGTCCCTAGCAGTTCGATCGTATAATTGTCCGGATTTGCATCAGTTGCCGTCCAAGAAATGCTCTGCCCCGTATATCCCGCTTCCACAGTGAAATCGCTCGGAGCGTTTGATATTATCGGGTCTTCCATATCAACTCTCTCCCGGACTTGAATGACTGCCAAGCCCGAACTACCATCCGCCAAGTAGGCGTAATCTCCGCTCACGTAAATGCCATATCCAGATCCGGCCGTGTTTTCGTAAACGGGCGTTCCCGGGTTTGTCGGGTCGGAAATGTCGATAACCGCCAAGCCCGAACTACCAGCCGCCAAGTAGGCATAATCTCCGCTCACGTAAACGCCTCGTGCTAATCCGGGCGTATCTACGTAATTGACCGTTTCCGGGTTTGTCGGGTTGGATATGTTGATAACCGCCAAACCCGAACCATAATCCGCCACATAAGCGTAGTCTCCGCTCACGTAAATGCCATGTGCAGTTCCAGTCGTGTCTGCGTAATTGACCGTTTCCGGGTTTGTCGGGTCGGAAATGTTGATAACCGCCAAGCCCGAACTACCATCCGCCAAGTAGGCGTAATCTCCGCTCACGTAAACATCACGTGCCTCTCCAGTCGTGTCTGCGTAATTGACCGTTTCCGGGTTTGTAGGGTCGGATATATTGATAACCGCCAAACCCGAAGTGTAATCCGCCACATAGGCGTAATCTCCGCTTAAGTAAACGCCAGCTGCAGATCCAGCCGTATCTGCATAATTGACCGTTTCTGGGTTTGTCGGGTCGGATATATCGATGACCGCCAAGCCCGAAGGGCCATCCGCCACATAGGCGTAGTCTCCGCTCACGTAAACGCCATATGCCCATCCAGTTGTGTCATTGTAGACGGGCGTTCCCGGGTTTGTCGGGTCGGATATATCGATGACCGCCAAGCCCGAACTCCAATCCGCTACATAGGCGTAGTCTCCGCTCACGTAAATTCTTCCTGCAGATCCGGTCGTGGGTTCGTAAACAGGCGTTGCCGGATCTATAGGCTCGGTAATATCGATGACCGCTAACCCCGAACTATAATCCGCCACATAGGCGTAGTCCCCGCTCACGTAAACGCCACGTGCAAGTCCGGTCGTATCCTCGTAGACAGGCGTTTCCGGGTCTGTCGGGTCGGAAATACCGATGACCGCCAAGCCCGAACTATAATCTGCCACATAGGCGTAATCTCCGCTCACGTAAACGCCATATACACCCCCAGTTGTATCTTCGTAGACGGGCGTTCCCGGGTCTGTCGGGTCGGAAATATCGATGACCGCCAAGCCGAAAAGATCATTCGCCACGTAAGCGTAATCTCCACTCACGTAAACACCATATGCACGTCCGATCGTATCTTCGTAAACGGGCATTCCCGGGTTTATCGGGTTGGAAATATCAATGACTGCCAAGCCTGAACCATCATCCGCTACGTAAGCATAATCTCCGCTCACGTAAACGCCGTTTGCATATCCTGTCGTGTCTTCGTAGACGGGCGTTCCCGGGTTTGTTGGGTCGGAAATGTTGATAACCGCTAAGCCCGAACCACCATTCGCTATGTAGGCGTAATCTCCGCTCACGTAAACATCATACGCAGTTCCGGTCGTTCCTTCGTAAACAGGCGTCCCCGGGTTTGTTGGGTCGGAAATATTGACGATCGCTAAGCCGGAACTATGATCTGCCACATAGGCGTAATCTCCGCTCACGTACACACTAATTGCAGATCCGGTTGTGTCTTCGTAGACGGGCGTTCCCGGGTTTGTCGGGTCGAAAATATTGACGACCGCTAACCCCGAAGTACTATCCGCCACGTAGGCGTAATCTCCGCTCACATACACGCCAATTGCAGATCCGGCCGTGTTTTCGTAGTAAACAGAAGACTCTTGGGGTGTTCGTGTATTAATAATATCGTTAGGATCCCTTTCGTCAATGGGAATTTCGATATCTCTCTGAATACTTATCAACAAGTTTGGAATTACGATAAACATTGAAATAAATAGAACAATCAGCAAGATATTTATTTTTTTTATTTTTTTTGATTTCCTTCTCATCATATTTCACCTAAAAATTATTGAGTTATGAAAAAAAATAGACAATTATGTATTTAACACTTTTGTATGTAAATCGCATATTAAATACTCTTCATGAAAATCCAAAAAACCCCATATGAAAAGTACAAGGGATATATTTCAAATATAAAATATTGAAGACAGCACGATTATATTAACTACTATTATGAACAGAAAGAAAAATTTGAGAATAGAAGGAGTTTAATTAATAGAGTTTTCAATGTCAGATTAATATGAGCTACATGAAAGGTCTAAAGTCTCTCTTCTTACCTAATTTGTCCATTATGTACGCAGCTCCACCATATGATAATACTGTACCCAAGATGAAAATTATAGTGCTCAATATGCCGTGATACCCACGAAAGGGGGCCCATGGTGCCACAAAAAGAATGTAATTGACGAAAAGCCATATCGGAAATCCCATAGCCGACGCTCCACCGACTGTCCATATTAATCTATAGATAGTTCTGCTATTTAATTTTCTGACATAGTAGATACCGAACAGAAAAAGAGGGATTAAGAAAGTTGGAAGAAGTACTCCTATTAGTGGTAGGAATCCTCTGAAATACTCGATCCAGCCCATTAATGTTGTACCTATATAAACGCCAATTGTAACCCATAACCAATTCTCAGTAAAATTTTTCCAGATAATCTTAATCTTTTCTTTTACATTCATTCCCAATAACACTGAATTTTGCAAACACTCTTTATTTTTTCTTTTTACATTTTTTATAAAATCTAATACCAAGAAAACCTATTAATATACCAACTATTTCTGATAAAAGAGGGAATGGATTGTAGTAAACAAAAAGGAAAATCATCCCAATAGTCATTATAATGGTCATAGCACAAATACTAACGGTCAACCATTTTAACCTTTCGCCGATTTCTTCTTTATTCCAATAATCTTTTTCTTCTGTTTTTACCATACTTTATTCAATTTTCTTAATTTGACTAATTTGTAAGATTCAAAGTAAGTTAATAAACGTTGTGTACTACCTAAGCAGATAATTAAATACGATTCTTCTTGAACAGTCTAGTTTTTTGAATCTGAATTAAAGGTTTCTAATTATATGATTTTTATTTAATTAATCTCTAATTTTAAAGAATATTAAGTAAAATAATAGAATTAAACCCCCTATTGTAAGAATGGCCCCTAAAACAATTAATTCGTAAATCCATTTAAGTATAGAAGGTTTGGCAGATACCAAATAAGGTAGATATTCTGCGGGGGTTGAATTTAATTT
>Ga0114922_10004630_pt1 | contig 12760 bp, 11 predicted proteins | sample AartaG_FD_100975 | JGI IMG/M metagenome (GOLD analysis project Ga0114922, IMG submission 100975) | Deep subsurface microbial communities from Aarhus Bay to uncover new lineages of life (NeLLi) - Aarhus_00045 metaG | ecosystem: Environmental > Aquatic > Marine > Oceanic > Sediment | place... | reverse complement strand
TTTTTCCGCTAGTTCAGCCTGCGTGAGGTTGTGCTCCACTCGGGCCAGCTTTAACTTGATTCTTGGATTCACTTTGACTCCTTGTGACATTTTTATATGGCATAAAGCAATATATAGCTTACATAAAGTAATACATAACTGTCATAATGTCAAGTATATTTTGCACGAAAAATACGGTATGGTACGTAAATCTTTATTTAGACAAGACTTGCAAGTGAAAATTTTTTTGTAAAAATTATAATCATGGGAACAAGAACAAATGATTTGACTGAATTTGCCAAGCCAGTGCCAGATGAATTAGCTGCCCGTTGTGGCTCTCTAAAGAGAGTTCTGTCTGCGGTCAAAATCGAGCCTCAGAGCGTCCTTGCGTGCTTCACCCATGGGGTTCTCCTGTAGCAGATGGTTGAAACTGGCTTGAATGGTCTCCATAGGCCCTATACTATCAAATCACAGTTCATTTGTCACGCACTACTTGGGAAATCCGGGGTTAAATTTCTTTCCGCAGGAACAGCCATACCCATCCATGACGTTCGTACTCACGGGGCAGTTTTGAACGCAGCTCCGTCATGCGTTTGCGAACCGGCTCCATCTCCTTCTGGACTTGCTCAATTCCCTCCTTTGTGCGCAGCCGCGAGGGGCCATGTATTTTCTGTATCAACTCACTGTAACGCTCTCTGACCGACTCCAGCTCCTTACGGATCCGTTCATGCTCGGCCTTCTCCTCATGTGTAGGCTCGGGCAGATCGGGCTTCTGAGTAGCAAAATCACCGACGAGCAGGTCGAGTAGGCCGTCACCATTCCAATCGGTGACACAGATTTTCGAGCGTTTTCCGCGACGGACATCTTTTGGGGCCTGCCTTCCAGGGGCCTTCTCACCGGGCGGCACGAGCAGGACAGCCGAAGCCAGTTCGGGGGATTTGGCGTCACCCGTATTGTGGAACAGCGAGACGCTGCCGTCGCCGGCGCCAACAAGCAGGTCGAGGTCACCATCGCCGTCCCAGTCAGCAGTAAATGGTCCGGCACTTCTTTTGACATTTATCAGCTTGCCTCCGGCCAGAAGTTGTTTTTCCTTGCCGAAGGCATAGGACTCCGGCGTTCCCTCGTTGGGGATCAGGTAAACCTTGCCGCGTATATCGCCTATAATCAGGTCATAGTCACCGTCACCGTCCCAGTCGGCCGGGTGTGCGGCTGAAGCCGTGCCCGTGATTCCGATCGGCCTGTCAGGAGTGCTCTCGAGTCGCTGGCCCTGGTAATTAACAAATGTCCCTTCGGGTGTGGTCTCGAACTTAGCGTTTCCGGCAATGCTAATTCCACCTCTAAAGCCTCCTTCTCGGATTCCTCCACCGATGTTGATGATCTTGCCATCTTTATCCTTAATCATCTCAGGGGCTGTGAATGAACGGTCCTCTGTACCTCGGAATAAGAATATCTCGCCGGGCCAAGAACCTGAGAGAAGGTCAACGTGTCCATCTTTATCAATGTCCACAACATGTGGACCGAATCCGATGCATCACCCACTGGGCACGCGGCCATCCTCTTTTCCCTGCTTGAATTTAACTCCCGGCGCCAGCTTAGGTTGAGAATTCGTACCCTCATTGCGGTATATCCAGAGAATTCCTTGTCCAAACTGGCCTACCAGCAAATCCTTTATCCCGTCCTGGTCAAAGTCACAGACAAACGGTGCAGCGTGGCCTATATCCGTGTCGATCGGCTTGCCGGCCGCCTCAAGCCTGACCGGTGGCGCCAGGTCCGGCGCCAGCCCGGCGCTTTCTATCGGGATAAGCCCTGTCAAAACAAGAACAAGTACTCTTAGCATAGTAAATCCTCCCTTACAAGAGATCTTGATTTATTGATAAAAAACACGCTTACTGGACATCATTTCGATTTTCCATGAACCTATCAAGGTCTGATTCTTCTTTTAACCAAACAATCTGAAATTTTCTGAACTGTCAAATCAGACTCATGGCTCGTCGTTTGTGGCCGGTGTTGCGTCTCGCGGTTTTAGTACTCTTTGAATTTTAACTGTTTGCAGGCATCAGGGCAATGGTTTTGTTTATTTTTGTTTTGAAGTAGAAAGAAGAGTGCAATATTTAGATGAGAGAATTAGTGAATTAGGGATTAGTTGCTTAGGTTATCAGGTGAACAGGAAATCAGGGTGCAGGTTATCAGGACAGCAGGGTATCGGGATTATAGTTGATTGGTGAATCAAAGATTGGTGATTATTGGGAGGGAAAGAATGTGAATATCGAATATCGAACAAGGAATTTCGAATGTCGATGTTTTTATTGAGAAGGGAAGTTCAGATAAGCGAATTCTTTGTGATATTTTTTGGCGGCTTTGTTCCGCCGGAAGCGGACAGGCTCCGGCCTTTAGCGTCGGCTCACGAATCAAAGTTTAACATTGCAAACTCCTTATGATATTTTTTTGCGGCTTTGTCGTAGGCTTTTGCGGCCTGGATTTCGTCTTTGAAATAGCCGAGGGTGACGGTATTGCCATCGGTTGTGATTTTAGCGACGAAACGCTTCTCGCGGGAGTACCAATTTACACCCTTGTATTTTGAGCGGGTGTTTTTTCTTTTTTTCTGGTAGCGGTTGTTCTGGGCGCGGGTAGCGGGGCGGAGGTTTGCCTTTCGATTGTCCAGGCCGTTATGATTGATGTGGTCAACGACGTAGCCGGGGGGGACTTTTATGATACAGCGGTGCATGTAAATGGGGGTGGTGTTTTTTCTTGTGGGGGCGTTGCGTTTGGCGTAAAAAGTGTTGCCATTCTTAGTAACGTGCCATTTGCATTTACTTAGCGTTTCGTAATCATCGGGGTCAACGACGGTAAATTTGCCCTTTGTCAAGGGTATGCGGCGGAAAGGATAGCCGTAGCGGAGGCGACGATACAACAGAAGAACAAAGACCAAAGTCTTTTCCAGCCAGCTTGGTATTTCGAAAGAAACGCGAATTTTCCGCCCTCCGGGGAAAAGTCAGAATTTAGAATGTAGAATTTAGAATTATGAAAATAGTTCGCAGAGAGAACCTACAGAGGCCCTCTATAATTAGAGCTACCTGCGTATTCGATGCGAAATTCAGTAAATTTTCCAAGAACCGAATTGAGCTAAGTGCTTGTGTGGAAACGAATAAAAAAAATTTTTGAAAATTTTGATTTTTGTTCCGAGGTATCAGCGTTTTTGGTTGATTTTTCTGCCCAAAAATTACCTATTTTAACACCGAAGCCGAACACGACAACACCTCCCGCCTTATGAAAATAACCGACATCATAAGAGCGTAGTTCGTGGTTCGTCGCTCGTGACTCGTGACTAAGTAGACGGGTGGATGCGGAGATTATGATTTTCTATTTTCTATTTACTATTGACTATTGGGAATCGAAATTCAAGGCGAAGAATCTCAACCCAAATTATGAATAATAAATAATCAATATTTGGATTTAGAAATTGCAAAAAAATCAGATTTAAGGTATAATATACTGCCAAGTAAGATAAATCTGATAAAGAATACAAGGTTGGGTTTAGCATATCACATCTGGGTAGCGAAATGTGGGTGGTAAGTTAAAGAGTGTTATTGTGGACAAACCAAGAGGATTTACATTAATAGAGCTTTTGGTGGTAATCGCTATCATTGCAGTACTGATGGCGATATTGTTGCCGGCGCTGAATCGTGTCAGGGAACAGGGTAAGCGTGCGGTTTGTCTTAACAATCTGAAGCAATTGGCCCTTGCCTGGATTATGTACGCCGATGAGAACGACGACAGGCTTGTAAACGGCGCGGCAGGTCACAGCTATCAGAATACGTCATGGGGTGATCACGGAAAAGAACAGGCCTGGGTGGGTAGGTGCTGGGCCTCTGATTACGGGTCCGGCGGACAGTTGCCGGAGGACGAGCAAATAATACAGATCAAAAGCCCTAACGGAGCCCTCTGGCCGTATGTCAAGGACGTGGACATTTACAGGTGCCCGACCGGCAGCCGGGGAGAGATGCTGACCTATGCCATTATGTTCTCTATGAACGCGGTTAACCACAGCCCGACTCAGGGAGTGCGCGGCGCACACATCAAGAAAAGGACCGAGATTTACAATCCGGCACCGGCCTTCAGGCTCGTTTTTATTGACGAAGGCTGGGTTACTCCTGATGCTTTTGCCGTTAATTATGACACTGAGCAATGGTGGGACGACGCCCCCGTCCGGCACGGCGACGGCACGAATGTCTCTTTCGCGGACGGACATAGTGATTACAAAAAGTGGAAAGGCATCGAAACAATAAAGCGCGGCAGAAGTCTCGAGCGCGGCCATGCCGGCTCAGGATTCGTACCTCAGAGCTTTGACGGCTATCAGGATTTGTACTGGATGCAGAAAGGTTGTTGGGGAAAATTAGGTTATACACCAACTCATCAATAGCCCTGGCTTTTTGCCTTGATTGTTTTTGGGGGAACGGCAATACAGTTACCTGTTTTCTCTTGTTATAAGTCCGCTTTCAAACTATATACTGCCCAAAACCGCAATTCCTGTCAAGGCGAATTAGTGCGTGCGGCTGTTTCTATCTCCAAAACCGCGGAATAATCCTGCCGGTTCGGCTGATGTACTGATGGTACTCCTGGCCGAATTGCTCAAGCATCATCTGTTCCTCCTCCGGCACCCGCACCAGATACATAGGAATAAAAGTGACCAGAAATATCCAGCCTGCGAGCCAGTTCTCCAACAACAGTACTTGTGCAATTGCCCATAGCAGATGGGCCGCATACATCGGATGTCGTATATAGCGATATATGCCGTCCGTTACGAGCGAGTGTTCCCGCCTGATTTGCAGTGTCGCCGACCAGTTGCGCCCGAGGTCGGCGTGTGACCTCCACAAGAGCAAAAGGGCACCGGCAAAAGTCGCCGTTCCCATCCAGCCCATCCATCCGGGCAGGTCATAATCCGCAAAGTCCAGCCACGGCGTAAATAGATAGAACAAAGGCGCAACTAATCCCACGCCGCCAGCGCTAATCAGAATGATATCTACCACGCTCTTGCGCTTTTTGGTGGCTTTGCTGTGTCTGCATCTGAATGTATATACCTTGCGTATCACCGAGCCTACAACAAAACCCACAAGAAAAATAACTTCAAAGATATTATCGATTCCAAGCAATGTTATCTCCTTTGCCGAACGCTATCACTTGAATCCATTTCTCCATTCCGGCCCAATCTTACCGTCTTCCCAGCCTTCGTCAACCAAATGAATCTGTTTAGCTGCAGAAGACAGCCATCAGTATGCCTGTAATAGCGACACCCGCGGCCGGCAGCAGCAGCTTCAAGATGATTTTGAGCAGCGACGTTTGAAAGTAACTCGCCGAGAGGGTCAGGCAAAGGTGAACGGGTGTGAGCCAAAGACCAAAAAGCAGGCCGGAAAAAGCCAATCCTTCGAGCCCCATCCTGGCCTCGGAGCCAGTGCCGATAAAGGCGATAAGGAACGGATAGGTAATCGCTACGGTCGGCATAGTTACTCCTGTCGTGAAGACGACCAGCATTGGCAGGCCGAACAGCAGCAAGTGCGGCGGTACATGGGCGCTTGTAAGAAATTCTACGACGCTGCCGATGGCGCCGCTGGTCTCGAGATTGAGCTTAAAAAACAGCGCGCCGAAAATAAGCAGTACCATATCCGGTTCGCGGGCAGCCTTGAAAACGGACCCCCATCGCTTAAAGGGAACTTTGTGTATCGCCAGCAATCCGATGATGGCCAAAAAGATACCGACCGCCGGCGGCAAGTCAAAGGCAATAAATAAAACCGCGGTAAACGCGATAGGCCAGAAGGCGTGCAGGAAATCACGCAGGTGATGGCTTATGTGGTGCTTGACCTGCTGGTGTTCGGGACGTTTCGGCGGTATGCCAAACATCAGCAGGACAATGATACCGCCCAGGATACCCGCACCGGTCAGCATAATGTGGTAGCAAAAGAGTGTCAAGGCTGAGATACCAAGCAGGCCCTGGACGAGAGGCACGGCTGGAAAAAGAGGCCAGATCGGTTCCCATTGATGCCGGAACAAGAAGTTAATGGCGGCCAGCCGGCTGCGCTCGACGCCGATTTTATCGCCGGCCTCGCGGACCATCGGTGCCGAGAGCATGATGCCGCCGGGCGTGGGCAGCATTCCCATCATCAGAGGTATAAGTGCTAACGCAAACCTGCGGCTTTTGAACAAACCCTGCATCGCCGGTACCAGCCGGCCAGAAAGTCCGATCTCTTCCATCGCCGCACCGATGACATTGACCAGCAGCAGCAGAGCGGTCAGCGACACGAAAAGATAGCCCGTGGTCCGCGTCAACGGCAGGCTTTGCCATTCCCCAACCAATGTCCGCCCGACGTTCGTCGGCCAAACACCCAACAGCAGCGCCGACAGACAGGCCGAAATGGCCATAGCCAAACCTATTTTGACCTTCAGACGTAGCAGCGTTACCAGCACAGCCAACGATATTATTATGGATATAAATGCGTACATGGCAGCCTATATTAACAATAGTAATTTGAAAAGGCAGGTTTTTTCTGGAAGGAGGAAGTCTCTAAATATTTCGCCCGCAAATTTATTTGGCATTATATTCAGCCCATCAATAAATTGATGGCTTATCTCTTATCCTGGGGGTTTTCTTGATACGCGATACGAAAAAGTCATTCCGAGCGCGGCAATCTCAACTTCTGACTTCGATATTCCTTGTTCAGTATTCGATATTCCCTGCTTGTTTGTCTTCCGTCTTCTGTCCTCCGTCCTCTGTCATCCCCCCCATATTTTCCCGTATTTTCCCTTGCGAATCCTGCTCCTGCGGTGTAGATTTCCTGTAGCGGTGACACCTTAGTTTTCAGATTCAGGAACAGAGAGTTCCCGAACTGTCCCGGTCTTACTGGGATACCGGTGGGAAGGACGTTCGGAGTCCAATGGACTCGATTTGAACGACAAGAGAATGGATATGTTATACGGAAGCTATATAATCAGCAGTTAGGTGCGTCAATATATATAGATAGAACCCGAAAAATCATGGATTGCTATCATGGAATACAAATTCAAGCAGATAAAACTATCTAAGGCAGAAAGGTTGTGGCTTACCGAAATACTGAAGTCAAATTTTTCGAATGTTATCGTGAAATCTCTGAGAGTTAAGCTATGGGATAAGCTTCCTAAAGATTTCGATCCAAAGACGATTGATAATAGACTAATACGCAATAATCACCTAACTTTAATTGGATTATGGCATGTCGATCCCGAAAATGCTATCTTCAATCATGTCTCCAAGATTATTGAAATTACGAAAGGTTTAATCTTCAAGAACCCGGAAATCAGCGGAATAAAGGCTAATGAAATAGCAAAATTAGCGGGTATAACTGAAAGGGATGCTGAAATTGCACTGAAGTTCCTCTATGATCTCGGTGGTTTCTTCGGTTCAGCATCGCTATCCAATACGCATTACGGTGCTCTGGAAGCTGGTTTCCGGCAAGACGATTTACCATATAACGAATTCCTAAGATTCGAAAATCTTGAACAAAAAATGGAACAGTTTTTCATTGGCCGACGTCCTTCTTCGAATATTAAAAACAAAAAATTATTTGAAACTCGGTTTCTAAAAAATTCAGGAGACTTTCGTATGCAACAATCTACTCAGAATATTTGGAATGACATCCGTAATAATTTCGGCATTAGCAAACAAACCTTTGGAAAAAAATGGAATTTTGTAACCGACAAGTATAAAAGAAAGATTATTTTTCGAGATATTGAACATGCGTACATATTGGCCAATCAGAGATTTTCCAAACCAGCCACTATCTTGGCAGGTAGTGTAATTGAAGAGTTATTAAGACTGTATTTAGAAAGTAAAAATATAAAACCCACAAAAAATACCTTCGAAGGGTATATTACAATCTGTGAGCAAAAAAAACTTCTGAAATCAGGAATTTTTCGTTTGTCGGACTCAGTAAGACATTTTAGGAATATAGTCCATCTTTCCGGAGAAACTGAGAAATATACTATATCAAAAGCAACAGCAAAAGGTGCAGTTGCTTCTATATTTACAATTGTAAATGATTTTTAATATTTATCAACACCGAACCTTTGTTCAGCGGACAGCGGATCGGCGAACCACGCCGCAAGCAATATTTAATACGGAGGAGCTAACAACGCCATCCAAAAAACGATGGAAATAAGGTTGACATTTCCACGCGATTGTGTCATTATATTTAACACTGAATTATAGCTATTTAATCTCAGAGGTGGTTCCTGGCAAAACTTCGATTCAGTTTAACGAATATTGCCGGAACTAACTCGAATTAGAAAGGAGAATCTATGAAAAACGACAAGCTTTCACGAAGAGATTTCATGCGTAATACTTCTCTTGTGGCTGCGGGGACAATCGCCGGTGCGCTGGCGGGTGAAGGACAGGCTGCAAGCAAGTTTGTCCATACGTCAAAGATTCTGAATTTCCACCCGAAGATGACCTACCGCCGAATGGGCAAAACAAACCTGATGGTCTCCGAGGTCAGTCTTGGCGGGCACTGGAAGAATCGCAACGCCGGCCGATACTGGGACCACTTCGCCAACGAGGAAGTGCCCGATGACGTCGCTAAGAACCGCACCGACGTTGTCAGCGCCAGCATCGACTCCGGCATTAACTATCTGGACATCACCACCGCTGCTGAGTGTTTGTGTTATGGTGTGGCCCTTAAGGGTCGCCGCGATAAGATGTACGTAGGCGCCGATATCCACAACCTCGGCCCACGCGGGTCCGATCGCTGTAACGTTAAGGACCAGACCTTCAACGTAGATACATGCCTGCGACTGCTGAAGACCGATTACCTCGATATCTGGCGTCCCCAGGCCAAAATGGCGGGAAAACTCGGGACAAATCAGCTCAATACCGACCCCGAAGTGGAGTCTTTGATTGAGACCTTCCAGAAGCTGCATAAAGCCGGCAAGGTTCGCCATCTGGGTATGTCCTGTCATAGCCGTCCCTGGTTCGAGCACGTCCTTAACAAGTATCGCGAGTTCGAGATGGTAATTTTCCCCTGCAGCGCAAAGACTAAAGTAAAAGGCCGGTCTCCGGTAGAGGGTAATGTCGAAGAGGTCAATCTGGATTGGGGGTCCGACCAAACGCAGAGTATCTTCGAGGTTGTTCTTAAGCGGGATGTTGGGATCGTTACGATTAAGCCCTACTTCGGCGGCAGTCTCTTCAAGGACAGCGACGGCAAAGTCAGGTTCCCGGTAATGGGAGTGGGCAGTAAGACAGAGAATGACTTGGCTCGGCTGACGCTCCAGTGCATCCTTGCAAATGAAGCGATTACAGCCGCAGTGCCGGGTTTGTCAACGGTCTATGAGGTTGAGAACGCCGCTCGCGCTTCGTACACGCGTCCGCTTGGAATGTCGGCGGCGGATAAGAAATGGCTGATGGATATTACCGAGCAGCAGTGGGCTAATCTGCCCAGGGAATACGAGTGGCTGCGCGACTGGGAAGTCGTTTAGTTACTTTACGAGCAATCAGAACTTTAATGACTGACAGAATGGCGGTTGCACGTAAGCCTACTTGCCGGTGCAGGATTTAAACCGGTAGTGGGCGGTGCCCCCGCCGTTTTGCTTCGGCTTAGGCGAGCTCAGCCGAGCCGCAAAAGCGAAGCAGCTGGGCCGCTTTGATTTGGTCTAATGCAAGGAGAAAACCGGTGTGCTTGAATAATCGAACTAATTTGTATCTTGCAGGGGGGATACTTGTTTTTGCAGCTTTTGTATGTGTGTTCACTGTTTGTTTTGCAGATGAGTCGCAGGCTGAAAAACCGGGTGGAAACAGCAAGTGTTACGTTTGTCATCCCGATATGAAGACCGAGGAGCTCACGACAAGTCACCTGGATATGGATGTTACCTGTGACGAATGTCACGGCCTGTCAACTGAGCACATGCACGATGAGATGCTGATGACCCAGCCGGACCTTTTGTTCGGCCGGGCGGAAGTAAATAAGATGTGCTCGAATCCATCGTGCCATAAGCCGGGCGGAGAACGCAGCGTTTATGGCCTTGCGGACCACATAGACCCTGTGGCGGTGGAGGCCTTTTTAGAAAAATGGCGCGGTCGAATGCGGCCGAACGGCCGGGCCGTTACACATTATTCAGTCTGCACGGACTGCCACGGCACACACAACATCACCAAACCGATAAACCCGTCCGAGGATGAGCAAGCTGTCGAATGGATTGCTGCCTTCAATGGCCGTGACCTTGCCGGCTGGCAGCCTTCGGGCAGCGCTTCCTGGGGCGTTAAGCGTGGCCAAATCGTTGCGAAACCCGGGGCAAACGGCAAAGGCGGTGTTCTTTGGACCAAGGCTGAGTATGAGGACTACCTGCTGGCGGTAACGTTCCAAGCTACATGGCCCATCCATGCCGGCATCTGGCTGCGAGGTGCAGGCTCAAAGCATGGCTCGGAGAAAGGGGCGCGAATTGAGATATTCGAGAAGCCAACGCCTTTGGCCTTTACCGGCAGCGTTTGTGTGCAGGGAAAGGGACTGGCCCTGGTGAACCTGCGCGAAGACCTTGTGGACCGCGAGGGCTGGAATACCCTCTCGGTCAAGGTCGAGAGCGATAGAATCCAGGTCTGGCTCAATGGAGAGGAAATCGGCGTTGTCCGGGTGACTGGGCCTGCGAAAGGGAAAATCGGGCTGTATATCGAGGGGCATCCTGTGTCCAAATCCGCGGAATTGCATGTCCGCGAAGTGCAAATCCAAAAGCTGTGTAAAGCAGAGTAAAAAGTACCTAATTTACCAACAATAGAGTTTAAAATTTTCAGAAATTGGGTTTGTTTGGGTTTGTTTTGTTCGAGCCTGAATGCGGTTTCATTCTCATAATCCTCTATAACATATAAGTTTACGTTCATTTTGGACTTTGAAGAAATTGGGTTTGATTGGGTTTGAATTGGGTTTGTTTTCACCAAGTGTCCAATCGCGTTTTCTTTCATAATACGTTGTATTATATAGATTTGCGTTCATTTGACTTTTTTGGAAATTGGGTTTGTTTTGCATAAAAAGTAGCTGATTTGTAGAGGGTTCTCGACAGATGTAGAGGGAAATAAAGTGAACTAAAGTGCCTAAAGTGAGCTAAAGTTGGAGGGCGGATGGCGGAAAAGCGGAGAATATCGAATACTGAACAAGGAACGGCGAATGACGAAGGACAGAGGGCGGACAAGCGGAGAATATCGAATATCGAACAAGGAATATCGAATGACGAAAGACAGATAAAAGATAAGCACAAAATCTCCGTCCTCCGCCCCGATGCAATCGGGGCTATGGAGGACAGGCGAAACAAATTCAAAATGTGAATTTTCAAATGTTCAAAAGCAAATAATGGTGTGCGGAGCACACCGTACGTCACTTAAACCTCTATTTTTTATAGCACTTTTGTCTGGCCGGGCATTGCGATTGGGTAGCGGCCCTGGGCGTCGGGCTTGACCGGTGGGTCGGATTCTATGGCGTAGCGATCCAGGCCAGGGGCCAACTCCAGGTTCGAAGCTATCGCCTGTTCCCAGGTAATCATCCGGCCGGACTCGGCGGCCATGCGTCCGAGGATCCCTGCCATGGCGGCGTAGGCACTGCGTTCGGTCTCGTTGTAGGGTTTGTCCTTGCGAATGGCCTCGAACAGCAGGTCGTGCTCAGCTTGGTAGGCATAGTGGCGCGGCCCATCATACTCCCAGATAACATTCTCAGAGGTTTGCAGGTGGCTTTTGAAGATGCGGGGTTTTGGGATGCCTTCGCCGAGCACAGCGGAGCCTTTGGAGCCGTGGATAATGTCGCCGAAGAAGCCCCAGCAGTTATCCATGTGCCGGCCCTGGGCGAGCATTCGCGTACCATCGGGAAAAGTGTATTCCACCGAATAGTGGTCAAATAACTGGTCGGGCTGGTTACGAACTTGCCGTCCGCCCTGACCCTGGGCTGATACCGGCCAGGCGTTCTTGCACCAACAGCACACGTCGATGTTGTGGATTAGCCAGTCGAGGATAAAGCTGCCGTTGAGCCAGGTGAAGCAGGAGTAGTTGCGGATCTGGTGGCTTAGCTCACTCATCCTGGGAGATTTTGGAGCGAGTCCCACCGGGCCATGCTCGCGATAGGCCCAGCAGGTGATGATATTTCCGATGAGGCCTTGGTGCAGATGTCTTACGGCCTGTTCCAGTGGCTCGTAGTGCCGACTCATCAAGCCGCCAGCGATTTTGAGATTCTTCTTTTTGGCCTGCTCTCCGGCCTTGAGGACCCGGCGAATGCCCGGTGCATCTACGGCGAATGACTTTTCCATGAACACGTGGCAGCCTTTAGCCACTGCGTATTCCAGGTGGATGGGGCGAAAAGCTGGAGGCGTGGCGAGGATAACGACGCCGCCCGGTGCGATGGCATCGATGGCCTTCTTGTAGGCATCCAGGCCGAGCAGCCGCCTGTCCCGGGGGACGTCCACCTGCCGGGGGAATTGCTTGGAGAGACTCTTGAAGCTGGTCTGCAAGCGATTGTCGAAGGCATCTGCCATTGCGAGAAGTTGAGTGGGCCCCTTGGTCGAGAGGGCGTTGACTACAGCGCCGGTTCCGCGTCCGCCGCACCCGACCAGAGCTATCCTGATCGTGTTCTGCCCAGCGGAATAGGCCCGCGTGCCAATGGCGCCAGCGAGTGCCGCGCCAGCTAAAGCGCCGGAGGTTTGCCTGAGAAACTCACGGCGGGAGGTTGAAGGTTTCCGAGTCTTGCTTTGTGCATTCATAATGAACCCCTTTCTTTTTGTCCGATGACCG
>Ga0114922_10004629_pt1 | contig 12763 bp, 12 predicted proteins | sample AartaG_FD_100975 | JGI IMG/M metagenome (GOLD analysis project Ga0114922, IMG submission 100975) | Deep subsurface microbial communities from Aarhus Bay to uncover new lineages of life (NeLLi) - Aarhus_00045 metaG | ecosystem: Environmental > Aquatic > Marine > Oceanic > Sediment | place... | reverse complement strand
TGGAGAAAATAGGGGTTTATCCCGACATCATTGTAGGTTGTATTGGCGGTGGCTCAAACTTCGCCGGCCTGTTTTTGCCTTTCGTCAAGGATAAAATCGACGGGACAAAACCTGACCTGCGCATTATCAATGTCGAACCTGCAAGCTGCCCTACCATGACAAAAGGGCCATACGCCTATGACTTTGGCGATGAGGCTGGCCTCACTCCACTGCTCAAGATGTTTACACTGGGGCATGGCTTCTTTCCGCCTCCAATTCATGCAGGAGGGTTACGCTATCACGGGATGGCTCCTATCATCTGTCACCTGCATAAACTAGGATTCGTTGAAGCCAGGGCTGAGCACCAGCTCGGCACCTTCAAAGCAGGTATAACCTTCGCTCGCACCGAGGGCATTATCAGCGCCCCTGAGCCAAACCACGCCATTAAGGTAGTCATTGATGAAGCCCTTAAGTGCCGCGAATCTGGTGAGGCAAAAACTATATTGCTGGCCCACAGCGGACACGGCCACGTCGATATGGCTGCCTATGACGCCTACCTCTCTGGCAAACTTCATGACTACGAATACCCCGACGAGAAGATAAAAGAGGCATTAACTCAGTTGCCAAAGACAGGATAGGAAGGAAACAGCGGGTGCCATGGTAAATATTTACTATGGCACCCGCTTACAAATATGTGTGCTCTACAATCACGGTAAATCTGGCCAGTTTCCGTTTGATAAATTGCTACGGCATCCTTCTTGTCACTCCCTTTACAAATGAAAAGCATGTATATAATATTCATACAATGGAACTGACGTTCACTGGTTGGCCATTATTATGAGCTTGCAAGAAGGGAATGTTCCCCATGCACGGTGTTAGTAAATGATAAAGATAGCAGTAGATACAATGGGCGGCGATTATGCACCTGAAGAAATAATTAAGGGGGCAATCATGGCTGCACAAAAAGGGGACGTGCAAATCTTGCTGGTTGGGCCTATAGAAGTAATTGATAAGGAACTGGCCAAGTACGACATCTCTCACCTCGCTATCAGCCGTGTTAAAGCTAACGGAGCCATCAAGGAAGGTGAATCTCCTGCATTTGCTATCCGACGTAACCCCGATGCCTCTATAGCTGTGGCAACGAAACTGATAAAAGCAGGTACAGCAGACGCACTTGTTAGTGCTGGCTCTACTGGAGCAACATCCGTCAGCGCCATAAATATACTTGGCATGCTGCCAGGGTTGAGGCGACCCACAGTTTGCGTGCCACTTATCGGGCTTGCTCCAAACACAGTCCTGGTAGACGGTGGAGCCAATATCGATTGCAGGCCACATCACCTGCTGTCTTTTGCAATTATAGGCTGTGTTTACGCCAAAAAGTTGCTTAACATCGTCAGACCTAAAGTAGCACTCCTAAGCATCGGCGTCGAAGCAGGTAAGGGCACCAGGTTAATTCGAGAGAGCTATCAACTTCTCGAGAATAGCAATCTAGATTTCATTGGCAATATTGAAGGGTACGACGTCCTTAGCGAGCAGTGCAATGTGATTGTCTGCGATGGCATCGTAGGTAACGTATTAATGAAATTCTATGAAAGCATGGGACGCTATTTCGTTGGGTGGCTAAAAGCTAAATTGGGCAACGTGCCACTGGGTGGGCCGGTCAAGAAGCTACTTGACCAGATGATTTCGTTCACTGTAATGACTAAAAATGAAAGTGATGGTGGGGGCTTGCTCTGGGGTGTTGATGGCGCTGTTCACCTGTTACACGGGAAAAGCAAGGCATATCAAGTAAACAAAACAATAGCAAAAGCAAAATACGCAGTTGAAATTGGCTTAATTGCTTCTTTGAAAACAGAACTAAGCACATTTGGAAGTGAATTTCCTCCCACAGGATAACTTTCACACCTTCATAACCAGATCTTATACCTGTTGGCTTTCGAATTTTCGGTTATTATGCTATTACGAGAATAGTGATTTTCCAGATAATAACGATAGTGCTATAATGAATTCCACAGCCGAAATGTTAAAGAAATTCAGATATGTCTTTATCGCGTTAACGCTAATAATCTTCACTACAGTTTTCTGCAGTTGCTGTTTTTCTTTGCCGTGGATACCTGCTTCACCTTCAACCAGTAACTCAACTGAGTCTACTACTGAATCCAGCGCTGAATCTACTATTCCTGAATGGACGTTCCCTTCAGAAAACTCCCGCTCAGCACAACCATTACCCGATATTACCAGCGTTGTTACTGAAGCAATCCCCTCCGTCGTCTCTGTTACTACTGAGATGACTGTTTATGATATTTACAATGAAGCGCACAAACAAACTAGCGCTGGGTCTGGTTTCCTGATTCATAGTGAAGAAGGAGACGAAGGATATATCATTACTAATAACCACGTGGTGCAAGCTGCCAAAAGCGTGCGGGTGAAACTATCCGATGGCAGAAGTTTTCCTGCTGACGTGGTAGGAACCGATGCTTTAACTGATCTGGCAGTGCTCAAAATAGATGCAACTGAATTGCCTTACGCTCACCTGGGCAATTCAGAAGTGCTTGCCATAGGTGATTGGGCGGTGGCTATTGGCAATGCTCTTGGTGAAGGCATATCAGCAACTCACGGTATTGTCAGCCGTCTGGATGTCGAAATCAGTGTCCAGGGAAATGTTCTCCGTGGCTTAATTCAAACTGATGCGCCTATAAATCCTGGCAATAGTGGAGGCCCACTAGTGAATATATCAGGGGAAGTAATAGGCATAACCAGCGTTAAAATGGCTACCGCTGGGGTAGAAGGTATGGGTTATGCCATAAGCATTAATAGTGCTAAGCCCGTCATTAAGACCTTAATTGAACAGGGCTATGTATCTCGCCCATGGTTGGGAGTAGCTTTATACACTGTAGACACTTATATCGCTGCTGCGAACGACCTTTCAGTTGATAAAGGAGTATTTATTGTAGAACTGGTTAGCGGTAGCCCAGCCGACATCGCTGGGTTAAGGGAAGGAGATGTTATCGTCCGCTTCGAAGATAAAAAGATAGTCAATGTAGATGACATGGTACAGGCTATCCATAATTGTCAGATTGGGCAAAAGGTAGAAATAACCTTTGTCAGAGGCGAAAGCAGCAAAACAGTGTGGGCACAACTACAAGAGAACCCAGCTCCACAGGATTAGCCCACTCTCTTTATTGCCAGCAAAACGTCATTGCCCGAAACACGATATTTCTCAGTATGAGACCCATCGGGAGGAAGGCCATCGACAAGTTCCTGAGATAAGGTTTCCTTCTTGATATAATCCGCAAAATCAACCATAACTCGTTTAACTGCATCTTCTGCCTGATAATAAGCCACAATGTATTCAGCAACATCAAAATCAGCAGCACGACGCATAACCTGAATATACCTCACAATTCCCCTGCTTATCCCCTCCGCAGTCAGCTCTGGCGTCAATTTGGTGTTTATAGCTACCCAACGCCCTCCATCAACAGCCACATTATAACCAGATACTTCTAAGAATGATTCTTCAAAGGAGAATTCTATATTTTTGACATTTATCTCCTCTTTTATTTCAGCGGCCAATTTGACCAGGGCACCTGCTTCCTCTTTAGTTTCCACCATGGCTATGGCTTTTGCCAGTGGTTGGCGTACTTTAATTCCTGCCTTCGCGCGTGCTGCTCTACCTAAGCTTGATATCCTCCTGATCAGGTTAACTTCCCTGTTCAGCTTATCATCTATTTTAGCTTCATCAGCTAAAGGAAAATCAGTCAGGTGCACGCTTTCTTTAGTTTCAATAGCAACAGAGCGGACCAGGTTTTGATAGAGCTCCTCAGCGATAAATGGTGTAAAAGGCGCTAAAAGTTGAGATAGAGTTACCAGACACTGGTGTAATGTAGTATAAGCCGCCGTCTTATCGGCGTCATTCTCGCTTTTCCAGAATCGGCGTCGATTGCGCCTCACGTACCAATTAGAAAGGCTATCGATAAAGCCCTGGATATTACGTGCTGCCGAAGTGGGTTCATAACTATCCAGTGCCTCAGTCACCTCAACTATAAGCAGATTAAGTTCCGAAACAATCCAATTATCCAGCTCGGTAAGCGATACTGAAATTGAAGGCTGGGGAACAAAGTGGTCAATGTCGGCATAGAGAACAAAGAAGGAATACACATTCCATAAAGTAAGCAAAGTTTTCCGCATACTATCATTGAGCATTCGTGAAGAGAAACGATGAACATTTTCCGCTGGCGCAGAAGTCAATAAATACCAGCGGAGAGCGTCGGCACCATATTCATTAATCACCGTAGCGGGGTCGATTACATTGCCTTTAGTTTTACTCATTTTCTCACCACGCGCATCGACAACATGCCCCAGGCAAATCACATTTTTGAAGCAAGGTTTACCAAACAGCAAGGTAGATATAGCATGCAAGCTATAGAACCAGCCCCGCGTTTGGTCAATAGCTTCACAGATAAAATCAGCAGGAAAATTTTGTTCAAAGTGGTCTTCATTCTCGAAAGGGTAATGCCATTGGGCTACAGGCATAGCTCCTGAATCAAACCAACAATCAGCCACTTCAGGAACACGGCGTAACTCAGCACCACATTCAGAACAAGTAAAAACAACCTCATCCACGTAAGGACGATGTAAATCCAAAATTCCATCCAGGCCACTGACATTTGGTTTTGCTCTCAATTCATCAACACTGCCAACACATTCATAATTGCCACAAGAAGCACAGCGCCAAATATTAAGAGGCGTCCCCCAATACCTTTCCCTGGAAAAAGCCCAATCAACATTACTTTCTAACCAATCGCCAAAGCGGCCATGTTTAATATGGGTTGGATGCCAACTTATTTCCTCATTCCCAGAAATAAGTTTATCCTTTACTGCCGTCGTCTTGATATACCAGGCTAATTTGGCGTAATAGAGAACAGGCGCACCACATCTCCAGCAAAAGGGGTAGGTATGAGTGATTTTTCCACTACTGCAAAGCAGGCCACGTGATTTAAGATTATCGAGAATAGCAAGATCAGCATCTTTAACAAATTTCCCCGCAAAAGGATAACTACCAGTGACTTTTCCCTCCAGGTCCACAGGCTGAACGAAATCAAGGCCATTATTCATTCCCGCATCGAAGTCAACTTCACCAAAAGCAGGAGCCATATGGACAATGCCCGTGCCCTCCTCCAGAGAGACAAAATCAGTGCCAACTATCGGATAGGTCAAATCTTTCTTTGCTGCCTGCATATTCAGAGAAGGCAAGCTCTTGCGATCCACACCAAAATCATGTGGGTTAAACAAAGGTTCATATTCAAGATTTAGGAGGCTATTGCCCGATATAATACCCAATTCCTCATAATCCACAAGTTCAGCTTGCGCTACACGTTCTCTGGCCAGAATAAGATAATCCTCTTTCCCTTCCATCACACTGTATTCGGCACCGGGAGCCACTGCCAATGCAGTATTACCAGGCAAAGTCCATGGAGTAGTTGTCCATGCAAGAAAGTAAGCAGGCTTCTCAGCCAAAGATGAAGGCTCAAGAATAGAGCAAATGTCCGAACCCTGTTTCAATAACGAAGGGGTATGCAGTTTGAACTTTATGTAAACCGAAGGATCTTCAGTGTCATCTTGGTAGCCAAGGGCTATTTCATGAGAACTGAGCGAGGTGCCGCATCTGGGGCAATGTGGAGTTACTTTATACCCCTGATAAATTAAATTATTATCCCATAATTTCTTTATCATCCACCAGCAAGATTCGATATAGTTATTATTCAAGGTTATATAAGGGTGTTCTATATCTACCCAATAACCCATGCGCACAGTCATGTCATCCCATTCCTTGATGTATTGAAAGACATTTTCCCTGCACTTCTGGTTAAAGCGAGCTATACCATATTCCTCAATTTCAACCTTGCTGGTAAAACCAAGAGAGCTTTCCACCTCAAGCTCCACAGGTAATCCATGGGTATCCCATCCTGCCTTACGTGGCACGCGATAACCCTTCATGGTCTTGTATCGACAAATGATATCTTTGAATAAGCGAGATAACACATGGTGAATACCTGGTTTGCCATTAGCTGTAGGAGGGCCTTCATAAAAAGTAAAATTCGGTGCCCCCATCCTCATTTCGAGGCTTTTGTCAAAAATACCATGCTCGTCCCAAAAACGGAGGGTTTGCTGTTCTATCTGGGGAAAATTGGCCTTGTTATCTACCTTGTGGAACATGAATTAGCTTCTTTTCAATGAGATGACTACTTTTCTGTCCGCACCTTCACCTGTGCTGTGAGTAACGACATCAGGATGATCGGTTAAAGCTAAATGAACAATACGACGTTCGGCAGGAGGCATCGGGTCAAGAGCTATGGAACTCCGCTTTACTTTCACCTGCTCTGCTAACCTCCAGGCCATCTCGTCCAAAGAATCGTAACGTCTCTTTCTATACCCACAAACATCAACATTCAATGGCAACCAACCTTTCACTCGCTCACTCACTATAAGTCTAACAACATATTCCAAGCAATCTAAGGTCTGGCCATGTCTACCAATTAAAATGCCCAGGTCATCGCCTTCAATATCCAAAGCTACCCGCGTCTCCTTCCCCGACATATCAACAGTGCCTGTTAGCCCCATTAGCCTGAGCAAAGTTTCCAACACCTCTACGGCCACCTGAGTATCTTTCCCCTGTGTAGCTAACAATTCAACCTTCACCACAGCTTCCTCACCACCTATTCCAAGAATTCCTGACTTACCCTCTCTAATAACTGTTACCTCAAGTTGATCACGGTTTACGCCTAATTGTTCTTCTGCCTTCTCGATTGCCTGCTCCACAGTCGCAGCAGTTATTTCCATTTCTTCTTCTTTCATTTTACAAAATCTCGATTCTGCCGGCTTGTTTCAACCAAGCAATGTTTTCTCTATCACACCTTCCTGCTACCTTGCTTTATCATATGGCTGCGTTGTGGAGGAAGGTAGCAGATAACCCCAACCACCACCAATGAAATACTGAGTCACAACGCCAATTGCGTTGGAAATCAGCCAATAGAGGGCTAAGCCACAGGGAAACATCAAAGCAAACATACCAAACATAAGCGGCATCATCAACAACATCATACTACTTTGTGATCGCTGTTTAGGATCGGTGGATGGAGCAGTCGTCATTTTTTGCTGCACCCACATTGTACCACCAACTAAAATAGCTAAAACCAAACCGCCAATCCCCGAAGCACTTCCCTGTTGTCCAAGGTCAAGTCCCAAAAAATAACTATTCAGAGGAATTGCGCTGTTTACTATTTCCCATGAATAAAGGTGCTGCGCCAGATCAAGTAAATTCTCGGGGGCAGTAGCCAGTGTTCTTATAACAGACTGGTAAAGGGCAATCCAGATAGGAAACTGGACTAACATGGGCCATACACAACCTGCAGGATTAACACCAGCCTCCTTGTAGATTTTCGCCATTTCTTGCTGAAGTTTCTGTTTATTCCTACCATACTTCTTTTGCAGGTCCTTAATTTTAGGCTGCATGCTTTGCAATGATTTGGTAGAACTGAGCTGTCTCAAAGTAAGAGGCAACAGTGCCAGGCGGACTATAACGGTGAGGATGATAATAGCCAGTCCAACTCCTATCTCTTCAGGCAAACTACTGGCTAAAGCAACTAACCCATTAAGCATTGGGTCAAGGATAATCAAATTCCACAAATTCACCATGTTAACAAACCTTTACTCAATCTCGAGGGAAAATTTCCAACTTATTTTCCCTCGAGCAATATCCACAGCATAGAGATAATTATTTTGAGCACAAATATAGGCTATGCCATCCTGCACACAAATATGTCCCTTGATAGAAGCATCAATAGATGGCCTCTCGGTGTTCTGTGGGTCATCAGGATTATTAATTCGCCTTCCGTCACCGGTTTGCGCATTAACAAGGTATACATCACCAGATTCGCAAGCCACCACTAATAAATCACCTGCCATGGCTGGGGAAGAAACGATGCTACTTCCAGCATCGAATTCCCATAATTCGCCACCACTCCTGCCATTAATAGCATACAATTTACCATCAAGACAGCCAGCATAAACAATATCACCATTGACTACTGGGGCTGCCCAAAACCAATTGCCGCCAGCGAATTCCCACAGTGGCTTGTCATGGCCCACTTTCACAGCATAGAGATTGCGGTCAAATGAGCCTGCAAATATAGTACTCCCATAAAGCACCGGAGCCGAGACAAATCCTACTTCTGCTTCAAAGACCCATGGCAATAAACTGCCATCGCTGGCCGACAAAGCATAGATATGGCCATCAAAAGTAGCCACATAAACCGTAGCTCCATCAACCAGTGGTGTTGTCCATAACTTGCCATCTAGAGGAGCAGACCTCCACTTTTCATCGCCATAAGCCATGTCCAGTGCATAGATCCTGCTATCCGAACTACACACGTAAACAGTGTCATTAGCTACTACAGGGCTGCCCACAATAGGTTCTATAGTGTCATCCGTCCTGGGGTAAGTCCACTCTCCGTCTTTCGCCTGTGGAAAGGGCAAATTCTGGCTCCTGATTAGAGGGTTCAGCATTAAAACCTTGCCGTTGTATATGCCAACACAGACCATGCCGTTAGATGTAACAGGTGTGCCATACATAACAACCGGAACAGATGAGCTGCCACACAACGTACCCCTGGAAGGCAAAGTGAAAGTGAAAGGCCATTCTCCACTGGACGAAGAGGGAAACGATAAGTCCTGGTCACGCGCCGAAGGGTCTATCGCCATTATTTTGCCATCTGTGGAACCTAAATAGAGAATTCCATCAGAAGATACGACCCCTGAGAATCCTTGCGGTTTGGATTGCCCACCCATACAACCACCAGCACTTAAGGCAAGTAGACAAAAAATTCCCAGAGCAATTAACGTTTTGATTTTCATTTCAATACACTAAACAACAAGCTAAGGCACAGGGTCATAGCCACCTTCAGAAAACGGGTTACAGCGAGCCAACCGCTTAAGTACCAGCCAGCTGCCTTTAGAAAATCCGTATTTCTCAAGGGCGAGACAGGCATAGTGAGAACACGTAGGCTGGAAGCGACAAGAATGAAGAGTAACTTCTGATATCGTTACCTGATACAATTTAATTAACTTTAGCGCTAGTTGTTTCACCACTTCCTTATAATAGACGTGCTCGAGATAATAATCCAGCTATCGCTTTTTCAAGCTGATGGTAATCAGTATCAACTGCTCGTCGCCGAACAATAAAGACAATATCCCATCCTGGTTTTAGTAATTTTGAACCTACTATCTGTCTAAGCAATCTCTTCAGTCGATTGCGCTGTACCGCTTTGCCCACTTTCTTAGTTACCGCAAAGCCATATCTGCTTAAGTCCAACCCATTGGACAGCACCTTCATCACAATTAACCTGTCTATATATGTGCTCCCCTTCTGATAAACCAGCGCATACTGCGCTTTCTTAGTTAAAGCCCAGGAAGCTTTCATAAAGGCACGGCTAAACTGGCGTTAACCTCCATCGCCCTTTAAGACGTCGTGCCTTAAGCACTCTCCTACCACCGCGAGTAGCTATCCTGGCACGAAACCCCAGCTTACGCTTGCGAGGAATTTTTTTTGGTTGATAAGTACGCTTTGGCATATGCAGTTATCTTAAGACATCGGTCGCCGTAAGCCCACCCCACCCGTTTCCCAGATATGGTTTGGTGCATACGGTAATAGAGCTAAAAATCGAGCTCTCTTTATAGCTTGCGCCAATTTCCGCTGGTGTTTAGCGCAAGCTTTAGTTCTCCGACGCGATCCGATTTTACCACGGCTGGAGATATATTGAGATAAAGCAGAGGCATTTCTATAATCTATGGTTGCTTTCCCTGTGCAAAAAGGGCAAACCGCCGGTTTACGAATAAAATTCCTCCGCCTTCTTACATTTCTACCGTTACCTCTACTGCTACTATTATTGCTAACCAATTTGCAACTCCTCGAAATTAATTAAAAGGTACATCCCCGGGTTCAATCTCCCCATCTTCTGGAAGAGAAGCCAACGCACGTTTACCAAGAAAAATTACCCGGTTCGCCCCGACCTCAATGCTAACGTGCTTCTGTCCATCTTGCCCTTCCCAATTGCGGGTACGCAATCTTCCCTCAACATAAACCTGACGCCCTTTAGCCAAAAACTGATTGCATTGCTCAGCCAGTTTACGCCACGTAATTACCTTAAACCATTCCGTTTCTTCCTTCGCCTCTCCACTGGACGTGGTATAACGATAATTGGTAGCTATATTAAAAGAAGTCACTGCGTTACCGTCCGGTGTATAACGCATTTCGGGGTCAGCACCTACATTACCTATGAGGATAATTTTATTCAGGCTCGCCATCTGTTACTCCTCCCATTTTTCTTTGTACCTTCACTACAAGATGTCTCAGAATCTCCTTCGAGGCTCTAAGGTTCTTCTCAAATTCCTTAAGCAATCCTGGCTCCAGTTCGAAAAGGGTCGAACTATAGTCAGCCTCTTTAAATTTCTTTATAGAGTAAGCTAGCTTCCTTCTTCCCCAGTGCCTCGTCTCCCCTGCAACTCCTCCCCCATCGCTAATAAGTTGATTCACCTTATCCATGACTCCTGATACTTCTCCTTCATCAACTTCAGGGCTAATTAATATCACTAATTCGTAATTACTCATTTAAACACCAAAAAATAAATTTCTCCTCATTATAACATGCTACCACCCATAATTTAAGCGAAGGCCCAACGACACAGGCAAACCACATTCCATCATTCTCTTTTGGGTAGCCTCTATATCATATCCAACTCGATAATGATGGACAGCTTGAACATCGCTATCATAAAGAGCATAACTGGCCCTTGAGTCGCCATCACGAGGTTGACCTACAGCTCCAGGATTAATAATTAAACGATGGTCTTCCTGTTCCAGCTTCATTGTATCAGGAATCCCTGCCGCAAAGCAATTGCCATTTTTGTCCTGTCGAAAAACCCGCGGTATATGAGAATGCCCTACAAGACAAAATTTGCTGTCAAAATAGCTGAAATTATCGTTAGCATCGACCGCTGAAATCAAGTATTCCCTGAGAGGCTGCCGCGGGCTACCATGGACCAGGGTAAAATTGCCCTGTGTTAATTTGACAGCAAGGTTCTGCAAATAATCTACATCCTCGATGGCTAGTTGCCTTGCTGTCCACTGACAAGCTCTGGCAGCATCAGAATTAAGACTCGCAATATCAATCCTTCCAATGGCAACATAATCATGATTGCCAGCAACGCACATATTTTTATATTGCTGCAGGAGTTTAATGCAGGCATGAGGTTCAGGGCCATACCCCACTATATCCCCCAAACACCATATCTCATCAAAGCCCCCTCTGGTTTCCATATCCTCGAGCACGGCCTGGAAAGCAGCCAGATTAGCATGGATATCGCTGAGAATGGCATATCTCATGATGGCAAACTATAGCATCTCTATGATAGATTGTGCATTTGTTCAATGTAGAGGAAAAACAGGATATGCTCTCTCCCACCAAGTAGTGGTGGGGTTTACCCACGTCTCATTCTTGCTATGGCGCATAGGGGATTATTAAAGTTGAAGCTACGTCAAAGCTAATGTTATACTTCCAAAAGTGAAACTATCAGAGTTTGGTGAATTTGCTTTAATCGAACTTATACATGACATCACTGGCAAATTCAAGAACACTAAACAAAGTTCCTGGCAACAACTTCTAATAGGTATTGGCGATGACGCTGCCGCATGGCAAGGCGATAGCCATATACAATTGGCTACTACGGATAGCATGGTCCAGGGAACTCACTTCGACTTAAACAATATCACATGGGAGGAACTAGGTTGGAAAGCACTGGCAGTAAATTTAAGTGATATAGCTGCTATGGGTGGCACCCCAAAATACGCACTGCTCTCTGTAGCTCTGCCCGGCGAACTTGAAGTAGAAAATGTCGCTCAGTTTTGTCATAGTGCGGCATCCCTGGCTGCAAAATTTGGTGTAGCTATAGTTGGAGGAAATATCAGCACTGCTCCTAACATAGTTATAAACATCACCGTATTCGGCAGTGCAAAAACCAGGTCAATACTGAAAAGGTCGACGGCTACACCTGGCGAACAGATAGCCGTTACAGGAAATTTGGGTCTATCAGCAGCAGGTCTGAAAATGTTTAAGGAAAAAATTAACCTTGATGCTCAAGTTGCGGGAATCCTGAGAAAAGCCCATCTGCAACCTGTGCCCAAAATAAAAGAGGGGCAGATTTTAGCCCAGCACGGAGTCAAGACCGCTATAGACATAAGCGACGGACTCATTGCTGACCTTGAACATATATGTGAGGCAAGTAAAGTCGGTGCCAAAATCAAAGTAGTGCAACTTCCTGTACATCCCATGGTTAAGGCTAATTTCCCTGACTACCATGAGTTAGCTTTATATGGCGGAGAGGATTATGAGCTACTTTTCACCGCCGACAAGAACATCATTGTCCAGGTCAGGAAAGCTCTAAATTATCCCATAACCATAATCGGTGATATAGTAGAAGAAGGCCTTCCAGACAGAGTAACCCTACTGGACCACAAGGGAAACACCATCAATGCTAGCAATAGAGGTTGGGAGCACTTTCGAAGTGAAACCCTTTAAGATAAATTCGTATGATTCAGAGCAAACTCAACTTTTAGGAAGCCATTTAGGCAAGCTGGCTCAAAAAGGTGACGTTTTCCTCCTCATGGGTGATTTAGGAACAGGCAAGACTTGCCTTACCCAGGGTATTACACAGGGGTTAGGCGCAAAGG
>Ga0114922_10004628_pt1 | contig 12763 bp, 7 predicted proteins | sample AartaG_FD_100975 | JGI IMG/M metagenome (GOLD analysis project Ga0114922, IMG submission 100975) | Deep subsurface microbial communities from Aarhus Bay to uncover new lineages of life (NeLLi) - Aarhus_00045 metaG | ecosystem: Environmental > Aquatic > Marine > Oceanic > Sediment | place: Aarhus... | reverse complement strand
TTCCATCCATTCAACGTGTCCGTCCAGCCGCATCACAATGTAGCCTATCCCAATGATGAACTGATAATTTTTGCGTGCGTAAGCTAAGATTGTATCGGGACTTGCGCCGAATTCAATCCACGGTGCCCTGTACTCGAAATCACCCAGCCTGGCATCTTGAAATTCTGTCCTTTGGCCGGTGAGATAGGATTTAGAGGGGGTCGAGTTATACTTGGCCCGGTACTGTCGCACCTTTTCCCCAAGATACTCCATCGTTCGCATGGCTTCGGTCCTGTTGACGTGGTCCCTTACACTAAGCATCACTGCAACAAAAGCGGCCGTGCCCACAATCACAACAACGGATCTGATGATTATTGATTTCTGCCGTTGGTTCATTCTAACGCGACATTATTAAACAGAACATTTTTCGGTATCAGTGCTTTCGACGGGTTTCTAACGAGAGGGTCTTCAGCTTCCGAGCATTTGGGGCTCCAAGTGTTTCACTACGCCGTTTTCAATGGCCAATCGGTTTTCACAAAACAGCCGAATCGCTTCAGGATAGGCGATGCATTCCTGCCGGAAGACTCTGGCTGCCAGCGAATCGGCATCGTCGTCATGCTTCACCACACAACTTCGCTGAACGATAATGGGTCCCACATCATACTCATTCGTGCAGAAATGGACGGTGCAACCGGTGATTTTGCACCCTGCCTTGAGCACCGCCTCATGAACGTGATGACCCCACATGCCCTGCCCGCCGAAACTGGGCAACAGTGCCGGGTGTATGTTCATGACTCGGTTCTTGTATTGGGCCGGTATTTGCCACAGACAGAGCCAACCGGCCTGTACAACCAAATCCACCCCGGATTCTTTCAACTCCTCGAAAATCCTGTTACTGAACGACTTAATATCATCGAAGTCTTTTCTGCGAATAATTCTTGGTTCAAGTCCGATGTTCTTAGCCCGCTCGATGCCCTTAGTAGCTGCGCGGGAGCTTATCACAAGGACGATTTTAGCGTTAAGCTCGCCGGTTTCGATTTGGTTCTGTATGTTGACCATTGTCCTGCCGCCGCCGCTTATTAATATACCCAGCCGGGTCGGCTTTCCTTTGTACCGAGGCATGGGCTGTTCGAGTGTAACATCTTTTTGTAGATTCATCGCACGATTAACCATATTATCAACCTGTTTGTTTTGCTCTCTGGGGACGTGTGTTACCTTCCAGCTTGGAAATCCTGCTAACAGTTGGGTACATTTGACATAGAGTTCTTTGAGTTTTTCGCTCTTGACTCTGTAGCGGCCGTTGATTTGTCTGACCATGAGTTGGCTGTCGCTGAAGACCTGAATAGTGTTTGCCCCCGCTGGTTTCGCCGCTGATAGTGCCTTTAACAGGCCGGTGTATTCTGCTACGTTGTTGGTGGTATCGCCTAAAAAGAACGCTTTGCCCTCAATTACGTTCTTTTCTGTGTCTGTTAAAATGAAAGCCGCTGCTGCCGGTCCCGGATTACCCCTGCTTCCGCCGTCGGTGTAGATGATTACGTGCTCGTGCAAATTCTAACTCTCCCCGGTTTTAAGCACCAAAATACGGGTGCAATTTGAGCACCGGATAATATCATCCTTCGTCATCAATTGATTTACAGTTTCTGCAGGCAGCCTCATGAAGCAGCCACCACAGCTAAAGACCTCGACTCTCTCGTTTTCCTTATCGGCAGCGGCCAGTGCCTCCCCGTCGTAGGTTTCGGCGACTCGTTTGAAAACCCCCAGGGTTTCGTGTGGGATCGTCTTAGCTGCCAGGTCCCACTCGCACTGTATCTCTTCAATCTCGGCTTCATACCCGACCGCTTTGGTCTCGGTATCCTTGCGAAGCTCGTCCAGTTTACTCTTTTGCTCATCAATCTGCTGTTTTATTTGCCCGCAGCCGGCTTCATCCGCCTCGATATTCTTCATCAAATCAAGGACTTGATTCTCAAGCTTGGCATTATCGGCCTTTGAGGTATTAAGCTCTGTCAGGATAGCTGCATATTCTTTGTTTGTCTTTGCCATATTCAGGGCCGCTCGTAGCTTAGCTATGCGCTGGTCCCTGTCCTTAAGCTCCAATTCGAGACGGTCAACCTGTATCCGCCCCAGCTTAATCTCTTCGTGTTTTGCCTCGAGGCCGTTTTGGAGGGTCCTCAACTGGTTTTCCTGGAATATTATGGTTCTTCTGCACCTTGCGAGCTTTGATTTGACAGCACGGAGCCGGTTCTCAACACTTTGAAGTTTTATCAATCCATGTAGTACCGGTCCCATTAAAGCTCCTTTTTCTGTTTTTAACCCCCGGCATTCGCAATTTGGTATTATCTCAAAATCACTTTAGGTTGCAACAAAAAAAATCATTTCTTTTTTCCGACGGCCGATGGCGCGAAAATTTGTCAGCAGGGCCGGTGGTGAAGTTGGGGTGATACTGTGATTATTGGGGTAGTGGGTCAATTGGAGTAAAAATACACGAATGGGAAGGGCGTCCAAAAGCTACGTTCATAAATTTTAAATTCTAAGCACGAAGCTTGTCCCCGTGAAAACGGGGATCCGAAACAATATCGAAATTCTAAATTCAAATGACCAAAAGCGAGTTCGGTATCAAAACAGCAGGGATGGAGTTTTTGGGTTTTTATGAGGAATTGTTTTTGGTTGACAGAATAGGGGGAACTTGTTATTTTGTCGTGTGAAAAAGGTGTTTCAGAGAGGAATACTTCGACAAAGCTATCTTGAATGAGTTTTTAGACAATAAGTTGTTCGAGGCTTCGCCTCAAGTAGTTTTATTTCTGGATTCCGGGTCAAGCCCGGAATGACATACCGGCGCGATTGTCTAAAAACTTTGTATAAGTAGCTTAGCAAGATAAAAAAACGGCGGCAGTGAGAATGATTCGAGGTGAGAAGACGAGAAGCTTTGGAGGTTTTGAGTTTTTAGGTTTGAGTTAGATCCCGTAACGAGTACGGGACAAGGTTTTAAGTTGAGAGGCCGAGAAGTAAATGGGTAAGCCAAAGAGAAAACATGTCCTTAATGCAGCACTAAAGGCACTGATTGCAGGGGCCGAGACGTCAACGGGGATAAAGATCGCTACGACGTTTATATCAGAATTGGCGGCACTGCCGGAAGATAAGCAAAAGGAACTCGGGGGTTTGTCACAGGAGCAGTTCAATCAATGGGTGACTGAATCCGATGTGGCTACGGCTGAGGTGACAGAAGAGACCAGAGACATTGTCAAAGAAATAAGTAAAAAAGTTGACACGCTTTTAGAAAAACATAGGGCAGAGTTGAAGGAAGAGGGTCGGAAGGTTCTGACGGCGAAGTTGCCGGTGACGGGGAGGGAGTTGTTTGGCAGAGATAGAGAACTGGCTATTCTTGATGATGCGTGGGGGGCGGGGCATACGTATATAATCAGCTTAGTGGCTTGGGGAGGGGTTGGTAAATCGGCACTTGTTAATGAATGGCTGAGCAGGATAGAGGCAGATAACTGGCGGGGGGCGGAGCGGGTTTACGGGTGGTCATTTTACAGCCAGGGGACGAGAGAAGATGCGCAGGCGTCGGGTGATACATTTTTGGAACACGCCTTGAAGTGGTTCGGCGATAAAGAGCCGGCAGAAGGGTCGCCGTGGGATAAGGGCGTGAGATTGGCGGGGCTTATCAGGGAAAACAGGACGCTTCTAATATTAGATGGGTTGGAGCCGTTGCAGTATCCGCCGGGGGAGATGCAAGGGAGGCTCAAAGACCAGGGATTGGGAGGGCTGATTCGGGAAATATCACGGTCGAATAACGGGCTGTGTGTGATAACGACGAGAGAGAATGTCGCGGATATTGAAAATACGGTCGGCAGGACGACGAAGCGGGTATTGTTGGAGAATCTATCGGAAGAGGCGGGGGCGGAGGTTCTAAAAAATCTGGGTGTGAAGGGACCTAAAAAAGAATTACGGGACACATCGAGAGAATTTAAGGGACATGCACTTGCGCTTAATCTTTTGGGAAGCTACTTAGCGACGGTTCATGATGGGGAGATATGGAAAAGGGATTTAGTGCCGGGCTTAACGGAGGATGAGGAAAAGGGCGGACATGCAAAGAGGGTTATGGAGTCGTATGAAATCTGGTTAAAGAAAAAGCCGGAGTTGGATATTTTATATGTCATGGGGTTATTTGACCGGCCTGCGGATGAGGGTGCGATAAATGTGTTAAGAGAGGAACCTGCGATAAAGGGTCTGACGGAGCAAATCGTGAAACTCTCAGATGCGAAGTGGCGATATGCAGTAAAGCATTTGAGGGGACTTCGGCTTTTGGCGGTGGAGGATAAGCAGAGAGGCGGAGAGACTGGATCCCGGATTCCGCCTTCGCACAAGGCTACGGCGGACAGCCCCTTCGATGAACTCCGTTCGACTACGCTCACGGCAAGCAGGAGATGCAAGTCCGGGATGACAAAAGGAAGTGGGGAGGCGGAGCGGCTGGATTGTCATCCTTTAATCAGGGAGCATTTCGGTGCGAAGCTTAGGGAGGGTAATGCGGCGGCGTGGCGGCAGGCTCATAGCAGGCTTTATGAGTATTATAAGGGCGTGCCGGGGAAGGAGCAGCCTGATACATTAGATGAGATGGAGCCTTTGTTCTGTGCGGTGGCGCATGGGTGTCAAGCAGGGAGGCAGCAGGAGACACTAATTGATGTGTATTGGAAGAGGATTCGGAGGGGAAAAGAGGCATATAGTGTACACAAGCTTGGTGCTTTTGGTTCGGATTTGGCGGCGGTGGCCGGGTTTTTCGATAAGTGCTGGAGCGAGCCGGCGAAGGGTTTAGCCGACCACGACAAGGCTGTTGTCTTGAATTGGGCTGGATTTGCTTTACGTGCTGTGGGTCGATTGAGAGAGGCGGCTGAGCCTTTTGAAGCTGCACTAAAAAGATATGAAGAAATTGAAGACGCAAAAGAAATAGCAATTGCTTCTGGTAATCTTAGTGAACTATATCTTACTTTGGGAGAGGTGAACAAGGCGGTGGATTATGGAAGGCAGAGTGTGGAGTATGCGGACAGGAGTGGTGATGAATTTCAAAGACATGTCAACAGGACAACATTGGCTGATGCTCTTCATCAGGCAGGTAAGATAACCGAGGCCGAGAAGCTATTCGGCGAGGCGGAGCAGATGCAGAGGAAAGAGCAGCCGGGGTATGAATATCTTTATTCTTTTCAGGGGTATCGGTACTGCGAGGTGCTCTTAGGTCAGGGGAGATATGAGGAGGTGCAAAAAAGAGCTGGTATCATGTTAAAGGAGATTCCTAACTGGTATAGTCTTCTTGATATTGCATTAGACAGGCTTTCATTAGGCCGTGCTTATATGTTGGAGGCTGTGAAAGGGGGTAGTCCTTCGACAGGCTCCGTTCGACCTTACTCACGGCAGGCAGGATCTTCGCTCCGCTACGAGAAGGCGCGGGGGTATTTAAATGCGGCGGTTGGGGGTCTGAGGAAAGCGAATGATCAAGAGATGATTGTGCGAGGGTTATTATCGCGGGCGGTTCTTTGCCGGCATAGGGGGGAGTATGAAAAGGGGTTTGTAGATTTGGAGGAGGCGCGTGAGATTGTGGAGCGGGGGGAGATGAAGCTATTTTTGGCAGACTGTGCGCTGGAGTGTGTGCGGCTTTGTAGCGCGCAAGGTGATAAGGACAGGGCGCGGGAAGAATCAGCCTTAGCAAAGCGGCTGGTAGGCGAGATGGGGTATCACCGGAGGGATGGGGAGGTGGAGGAATTAGAGAGGGAAATTCGTTTATAAATTCTAAATCCTAAGTTCTATCCCGATACATCGGGACTAAACAATATCGAAATTCTAAATTCAAATGATTCAAAATGGTGGGCCACAGGCCCACCCTACAGGAAAATAAATCCGAAGCACTAAATCCGAAATCCTAAACAAATCCAAAATTCTAAATTCAAATGATCGAAACCGGATTCGGCGCTCCCGGCCTTCGCGGGGACAAGCTTGGCGGGAATGACATGGGGGGAATAAACGTCGAACGTTCCTTCGGCAAGCTCAGAATAAACTCAACATTCAACCCCGGCGCGCCGGGATTTCGCTTCGTTCAACTTCAAATATGGAAGCGCTTCGCTTAGCTGTTTCAACAGATCCTTCGGTTCCGCTTCGCTGCGCTCAGGATGACGGTCTGGATTGACCCTGCGCTCAGGATGACATGTCCGGCATCTTTTCTACAGAGATTGGCAGCATGGGTAAAAGAATTTGCCCATCCTGGCCGTCTACATTTCTTTCGCCCCGTTGGGGCTGATTTATATTATTGATGACTCAAAACCCAGGGCTTCGCCCTGGGCTACATTTCTTTCGCCCATTCAGGGCTTTTAGACAGCCGGCTGGGCATAGATAGAGAGAGAAATTCTAAATCCGAAGCTAAGACGGTGGGCTAAAAGCCCACCCTACCACTCGTATTTCGTGAATCGTATCTCGTCTCTCGTCGCTCGTATAGCGTACAGCGTATAGTGGACAGAGATTGCCGCGGCCTGCTTCGCAGGCCTCGCAATGACAGGGGGTAACGGTTGAGATTGCCGCCCATTCAACTACGCTCAGGGCAGGCTTTTTTCGCTGCGCTCCTGGCAATGACAAAGTGTAACGGTTGAGATTGCCGCAGTCGCCTTCGGCTCCTTCGCAATGACAATAGGCAGCCGCATGGGCAAAAGAATTTGCCTATCCTACGCGGCTTCCATTATTTATTGGAGAAGGGTTTATTGTGTTTGTGTTTTTACTTTTTCTTTTGCTGAGCTTTTTGGATTTTGGCCCATGTGTCGCGGAGGGTTACGGTCCGATTAAATATGAGCCTGCCAGCGGTGGTGTCGGGGTCAACGCAGAAGTAGCCCAACCTTTCGAATTGTAATCTGCTTAACGGCTCGGCATCTGCCAGAGCAGGCTCAACGTAGCATTTTTCGAGGACTTGAAGGGCATCGGGGTTCAGATTCGAGGTGAAATCGGCACCTTCTGCCACGTTATCCGGATTTTCCTTTGTAAAAAGATGGTCATACAGCCGCACTTCGGCTGGCAGCGCCTGGGCGGCAGAGACCCAGTGCAGGGTGGATTTGACCTTGCGACCATCAGGAGCATCTCCGCCTCGTGTGGCGGGGTCGTAGGTACAGTGCAGCTTGACGACTCGGCCGTCGGCGTCTTTGACCATGTCTTTACAGGTTATGAAATATGCGTATCTTAGGCGTACCTCTCTGCCGGGGGCCAGTCGGTAGAACTTCTTCGGCGGCTCTTCCATGAAATCATCTTGCTCGATATACAGCTCGCGTGAGAAAGGCACCTGCCTTGTGCCGTCGGCGGGGTTTTCAGGATTGTTAATTGCCTCTAATTGTTCGACCTTGTCTTCTGGGTAATTGTCTATTACTACTTTCAGCGGTCTAATGACTGCCATTACTCGTGGTGAGTGCCTGTTGAGGTCTTGGCGGACGCAGTGCTCTAACAGTGCAATATCGACGGTGCTGTTGAACTTGTTGACACCAATTCGCCTGCAAAATTCTCGAATAGCCGCGGGCGAATAGCCGCGCCTTCGCATGCCGGATATGGTAGGCATCCGTGGGTCGTCCCATCCGTTGACCAGTCCTCGCTGGACTAATTTCAGAAGCTTTCGCTTGCTCATGACGGTATATGACAGGTTCAGGCGGGCGAACTCGATTTGCTGGGAGTGATGTACGTCCAACCGGTCAAGGAACCAGTCATACAACGGCCGGTGGTTCTCAAATTCGAGGGTGCAAATCGAATGTGTGATGCCTTCGACGGAATCTTCGAGGCCGTGTGCCCAGTCATACATCGGATATATACACCACTTATCACCCGTCCGGTGATGGGTTGCGTGGAGAATGCGGTACATAATCGGGTCGCGCATATTCAGGTTGGCAGAGGCCATGTCGATTTTTGCCCGCAGTGTGCGCGAACCGTCGGCAAATTCACCGGCCCGCATACGCTCGAACAGGTCAAAGTTTTCCTCTATACTGCGGTCGCGGTAGGGGCTGTTCTTACCCGTCTCTGTAAGCGTGCCGCGATATTGTCTTGTTTCTTCGGCGCTTAGGTCGCAGACATAGGCTTTGTGAGCTTTGATGAGTTGAACGGCGTATTCATACATCTGCTGGAAATAATCGGATGCATAGTACAGGTGCTCGCCCCAGTTCCAGCCGAGCCAGCGGACATCTTCCTTTATCGATTCAACGTATTCGGCTTCTTCCTTGACCGGATTGGTATCGTCAAATCGCAGGTGGCATCTTCCGCCTTTGTTTTCGGCGGCGATGCTGAAATTAAGGCAGATGCTCTTTGCGTGGCCGATATGCAGATAGCCGTTAGGCTCCGGCGGAAACCGTGTTATAACCCGCCCGGCCCATTTACCGCTCTTGTTGTCTTCGGCCACAATCGCCCGGATAAAATCGAGCGGTCCACCTGTATCATTTGTATGCAAATCTGCCATGGCAATAAAATAATCACGAGCGACGATTATTGCAATCAGAAAATGACTATAGTCCGGCCGAGCAGGGAGTTATAAGGCAGACCCGTCCTCCGTCCCGATGACATCGGGACTACGGAGGGTGCAAGTCGGATTTATAGCACACGCACATCGTTCTTGACAATCATTACCGGGTAGCTTACTGTTACCACTTCGTATATTTGACAGGCATTTTTGAGGATTCAGGAGAGTCGCAGTGGTTGTAACGCGGTTTGCACCTTCGCCGACTGGTTACCTGCATATAGGGGGAGCCAGAACCGCTCTGTTTAATTGGCTTCTGGCTCGAAAAACGGGCGGTAAGTTCCTGCTTCGGATTGAGGATACCGACCAGAAGCGGAATACCCCTGCGGCAGCAAGGCAGGTGATGGATGATTTGCGGTGGCTGGGTATCGAGTGGGACGAGGGACCCGAGGTCGGCGGGCCGACCGGGCCTTATTTCCAGTCCCAGCGAAAGGACATCTACGATAAGTACGTAAAACAGCTTATCGATGAAAAAAAAGCCTATTATTGCTTTGACACACCCGAAGAATTGCAGCAGATGCGCGAAAAGGCCCAGGCCGAGAAGAAGAACCTGATTTACCCTCGTCCGAAGGATTTTCCCAACGAAGAAGAAGTCAAAAAGGCCCGCGCGCAGGGCAGGCCTGTGACGGTTCGATTTGCGACGCCGACGGATGTGAATATTGTTGTCAATGATGTAGTGCGCGGTGAGGTTACCTTCGCGGCCTGTGAGATAGGAGATTTTATCATACAAAAGAGTGATGGATTCCCGACGTATCATTTTGCCTGCGTGGTTGATGATGAGTTGATGGGAGTTACGCACGTCATCCGCGGCCAGGAGCACCTGATGAACACACCCGGCCATCAGGCGCTGCAGGATGCACTTGTCTTTCGCAGGCCCATATACTCGCACATGTCGGTAACCATAAGCGAGAGCGGCGGAAAACTATCCAAGCGCGAGCGGCCGAAGGCCCTTCACAAGGCAATCAAGGAGAGGCCTGATGTTGATATAGAAAGACTAGCCAAGATTGCAAAAATCAGTGACAACGAGATGAAACACTTTATTAATAGAAGAGTCAGCCCGGACATGCCGGCGATTGATGCAATGGCAGAGTACCTCGGTGTGCAGTTGCCGGAGATAAACGTGGTTGATTTCTTCAAGGGCGGGTATTTGCCCGAGGCGATGGTGAATTTTCTGGCGTTGTTGGGCTGGAATCCCGGCGACGGGCGGGAGGTTATGTCGTTCGATGAGCTCATCAGCGCGTTCGATTTGGGACGTCTGACGAAGGCCAACAGCCTGTTCGACCGCCAAAAGCTCATAGCCTTTAATACCGAGCATATCCGGATGGTTTCCGATGACAAGCTACTGGCCCATTTCAAGGATTACCTCAAGGTCATTGACTCCCCCGTGGCCGGCGCCGATGATGCACTTCTTGAAAGAATCGTAAAAATAAACGCCGGTGCGAGAACCTTGGCGGATATCGAGAAAAAGAGCAGGTTTATTTTTACAGGCAACGACGAGATTCAGTACGATGAAAAAGCCGTCAAAAAAGTCTTGCTCAAACATGATGGATTGGCTATCCTGCGTGTGGTCGGCGACAGATTGGCGAAGCTGGAAGAGATTACGCCGGCGACCATTGAGAACATGCTTCGGGGCCTGGCGCGGGAAAGGCAGGTGGGTCTTGGCAAGGTCGCCCAGCCTTTGCGGGTCGCGATTTGCGGCACGACGATAAGTCCGCCTATTTTCGATTCGGTCGATATCCTTGAAATCAAAGATACTCTGCGGAGAATAGAAAATACGTTGGCAAAATTCGGAACCCAAGTTCAGTCGATGGAGTCTTGATATATGTCACTTTTGGTAACCGGTTCAATCGGTATAGATACCGTTAAGACACCTTTTGGTTTCAACGAAGATTGTATCGGCGGCTCTGCGGTGCATTTCAGCATGGCTGCCGGTCTCTTTTGCCCCGTTCGTTTCTTAGGTGTTGTCGGAGAGGACTGCCCGTTTGACCTGGCTGATGTGTTTGAGGGCAGGGATATTGACCTCGAGGGACTTGAAGTTCGTCCGGGCAGTAAGACTTTCCGCTGGGCCGGCTCATACGAAGAAAATATGAATGAACGACAAACCGATAGTATTGAATTGAATGTTCTGTCTGAAGCACCGCCGTCCGTTCCCGAAGCATACAGTGACAGCGAATATGTTTTTCTGGCAAATACGGCACCGGCGCTGCAAATAGAACTTCTCGAACAGATTTCAAGGACGGGTTTTGTAGCCGCCGATACCATGAACCACTGGATTGTAACAGCCGGTGATGACCTGAAGGAATTGTTGGACAGGGTCGACATGTTAGTGCTGAACGAGGGAGAAGCCAGACTGCTTACAGGTCAGCGGAACCTGGTGACGGCTGCCGGGCGTATTCTGGAGATGGGGCCGAGAGTTGTTATTATCAAAAATGGTGAGTACGGCTCGATGATGGCCAACAGCGAGAGTGATTACTTTATTCTTCCTGCTTATCCGACTACTGTTGTAATTGATCCCACAGGCGCCGGTGACTCCTTTGCGGGGGCATTGATGGGTTATCTTGCCCAGGCCGGTAAAGTCGATGTTATTACCTTGCGAAACGCGATGGCCTATGGCACGGTAGCGGCGTCATTCACTATCGGCGATTTCTCCATTCACGGGATAAAAGCGGTTAAGAAGGACGACATGGAGGAAAGATTTAATACCCTGCGAAAAGTGACGCAGTTTTGAGGAGTTGGTAGTTCGTAGGTTGGGCCTGCGGCTGAGTTTGTAGTTCGTAGGGTGGGCCCATTCGGCTGCGCTCAGGGCAGGCTCTGTGGCCCAGGCGGTTTCTGTGTTTGTAGTTCGTAGAAGAGGAGTCTGGATACATCGATACAATGCGGTGTTTTATTGCGATAGATATTGACGATAATATCAGAACCCAAATAGACCGTCTCCAGCGCGAGTTACGCGAAAAAACCGGCCTGACAAGGCCGGATGTCAAGTGGGTGGACCCGGCTCTTATCCACCTGACGCTGAAGTTCTTAGGCGAATTTAGGGACGCCGACATCATTAAAGTTTGCAAAATCGCCGCCGGCGTCGCGGGCACTCATAAAGGCTTTTCTATCAGTGTAAGCAAAGTTGGCTCGTTCGGTCCTGCCGCCCGAGTGCTGTGGGTGGGCATTGATAGGAATGATGCTTTGTTGACGCTGCAAAAGGGTCTTGATGAGCAGCTTTCGCAGGCCGGTTGGGCCGGTGATAAGAAGCAATTTGCCGGCCACCTTACGCTGTGCAGGATAAAGAAGCCACAGGCCGGCAGAATCCTGAAGGAGTTTATAAAGGATTACAGCGATTTAAGCCTTGGTTCACTACCGGTCGATTCAATTTGTGTCTATAAAAGCGATTTGACAAGCAGCGGACCAATCTATACCGTAGTAGCCAGAAGTTCGCTGCAATGAAGAAAAGCGAAAAATGTAAAGTGGAAAGCGCAAAACCATAGCGTAAAACTTAAAAGTTGCCACTCCTGTATTGTTATGGTGTGCTTAAATCTGCAAACGAAAGTTTATACTGGTTTGGCTTGCTAAGAGACGCCAAAAAGGTAAATAATCCTGAGCTTAAATATCTTTTAGATGAAACCAAGGAATTGGCAAACATACTCGGTTCAAGTAATTTGACGCTCAAAGGGAAAAGGTAGGTTTTGAGTTTTGAATTATGGTTTTTCGCTTTTAGCTTTAAGTTTTTATTTTTATTGATGTATGGAGATCATGAAAATGGTTAAGAAAAAAAAGGTTGCGCCTGCGGCTCAAAAAGTGACTTCCAAGGCCGGCGCTTTGGAAAGGGCGATAGCCCAGATTGAAAAACAATACGGTACCGGCTCAATTATGCAGTTGGGCCAGGCCCAGCTTGCCGGGGTCGAAGGCATCAGCACCGGCGCGATTTCTCTTGACATGGCTCTGGGTGGTAAAGGTATCCCGAGGGGCAGAGTTACCGAACTCTACGGACCGGAGGCCAGCGGCAAGACTACCCTTGCGCTCCACGTCATCGCCAATGCTCAAAAAGCCGGCGGCGTTGCCGCTTTCATCGATGCTGAGCACGCTCTGGATACTACCTGGGCAAAGAAACTCGGTGTCGATATTAACAGTATGCTCGTCAGTCAGCCTGACACCGGTGAGCAGGCCCTCGACATCACCGAAATGCTCATAAAATCAAACGCGGTTGATATCATTGTTATTGATTCTGTTGCCGCGCTTGTACCGGCTGCCGAAGTTAAGGGCGAAATGGGCGCAACC
>Ga0114922_10004627_pt1 | contig 12764 bp, 7 predicted proteins | sample AartaG_FD_100975 | JGI IMG/M metagenome (GOLD analysis project Ga0114922, IMG submission 100975) | Deep subsurface microbial communities from Aarhus Bay to uncover new lineages of life (NeLLi) - Aarhus_00045 metaG | ecosystem: Environmental > Aquatic > Marine > Oceanic > Sediment | place: Aarhus... | reverse complement strand
TGTTTTTATTTTTAATTTTAATCGCCATTTTTTTACTCTCCGAGCGAGCCGATCTCACAGCATCTGCTTCGTTACAGGGCACTTGCGGTGAAGTACCACAGCTTCATACCCTGTGCCTCGCATCTGCAGCAACCTCGACTCGTGAATAATCCAGGTTAGTTAGAAAATAACAGGATAATATAGAAAGCTAAAAAGTTCAAATAATAAAAAAAGCTGGAGTTTCCCCATTTTTTCTAAGCTTCTAAGCAATAAGCAAGAATCAGGTTAGATTGATAAAGAAAACCGTGAGCAAGGATGAGCGGGCATGGTTCTTCTCCTTTAAGGAGAAGAGAGCGAAGACTGTATCCGAGCGGATTTTCCTCGCTGGGGAAAATTCGCGTGTTTTCGTATCAACTAACCTGATTCTTGCTTGCAAAGCTTCAATCTATAATAAAATGAGGTGGAGTCCTCAGTCAAAAATCTTGCCTGGATTCATAATATTGTTAGGATCAAAAACATGCTTAATCCCCTTCATAAGCGAGATCTCTTCTTTGTCTAGTACATAAGGCAGAAAATCCTTTTTAACAATTCCGATACCATGTTCACCTGATATCACGCCTCCTCTGTCTTTACAATCGCGATAGAGCTCATCTCTTACTTGGTTCAGTTTTTCTTTCCACTCATATTCGGGTAAAGGAATTATTTTCCCATCCTCCAAGCGTGCCCTCATAATGTGAGTATGAACATTTCCATCGGCTGCATGTCCGTAAGTGGGAAGCCAAAGTCCAAGCTTATTTTGGACTTCAACAATTTTTTCTACATGATTTGCTACTTCTCCACGCGGTACAACAATGTCCAGAGTTTCAATATTATACTCTTTTATCGACTCATACATCTTGCTTCTTATATCCAGCACTAGTTCCTGTTTCTTGGGATCATCTGCCACAAAAATATCGATGGCCCCTTTTTCAAGGCAGACTTCAGCTACGGTTTCAGAGAGCCTGTCCATCTCCTCATCTCCTGTTGCATCCAAGATCACAAGCAAATAAGTATTTCCCTGAGTACATGGCCATTTTTTATTAAGCATATCCTCAGTTAGTACAATCACTTCTCTTGGGACAAATTCTACGGCCATAGGCAATATTTTTCTTTTTATCATAAGCGGTACAGTCTCTATTGCATCATGTAAATTCTCATATGGAATGATAAGAGAACGCAAAACTGCAGGAGGCGGCATAAGTTGAATAGTTATTTGGGATACAATTCCCAGTGTTCCTTCTGAGCCTATAAATAGGTTTAATAGGTTATAACCGGAACTGCTTTTCATTAATTTCCCACCAGGACGAATAACATTGCCTGATGGAAGTACTACCTCTAATCCCCGAACATAATTTCTTATAACACCATATTTTACAGCTCTTGCTCCCCCGGCATTTGTTGCTACAAGTCCTCCGAACATAGCGCTTTCATCTCCGGGATGGGGAGGGAAAAACAGACCGGCCTCTTTTACCTCTGCATAAAAATCCTTTAAATTGACCCCAGCTTCTACTTCTGCCATCTGATTTTTTATATCAATTTCGATTATACGGTTCATTCTTTCAACCGATACTACAATTCCCCCATAAGCAGGAACACATCCTCCGCAAAGTCCGGTAGCTCCTGCTCTGGGGGTCACCGGTATCTTTTTTGTATTGGCAAGCCTGCATATCTCTGCTATCTCATCTGTACTAATGGGTTTGACAACCACATCCGGATTACGGGCTATCTCATCAAGGGAAAATTCATCATGACTGTAATCCGCCATCTTTTTCGGATCAACGATAACATTTTTTCCCCCGACGATTTTTTCTAATTGTGTAATAATTTTTTTATCGACTTTATTGTACATTCCTGATTTCCTGTCTGTTTTTCCTGGTCTTTCCATTTTCCGCTTTTCTCCCCATTTTCCATTTACTATTCTCCGCCTCTCCCCCCATTTCACAATTCACGGCTTTTTCTCCTCTAATCCATACTCCATAATCCCTAATCCTGCTTTTCTCCTATTTTTCATTCACAGTATTTGAGTTAATTATAATAGCCGGGATATCTTTCTTTCTTACCAGTTTATTAAATTCAGGAAGATCACGTTTAATTATTAATTTCAACAAACCCATCTGGGCACTAGCTTTAGAAGATAATTCCTTAAAAACCTGATATGCTTGATCTGTAGGACGGGCATCTGCACTCGCTACTACCCAGGCCAATGCTGCAATTTTATTATCCAGTAATATGGGATAATTCAGAGGGTCCTGGCCGCTCTTTGACTTTGATTGGATAAGCACGCCTTCGATTTCCGTCAGTTTCTTAAGCAGTGTTTCACCTGCATTGATAATATCTTTGGTTTTTTCCTCTACTTTTATCTTTTTTAAAAGCTCGCTAATCTGATCTTTTATATTCCTCAGCCTATTGATAGACTTATTTACCTCAGTAATCTTATCCCGTATTTTTATAAGAAGATCAAATTGCCTTAACAAATCAAACCGGGAGGCCCTCACTCGAGGATCTTTCCTCCATTCCCAGGTTCTGGTCATTGATTTATCTCCAACTATCAATTTAACCTGATATTGTCCCGGAACCGCAACCGGCCCGCTGAGCGTGCCCCCCCACAAAACAGCACCCGGGACCTCCACTGCATCCGGATATCTCATGTTCCATATAAGACAGTTCAGCCCTTTATCGGTGGAAACAATTTCTCCATTTCTTCTCCTAAGGAAACTTCTCTGAGATGATGAAGTCATTCTTTTCTCATTATTAGAGCTGGAAAACTTTTTGATGAGATCCCCTTTCATATCTGAAACTTCTAGAGTTACTTCTTCATCTAACGCCTTTTTAAGGTAATAATATATTACCGATCCTGAAGGAGGATTTTGGCCGATATTAATCCTTGGATAGCTTCCTCCCCCCATCTTGTAAGCTGCTATGGGTTTGAATAGGAAAATATCTGATTCTAATACTTCCTGTGTAAGCTGCTGCAGAGGGGAAAGGTCATCTAAAATCCAAAAAGAACGCCCATGAGTAGCTATAACCAGGTCATCTTCTTTTACGACCATATCATGAACAGGAACAACCGGCAGGTTAAGTTGAAGGGAGTGCCAATTTTCCCCACTATTAAAGGATACGAATACTCCAGTTTCAGTACCTGCGTATAACAGGCCTTTCCGCTCGGGATCTTCCCGGACAACACGGACAAACGTATTTTCAGGAAGTCCATTGGTTATCTTTTTCCAGGCCATCCCAAAATTATCCGTTTTATAAATATAAGGAGAAAAATCATCCAGTTCATGCCTATCAACAGCAATAAATGCTCTGCCAGCCCCAAAAGTCGAAGTATCGATCATACTTATAAGACTCCATTTCGGCATCTGTTTGGGAGTTATGTCCTGCCATGAATTTCCTCCATTTCTGGTAATATGAATAAGCCCATCATCCGTCCCTACCCAGAGGATATTCGGGTCAAAAACAGACTCAGCCAGAGAAAAAATAGTACAGTAGTATTCCACGCTGGTATCATCAAAGGTAATTGGCCCTCCGGATTTTTTCTGCTTGCTTTTATCATTGGTTGTTAGGTCATGGCTTATTACAGTCCAGCTCTGTCCCTCATTATAGGATTTAAAAAGAACCTGAGCAGCGCAATATAAAACATCAGGATCAAATCTTGAAACCAGGATCGGAAAAGTCCATTGAAACCGATATTTCAGGTCATCGGCACCCCATCCCATTGGGTTTTCGGGCCAGGGTGATATAATCCGGCTCTGACGGGTTTTATAATCCCAACGGGTAATGAGGCCGCCGTAACTTCCAGCATAAACAATATCAGGATTATCAGTCCTGGGTGCAATGTATCCACTTTCCCCACCCCCTACTGCATGCCAGTATGTCCTGTCAATCCCGCTTCCTGAAGTCTGGCTGGCAATTCTGACAGTGCTGTTATCCTGCTGGGCACCATATACCCAATATGGAAACTGCTCATCTGTTGTAACATGATAAAATTGCGCTGTGGGCTGATTATCCTGCTCTGTCCACGATATTCCCCTATTATAAGTAACATTAGCTCCGCCATCATTTGAATTTATCATTCGGTCCGGATTATCCGGAGAGATCCAGAGGTCATGATTGTCTCCATGGGGAACCCTGATAGAGGAATAGGTCTTTCCACCATCGACTGAGCGGTAAAGCCCAGTATTTAATACATACATAGTTTCGCTGCTCTTTGGATCTGCATAGATCCGGCTGTAATACCAGGCCCGCTGACGCAGTCTGCGCTCTTCATTCACTTTAGTCCAGGTCTCACCTTCGTCATCTGAACGAAAAATCCCACCGTTATTAGCCTCTATAATAGCCCAAACTCTTCCGGACTTTGCCGGCGACACCGTTATTCCGATCTTTCCAAGCTCACCTTTAGGAAGCCCCTTGTTCCTGGAAATTTCTACCCAACTGTCCCCGCTGTCAGATGATTTAAAAAGCCCGCTCCCGGGACCACCGCTTTTTAAACTATAGGGAGTACGTCCCGTTTCCCAAATAGATGCAAAAATAATTCTTGGATTTTTTGGAGCAAGGATTATATCTATAGCACCAGCCTTATCACTTCGGAACAGCACTTTCTCCCAAGTCTGTCCCCCATCCTTGGATCTGAATACCCCCCGCTCCTTATTCGGTCCGTAAATATGGCCGAGAGCAGCAACATATAAAAGGTCAGAATTACGTGGGTGTATCCTGATCCTGGATATCTGGCTGGTATTTGTAAGCCCTATATGTTTCCAAGTCTTTCCAGCATCTGTTGATTTATACATACCATCCCCATGAGATACATTACCCCGGATTGGCGCCTCTCCCATTCCCACATACACGACATTAGAATCCCACTCTGATACAGCAATCGCACCTACCGAACCAGTCTTAAAAAAACCGTCTGAAACCGGAGTCCAATTAATCCCGCCATCCTCTGTCTTCCATACTCCTCCCCCTGTTGAGCCGAAATAATAGGTATAGGGTTCCCCCGGTATCCCGGCCACCGCAGTAGCTCTTCCTCCGCGGTAAGGGCCAATACAACGCCACTGCATAGCTTTATACATATCTTCATTGTATTTGAATGCCTTTTTTTCAGAAGACTGCTTTCCTTGAGAGGAAATAGCTGTTAAGAGCATTAATAACACACAAAAAACCGGAAGCCATTTATTATTTTTCATAAACATACCTCACAAAATATTATTCCCATGCTAGGTTAACAAATATTAACGTTTATCAAATCCCCATGTCAAACAATTTTAATTTGCTATTATCTTATTTGTAATGGCATAAATATAACCATCTGCAAACTGCCTCTATACTCTTCAACAAATCCAGTCACTGTGATCTCTCTTCCTTTTAGATTCTGGATATCCGAAAAATGATGTTTATCTCTATTATAAATGATTGCAGAAAAATCCTGTTCTAAAGCACTTAGATATATCAATTTCCCTCTTTGCTGAATATCTGCACAAAAAAACCTTACACTCATCAAATCTCCGATATGACTCTTGCATTTTTCAGGCACAATAACAGGATACGGCTGTTTTTTCCACAGGCCTGTTTCCTCTTTTCTTGCCTTACGGTAAGCTGCAACAAATCTCTGCCTGTAATCCTCTCTGAAAGGATACTTTAAAAAAACATATGCAAATCCCCGGCTTAGAATAAACTCATTAATAAATTTAGACTCATAAAAAACATAGGCAAGCAGTCGCCCATATTTGTCCCGTTTCTCCCAATCATATGATAGTTTTATTTTTTGTCCATGCAATATATAATAGGAGAATCTCTTTGCCATAAGAGCCATAAACCGCACCTTCTCCCGAGCGTCTGTAAGCTCAGGAGAATTAATCCCGATAAGCCTAACAACTTCTATGTTTCCCTTATCAAATCTTACCTTGATCGTATCCCCATCATATACAGCAGTTACAACCCCCTCCTCAGCCTGAGCAGAAAGAGAAACAGTCAGAGAAACCAGGAAAAAAAGAAAAAACAGGAAAAACAGTGTTTTTTTCTGCAATTCACTATTTACTGAATTTTATTAATTTTTTCACGGCCTCTACAATATTTGAAGCAGATATTCCGTATTTGTCCATTAATTCTTCTGGTTTCCCTGAACGCGGAAGATCTTTTACAGCCAAATGGATAAATTCCGCTTTCCCTCCCAAAGCAGACGCTACTGCACTTCCCAAGCCTCCTACCGAGTAATGGTCTTCCACCACTACTGCCTTTTTCCCGGCAGAATCAACCTGGTTTATAATATTATCTTTATCCAGCGGTTTAATCGAATAAGCATCTATGACACGGATAAAAACCCCCTCTGCTTTAAGTTCTTCATATGCCTTTAAAGCTTCAAATACTGTTATCCCAGCAGCAATTACAGTTGCTGTATCATTTTTGCTATCTTTTAAAACTTTTGAGCCGCCAATAGGGAATTTTTCTTTTTTATCATACAGTATCGGGGTTGCGGGTCGAGTAGTCCGGATATAAGCCATGCCATTATACCTGGCCATAGACTCAACACAGGCTTCAGCGGAATAGGCATCACATGGATAAAACACAGCACATCCCGGAATTGGGGTGAAAATAGCAAGGTCTTCCAGACCCATTTGGGAAGGACCATCAGCACCTATACTAATACCTGCATGAGAACCGGCTAGTTTAATATTTGAATTCGAATATGCCGCCATCCTTATCTGGTCATGTGCCCTGCCCAAAAATGCCGAAAACGTTGCCATAAAGGGAATAAATCCTTTAGCCGCCATACCGATCCCCATTCCCACCATGTTCTGCTCGGCAATATAACACTGAAAAGACCTCTTTGGAAAAGCTTTAAAAAAATCCTCCACATAGGTGGAGTTTTTTACATCTCCATCGATCGATACAACCCTTATATCGGCTTTGCCCAGGTTGACTAAAGCATTCCCATAGGCACGCCGCGTTGCAGTGTCTTTTGAATATATATTCTTTTTAAAATCAAATTCCTTTGAAAACCTGGGACTTTTAACTTTATCCGGTTTACAAACAAATTTCTTTGCATCCAGATCCGGCATGGGGCCAAGCATATCCAAGGCTTTTTGCAGATCCTCTTGATTAAGCGGTTTACCATGCCAACCGTTTTTGTCTTCAAGGAAACTAACTCCCTTGCCTTTAATGGTTTTTGCCAGCAAAACAGTCGGTTTTTCTGATTTGCGTGCATTTGCAAAAGCCTGGAGTATATCCCCAACCTTATGCCCGTCGATTTTAATAACCTCCCATCCAAAAGCCATAAATTTTCTTTCATATGCATCAAGGTCAAAACCGTGCATAGTAGCTTCGGATTGGGCCAGGCGGTTTATATCAACTATGGCGCAAAGATTGTCCAGATTTAAATCAGAAGCAGTGTTGGCTGCTTCCCAGACCGAACCTTCAGCGCACTCTCCATCTCCCATTACAACATAAACTCTCCTGGGAGACTTCGCCAGCTTCATAGCAGCTGCCATTCCAACGCCTACGGAAAGCCCTTGCCCGAGAGAGCCTGTAGCCGCTTTAATCCATTTCATACGTGGAGTAGGATGACCCTCGAGCGGACTATTAATTTTTCGCAAGTTCATCAGATCTTCAACTGGAATTATCCCGGCTTCTGCATAAGCAGCCCAAAGGATAGGGGCAGCATGTCCTTTAGAAAGAACCAGTTCGTCATTAGCCCAGTCAAAAGGGTTGTTGATGTTATACTGCATCTCATCAAAGAACAAACATGCTGCTAATTCTGCCATGGACATACATGTTGTTGGATGCCCGGAGCCGGCTTTTGAAGTCATTTTTAAAGCATGAATACGCAGTTTTTTTGCTACAAGTCCTAAAATTTCTTTTTTTCTCATTAAATCCTATCCATCCCTTTAAATTTTATAAATTTCATCAAAGAAAGGATATTATATTATCTTCTTTTTAGCTTCACAACAACTTTTAAAAAAAAATTGAATCAAGAGGACATATGTCCCCTAAAATGGACATCTGGAACGGCTATAACAAGGGTAGTCTATTGGCATGTTATTTGCTCTTTAAGTATAATTAAAAGGGAGAATCAGCAGGAATCAATGTAACATACTAATTAAAAAAAGATGCATCATACATATCGACATTTTTTATGAATAGTTTAGGTTAATGGAAGTGTCAAAGAATTTCGGAATAACTAGGGAGATTTCAATGAAAAAAACAAAAATTCTTGAATATGTTTTTTCATTCAGGGCATGGCTGGTTTTAACGCTTCTAGGTGGATTACTCTTAATCAATGCTTTTGGTTTGAAGACTACCGGTTTCAAGACAACTCAGCAGAAACATGAGGTCACGGTCAGGCTCGTTCTCGTGGATGTTATCGCCACTGACAAAGACGGAAATATTGTCACCGACCTCACTAAACAGGATTTTGAAATTTATGAGGGTGGGAAACCCGTCCCAATCAATTCCCTGGATTTGGTTAACTTTCGACTCGAAGATATAAAGCCGGCTCCCGATCGAGGATACATCAAACGAAAGAGCAGATTCATTGTCGTGTTTGATTCCATAAACACAATCCGGAGAATGCTCAACCGTAACAAAGGGAAGATTCTGGATAAACTGAATAATCTGATCCTTTCCAGAGGAGAAGTCATGGTGCTAGAGCTGAATGAGAAAGGCGGGGTCAACCTCCTTCAGCCTTTCACTTCCGATGGAGACCTCATTGCCCAAGCGGTCGACAGAGCCTCAGGAAGCATCTGGATTGAGACCGAGACCGATCATTTAGGAGCCCCTAAAATCTTCCAACGACAGGTAGATGGAGACGGACGGCAGGAAGTGAAAGACCAGGTCTCCTCTAAAACCGAAACAGGTGCTGTCCTTTCCGCAATGGAGATTTATCAGTATAAGACGCGTCTTCGTTTCGAAAAATCACTCTCCGGCCTGCTCTCCGTGATGAGCATGATCAAGGACTATCCGGGAAGAAAACCCGTTCTCTTGGTCTCAGGTGGCTTCCCCACCCTCACCCTAGAAAAATTTCATGGACCCACAGGAATCACATCCAAGCTGGCCGATACGGATCTGATAGCGGGGAAGATCTCGGATCCATTCAAGATCCTGCAAAAAGGCGGGCGTCGCTACGAAGATGATATATTCAGCGATCTCCTGAACTTCGCCAACAGCCACAACATCACGTTCTACACCGTGGATCCCGATAGCTATCTGCGACATGTTATGCCCGACATATCTCTGGATAACTACTTTGGTGTCCCGGACCTGGCAAAAATCAAACAGAATGAACTGTTTAACCTCAAAGACCTGGCTTTAAATACCGGAGGTCAGGCACTGCAGGGAGCTAAAAAATTCGACAACTTTAGCAAGTATGTGAATAGGGATCTTCAGGCCTACTATGAGTTGAGTTACTACCCCAAGCGAGACGAGGCGGATGGAGACTATCATAAAATCGAAGTCAAGGCAAAGCACCCGGACATAAAGATTCGGTTTCGGAAGGGATATTATGACTACAAGGCTGAGCAGGCCGAATCCCTTCTCTTCGCTTCAACTTCCCTGAATCCCGGCCTCTTCAAGGAGATCATATTCCAGGCCAAGGCCATCCCCTTTATCACTAACAAAAACAAGTTTATTCTCTGGTTCACTATGGCCCTCCCGGTTCGGGATGTAGTACTCAGTCCGGATCCAAACAAGAAGTTCAAGGTGTTGAAGGTCAATTTCTGGCTGGATGACCAGGAGGACACAAGCACGTTCAATGCAAAGATGAACATCCCCATTGCCCTTACACCCCAATTTCGGGAAAGGCTAAAGCGGGCAAAATTTTACGGTCACAGCACCAGTTCCCAAGAACTTAAGCTGAATAAGCCTGAGTACAAACTTGTTTATTCTCTATATGATGAGGAGAGCGGACGGATCGGAACGGCCATCCAGCACCTATCCCCCCCCGCCGTTGAGAATCTAAGAACCGGCATGCTGGCCAATGCGGTTTTTGGCCGGCTGAGAGAGACAAAAAATCCGGGGGCATCATTTAAAGTCTCTCCGGAAGATGGGACTCTGGGCCTCGGGAAGTTCAAGTTATACCCGATGGGGGCCAATCAATTCGGCCGTAGGGAAAGGGTTTCTCTATTCGTTCAGGTCATGTGGCCGGATAATAAGGCTGCTTTTTCACCCGAATTACAGATCGTATCGCCTGGACAAGAATTTAGTCCGCTTCCATACACAATTGAAAAGACGTCATGGAACCGGCGGATTGGAGTTTTGAATGCCGTTTTGAACCTGGATTTCAGCCGATATGACCGGGGTGATCTCACCCTGAAATTTGTAGTAGGGGGCGAGATCACCGAGATCCCGATCCGATTACTCTAATATGGCTTGACCCTATTGCTCCAAAATTATAGAAAAATCGCAATTCCTGCAAGAGCGATTATCATAGTCTGAGGCTGCTTAAACCCAATATACCGATAACGGCCGCTCAGAATAATACTTAGGTTAGGGGATATTTTCAAGTCAAGTCCGGTTCCGCCAAAAAATGAGAGAGGAAATTTTCTGTCCGGAGGAGAGATCTGAGTCTCATACCCCATTTGAGAAGTATAGGTCCTGGAATCTGCATTTAAAGTATAGCTTACCCCGCCTCCTCCATTTATATACAAGCGAAGCAAATCCGAATTTACCAGGTTAAATCCCAGATTAAAAAACAGCGAGGGAAATTTATATGTATTAATATTAACAGTGTCATTATCAGAGGGATCGGTCAGGGTCGTTGTCCCATTCAGGTTATAACTTATTTCCGGTCCTAAGAAAAAATGACCGAAATCTTTGTTGAAGCCGGCCCCAAAGCCGAATGTCTGATGTGAAGAAGAAATAGGAAAATCATTTGTCCCGGCTTCATAATCGCTTTCTCCCCCAGCTTCTCTTAAGAAATTCCCCATCCCGAAAAGATATAACCTGTTGTCACCAAAAGCGGAATCTGAATTAATAATTAAAAATATTAAAACCAAAACCAGCACCCTAATTGCTTTCATAGCCCCTACTCCTTAGTATTTTCCTTTTCCTTGCTTTACATTGATTACTGTGACCTTCATATCCCTGGAATCATCCAGAGAACCATCATTTACTATAATATTTATAATATACTCACCAGATTGAGTATATTCCGGAGTCCATTTAATAAGGCCGGAGCCACTTATAACAGCACCTGAAGGAAGGTTAGCAGATGAAAAAGTCAAGCTATCTCCATCAGGGTCCGATGCAGTAATAAGTAAGCTCAACTCCTCCCCTTCCTTGACATTCTGATCAGGGATCGGATCAAGAGAAGGGGCTTTATTGGCCATAACAACTCCACCAGCCTCCAGCACATAAGTGCCTGTCTCACACACTCCAAATTTTATTTTAAAATATCCATTCTCACCCCACTCTGTTCCCCAGGAATTCTTGCATATCCAACAATCATCATTCTCATCATAACCGATTAAAATTATAGAGTGATCCCCCTCATATACAGCACTGGGAACCGGTTCATAAATCCCTGATTGATAATTATAAAAATCAGAATAGACCTCCATATAAAATATCAAGGGGCCATCCTGTAATGCGGTCTTTATTGTTATTTTATCACCAGAAGATCCTGTAACCCACCCCCATCTTTTAATTTTTGTCAATTTATTCTCCCAATCCACACAAACATCACAGTTCACATCTTGTGCCTCATACGGGAAACAATTTTCAGAAACAATTCCCCTGCTTTTAATATATATCAGGGCATCAGACTCCCAGCCTCCATTACAATCTCCAGCAGTTGAACAGGATATTAAATCCTGTTCAGAGAGGTCAGGATAATCAAGAGCAAGGATACGAGGGATCATAGGCATCAATCTTGAAACTACGCCCCTGTTTAATGCGAGATCCGGTTGGGTAGAGTACATACCATTTTCAATATTATACCTAGCTTCAATAACACCTACAGTTGAGAAAGCCCAACAGCTTCCGCAGTCTCCTTGATCTTTTATTACTGTTAAATAATTCTTTCCGCCGCTGTCTCGCCAGTCAATATTTTTTGGAAGTAAAGAAAGGGGCTCAATAAATAATAAGTCCTCTTCCTTGCCTTTTCTGGGGTAATAGCTACCCAATCGTTTCAGTTTTTCACTTTTACTAAGATAACTGAGAGAAGTCTCTCCTGCAGTCCATTTTAATCCCAGGTGGAGAATCTCCAGGTTGATCAGTTTTATTTCCTCCTTAATTGCTTGCTGTTCGCTTTGAGCGGTTGCTGATAGACACAATAAGCCGATAAAAATCCCTGTCAGAACTAAACTTTTAGCTTTTTGCAATCTATCCTCCATTTATAATTCAATTTCTTCTGAATTATAAATAAAAATGTCGATGTTCATGATAACATAATTCGTATCCTAATGTTGGCATGATTTTTGGAAAATTCATGAAGACTATTTCCTTCAGTGTGTAATCCCTATTTATAATCAACATTTTTTACCTTGCAGACTCATGAATAATTCGGGATTGTGAATATTAATTGATCTGGGTCAATTTTTACTAAAGGTGAAAAGCTGGCGCGCCTGGCAGGATTCGAACCTGCGGCCTTCGGTTCCACAGTCGGGTTGTGTGCATTTTTTCAATTAGGGTTAATTATATAAGAATGAATGAGTTGCAGGCATTCTAATGTCAATCGGTTTCCCCAGAGTGTCGACTTTATGACGAGGTTTTTCCTTCTATATTCAGATTTTTATTCTATTACCTTGATATTT
>Ga0114922_10004626_pt1 | contig 12764 bp, 9 predicted proteins | sample AartaG_FD_100975 | JGI IMG/M metagenome (GOLD analysis project Ga0114922, IMG submission 100975) | Deep subsurface microbial communities from Aarhus Bay to uncover new lineages of life (NeLLi) - Aarhus_00045 metaG | ecosystem: Environmental > Aquatic > Marine > Oceanic > Sediment | place: Aarhus... | reverse complement strand
TTAATGAGTTTTTTTGCATAGCCAGGCGGGCACTCAGGGCGGCTACACGGGGCGTAGCGACTCACCCAAACGGTGAATCTGTTTAATCCATGAAAGATCATGCACACCAACACGTTAATATAACCTCGGAGCGGTCAACTGCGGAATCTAGGTTTAACGCTTGATCGATCAGAGAGCATCCTTCTACTGTGAGCTGAATGTCTGGTCAAGATTCCAGGCTTCCTCCGCTGTCTCGACTATCGCGAATTTCGCTCCAGGGCATTTCGTGAATGGCAGGTGGTGACGTGCACCCAAATTATCACCTGATAGTGCAGGGATGTAATCGTCAATCGGTTGTGCGGCGTCTATATCGTTAACTTGAAAGCAGCGCAGTCCTGCCTCAGGGACTCGCGGGCCGTGCCAGGATCATGAAATCGTAAGGTTCCATTTCCAGTGAGTGCGCGGCAACGATGGTGCGCCCGGCCACCAGATCGACCACACTCTTGCGCAGGCCGAGCATGCGCAGGCGTCGGCCTTCGATCGGCTGCCGGGTTGCGCTGAAATTGGCCAGCACCAGCACGCTGTAGTCGCCGTTGGTGCGAAAGTAGGCAAACACGTGTTCATTGCCGGACTCAACAATTTCCGTCTCCGCACGATCCAGGGCCGGATTTTGCTGGCGTATCTGTATGAGTCGCAGCAAATCCTGATAGATGCGCCCTGGAATAGTGCCGGGCTCGCGGCACGCTTCTGCACGCGTCCAGTCGAAGGCGGCGCGGTGCAGCCAGCGTGTGTCGCCGACCTTGTCCGTATCGCGTTCATACCCGTAGTCATTGAGCATGCCGATTTCATCGCCAAGGTAGATCAAGGGTATGCCACCGATGGTAAGAATGATTCCGTGTAACAGCAGGATGCGCTGGATGGCGAGCTCGATTTGCAGCTCGTCGTTCTCCTCCAGTGCCTTCTCGAGCCCCGCCAGCGCGGCGCAGGTGCCGGAGATACGCGCCTCGCCGGTTGTCCGGTTTTCCTGGAACGGCATGCCGTGTGCAAAGCTGTCAGGGAAACGCCCGGTGTAAAACTCGCTGAGAAAGCGGCGGTGGGCGGCGGGGTCATACTCCGAGCTCTTCAGATCGTCGTCCGAAAAGGCGAAACCGATGTCGTCGTGGCAGCGCACATAATTTACCCAGGCACAATTTGCTGGAATGGCGAAGCGCTGTTGCATGGCATGCCTGAGGATGTCGACCTTGTGTGTTGCCAGTGAATTCCACAGCAAGGCCATCAGTTGCGGGTTGTACGACAGCTGGCATTCCTCCTCGCTGATGTACTTGCGCACCTCATCGGGGTGCACGATGGCCTCGGATTTGAACACCATGGCGGGTGCAGCGATGCTGACCAGGGCATTGAAGGACTGAATAATGATGTGCGCCTCGGGGAGGTTCTGGCAATCAGTCCCGAGCCGCTTCCACACAAAGGCCACGGCATCCAGGCGCAGGATTTCCACGCCCTGGTTGGCCAGAAACAGCATCTCCTCCAGCATCCGGTTGAAGACCACTGGGTTTTCGTAGTTGAGATCCCACTGATAATTGTGGAATGTGGTCCACACCCATTTTTTCAGCCGGTTGCGATAGGTAAACGAGCCCGGATGTTCATCCGGGAACACCGGGGTCATGGTCTGCTCGTAGGCATCGGGCAGTACCCGGTCAGGGAATATCCGGTAGTAGCGCTGGTACTCAGTATCACCATTCAGTGCACGACGTGCCCACTCGTGTTCATCGGAGGTGTGGTTGAACACGAAATCCAGGCACAGGGAGATCCCGTGGTGGCGTAGCTCGGAGGCAAGTCCGGCGAGCTGATCCATGGTGCCCAACGCGGGATTTACCTCACGGTAACTCGAGACCGCATAACCGCCGTCATTGTCTCCCGCCGGCACCTTGAATACCGGCATCAGATGCAGATAATTCACACCCAGCCCGGTGAGGTAGGGGATGCGTTCGCGCAAACCCGCAAGATCTCCCGCAAACAGGTCCACGTAGCACATTGCGCCGATCATGCGTTGCGACTGAAACCACTGCGGATCGGTCTCGCGCAAGGCATCCAGTGCCATGAGTTCCTTGGGGCGGTGGATCCACATCTCCGTAGCCGAGGCCAGGATGCTCTCCAGGTGATAGAAGAAATCGTAGTGCTCGCGGTAGAGTGCGTGCAGACCACTGAACAGGCGGGGAAAGTGCTGCCGCAGCCGGTTCAGATAGCCTTCCCACTCATCGTCATCCACCTGGTCTGCGAAGCGCGATTCCAGACGCGGCAGGAGTCGATCCAGCGACATCGCGGCATGAGTTCTGAGCCAGAAGTTATCATCCATGGGTAAGTACCGGTTGTGTGTTCATTGTAATGGGACGGGCTGGCCCGCCGGTTTGCGATTCAGGGGGCGCCCTTAACCCGTTCGGGTTCATCAACCACATTGCTTGAGTGGACTGTAACCTGGGTGAAAGGAATAACCCAACCCTCCCGGTTGCAAGTTTCCACACAAGCTTGTTGTACCAGGCGTTGAGCCCTGTAAAATGCCTTGGCCGCACGACCATCAAGAATAAGGTAAATCTGGTAGTCGAGCGAACTCGCACCGGCCGCTTTGAATTCGACCAGAATGTCCTTGATATCCTCTCTCAGACCCGCCTGTTCAAATCGAGCGATTATTGCCTTCTGCAAGAGGCCTGGGACCGAGTCAAGGCATATAGCCTGATGTTGGTAATCAATACCGAACGTACTGGCAATACCAAATCCGTCGCCTGACAGGTTGTGCACATTCTGGGTGAGAAAATCTTTGGTAGGAATCTGGACTCTGGTGTTCCGCACTGCGATCTCTACTATTTCGATCGTCTGGCGCAACACCCTGCCAAAGCTGCCATTGGCAAGGAGGAGGTAATCCCCCGGCTGGCAGGGAAACCAGGGCTCTTGACCGGTGGGCCGTGATGTAAGTTCATTTATGGCCCGCAGAGGTAGCCGCACGACTCCCTCCAAGGCGGGATTACGCAGCACTGAATACACACCTACCAACTCTACGGTGAACGGTATACCGTCCAACACAAGTCGCTCTTCCTCACGTACGGGGCCGACGCCGAACAAAAGCCGTAACTCAGCGGCGTAACGGGGAAGGGTCTGCCGCAAACTGAGTGCAGCACCGGCAAGTGCGATCACAGCGAGGGTGAGCAGCAGTACGTCACCACGAATATAGAGCACCATGAGTATTGCCAGCACGATGGTAATTGCTGTCGCAAGACGGTAGCTGTAAAGGACCAGGGGCGCTCGTGTGACACCGAATTCGTGTGGAGTTCGATAGAGCAATCGCCAGTATATCGTGAGTAATTTCTTAGCGGTCACCCAGATAGCGACACTGATAATTATGGCTATGAGGAGAGTCAAGCCGCGGCCACTAATAAATTCTGTGAACGCTTTCCCCACGGATGTTTGCCACGATACACCCTCGTCTCTCATGGTGGTGAGCTTGAAGCTGGCTAACTCCAGCGCTCGCTGTGAGTCTTCCCTGCGTTGCTCCCACTCAGTCAGCAACTGTTTTATCGCTTCGGCCGCAACTGGCGCCAATGGCTGTTTATCGAAGAGATGGATCGAGTCGAGTGCCTGCTCAATTTCCTTGAGTTGATCTTGCCGTAGCTCGATATCCCTGCGCAGGCTGTCTATCTGGCGTGGCTTCGCGGTAAGTTCCTTGAGCATGGAGAGGATGGGCCTGCTGATCTTCTCGACCTCGTCACGCCAGTTTATTTGTTCTTCAGGCTGGTCGGTAAGAATCGACGGAGCAACGCCGCCGAGGACAATGTGTTCGAAAGACAATTGCAGGCCTTTCATTTCGTTTTTAATTCGTTCAATCTTTTGTTCGAGTTCCTGCTTGTCGGAGGGGTCCTCCAGTTTTTTCAATTGTTTTTTTAGATCGCGAACCGCGCTTTGTTTTAACTCGATGGATTGCTGGATACTCGCCAGGTTCTCAACAGCACTCTGTAAAGGCGCGTCTATAGCGGTACCCTGTTCCTGGCCTGCTATGGTCTGTGCGTGCAGATGAAAAGGCATGCATGCAAATAGCAGGACAAGGAGGGCAAAATCTCTCGATGAAGTTCTTAGCGCGTAATACATCTTGTCAGTGAGCGTCTCATCAATGTGCCGCCATGATGAATGGGTAGCAACGGTGTCTGAAGTTTTCAGGGATCAGTTGTTGGCAGATGCTTGTTCACTATCTGGTTAATTCTTGCAGAATTCTCCTGGCTGTCTTTCTGGAGTATCAACGCTACGCCGTTGAAAAGATAAGTCAGGCTCACGGATTGCGGTGGATCGATTTTATATCCGGAATTGATAGCATGCAGAGCACCCGAGTATTTTTCAGGTATGAAGTGTTCCCTGATACGAAAACTGATGCGTACATCGCTGCGCCCGTCCTGATTGAAGTCAGAGCGCAGAAAACGGTGGGGGAATACGCTGACAAGCTCGCGGGGGTTGCTGCTGGTATTGTCATACCAGCGCAATAATGGCATCCGGGAAAACTTGTTTTCCGTCATATCAATCCAGAATATTTTCCCGACTTGAATTCCGTCCACCGAGGACGAGTGGTTGCAGAGCAAGTTTGAAACATCATTCAGGGTCCTGAACTTCAGGCATTCGGTGAAGCCAAGCCCTTTTTGATACTGCAAACGGGACCAACCGTTGGCCGTCTGCTGCAGCAAAACAACACCGCTGTCTACCATCGCATCCGGCTCGCAACCTTTCATGTAGAGCAATGCCTCAGGCTCGCGCGCCTGCGTGAAGCTTCCGAGCACAACATCAGCCAATACAAAACCGGTTTTATCACCCGATGCTGAAGTGAAGGTAGGACAGGCACTACAAAATGCAACGCCGTTCCTGAGTTCGGATTTACCCACGTCACAGACTGCCTGTAGCATCAGCAGACTGCCCGATCGCGACAGCCTATTGATAATATTCTGGAACGTGGCTGTCTTTTGTTCCGCATCGCTAGTCGGGCTGTGCAGTACTGCAGCCAGGATCAGGAAAAATGTCACCGCAAGCTTAACAGGCGTGTGCCGAAAGTAAGATAAACTTCCGGGGTAAACGCGAATCTGGCTGTACATTGTCGGCCGCCTCTATGCATCTATATTGTTTGCCTTATCATACAGGAGCGGGTGAATCCACGCTGGTTTCCCCATCGTGTTGGTGTGCAGCTTCGCCCGGATCCGACAAGGCCAGTACCAGTATAGGCCATGCGCTTGACCCAGATATGGACGTGCGTGGTTAGCCGTGACATTGTGGATCGACGGACGTCGGACGGGCGAAGACGCTGCGTGCGGCGTCGTCCTTGAGTCCAAATACACTGCGCAGGTGGAGATCCCGCTGTGGGAAGGGAATCTCGATACCGTATTCATTCAGCTTGGTATCGATTTCCCACAGGTAAGCAGCGGTCACGGATCCCGGACGTTTCACTGCCTCCGGGGTTAGCCATACTACCAGTTCAAAATTGAGGCTGCTGTCGCCGAATGCGACGAACCAGACCTGCGGATGTCGATTCTTGATCTTCGTCAGTGTCCAGGGTACCTTGTCTGCGGCTTCGAGCACCGCTTTTTTGACCACTTCCTTGTCGGTGCCATAAGCCACACCAAACGGCACGCGAACACGGCGGTAGGCCTCGCGTAGGGTCCAGTTGGTGACGCGCCCGCCGACGAACTCCGAGTTGGGCACCAGGATATCGATGTTGTCATTGGTGGTCATCAGTGTGCTGCGCATATTGATCTCCTTGACCTCTCCGGTGACACCCGATTCCAGTTCAACGAAATCACCCACCTTGAGACTTTTCTCGAAAAGAATAATCAGGCCGGCGACGAAGTTGCTGATCAGTGTCTGCAGACCAAAGCCGATACCCACGCCCAAGGCGCTGGCGAACAGCGCGAACTTGGTGAAGTCGATGCCGATCGAGGACAGACCGATGATGATACCAATAGTCAGAACCAGGTAATGCACCAGGCGACCGAAGGTATACAGTGAACTCTGGTTCAGGCCACCGCGCCGCTCGCCGACGTGCTGGATGGCACGGCGTATGATGCGCGACAGCCACAGCGCTACGGTCAGAATCAGCACCACGCGCAGCAGCCCCAGTGCAGTGACCGGGGTCTCGTTTATCTCGAACATGGTGGCGCCCAGGAGGTTGATGGTCGTTGCGCCGGCTTTCATAAAGCGGTCTGAAAAATCGGTCAGATTACGATCCATCCAGCCTTCGCTGGCGCGCAGCCGCGCGCTAAGCATCTGTACGACAAATTCACCGGTCGCGTTTTCCCGCTGCAGGCGGCGCAGTAACTGGTCGGTCTTTTCCAGTTCCTGTTGTATGTTGGCATACAGCTTCCTCTCGGGGGCTTGTGACGCCCCCGAATCGGACCCTGACAGCATGCTGCGCACTCTTTCGATAACCCGTTGCCAGCGTTTGCGTTGCTCGGATACGGTTTCGTCCAGCGCCTCGAATGCGTCAATTTGGGCGCGCACTGCCTTGCTGTCGCTAGTTGATTCACCAATCACCAGATGGATCAGTGACAGTGCATTCTGCGCGCGCAGCGCTTTCAGTTCGTGGATGTGAATATCAATATCCTTGCGCACTGCGACCAGCGCCGTGTACTGAGGTGCGGACAGATCCTGTGATGACGAACTTGATCGGGCTTCTACCGGCTTGCCCTGGTCGATCTCGTTACGCAGCTTGTCGAGAGTGTTTTGTGCTTCGCTATACTCACGTTCCCAGCGTTGTATCTCCTTTGGTGTGGCGACTAGGCGCCCAGGCATGCCGTCCAGTTCCGCGCGCTGGCGGTCCAGCTTTTCCCGGGAATGTTTCAACAGGATTTTTCGCCGATCGAGTTCCAGGCGCTGCGACTCCAGGGACAGACGCTTGCGTATCCGCTCGAGCCCCCGGGCAAGACGGTCGGAGGATTGGTCATCCAATTCAAGATATTGACTGCGCAGGCGGGACTGCTGTTTGCGCCGCTCGCCGAGGACTGTGGTCAACCAGGCGCTTTCCTCGGATTCAGCATCTACATGCTGCTTTAGCACCAGCCATTCGTCGAAGCGCTTAAGCGCTTCATCGAGCGTGTAGCTGTCTTGCGGTGCGGCGGTGGGGGAGGGGGCCGGGGCGGGGGCATTTTTCAGCTCCACGAAGCGATCGATATTGCCGAGTATCTTTTCGATCTGTTGTGCGTCCAGCGTGTCTCCCTCACTCAGCAGGCGCTGGCGCAATTGGCTGTAGAACTTTTTTGCAGTCTCCACCCGCTTCTGTAGTGTCTCATCGTCGATCGGTTCTTTCGCCTCGAAATAGGTCCACCAGTCGCTGGGCAGGACGACCGGATCAGGTACGCTGACCGTCGACTCGTCAGCGCCGTGCGCCAGTGAGGCAAGCAATGCCAGTAGTACAAATGCGAGCAGTCTGGTTGGAGTCATAGCCAATTTTTCCTGCGGAACACCGTCAGCAGCACCACGACGATGGTGAACATCAAACCGAGCAGGATGAAATACCCGGACCTGGAATGCAGCTCCGGCATATTCTCGAAGTTCATGCCATAGATGCCGGCCAGAAAACTCAGCGGAACAAAAATTGCCATTACCACGGTAAGAATCTTCATGATCTGGTTCAGCCGGTGCGAGGCGACCGATATGTAGCCGTCGGCCAGATCGGAGGCCAGCTCGTAATACAGGCTGGCGAGGCTGCTGGCGCGTTCCAGCTGTTCATAAACATCGACGATTTCGTGCGCGCGCTCGGCTTCGATGGCCGGGAAGCTTGCGGATTTCAGTTCCTGAAAAATCTGCTGGTGGTACAGAAACACCCGTCTGAATTTCTTCAGCTCGGTCTTGTAATTGAGCAGCTCGGCGAGTATCGAATCGTCCGGGTGCTGCATGATTTCGGCTTCCAGCGCCTCCAGGCGTGGTTCCAGCTTGAGCAGAATCTTGAGGTAACGGTCGACCGACAGGCGACACAGGCGCATCGCCAGCGCGGCCGGACCGCGGCCGAACAGTTCGATATCGTTTTCAGCCTGTTGAAACAGCATATCGGTACTGGGTGATTCACCACTGCGCCGGGTAACCAGGAAACGCTCACCGATAAATGTCGCCAGTTGAATGGTGGAAAAATGAAGATCCTGCGAATCAGCGCTCAAACCCTTCAGCAGAAAAAACGTGAAATTGCTGAATGACTCGAGTTTAGGTGGGTGACGGCTTCGCTGCGCATCCTGTACGGCCATTGGGTGCAGGCCGAAGCTGTCCTGCAGAATCTGCCTTTCAACGTCACTCGGCTCGCCCTCGATGTCGAGCCAGATGCGGGTGTCTGCATTCTGCTGCCAGGCGGTCACCAGTTCTTTTCCGCCACTGACGACATCGTTGCTTGTCTTTTGATATAGAAGAGTCCGAATCAATGCCTGTTTCTCCGTTTGATTTTTCAGAGACGCACGCACACACCCACTTTAAGTCTAACCGGGGCGTGCTGATCTTGTAACCCGTGCCGGCAGGGAGATGCTGACCGGGAATTAAAACAATGTGCCAGGGGCGGTAAGCAAACCCGAGAGCGGGCGGGTGCCGGGCCTTGAGCGGTGGCCGGCACCTGCCCCCCTGCACGGTGCTCACTCGACAGCGTTGCCGCTGATCAGTATATCCACACGGCGGTTCATGGCGCGACCCTCACGGGTCTTATTGTCCGCCAGCGGATTGGACTCACCTTCACCCTGTGTCGATAGCAACGAGGCACGAACACCGCGTGATTCCAGGAACTGACTGACGCTCGCGGCGCGACGCTCGGACAGCGACTGATTATAGCTTTCCGGGCCGCTGCTGTCGGTATGGCCGACAACGTCGATGGTCTCTATTTCGTCAAATTCGTTGATTTTGCCGAGTAAGCGGTCGAGTTCCTCGGTGGCAGCCGGGGTGAGCACAGCGCTGTTGAACTCGAACATCACGTTGCGCTTGTCAGACAGTCGTACCAGCGTGGGTTCCGAGGCCGGGCGTTCCAGTGCGGCCAGTTCCGCGGCACGCTCGGCTTTCAGGCGCGCGGCCAGGGCCGGATCACATTCCGGCGTGCTGAGATCCTGGCTCCAGGCGCTGGTCTGCACGCATTCGCCCGAACCGCTTGTGACCACATTGCCGGCAGAATCCAGCAAGTAGCCGGATGACGCCACGGCGGTACCCAGGCTGGCGGCGATAACTGCGCCTCCCATACCAGCCATTAACGGTGACGTAAAACGTTTGTTCTGTGCCATTTGTAGACTCCTCCACATGTTGTGAGTGCGCTTGATTCGACCCTGAGACCCGGAGCCGGGTCGAAAAGTCACATGTCGCGACCTGCCAGCCGGGTTCCTTGCCCCCCATTACATTTAACTATGCAACCTCGCCTGCCGGGATGTGACTTTTTCGGTCTGTCCGGCGTCGAACCAGTACCCACTTCCGAGAGCACGGGACCACACATCATGCAAGATATAACCATCAACCTGGTCGCCGTGGTGTTGCTGTTGGCGGCCAATGGATTTTTCGTCGCCGCCGAGTTTTCGCTGGTCAAGGCCAGGGGTTTTCGCCTGGAGGGCGTGGCGCGGGGTGGCAGTGCCGGCGCCCGGCTGACACTGCGCATTCAGGCCAATCTGGAAAGTTATCTGGCGGCCTGCCAGCTCGGCATCACCATGGCCTCGCTGGGCCTGGGCTGGGTGGGTGAGCCGGCGGTCGCAGCACTGTTGGAACCCCTGTTCTCGCTGCTGGGTGTGCCCGAGCCTGTCTTGCATACCGTTGCTTTTGTGGTCGGATTCCTGATTTTTTCCTCCTTGCATATCGTGATCGGCGAACAGGTGCCGAAAACGTTAGCTATCCGGCGCGCCGAACCGGTCGCGGTCTGGTGCGCCTACCCGCTGCACGCCACCTACCGGCTGGTCTACCCACTCAACTGGCTACTGAATGTGTCTTCGCGCTCGATTCTGTCGTTTTTCAACGTCGAGGAGGTCTCCCATGCGGACGTGCTTAGTGGCGAGGAGCTCAAGGGCATGGTGCAGGATTCGCGCGAGCACGGTGAAATCGAACACAAAAAGGCGGACATGCTGCACAATCTGTTTGAATTCGACCAGCGCACTGTCGGGCGCGTGATGATTCCGCGCAGTGCCATGAACGTGCTGGATATCAGCGTACCGCCCGAACACAATCTGGCCATCATCCGTGACAGCGGGCACTCGCGTTTTCCGCTTATCGACACAGGCGGAGAAGAGGACGTGCTCGGTATGGTGCTGGCCAAAGACCTGCACACCGCGGTGCTCAACGGCGACAGCGAACCATGGCGCAACCTGCCGGCCTTCTGCCGCGATCCGCTGCTGGTGCCGGAAAGCCAGAGGGTCTCCCAGCTGTTCGACAGCATGCGCCGGTATCGCGCACACATGGCTCTGGTGATCGACGAGTACGGCGCACTGTCCGGTATTGTCACGCTGGAGGATCTGCTGGAAGAGATTGTCGGCGAGATTCAGGACGAGACCGATGTAGAAGACGAAGAGGCCATGCTCAGTGAAATCGACGCCGACAGCTGGCGTGCCAATGGTCTGTTGTCGCTGAGCGACATCGAACGCGCCATCGGCTTGAAAGTACCGGCTGAACTCGATGCCAATACACTGTCCGGGCTGTTTATGGAGCGCCTGTCACGCATGCCGAGAACCGGTGACAGTATTATCGAAGACGACTTCTATCTGACGGTAGAGTCGCTGGAAGACAAGCGTGTCGGTGAGGTCCTGATTGAAAGGCTCAGCGACGACAGCGACGACGTGTCCGGGCGGAAGTCCGGCTGAGCCCGCCGTGCAGGTGGCGCGCTCAGTAAAAGTCCGTTTCCTCCAGGGTAAAGGGCACCTCGGCGCTGACCAGTTTGAGACAGGATCGGATCAATTTGCTCTTTGCACCGCGCAAGGGGTACACCGCGTAAACATGGCGTTGCATCAGGGGGGCGTCCTCGACCAGGTGAAGGCTCGCGTCATCCAGATGTTCCGCCACCAGCGGTACCGGCAGATAGGCAAAACCGCCCAGCGCGAAGATATGGGCCAGCGCCATCTTCGCGTGCGAGACGCGTATACGCGGTTCCGGTGCATCGGGGAACAAGCGGCGGTGCTCCAGCGCATGGGCCAGACCCCACTCGACCATCAGGTAATTGTCGCCCAGCGCCGTTTCGGTGTCGACCGACGGTCTGTTACCCACCAGGACCAGGTCGATAACGCCGACATCCTCGATTTGCAGTGTCTCCACTTGCGCCGGTTCCAGCATGAAAGCCAGGTCCAGCAACCCGTTGAGCAGGTGCCGGGTGAGAATTTCAGAGCTGCGGGATTCGGCGCTAATCGCAAGTTTCGGCAGGTGCTGTCGTACCCGGTGAAACCAGTCCTGCAACAGGACATCCCACAGCCGCAGGCTGCCGCCCACCGCGAGTTGTTGCTGCGCACCACCAAAACTCACTTCCTGGCGCGCCTTACGCCAGCCGGCAAGCAGGACATCCGCGTGTTTAACCAGCCGGTTGCCCTCCGGCGTGAGGCGGATATCGCGTCGCACTCGGTCGAACAGGCGCACCCCGAGGGTGTTTTCAAGCAGCTTGATACGCGCGCTCACCGCGGCCTGAGTGAGGGACAGCGCCTCGGCGGCCTGACCGAAGTGACGCGTACGGTTCACCTCTAAAAAGGTGCGTAACAGCTCGAGATCCATGCTGGTTTTATAACAAAAAATATTTTAAAAATCGACAAAAATATATCGTTTTATCTATCTAACAAAGTCGCCATATAGTGCCGTTCGTGTACTTCTCGCCCCCGCCGGGGCGCTGAAAACTGGAGCGGAAAATGCCCAACAACACCTGCCTTGTGGCAACTTTCGGAGCGGTAGAAACGCGCAAAGCGCTGACTGCGCGCAGCGACACCGAACTTATCGTCATGGTGCGGGAACGCGGTCTGGGCTGGAAACTGGCTTTCAATGTACTGCTGGGGCGCCATCGGGACTGGCTACTCAGGCACTGCGTCTACCGTCTAGGCAACCGCCACGACGCACAGGATGTGACCCAGCAGGTGATACTGCGCGCCTGGCAGGCAATCGATCGCTTCGAGGGTCGTTCGGCGTTTCGCACCTGGCTGTATACCATTGCTGAAAACCAGTGCCGGAGTTTCGCCGTCAAGCGCATGCGTTATGTTCAGACCGAGCACATAGAGAGCCTGATCGACCTGTATCTTGAAGGTACAAGAATTCCCGATGAGGAACGTTACGCGTGTAACCAGGCAGTTGCCACAGCGCTGCAGAATGTCAGTGATAAAGCTCGAGAAGTGCTATTGTTGCGCTTCTTCCAGGAGTGCTCCCTGGAGGAAATCGCAACGACACTGACAATCAGTCTCAGCGCTGCGAAAATGCGTCTGTACCGATCCCTGGACCAGTTCAAGGCCGAGTATCTCCAGGTGGTCGGGGATCAGGCGGCCGCAGCGTGATGAGGCGCGGCTGAGAGCGCCGTGCTGATTGTGGACGTTCAGAACCTGTAACCAGAGCACCTCGTGGGGCTGGCTCTACGCCAATGAGCTCAGCGTGTCCTGTCCACAAGCGCGCACAAACCGGTGCCGTGATGATGATCCAATGCTTTCGGCCTGCGCGGAACATCGTGCTCAAATTATTCAGCGCGAATGTGACTTTGCCTGCTGACAGGGCGTCTCAACAAACAGGAAACCGACGCCCGGCTTTAATCCGCCAAGGTGGAAGAAAGTCAGGTTCCGGATTTGGACGCAATCATTCGATAAGTA
>Ga0114922_10004625_pt1 | contig 12765 bp, 16 predicted proteins | sample AartaG_FD_100975 | JGI IMG/M metagenome (GOLD analysis project Ga0114922, IMG submission 100975) | Deep subsurface microbial communities from Aarhus Bay to uncover new lineages of life (NeLLi) - Aarhus_00045 metaG | ecosystem: Environmental > Aquatic > Marine > Oceanic > Sediment | place... | reverse complement strand
GTCGATATCTGCCAAACCCAAGGCGATGAAATCGAGATACTGCGCAAGTCCAGCGGCAGACCACGAGGCCGTAATAGAGCGGGGCTGGCGCATGGCTGAAGACGAAGGATGCCCCATTGTGACAGGATGCAACCGCCTAAGGCTTGCCTATCTTAACACTAACGAGGCTGTACAGGATAACCTATTGTGACAGAAAGCGTTGTAGCAGAAACTACCCAGATTACCAAGGCGCCGTCAAAGGGGGCAAAGCGGAGCACTGCACGCGACAGTCGCGGACGCTTCGTCCTGGGGCATAACGAACCGGGGCCCGGTAACCCGCTGCATCGCCGCGTGCACGCCATGCGGCGGGCTATCAGTGAGGCCATCACCACGAAGGACATGGAGAACGTTATCCATGCTATGATAGAGCGTGCCCTCGATGGTGATGTGCTAGCTGCGAAGTTGCTGCTCGAACGTGGCGCCGGCAAGGTGCCTGAGCTGTTGTCGATTCAGGGCGGGGCTCCACTAGTCAAGATCGTCGCTGGCATCGACGCTGATCGGGTGTAGTACAACACAATTCTAAAGAATGGTGGCATAGTTGTAGCATAACCCGTGTTGCCGCAACCTGTTACAACGCCCTATGCGAATGCAGCCCCTCTGCCACGTCGGGCTATGCTGTGGCATTGCTGGCCACCGTTGCGCTCAGCAGCGGGCACCCCAGGCGTTCCTAGGGGGTGCTGGGGGGGGCAATCCGTGTAGCTACCTCGAAGGGGGGAGGGGGTCGCCGGTTCATCCCCACTCCACCAAAATCCTCAAAATCACCTATAAAGAAATTCGCGGAATTCCGCTTGACATCGGCCCTAGATATGGTATGTTATAAGTGAAAGGAGACAGCAATGAAAACCATCGAGTTCAACGCGATCGAGTTTGGCAACGCCCACGAGGCGATTCAGTGGACGTATGCCAGTGGGCGGGGCGAGGCCGTCCAGATCGGCGGCGGTCATTATGTGATGGAGAAGGGCGAGGCTGAGCGATTGGCCGCGGCTGACGTCGAGTTTGCGTACCAGTACGACCACAACGGCCAGATCATAGCCATCCCGGTCAACTAAGCAGCCAAGAGGAGACGGCGATGAACGCCCTAGCCTACCTACGAGTCAGCGGCAAGGGCCAGGTGGACGGTGACGGCTACCGTCGCCAGCGTGAGGCTATTACGGCGTATGCGGAGGCGCACGGCGTTTCCGTGGCGAAGTGGTATCAGGAAGCGTACACGGGTGACGACCTGGACGGGAACGGCAACTGGTCGATGGACCGGCCGGCGTTCTCGGCGATGGTCGCGGATCTGTTGTCTAACGGCATGCGCATGATCCTCGTGGAGAGTCTCGACCGGCTGGCGAGGCGGAATGCCGTGCAGGAGCACCTGGTCATCTACTTGGCATCGCAGGGTCTGGAGCTAATCAACACGGCGACGGGCGAGAACGTGACGGAGGCGTTCCGGGGCGACCCGTTGAAGAAGGCTCTTATCCAGATCCAAGGCGTGTTCGCCGAGTTGGAGAAGGGGCGGCTGGTGGCTCGGCTGAACAAGGCCCGGGCACAGAAGCGGCTGACCGATGGCCGGTGTGAGGGTCGCAAGCCGTTTGGCGAACGGGCTGGCGAGCTCGAGACGCTCAAGCGTATGCGTCAGTTGCGCGGCAGGGGACAGAAGCGGCTGTCATACCAGAAGGTGGCGGACAAGCTGAACGAGGAGGAGCGTGCGACCCGCGGCGGTGGCAAGTGGCAGCCGTCGGCGGTACGGGGAATCCTGAGAAGGAAAGCGAGGTAGGGCCATGAGTATGTTTCAAGCGAAACGTCTTGCGTTAGCAGTAGCCCTGACTGCGGCGATCCTTGCGGTTGCGGAAGAGCCAACCCCGGTCGACCGCGCCTATGCGAAAGCCGAGCAGACCGAACGCGCCATCGAGGTTATGCGGCTAAAAAAACAGGTGCGTCAGCGCGAAACCAACCTGCGAAACGCACGCAGGGCGAAGCCATCCCAGCGAAAGGGGGATTACATTCGCGAGCAGCGCCGATCTCTCGCTGACGCCCAACGCCAGTTGGCCGACATGCGCGCCGGCCGGACAGTGGTCTATCCGAAAATCGCTCCCAGCAATATGCGGGCTGGCGCGTGCGGGGGATTTGCCAACGAGGCGCGGCAGCTCCGCGTGGTGACCGTCACGCAAATCGTCGATGCTAACACCGCGATTGTCACGCCCTACGGCTGGGATGCGAGCGTCTGGGTCAATGGCGTGCCAACGACCGGGCTCGTGGACGATGGCGTGATCCGCCAGGCTATGTACGTCTATGTTACCGGCACGCGGACGTATGTTACTGTGCTCGGCAGCCAGCGAACAATTTTTGAGGCCGATTACTATGTGCCGCCCCATCGTCGGATCAAGAAAAAGCCCGCCCCCTGATGCGGTTGCCCGTTGCTGGCAGATGCCGGAGGAAACGGGCGAGCCGTTGCGTGTCGGTCAGTTTCGCGCCTTTGTGGCGTGCGCGTTTCAGGTGTACGAATAGGGTTTCCTGTGCTATGCTTCGAGCATGGCGACGCAGCTTGAGCATATCGAGCCCGGCCAGCGTCCGTACCAGCCGTACGGAGCGGCCAGAGACCTGTTCCACTGCCGCGATACCGAGATTCTGATCGAGGGGCCGGCCGGAACGGGCAAGACCCGGGCGATCCTCGAAAAGATCCACTTTCTCTGCGAGTACAAATACCCGGGCATGCGCGCGTTGGTGTGCCGCAAGACCCGTAAGAGCCTGACGGAATCCGCGCTGGTTACATTCGAGGAGAAGGTGCTGCCGGCGGACAGCGCGGTCAAAGCCGGCCCGTCGCGTGGTCACCGTGACGTGTACAGGTATGCCAACGGCTCCGAGATCGTGATCGGCGGGCTAGACTACCCGGAGCGGCTGTTCTCCACCGAGTTTGATGTTATCGCGATCTTTGAAGCGACCGAGACCACACTTAACGATTACGAGTCACTGCATCGCGCGTTGCGCAACGGCGTGATGCCGTACCAGCAGATCATTTGCGATTGCAACCCCAGCTACCCCTCGCATTGGCTTAACCAGCGCGCAGCCGGTACGCGTATGACCCGGCTGTTGAGCCGGTTTGAAGAGAACCCATCGCTTACGCCGCAATATCTCAAGATCCTATCTGAGCTGACCGGCGTGCGACGGGATCGGTTGTATATGGGGCGATGGGTAGCGGCTGAAGGCGCGGTGTACCCCGACTTCGATCCGGCGGTACATGTGGCCGATCGGTTTGAGGTTCCGAAGGGCTGGCGGCGGTTCCGGGTCGTTGATTACGGTTACACCAATCCGTTTACCTGCCAGTGGTGGGCTTGCGATGAAGATGGCCGGCTATTCCTGTACCGTGAGATTTACTACAGCAAGCGGTTGGTGGAAGACCACGCCCGGCAGATTCTCACGCTGTCCGGCGATGAAGCCTACGAGGCGACGATCACGGATCATGATGCCGAGGACCGGGCGACGATGGAACGGCGGGGCATCCCGAGCATCCCGGCTCTCAAGGCCGTGACCGTTGGCATCCAGGCCGTGAACAACCGCCTGCGCGTGGCGGGCGATGGCAAGCCGCGACTAACGCTCATGCGCGATTCGCTGGTCGAACGGGACTCGTTGCTCGTGGAGGGCAAGAAGCCGACGTGCTTGGCCGAAGAGGTAGAGTCTTATCTGTGGCACGAGCCCAAGGACGGCAAGGCCGAAAAGGAAGAGCCGGTCAAGGTGGACGATCATGGCTGCGATGCCATGCGATACATGGTCATGTACCTCGACGGCGCCGCTATGCCGAGTATCGCTGGCCTCGACGACGGCGGTCGAGGACACAAAGGCGAGGAGCCCGGCCCGCCAATCGTAGGCGTTGACAAAGGTTGGTGTACCGCTGACAATGACGCTATCTTCACGGAATGCTAGATGAAACACGATAATGGCTTGTCGTTTCACTCGATTGAGGTCATTGAACTTGTAGCCGGTGACTGTATCCGCAATCGCCGTTTCACCGCCGATCTCGTGCAGTTCGTTGGTTACGGGCCGATTTGTATTGTCAATTGCGAGTTCCTTGGGGATGTGTGCGTTGATATTTGTGATGGTACAATCCTTTTCAACACCTTCCACGCGGGACTCTGCCAACGATATAGGGGCCACATGATTACGATAATTCCGATTACCAATAAATCGACCAAGGCCCTACAACCGCTGGCCCGCTAAAATGGGATGGCGCCATGATGCAAATACTCGACTCGGCCGGGAGGCCCTTTCCGGCCACCGCGAAAGCGAACCGGCTTGCCACGGTTGAATACTTCCCCTGGCAAACCGAACACGGCAAGTCAACGCCGACCAATTACGCTAAGCTGATCGCCGCCTACGAGGGTTGGGTCCACCATTGCCTGTGGCTCAACGCCCAAGCGATCAGCGATATAACGCTGCGCTTGTACGCTGTCGGCTCCGTGCAAGCTCCGTCCATCAAGGCTAGCCGGAAAGCGACACGGCTGATCGAGAGCCTTCCTTATGTGCGCCGCAAAGTCGCGCGCGCGGGTGGCAAGTTCGTCGAACTGTTGGATCATCCTGCTTTGGATCTGCTCGAAAACCCCAACCCGTACATGACCGGCCGGGAATTCCGTCAACACTTGGAGCTATTCCGTGGTCTAACCGGAAATGCTTACGTGTGGAAAGAGCGCGGCCCGCTGGGTGTGCCGATCGGGCTTTGGCTGATCTCGCCGGTCTGGATGAAGATCGTACCCGGCAAGACCGAAATGGTCGTGGGCTATTTCTACAAGCGCGGCGTACATGAGATCGCTTTTGATGTGGACGAGATTATCCACCTGCGCCGGCCCAACCCGGCCGACCCCTACTACTACGGCTACGGCGAGACGGAGTCCGAGCAGGATATCGCCGCGCTGGACGATGCGATCACGAGCTACGAGCGGCACACAATGGAGAACAACGCCCGGCCGGATTTCGTGGTCGAGTCGGAGTATCCACTACAGCCCGAACAGGCCAACGACCTGCGCCGCGAATGGCAGCGGCTCTATGGCGGCGTGGCCAATGCGAACAAGGTTGCGATCTTGTCCGGCGGGCTAAAAGCCAAGCCGCTGAACTTCTCTCCGAAAGAGGTGGCGCATATCGCCGGTGAGGACAGGGTGATGCGTCGTGTTGGCATGGCATTCGGCATCCCGAAGTCGATGCTCACCACCGACGACGTGAACCTGGCCAACGCCGAGATCGGCGAGCGGCAACACGCCAAGTATACGCTTAAGCCGCGGCTGGCTAATGACTGTGAGGCACTGACAAAATACTGGGTATCGGGTTACGACAAAAAGCTGTTTCTCGCTTTCGACGACCCGGTAAAAGAGAACCAGAAGGAACAGGCGGAAACGGATCAGATTCGGGTTAGTATCGGTCTGCGTACCATCAACGAGATCCGCGCGCGCGACGACTACCCGCCGCTGGATGGCGGTGACGAGGCGGCCTTTCAGCGCAGCGAACGGCAAGGCGCCGAGCGGGCCGAGGCCCAAGCCGCACAGCTCGAAGCCATGCAACAGGCGCAGCAACAGAATCAGAACCAGCTACCGCCGCCGAAAGAACCCGAGAAATCGGTAAAGGCCGCGGACTGGCAGGACTCGCCCGAAGAGCTCGCAATGGCCGCGGCAATGCGCGGCGTGTTCGTAAGGGTCCGGCGCGACCTGCTCGGCCGCGGCAAAGCGGTCAAGGCGATTCTGCCTGCCGGCGAGCAGATGCTGACCTCCAGCGAAGTCACTCGAATCGAGGCGGAGGTCGCGGCAATGGCCGCCGAATGGACACAGGCAACCGCCGAGGCCATGAGCCCGCACCTGCGCGCCACAATCGGCGACGGCTGGGAGCTTGGCGAAACCGTACTCGCGCGCGCGGGCGCGCCCGTGGGAATCGGGTTTGATGTGTCTAACCCGCGCGTGGCTGATTTCATCGAGACGTACACGCGCCGCTTTGCTAAAGGCATCACCGGCGTGACACAGGAGCGCATCCGAACGCATCTGGCCGCATCGCTTCGGGAAGGCGAGTCCATCAACAAGCTGCGCAACCGGCTCATGCAGATGTGCGACGGATTCGAGAAGAGCCGGGCTACCGCGATAGCTCGCAGCGAAGCCAGCCGAGCGTCACACGCCGGCGAGGTGGAGAGCTGGAAGGAATCGGGCGAGGTCCGCGGCCTGGTCTGGCGGACGGCCGATAGCCCTTGCGAATACTGCGCCGCCCTGGACGGCACTGTAGTCAGTATCGACGGCGGCAGCTTCGCCGCGCTGGGCACGGAGATCGAGGGTGTTGACGGCGGGCGGATGAAAGTGAACTACGAGGCATTACCCGACACCGGCGGCATAGGCCAGCCGCCGCTACACCCTAACTGTCGCTGCACTTTGTTGCCGGAGTTGATCCAACGATGATTGTACGAAAGGGAGAACATGGCCATTGATGTTGACGTGCTCCAGCGTTGTGTTCGCGTGCTCATAAACACGGCCCCAGTAGACCGCGACGATACGCTTCAAGAGCTAATTCGCCACTGCGCCCCGCATCTGTTGCAAGAGAAGCCGGCCATGGCTAGAATGAGAACCAAGCAGGAGGGCTGCACAAATGCCACTCCCGGAATCAGATAAAACCGTTTGTCGCAAGATTGTTTTCGAGGCCAAGATCGATGTTGAGCCGGGAGAGCGGGCCGTTGTCGCGGTGATCTCTACGCCGGCAGTCGATCGAGACCGCGAGGTGTTGCTGCCCAAGGGCGCCGACCTGACTGCATTCAAGAAGAACCCAGTGGTCCTGTGGGCGCACGACTATAGCGCCCCGCCCATTGGCAAGGCCATGTGGATCAAGAAGACCGCCGAAGATATACGAGCCAAGATCCAGTTCGCGAAAACCAATTTCGCCGAAGAGATTTTTCAGCTCTTCCAGGACGGGATTCTCAAGGCGTTTTCGGTTGGGTTTGACCCGTGGGCGTCCGAATCGCACAAGCCGGACGAGAAAGAGCTGAAGGCCAACCCGGAATGGGCCGGCGTCGAACGCATCTATACCAAATGGCCCCTGTTGGAATTCTCGGCCGTGCCCATACCGGCTAATGCCGAAGCCCTGGCCGTCGCGGTTTCCAAAGGCATGGACGTAAGCGATGCTCTGGCCGTGAGCTTCGGAACGACTGCCGAAAAGCTGCACGAAGAGGCGGATAAGCGGAACGCGGCATTTTCCGCCCCGCCTACCCCGGAACCGGCTCCCCTGAAACGCCGAGCGCTTCTAGGTGCTCCCAAGGCAAAAGCGGGGCGTAAGCGAATTCGGCGCATCATCGTGCCCGTGCCCGTGGTGTTCCATTTGCCAAACGAAGAAGATGTGTTAAGATACACACAGCAGGAACTTGACCGCTTGCGCGGTCGGGTTTGACAATTTGAGCCACATGGACCGCAAGAGCGGCTAGGTGCGTACCCCCGGAGCCGGCAGGCTGTAGCCAGAGCCGGCAGGGGCGGGACACCGGAAGTCGATGATCGGATCGGCTCTGGTGTTTTGCTCTTTTAGGAGGTGCGCACTATGCGTATCAAAGTACAGCTCCGCGAAGACTGGACGCCCGAAGATAGCAAGGAATCCTTTGCCAAGGGCGCGATTCTCGACTTGGAAAAGAATGAAGCCTTGACGCTGATCGGCGACGATAAGGCCGATCGCTATCGGGAGCCAGTTGAGCCGGATAAGGCCAAGGGGGCTGACGATCCCGACGCCTGGAAGAAAACCGTCAAGGAAACCGTGCAGGCTGCGTTTGATGATGCGGCCAAGGAAGCCCGCCAGTCTGCAAAGGTTATACCTGCGGGCGATGGCCATACCGTCAAGGTCCACGAGCGGGTCGAGGACGACCCGAAACTCGGTTACAAGCACGCCGGCGAATTCTACAAGGACATTTTCAAGGTCGGCCGCGATCGCGACTACGACCGGGCACCTAAACTGAAGAGCGTGTCGGGCATGAGCGAGGGCCTGGACTCCGAAGGCGGGTTTCTTGTCCCGGTCGAGTTCCGAAACCAACTACTTGAGAAGATGCACGCTGCATCACAGATCGCTAGCCGGTGCTGGAACCTGCCGATGCAGGGCAACACGATCGAGATTCCGTACATCAATGAATCGAACCGAGGGGCTACCTATCGTGGTGGCGGCGTTCGCGTCTATCGACTAGCCGAGGGCGCGCACTACACAACCACGAAGACCTCGTTCGGCAAGCTGGCCTTGCGGCTCAAGAAACTCGGCGGGTTGGCACACGTTACCGACGAGCTGAACGATGACAACTCGATCAGCGTCGCGGCGATCCTCGAACGGCTGATCGGCACCGAAATGGCCTGGGTCACGGATAACGAGATCCTGTTCGGTGCCGGCGGCTCCGAGATGGTCGGCGTACATACCGCGCCGTGCCAAGTTGCCGTTGCCAAGCAAACCGGCCAGGCCGCGGACACCATCGTCACTGAGAACATCGACAACATGTGGGCGCAGCTCTGGGCTCCGTCACGCGGCAACGCCGTGTGGCTTATCAACCAGGAATGTCTGCCGCAGCTCGTTGCATTGAAGCGATCCAGCGGAATAAGCAGCACCTTGGTGTACTCGCCACCTGGCGGCGTTTCCCAGGCGCCCTATGGCACCATGTACGGCCGACCCGTTCTTGAGGTCGAGCAGATGAAAACGCTCGGCGATGCCGGCGACATCATGCTGTGCGACTTCTCACATTACGTCTATGCGACCAAGGGCGGCCTGAAGGCATCGCAGTCGATCCACTTGCGGTTCGACTATGACGAGACCGTTCTCAAGTTTGTCCTGCGGAATGACGGCGCTCCGTGGTGGTCGGCATACATCACGCCTGCGAGTGGCTCGACCAAGTACCTGTCGCCGTTTATCTCCCTGGCCGAGCGCGCGTAAAGGAGACGCCAATGATTAACCTTCACGAGAACTTCAAGATTTGTGCGGTACTCTGCGATGAGGGTATCGCCGCGGCCACCACTGACTACATTTGTGTCCGCGATGCCAACTGGATCACGGCGTTTATTATCGAGGACAACCTTTCCGGCGCCGGTACGTCGCACAACTGGAGTGTGTACGCCGCAGACACCCAAGCCGGAACGAACGGCGCGGTGATGACCACTGGCGTTCGTGTCTGGTCGGAAACGGACATCGTGGCCGGAACGCTGCTTGACACGTTCGCGGAAACAACCGTTACAACCGGCCTGTTCGCGTCGGACACTACCACGACCACCTGGCAGATCCACGTTGTATCGGTGGACCCGATGGCCCTGGGCACCAACGCGACCAGCTCGACGCAAAATGACTACATCGCCTTTACGTCTTCCGCCGCATCGGCGAATACCAACTCCTACATCATTGTGCTTCTTGACCAGAAGTACAAGGAGGCACTGGGCGGACCGACGATCGTTTCGTAGTTAACTGAACAGCTCCCGGCGCCCCTTGTGGGCGCCGGGGTACATGCTTAGGAGACAACATGGCCATTGACGCACCTCTATTCTCCCGCGCGCCGCGTGGCGGGATGTTTGCCGTACTTAACCGAAGCCACTACCCGACAAGCGATACTACCTGGTGGGTCGGCTCGACCACCATCGTGGCCTGTGCTCAGGATGCGGTCGGGTTCGGCAAACACCCGGACACCCCATTCGCCACGCTGGTCTATGCGGAAACCAAGGCTGCCGCCGGCGACACTATCTATGTCCTGCCGGAGCACACCGAAACCCTTGCAGCGGATGGCGCCGCATGCCTGACGCTCGACGTTGCGGGCCTGAAGGTCATCGGCCTCGGCGGGCGTTCCCGCAAGCCGCAGCTCCTGGTTGATGATTACACTGACACGTATATCAGCATTACTGGCGCTGATACCGTGTTCGAGAATCTCACGGTTCTAGCCGGGCATTCCAACATCGCATCCGGCATGATTGTCGCCGGCGACGGCGTAGAGATTCGCAACTGCTCGTTTATCCAGAACGCGGCCAACGAGAATTTTCTGGAGTGCATCACCGACGGCGCCGCCAACACCTGCGACCGGCTGCTGATTGATAGCTGCGAGTTCTGTCAGTACGACACGTCGGGCACGGCGGCGATTCAGCTTGATGCCGCGCACGATCGCGTGGTCATCACCAACAACATTGGCCACGGTGATTGGGGCACGGCGTTTATCTCGATCGCCGGCGAAATCACTTACGGCCTGATCGATGGCAACCTTTGCCACAACACGGCTACCGATACAGACTCGATCATCGAGGTGGCAGCTGCCGGCACGGGTATTTGCGTTCGCAACGGCGGCGGTAACGGCGCCGCGCAGGCCAACCAGATCAGCGCTGCCGCGATGGCGTTGGCCGAGAACTACGGGGCGGTAAACGCGGAAGATGCGAGCGCGATCCTTGATCCGGTCGTCACGACGCTGGGAGACTGATTATGTACAACACACTATACACCCGCAGGCAGTCCGGCGGCCGGTTCAGTATTGTTGATCGCGAACAGTTCCCGCTCGGCAAGGTGTGGTTCGTCGGCTCGACCACGGCCGCGCCTCTCGCGGTTGACTCTACAGGGCACGGGCTCGACCCGGTAACACCCTTTGCCACGCTGGTCTATGCCGAGACGCAGGCCAGTACGGACGATACGATCTTCGTGCTGCCCAACCACACTGAGACGCTCAGCGCGGAGACCGCGGCATGTCTCACGCTTGATGTCGCCGGCCTGCGGATCATCGGCCTGGGCGGCAGAACACAAAAGCCCATCTTCCTGATTGATGGCTACACCGATACATACGTGTCGATCACTGGCGCCGATACGGTGCTTGAGAATCTCGTATTCTCGGCGGGCCATTCAGATATCGCAAAGGCCATAATCGTCGCGGCCGACGGCGTGGAGATTCGCGGCTGCGAGTTCATCCAGAACGACGCTGACGAGAACTTCCTGGAATGTATCGATGACGGCGACGTGAATACGTGCGATCTACTGGTAGTCGAAGACTGCTTCTTCTGCCAATACGACACGTCGGGTACGTCGGCCGTCTTGTTTGATGCCGTGCAGGACCGATGCATCGTCCGCAACAACGTCTTTATGGGCGACTGGACCAAGTGCATCGATGGGACGGGCGTTCCGACGTATATAACGGTTACGGGCAACCTCATCACCAATGCCGCGACCGACGATAACGCCTCGATCTACATTCATGCCAACGCGACCGGGATTGTTGCCTACAACCTCGGCGGCAACGAGAACGCCGCGAAGAATGTAAACGTAACCGCTACGGGCTGTTCCAAGATCCAAAACATCTTCGGTATCCCGAGCGAAGACAAGAACGGCATCCTTGATCCGATTGCAACCTAGACGGAGTAGAACAGATGAGCGAAACACTTACGGTAATTGGGCCGAGCGGCGAGGCCGCGACCGTGGCAGACAGCGCGCTGACCGTGCGGCCCCAGTCTGATTTTCAGAAGGCGGTCGAGGATGGCGACGCCTATTCATGGTCGGCGCTAACCTATGACATGACCGCTAAAGATACGATCCTTGGGGTTGAGAACAACTCATCCACCAAGGACCTGCACATTCAGGAAATTCACATTCAGTCCGATACGGCCAGTCAATTCATCGTCCACACCGAAACCGGGTTGACGGTGGGTGGTACGAATGTCGTTACCGGCGTGAACTTGAACCGGAACAGTGGAAACGCTGCACCAGCAACCGCGTACGATGACGAGACCGGCAACACCGCGGCCGACGGCTACACCAAGCGTCTCATTACCGGCTTATGCGCGGCCGATGGCAATGTAGTGCTGGAACTGGGCGGCTGCATCATCCTGCCGAACGACCACTTCATCGGAGTGGATCTGACGGCTAACGCGGGCGCGTGCAACGTGACCATCATCGGCTACTTCAAAGACCGCTAAGGAGAACGACATGGCACAGTTTGCAGAATCGACCTACCTGCGCGGTCCTGATGGTAGTGTCGCGCAGGTGGATTCCAACCGCTTGCGGGTCAATCCGAAGTCCGAGTTCCAGCAAGCAGTTGAGGATGGCCGGGCCTATAGCTGGGCCTCGCTCGATAAAGACCCCGACGCCGCGGATACCATGTTCGCGCTGGAGAACAACAGCACGGCCCACCTGCTGTGCATCGAGAAGATCATCATTTCGATGACGTGCGTCGGCGGTAGCGTCTGTCCGGTCTTCACGGCCAGCGGCGTAACGATGGCCGGCACTGCCTCGGTGGACGGCGTGAACCTCAACCGTGACTCGGGGCAGAGTTGCGTCCCGATCTCGACGGCGTACACGGACGAGACCGGCCAAGACGAAGCGGGAAGCAATTGGCCGGGACGGCTGTATATGCCGCAATGCCTGACGAGTGTTCCGTACATCATTGATGTCGGCGGCGCTGTACGCTTGCCGTACGACCACATGATCGGCGTCGATATCCTGGAAGCCGGCACGGCAGCGAACGTGACCTTCATCGGTTGGTTTGAGCCCGTTTAGGGTGACGCATGGCGATCAAGACGCAACGGCTAGCTAGCGGCCAGGTCTACCGGGTCTATGAGGCGACTACGGGCGAGACCGTCAAGGCAATTGCGCCCGTCAGTTGGTATGACGATTTCCTCGGTGATGCCCTTGATGCGCGCTGGGCCACGGTCGATGTGGGCAACGCCACCGAGGGCATCCTGGCCGACCAGCCCGGCGGGATCTACCGGCTGGCGCTTACCAGTACCGATCAGGCCCAGGATGCCGTTCTGTACTTCG
>Ga0114922_10004624_pt1 | contig 12767 bp, 6 predicted proteins | sample AartaG_FD_100975 | JGI IMG/M metagenome (GOLD analysis project Ga0114922, IMG submission 100975) | Deep subsurface microbial communities from Aarhus Bay to uncover new lineages of life (NeLLi) - Aarhus_00045 metaG | ecosystem: Environmental > Aquatic > Marine > Oceanic > Sediment | place: Aarhus... | reverse complement strand
TACACCACGCAATGGACGTGTGGTTACCCTACACGAACTGTGGTATCGCTACGTGCCTGAATCGGGCAATTGGCACGGTGGGACTTTCACCCACTGGACTATGGCCTTGTCGGCCGCTACCCAAGCGCATGATCCAGCATCCAGTATCGAGCATCCAGTATCTAACTGCTATCGACCTTAACTTTCGAAAGCCCGAAAAACTTACGATTTTGAAGTGTTATCGTATTGAAAGCAGAAAACGGCGGACACGAGGTCAAAGTATGCCCAAAGTGCTTATCAGGTCTGTGTGGAGCGGCTATCCCACTAAAATCTTTTCCTTCGGCTCAGACACCACCTCACCTATGACGGTTGCGCTGGCCATCCCCCTTCTTTTTAATTCACTCAGCAATTCACTGGCTCCTTCTCTTGCCACAGAGATCAGCAACCCGCCAGAGGTTTGGGCGTCAAAAAAGATGTCCTGGACGAACCGGTCCACGGAAGGGGCAAAATCCACGAATGCCTCGCGAAATTCCCGGTTCTTGTAAGTTCCTGCTGGCACGAGCCCCATCTGAGCATACTCCATGGCCTCGGGGAAGTATGGGACCTGGCTGGCCTGCAACTTAATTCCTACATCGGTATCTACTACCATCTCGCACACGTGACCCAACAGACCAAAACCGGTGATGTCGGTGCATGCATGGACAGGGTAATGTCCCATAACCTCAGCCGCATCCCGGTTAAGGGTAGCCATGAGACGGGTGATACTTTCAATCGTCTCATTGGAGGCAATTCCACCTTTAATAGCGGTATTGATAATCCCGGTACCCAGAGATTTGGTCAGGATCAATTGATCCCCTGGCTCCATATCCTTTTTTGTAAGGACTCGATCTGGATGGATGAACCCGGTAACGGACAGACCATATTTCAATTCGTTATCCTCTACACTGTGCCCTCCCACTAAAACGACATCTGCCTCTTTCATCTTGTCCAGACCCCCCCGCAGAATCTCACGGAGGATAGAAAAATCCATCTTTTTGAGAGGAAAGCACACCAGATTCATGGCCGTTTTGGGAACACCTCCCATGGCGTAGACATCGCTCAGCGCATTGGCTGCAGCAATCTGCCCAAACCAATATGGGTCATCCACGATGGGGGTGAAAAAGTCCACCGTCTGGATGATGGCAATGTCGTCGGTGATTCTATATACGGCTGCGTCGTCAGCCCGCTCCAATCCCACAATCAGATTAGGATCGGTGGGGTATTCCAAGCCGCATAGTGCTTTGTCCAGGTCCCCTGGAGGAATTTTTGAGGCTCACCCTGCTCCGGAAACCGTCTCCGTGAGGCGAAGGCCTTTTTGGTCTGTCATGCTCCTTTTCCTATCAAGTTATAAAATCGTTACGCAATCTTATATAACGCGGCTACACCGCTTTTAAAAGGACATTTCGTAACCGTTCACACTCTCTTGCCCCATGTCATTTCGACCGAAGGGCGGGCAGGGCGGGCCTGTCTATCCTGTCTAAGAAATGGAAATTCCTATACGCTTATCACCTTGTCGGCAAGCTGCAGGCTTGTCACAATATCAAGCATGTTGGTGGTCTCACCCACCCTCTTTTGCTCTAGCAGGTTGAAATGAGTCAGGCAGGTGCCGCACACCAGGACGCTAACACCCTGGGCCTCCAGTTGTTGTATGGCAGGCAGAGTCCTGGCCCCCTCAATCGTCAGCTTCACCCCGCTGTTAAGGAAAACCAACCTCCAGAGGGCTTCGCCCATCTCGTCGAGGGTATTCAAAAAATTGAACATGAGGCCTCCTCCCAGCACATCATCTCCGGAACCCATGGTGCTCTTGGTAATCAGTACCAGCGTCTTCTCGCTCGATTTAGCCTCCTCTTTCCCGGGGGCTTCTCCACGGCTTTCGTCAGACTTCACAGCCTTGATCTCAAAGTCAGTGCCCTCTTGGTAAAGAGACGCACTGAAGCCCCGGCTTTCCAGAAACCGGACGACGTTTTGGGCCGAGGCGGCATTGTCCACCACCACTGTGAATTCGGGGGCCTGGGGATTGGATTCAACAAAGTGCTTGGTCCTGAGCACGGGCTGGGGACAGGCTAGCCCCCGGCAATTCAATGTTTCCACACGACCTCTCCTCTTGGTAGTTCAACTCAGGGGCTTTCAGGCATGATTTTCGTAATTCAGCCGATCACCCCATTATAGTATTTCGGATTTTAGAAGGACCTTCTAATGATGTCCACATAAATGTCAAATAGGTAATATCAAGATTATTGGGTGATTGTTATTGAAATTTTCAATGATTCGTTCAAGGGTCGAAAATATCGGCTTTGACTTGACCATGTATGAAACCCCGGGTTATAAGAAAGGACATCATTTCAAGGCGAATGCGGATTATTGAACAGCCTGATAGGGCTTTAAGCAAGGAGGTGAACCTTGAATATGGACGAAATGACAACAATAATTCCCGGTTATGACATTATTGAAAAGTTGGGTGAGAGCCCCCAAGCCGTCGTCTATAAGGCCTTTCACAAAAAAGACCCTAATCGGCCATTGGTTCTCAAGATTCTAAAAGCGGTCTCCCTGTCCAAAGACCAGAAGAGACACTTTCGACAGAAAATGGAGCATCTCAAAATCTTACATGATACCCACCTTATCACGCCTTTATCCTTTAACGTCAGAGGGGATATCCGCTTTTTCACTCAGGACTATTTCGAAGGGATAACGCTCGATGAGTGGGCCAAAAAACAAACTAAAATTACCTTAAATGATTTTTTCACCATAGCTTGCAAGCTGACTGAAGTCCTGAATAAAGTTCATGAAGCAGGGATTATTCATGGCGGCGTCAAACCGCACAATATATTGATTCAGCCGGAAAGCCTCGATGTCCGGTTGATTGATTTTATAACCCCGCTCGATGTGAGAGACGTAAGCCATTTCATTTATGACCCGAGTTTTGTGGAGGGTACTCTGGCCTATACCTCTCCCGAACAGACCGGGCGCATCAACCATAGAGTCGATTTTCCAAGTGATCTTTACTCGCTGGGGATTACCTCCTATGAACTGCTGACCGGCAGACTTCCCTTTTTCTCTACCGATCCTCTCGAATTGATCCATTCCCACCTGGCGGAAGAAGCGCCGCTCGTCCACGAACTAGATCCGAAAATCCCCCCTATTTCAAGTAAGATCATAGGCAAATTAATGCTCAAGCAGCCGGAGAAACGTTACCAGAGCGCCTCCGGGCTTCTGGTTGACCTCATACGGTGTCGGGACGAATATTCAAACACCGGCACGATCGGCGAATTTCCTTTGGGGGTTTATGATCGTACCCATCGAGTCACCTTCGTCTCCAAAATGGTGGGACGCGATAGAGAGGCTGAAATTATCCTTGAGGAATATGATGAAGCGGCCAAAGGCTCTTTCCTCTCCTTATTCATTTCAGGGCTGCCCGGCATTGGAAAAACCCGCTTGATTCAAGAGCTTCAGAAGCCAATCGTGGAGCACAGGGGCTATTTTACCTCAGGGAAATTCGATGTCTATCAAAAGAAGAACATTCCATATAGCTCCCTTATCCAGGCCCTCAGGAATTTGGTGAGGACCTTTTTAACGGAAAGTAATGTAAGGGTCGCTCTCTGGAAACAAAAGATCATCAAAGCGGTTGGAAACAATGGCCGGGTGATCACCGACGTGATCCCGGAACTGGAGACCCTGATCGGCCCTCAACCAGAGGTTAAACCGCTTCCTCCTGTGGAATCCAGAAACCGCTTCCATGATGTCTTTGGCCGTTTTTTGACCTGCCTGGCCAGTGAGGAAAACCCCCTGGCGCTTTTTATCGACGATCTTCAGTGGTGCGATGTTGCCTCGTTTGATTTCCTGGCCAACATCTTTGCCAACTACAAGGAGCACCCATACCTTTTTTTATTAGGAGCCTATCGCCATAACGAGGTAGATTCAAGCCATCCCCTGACAAAGCTAATGCGAAGTATCAAGGAAAACCGCCAGCCCCTGAAAGAAATCAGGTTGGAACCTCTTAAGCCCGAGCACTGCCACGAGATGGTCTCCTATATTCTCGATGCGCCTCTTTCACAAACCGAGGCCTTGGCCGGTTATATAACCGAACTCAGCGAGGGAAACCCTTTGTTTGAAAGCGAGATGCTGTCATATCTCCATAATGAAGATTTGCTCATTTTAGATGAAAAGATGCAATGGCATTGGGACATGGATAAGATCAGCCTGTCTGACATGCCGTCCACGGTGGTGGCGCTTTTTAGCTCAAAGGTACAAAAACTGCCTCCTGATACGATTTACCTGCTCGAATACTGCGCTTGTATGGGAAACCGCTTCACACCGGATGAAGTTGCTCTGGTCAGAGAAATTACATTATTTGATACATTTGAAAAGTTGAAGCCGGCCTCAGGCCGGGGCCTTCTGATAGAGAGCAAAGATGAATTGCAATTCGTTCACGACCGGGTGCAGGAGGCAGTCCTGAGTAGCATAAAACCTGAAATGCGGCAGCAGATACATTGGCAGATCGGAAACCACCTTCTTTCCGCTGTCCCCAAAGGGGAAGATCCGGAAAAACTGGATAACCTGTTCACCATTGTCTCCCATCTCAACTTAGGAAGGCAGAGGACGCAGGACAAAGAAACTGCTTACCAATTGTCGGATATCAATTATCATGCGGGTAACAAGGCCCTGGATTCCCTGGCTACAGAAGCAGCCAATGAGTATTTTCGACAAAGCCTTCAGCTTTTGCCGGATGACTGCTGGGAGGTACAATACGACAGGACTTTCAAGATATTCCAGAAATTGGCAAAGACCGAGTTGATGTGCGGGAGATATCAGAGCTCGGAAAAACTGCTCAATCAATTACTTGATCATGCCAAAACCGATCTGGATAAGGCGGAAGCCCTGGCTGAGCAGACCACCTCACTCTCATCCATAGGCAATTTTATAAAGGCCATTGAAACTGCTAACCGCGGGTTGGCATTTTTCGGAAAATCGATCCCGGATGATCCTGAGCTTGCGGAGAAAAAACGAGAGCAGTTGATGAATGAAATCAACTCTCAATATGGTTCCAAAATCTGGGACACTATCCTGAATATGTCGTTTGCCGGGGAAAGGAAGAGTGAGATTGAATTGGCCTTCTACAGTGAACTTATCCCGGATTTATACATGTCCGGCCTGGTGCCACAACTCTATCTTTCGGCAGTGCAGTCAACCCAACATTGCCTGGAAGGCGGCATGGATGAATCGGTGATCTACTCTTTTTCTATCATGGGGCTTTATCTGGGGGAGCAAGAAAAATTTGATCAGGTCTTTCGATATGAAGAATTGGCCCTTAATTTGTGTGAAAGGTACCCGAACACCTTTGGGGCCACACGGGGGATGAACGGGGTTGCCTGGGTTACTATGCATACGCGGAATCATCCCGAAGAACTGGCCAAACATTGTCTGAAAGCGATCCAGTGCGGGAAAAACTGCGGTGATCTGTATAATGCCGGGCTTTGCTACGGACCCTTGATGTGGGGCCTTCAGGTGCAGGGAGCCAACCTGTTGGCCGTTGAGGAGTACGTTAAGGAATGTCTTCAGTTTTCTCAAAAATATCATTTATCCTTTTCCGTTGCCCTGGCCGAGGCGATGCAGGCCGGGTGGGTTGCGCCGATGAAAAAAAATTATACACCTGTCCCCATGGAGGAAAAGATTAAAAAATGGGAGAGGGAAAATCATGTTTCCGCTGCGGGAAGCTATTTTGTCCACATGGCTTTGACCCACTATTATTTCGGAGAGTATGAAAAGGCTGAAGAGTATTTACTTGAAGTCAGGCGGTATCTGAGAGGGCTTACCGACCATTTACTGAAGCGACAGTGGCATGCCTTTCAGGTGCTGAATGCCCTCAGGCTGTATGCAAGGGGAATTATATACAAAGGCAAAGAAGAATTATTATCTTTTATTCAACCGCTCATCAAGAAGATTGAGACCTGGGCTCAATACGGGCCAATGCTTAAACCTTATCTTGCCTTTATCTATGCGGAATTAGAAAGATTTACCGGGGATTTCAGAAAGGCAAGAAGCCTCTACTTTGATGCTATAGCTATTGCCGATGAACAGCGATTCACCCTGCTGGAAGGTCACCTTAATGAATGTCGGGGGGAACTTCTCAAGGACGCTGGCCTGGGTACGGCCGGGGTCTACCTGCAGGAGGCAGCGCGTTTGTATAAAAAATGTCATGCGGAACGTAAAGAGATCTTTGTCATGGAGAAACACCCGGAGTATTTCGAGGAAGAAGCGCCTGCCTACATGCCGGTCGAAGCAGAACCAGTCGAAGCAGAACCCGCTGCCTACACCCTTCCCTGTCTGGATGCTGACTACCTGATGAAATCCTCCGTTGCCATTTCAGCAGAGATCGATCCCGATGTCCTGTTGAGAAAGATTATGAACGTGGCCCTGGAGGCCTCGGGGGCACAGCATGGGTATCTTTTGATTGAAGAGAATAGTAGCCTGATTATTCGCGCTGAAAGCCACATTACCGAAAAAGATGTGGTCCGGACCGTCAAGAATGACCTTGAAGATGCCACGGATGTTTGCAAGGCTATCATCCGTTATGTGCATCGAACAAAAGAGAAGGTGGCCCTGAACAATGCTTCAGAAGAGGGTGAGTTCAAGGATAATCCCGAGGTTCAGGCCATGGGGCTTCGGTCGGTCCTTTGTCTCCCATTGATCAAGCAATCTGAGTTGATTGGAATTCTATACCTCGAAAACCGTTTGTCCGATTTGGTTTTCACGTCGGAAAAGGCAAAGATGACCGAACTCTTGGCCTCCCAGGCGGCCATCTCTCTGGAAAACGCCCGATTGGTCGATGACATGAAAAAGGCGAAAGAGCAAATAAAGGGATCGCTTCAAGAAAAAGAGGTGCTTCTAAAGGAGATTCACCATCGGGTTAAAAACAATTTGCAGGTCATTTCCAGTCTGCTCAACCTTCAGCTCGGATATATCGAGGATAAACATGGCATCGAGATATTCAAGGAAAGCCAGAACCGTGTCAAATCAATGGCGCTCATCCACGAAAAATTGTATGAATCCAAAGACCTGTCGAGGATTGACTTTGCTGAATACATCCGAAGCCTAACAGCTAGTTTGTTTCGTTCGTACGGAGTCAGTCCAGGTGCCATCACCCTGAAGATAAATGGCGATGATGTTTTACTGGGCATTGATACGGCAATTCCTTGTGCTTTGATTATCAATGAACTTATTTCAAATTCCCTAAAACACGCCTTTCCTGCACGCAAGGAAGGCAAAATCCGCATCACCCTTCGTTCGGATAATGATGATAAGTTTACACTGATTATCAGTGATAATGGCGTCGGATTCTCGAAAGATTTGGACTTCCGAAACACGGAAACATTAGGTTTGCAATTAGTAATGACTCTAGTACAACAACTTAAGGGTACGATCGAGCTTGACAGGAGTAGTGGAACAGAATTTAAGATCACATTTGCCCTATAGAGACGACGAAGTTATAAGGAGAGGAGCTAAGACAATGGCGAATGCACAGGTGTTGGTTGTTGAAGATGAAGGCGTCATCGCCAAGGATATAGAAAATACGTTAAAAAATTTGGGATATGCTGTTCCTGCTATCGCCTTTTCCGGAGAGGAAGCCATCAAAAAGGCAGCAGAAACGCACCCGGATTTAGTGCTGATGGATATTGTCTTAGAAGGGGAAATGGACGGCGTGGAAGCGGCTGAGCAAATCCGTCATCACTTAGATATCCCGGTGGTATATCTCACTGCTTATGCAAATGACAAAACATTGGAGCGGGCGAAGGTGACAGAGCCTTATGGCTATATACTCAAACCTTTTGAAGAAAGAGAATTACACACTGCCATCGAAATTGCCCTTTACAAGCATCAGATGGAAAGGAAATTAAAAGAGAGCGAACAATGGCTATCCACCACACTCAAAAGTATAGGCGATGCTGTGATTGCCACCGATGCCAATGGATTCGTATCATTTATGAATCCTGTTGCCGAGGCTCTGACGGGCTGGAACCAGGAAGACGTTGCAGGAAAACCTCTTTCAGAGGTTTTCAATATCATAAATGAGGAAACAGGTAAACAGGCCGAGGATCCTGCAACGAGGGTGCTCCGAGAAGGTTTTGTCGTCGGGCTGGCAAACCACACAGTATTGATAGCCAAAGACGGAATGAGACGGCCTATTGATGACAGTGGTGCACCTATCAGAGATGACAAAGGAAACATCATTGGTGTAGTTTTGGTCTTCCGCGACATTACCGAGCGCAGGCAGGCAGAAAAAGCGCTGGCTGCCGAAAAGGAACGCCTGGCTGTTACTCTGCGCTCGATTGGGGATGGTGTAATTACAACCGATACGGAAGGGAGGATAGTTCTAATCAACAAAATCGGAGAAGATCTAAGCGGCTGGACTCATGAAGACGCTACTGGCAAACCGCTGGCTGAGGTCTTTCATATTATCAATGAGCACACCCGTAAGCGCTGTGAAAATCCTTTTGAGAGGGTAATTAAAACCAATGGTATTGTTGGCCTTGCTAACGATACAGTCCTTATCGCGAGAGATGGTACAGAGAGAATTATAGCAGACAGTGGTGCGCCTATCCGTGATAAGGATGGCAATATTATTGGTGTGGTTTTGGTCTTCCGCGATATCACTGAAAAACGAAGATTAGAACAAGAACTAATAAAGGCTGGCAAACTTGAATCGGTCGGCATACTTGCCGGCGGCATTGCCCATGATTTCAACAATATTCTAACGGCAATTTTGGGTAATATTGCGCTGGCAAAGATGTATGCAAACCCGGAAGATAAAATATTTGAAAAATTGAGTGGGGCAGAAAAAGCGTCCTTGCGGGCAAAACATTTAACCCAACAATTACTTACCTTTTCCAGAGGTGGAGCGCCAATCAAGAAAACCGCTTTTATCTCAGAATTACTAAAAGATGCAGCCGTCTTTGCCTTGAGTGGTTCCAATGTCAGGTGCGAATTTTCCATACCAGGTGACCTCTGGCCGGTTGAAGTGGATGAGGGACAGATCACTCAGGTCATCAACAATTTGATAATCAATGCCAGCCAGGCCATGCCGGAAGGTGGGATAATCAAGGCGCGCGCTGAAAATATTGTTGTAGATGCAGAACAGGGTCTTCCTCTAAAAGAGGGAAAGTATATGAAGATATCCATCGAAGATCGGGGGATTGGTATACCGGAAGAGCATCTCCAAAAAATATTTGACCCCTACTTTACGAGCAAACAGAAAGGAAGCGGCCTGGGGCTTGCCACTGCTTATTCAATTGTCAAAAGGCATGATGGATGTATTCAGGTCAAATCAGAACTTGGAGTGGGAAGCACTTTTCATATTTATCTCCCGGCTTCTTCAAAGGAAGTATTGATGGGAAAACAACTCAGAGAAAGAATTCCTACTGGAGAGGCTAAGATTTTGCTAATGGATGACGAAGAGCTGGTCAGAGAGGTAGGAGGCGAGATGCTCGAAGTTTTAGGGTATGAAGTGGAGTTCGCCAAAGATGGTGCTGAGGCGATTGAACTGTATAAAAAAGCTAAAGAATCCACACATCCCTTTGATGCAATCATATTGGATCTAACGATTCCTGGTGGGATGGGAGGCAAGGAAGCCGTTGAGAAACTTATCGAGATTGATCCTGAAGTCAAAGCCATTGTTTCCAGCGGTTATTCCACTGATCCTATAATGGCCGACTTTAGAAAATATGGTTTTAGTGATGTTGTTGCCAAACCATATAAACTCAATGAACTGGGGGAGGCATTACACAAAGTAATAGCTGGACGGACATTACCGAAAGGAAATTGAAAAGGAACCCAATCGTTACGGCAAAAGACCTCTCACGCACCTTCTTCTTGGGTGGGCAACCTGTTAAGGCCATCGACAACATAACTCTGGAAGTAGAGGCCGGTGAATTCCTCGTGTTGAAGGGAAAGAGCGGCTCAGGCAAAAGCACCCTTCTTTCCCTTATTGCTGGGCTGGATCGTGCGACTTCCGGAACGTTGAAGGTCTCAGGCATGGATCTGAAACAACTCAACCCCGTGCAGTTGGCCCGATTTAGACAAAAACAGATCGGGATGATCTTCCAATCCTTCAACCTGCTCCCCACGCTGTCGGTCCTGGAAAATATTGCCCTGCCAGCCCTGCTCGCTGGCGTGGAATCCCAACATGCATATAAGAAGGCCAGAGAACTACTTCAACTGGCTCAACTGAAACACCGCGCTAATCATAATCCTTCTGAAATTTCGGGGGGCGAGATGCAGCGCACAGCCATTGCCAGAGCCCTTATAAACGATCCAGCCCTGATTATGGCGGATGAGCCCACCGGAAACCTGGATACCAAGACCGGCTATCGAATCTTGAATTTCATCAAAAACCTAAACCGCACCTCAGGGCGGACTGTGATCATGGCCACACACAGCACGGACGCAGACGCCATGGCCCACAGAATCCTCTGTCTGAAGGATGGGCGCATTATTTAGTCCGTATGCGAACGATAGTCCGGCTCCTTCAATTCTTTTCTTTGCGTCATCTGGCCCGGGACCCTTGGCGGACGGTCACGGTAACAGCCGGGATTGCCGTGGGCGTCGCAGTTTTCTTAAGTATTAGACTCGCAGTGAATGCTTCGGTCGAATCCTTTAGTCGAAGCATGGACCGCCTGGTAGGAAAAACCGAGTATACCGTTCGTTCCGATGGCAGGGGAGTTACTGATTCTCTGTTTGCAAAGCTTTCTGCTCATCCTGCCGTTGGCCACGCCACTCCGGTGCTTTCGGCCTATGCCAGGTTCAAGGACCAGGGCGAAGAACCCCTCCTCCTTCTGGGTATAGACCCCTTGTCTGAAAGAGGTTTCCGGGAGACCCGCTGGTTGGCAAAGCATGGCGCTCAACCTTGGAGGATACTGGTTGAGCTTCTTAGTGAGCCATTTACGCTGATTGCAAGCCAGGGACTGGCCCGTTCGTACAACCTCAAGGTGGACGATGAGGTCCGGGTGCTGCATGGGCACAACATTGCATCGTTCAGACTCATCGGGCTGTTGGAAGACCGAGGCACGGCCATAGCGGAAGGCGGAAAGATTGCCGTCTGCGACCTGGCAACGGCCCAGGAGTTCTTAGACCGTCCAGGCGTGGTTGGCCGCATCGATTTGATACTCAGACCATGGGCCGGAGGGGCCGAACTGGCCTCCATTGAGGAAATACTGCCCAAAGGTTGTAAGCTGGTTCGCCCCAATGAAACCAAGGAGACCAGTCTTTCCATGATCGGGGCGTATCGTATGAACCTTTCGGTTCTCAGCTTTGTCTCTCTGTTTGTGGGTATGTTCCTGGTCTTTAGCGTGGTATCCATCAACGCAGCGAGACGCCGGCACGAGACAGCCATCCTCCTTTCTTTGGGAAGTGAATCCCGGCAAATCTTTCTTATGTTCCTGGCTGAAGGGGCCTTTTTTGGACTGGCGGGATGGCTGACGGGCTTCCCCTTGGGTATATTTCTGGCTAAGCGCTTGGTGCACCTCGTATCAGCTACGATTACCACCCTGTTTGTGAAGGTAGACGTTGAAAAGATGATCTTGAGCCCTGAAGAGATCATCGTCTCTTTTGTGATGACGCTTGCCGTATCGGTCATTGCGGCTTACATCCCGGCCCGGGAGACCGCACGCATAGCTCCCCGTGAGGCCATGTCCCCTGAGACATTTGAAAGGAGCCGTCGGATTCGGGCACCGAGGCTGGCCGCAACAGGCCTCGCGTTGATTGGCCTCTCCTTTCCAACCTCCACGCTTCCGGCGATCCATGAGACACCGGTGGGCGCATATGGGGCGATTTTTATGATCTTTGTGGGGTTTACCATGCTTGCGCCTGCGGTGCTTCTCCTTTTGGGCCGCTTTGCCCCCACGGTCATGCGTAAAGTATTCGGAGAGCCAGGTCATCTGGCGGCAAGCTACCTGAGCGGGGCGGTCTCACGGACCGCGATTGCCGTGGGAGCCCTGATCACGGCCATTGCCTTGTTCATAGGCGTCTCCATCATGGTCTCCAGTTTCCGGAACACGGTGCGCACCTGGGTCGAGCAAAATATCGTGGGGGATCTATTTGTCAGGCCTGATGCGAGCGAAATCAATCAATACCAGGTTTGGATCACGCCAGAAGTCGTGCGCTATATCCAAACTCACCCTTCTGTCCAAGCGGGGTATCTCTATCGGCGTGCCCGGCTTATGGACCAAGGGGGCCCGTTCCTCCTTGAAGCCGGCAGTATTGACGTGTTGTGGCATCATGGCCGGTTCTTGCTCATAGGGGGGAACGAGGACCGCATTATGGAAAAGCTTATACAGGGCGAAGGGGTCATCGTTTCGGAGGTATACGCCACACGCAGGGGGCTTAAGCCAGGAGATCGCCTGACACTGACGTTCGGCGGTATCCGTCAGACCTGGGACGTGCTGGCAGTGTACCGGGACTATCGCACCCGGGGCGGGGTCGTGTATATAGACCTCAAGAAATTTCAAGAGATTTACAAAGATCACCGTATCGGAGGTGTCAACCTCTTCCTGAAGCACAGCGCTCACCCTCATGTGGTGAGATCGGATCTTTTGAAGCGTTTTGGTCTCCAGTACGCACTGGCTATTGCCATTGGAAAGGACCTGCGTCAAAATGTCCTCAAAGTCTTTGACGAGACCTTTTCCATCACATACGTGCTCATGTTCATAGCGCTCCTGGTGGCAGCCCTCGGGGTGGCCACGACGCTTTCCCTGCTCATC
>Ga0114922_10004623_pt1 | contig 12768 bp, 10 predicted proteins | sample AartaG_FD_100975 | JGI IMG/M metagenome (GOLD analysis project Ga0114922, IMG submission 100975) | Deep subsurface microbial communities from Aarhus Bay to uncover new lineages of life (NeLLi) - Aarhus_00045 metaG | ecosystem: Environmental > Aquatic > Marine > Oceanic > Sediment | place... | reverse complement strand
GAGAACCGTATTTCTCAAAACCAATATCCTTAAATTCTTCAACCCTCCCATGCTTGAACAGCTTGCGGCAACTACACTGGCCATCAATTACCAGTAAACTACCCCGCAGCAATCTGCGGGGCTTTATCCAGCGGAATGATTGAACATGGGGGTTGCCACCCATAAACCCCGCTGACCATTCATCCCCACAGCAAACTGTGTGGTATTCTGGCTATCTTTCGTAATTGTTCTTGCAGGAAATAAATCCAACTTGGCGATTATGGCCTGACCAGGGTCGAGGGCTGAGGCTAGACGACTCACATCGCGGTGCCGAACTACTGAACTTGGGAGTTCAGCTTTCGGATAAATCGGAGGACCCTGGTCCTTTCTGCTGGTGTCCATGGTCGACCTAACCAAGTTGTACCGATTTGGTGCTCGAGAATGAATTCCGCCAAATCTTCTAAGCGCTCAAGGATAGCAGGTTTTAGCTCTTCAAGGTCTCGGATCTTCGCCACTATTTTATCCAGAGAGATTTGCTCAACCGCCGTAACGAGAAGAAGTACGACGTCCTCCATATCCGTGGTCCGACCAACTGGAAGAATCTTCGTGATTATCAAGTCCTCCAACGGCAAGACAGGAGCCATGGGGGGCGGTGTAGCTTTATCTAATACCAGTCCCTGAAGTGGGAGCTCTACAGCCTCTGCATAAGAGCTCGCTGGTACAGGATACCGAAGTACATTCCCTTCCCCTCGAGATTCGTCTGCAATATCGCCAAGACTGATGTGGATCACATCCCAATCGCCGTTCCTCTGACGCTTACAGCGCAAACCAAAAGTGGATCGCTCCACATCGAACCCACACTCACTTAGCAAATCTATAAGAAGACCTGTATCTTCGTTAGGGCTCACAGCATCAGTATCCTTGGAGGTTCGGATTCTGCCGCAATATCCCAGTACAGCTTGGCCGCCAATTACCATGATCTTAATTGTTACCCCCCACTCCTGCGCCTTTTGAAGGATGCATGATATTCCGGGGGGTTCAACTAATTCTCTTTCTCGTTTCTCAGTTCTCATGGGACCAGATCGTCGATCACTTTCTTGATGACTCTTCCATGAAGCGCTAATTCCAAACCCCATTGATTCGCTAGCTCCGAATAGCTTTGGTTAAAGCCGGTGTCGGGAGTTCCCATGCCAAATCTCTTTTGTAGCGAATAGCCTCCGCGAAACTGATTGACAAGATCTTCGGAGAACACCTGGCCTGCAGCCGCGGAGTTGCCCGCATCCATGAGGAACCCAATCTCCTGACGTACATCGCTCTTCGCCAACCTATCCCAATCCAACACTTCCCGGGCGGCGATCATCAGAGCCAACGCGTCCATCACGTTGTCATCCGCAGGTTCTCGGAGCAAAGATCCAATCAGGTCTTCCCGAGATTCTAGGTCAACTCCATCTTGATCATTCGCCCTGGCCACGGAAGCTTGAGTGAGATCGGTGGTGATTTCCACCGCAATATTGCCCTTTTCTGAGACTTGTCCGTCAACTGAGATCTGAACACGTGGTTCAGTGAGATGGGCTATCCAGAAACCCAGATCCTTGCGAAACACCCTGATGTCTGTTTTCGAAGATATAACATAGTTGTGGTACCGCGAAGCTGCAGATCCTCCAGTAATCAGGTAGTTGAAATGCCCTTGAGCAGCTCGGAGTTTTTCATCGACACTGGCATTCTGGTTAAAACCAAGTGCCAAAGCATAAACAGCGTGCTCCGGACTAACAAGGCGGTACTGTCGCTTTCTTCTGTCAATCGCTTTGCGACCTCTGTAGAGGAATCCTTCGGTCTGCAACTCCTGGATTACCCTGCTGAACTCCTGGTCGGTGATTCCAAGTACATCTAGCCCAGAGGAAAAGTCGAATGACTGGTCCTGAAATTCCACATACAGCCTCGCATATGACTTCGCAGCCCAATCTGGAATCCATCCCATTGAAGATCCACTCCTTGATTCTCTTTTCATTTACGTTGCACAAACGAAATTAGTTGTCTAGACTTTGAAAAAGCATCATAAAATATATGCCATGCTTAAACCTACACTATATGTGTAGATAATACCATTACTTACACTATTTGTGTAGATAATACCATTGCTTACACTATTTGTGTAGGTATACAACTGTTAAAAACGATTCCCTCAATGCGTAATGCGCGGGATCAATGATTTGATATCGCCTCTTATCGAAAGAATTTCTTGTGTTTCTTCTTTTCCCTCTTTTTGTAATACTATATGAGGTAGTTTTCTTGATATTCAATAGTTAGGCGCCTCGGATGGTTATTCGATGGACCAGCAATCAACGAGCATCCTTCCCTTCAACGAGTTCGACTGGCGGTTGGATTCAACAACAGCCGTTTTCAACGCAATCAGCCGCGCAATCCTCGAAACACAGGCCCGCTTTGCCGGGGTCAACGAAGACTATGAGACGGACTTGGGCATCGCCGTGATCGAGGATCTTCTCGGCCTAGCATTCGTCGCCGCTCAGGCATACATCGCAGGCACCATATCGGATGCCAGGAAGATCGCCAAGAGAGCTCCTTCACTAACAAAGCAAGGCCTTCTCAGGATCGGGCCCGCGACAATCGCCGACACAACGACCACCTGCATGGAACTCATTGATGCCGTCGCGAACTACTACAAGCACCATGACGAGTGGAGCGGTTGGGATAAGCCGGGTCTCCACCAGAAGACCGTCGAGGTACTCCGCTGCCTGGAAACCGACGACTTCGAGCCATTCATTTGTATCAGGGCCGCCGAAGCACTCCATCACGGTGTTGAGGGCGCGGAGCTCCAGACTCTGCTCTCGCTCATCACGGGATGGCGTCAAGTTGTGATCCAGGAAGCCAAATCGGTGCCCGGCTGACGTCGTCGGCGGCGCCCAACCACTCGCTGGAGCAGACCCGAGATTCAGCCGGATTTGCCCAGGGTTGGTGTATTATCGGGGTTGATGGCGGTCTGCTCAGCTCAAAACCGTTAGACTCGATCAAGAATCTGTATACGAACAGGAATAACACCTCTGTCCGGTAGGTTAGTGGTTCGAGTCCTACCCGAGGAGCCTACTATTAGACCTACGAGGGCGATTCTAATCTAGCGACATGCCATTTTCTTATTAATATGGGGTTTCGAGAAGCCCCATTCTCATAATCAGCAGCAATCAACTCGCGGATTTTTCGTAGTAACTACTCTTACTTGATAATGGCTTTTATCAAGAAATTTATCTTTACCTACGATTTCGGAATAAGATATTTTGAATTCAAGTACTAATTAACTAGTTTAGTTTTCACTTAAGTATATTAGTAGTTGAGAAACCAATCTATAATCAATTATATGCAGGAAGGCCCGTTAATGAATTCTCAAGAATTTGTGTCGAAATGGCGTGGCGTTGAACTCAAAGAGCGCTCGTTTTATCAGGAGCATTTCCTTGACTTATGTAGGTTAGTTGGCCATGAATCACCAGCAGATATTGATCCAACAGGAGAGCATTTCACCTTCGAGGCAGGAGCTGGTCGAGGCTTTGCCGACGTATGGAAGAAGGGATTCTTCGCATGGGAGTATAAAGGCAGCCGCCGGGATTTTGAGGATGCCTACGATCAACTTCTTCGCTATCGTGAGAGTTTGCGGAACCCTCCCCTGCTTATTGTCGCTGATGCCCACCTTATCCGAATCCATACAAATTTTACGAATAGTGTAAAACGTGAATATGAAATCAATCTCGATGACCTTCTTCAGCCAGAAAGTTTAGAAATCATTCGTTGTGCGTTTTTCGAACCAAATCGACTTAGAGCCGCAGAAACCCCAGAACAAGTAACAGAAAAAGCCGCCACCGAGTTTGCCCAATTAGCAGAAATGCTGCGTAAATCTTACAAAGATTCAACTCAAATTGCACACTTCTTAATCCGATTGTTATTTTGCCTATTTGCCGAAGATATTGGTTTATTACCCCAAGATCTCTTCACTCGACTTGTCGCACGAACACGTCGAGACTCACAAGCATTTACAACTCAATTACGGCAGCTATTTGGTGCTATGTCTACGGGCGGCTGGTTTGGTGTAGACGAGATACCGCATTTTGACGGCGGATTATTCGATGATGACTTTGTATTAGAAATAGACAATGACGGAATAGATATTCTTTCGTCAGTTAGTGGATTGGATTGGTCTAGCATTGAACCATCAATATTAGGAACTCTCTTCGAGAGAAGCTTAAACCCTGGCAAACGTGCTCAACTGGGAGCTCATTACACCAGCCGTGAAGATATCCTATTGATCGTTGAACCAGTGTTAATGGCTCCATTTCGCCGTCGCTGGATTGAAGTTGAAGAACAAGCTCGTGAAATTGCTGCTAGACGTGATTCTGCTAATACACCACGTCGAAAACAAAATCGAACCAAAGATCTAATTCGTTTCATAGAAGAATTCACCAAAGAGATCCAAGGGGTACAAATACTTGATCCAGCATGTGGAAGTGGTAATTTTCTCTATGTAGCTTTACGTCAACTCCTGGAGCTATGGAGAGAAGTCTCTAACCTAGGGAGTGAATTAAGCTTGCCACTTATGCTACCGACTTCGGCTCCTTCGCCAGAACAACTTTTCGGTATTGAAATCAATACTTATGCCCACGAACTAGCTCAAGCTACTATTTGGATTGGATATATTCAGTGGTTAAGGGAGAATGGATTTGGAAAGCCCCCAGAGCCGATATTAAAAAAACTCAGCAACATACACCGAATGGATGCTATTCTAGCCTATGATGAAGATGGAAATCCCGTAACACCCGAATGGCCAAAGACCGATGTTCTGATAGGTAATCCACCTTTTCTCGGCGGAAAATGGCTTCGTAAAGAACTTGGAGACTATTATGTCGATGACCTTTTCAAGTTATATGAAGGAAGAGTGCCACGGCAATCAGACTTGGTTTGTTATTGGTTTAAAATAGCATGCAGCTTGATCACAAATAACGACTTAGAACGCGCAGGTCTCCTTGCCACACAGAACATTCGTAGTGGACAAAATAGAGTGGTTCTTGATCACATTATTGAAAATGGTCAGGTTTTTATGGCATGGAGTGATCGCGAATGGGTTCTAGATGGTGCAGACGTCCGTGTATCAATGATTGGCTTTGACAATGGAATTGAAAAAGAAATATGCCTTGATGGAAAAGAAGTCAATCAAATTCATTCGAATTTAACATCTGGTGTCGATACAACTCAAGCTTTCAAACTTACTGAAAACTCTGGTATTTGCCTAAGAACTGATGAAAAAGGGGGGCCGTTTGATATCCCTGAAGATTTAGCAATGGAAATGCTATCAGCCCCCTTGAATGTCAATGGTCAACCTAATTCTGAAGTCATTGTTCCTTGGATTAGCGGTAGAGATGTTATGGGCAGGTCTAGAAATAGATGGATCATTGATTTTGGAATTGATATGCCAATTGAGGATGCTTCACAATTTGAGATTCCGTTTAAATACGTAGAGGAAATAGTAAAACCTGAGAGGATAAACAACCGCATTGCCAGATTTAGGGAGAAATGGTGGATTCATCGAGGACCAGGAATTTCAATGCGCGAAGCAAGAGAAAGACTTAATGATAAATATATTGTTACCTTACGTGTTTCCAAGCATCCAATATTCATATTTCTTGATAAGCAATACTTGCCAGATGTACGTCTTATCTTCTTTGCAAGAGAGGATGACTATTTCTTCGGAGTTCTACAATCAAAGGTCCATGTTACTTGGTATCTGAGCACTGGCACTCGACACGGTGTTGGAAATGACCCCACCTACATCCCAACAAGAACTTTTAAAACCTTTCCCTTCCCATGGCCACCAGGATTCGAGCCAGTTAATTCCCCTGATTTCACTGCCATTTCTAAATTTGCGCGCGATTTAGATGATAAACGTGAACTTTGGTTAAAACCTGAAAATGCTGTGGAAGAAGATCTTAAAGCACGAACACTAACAAACCTGTACAATCAACGACCAACTTGGCTAGATTTAGCCCATCAGAAACTTGATAATGCAGTTCTTGATGCTTACGGTTGGCCACATGACCTATCAGCGAATGAAATCCTTGAGCGCCTATTGGATTTAAATCACGATAGAGCAAAGAAACAAGATACATAACTCTCCACTCCGCAAACATTCAAGAAAGGTATCTAAGCCCCAGGTAATGGCTATGATTAACCTGATCTCGTTAGATGCAATTTTGGTGATTCGGGTATCCTATCTGAACACCTCTGTCCATTGGATTGTTTCTTTGAGTGCTACCCGAGGGGCAGATCATCTCCGCTATTTTGGAATCCTTGAACTTCAACTACCCCGAGACTAAATGTCTCATAATTTTGAGAAGTGCCATTCTCATAATCAATATCATCCTAAAACAACCACCAATTGCCTCAGTTAATCGACACAATTTTAGACGTTTCAGTCCATGGCTCCGGTGATCGAGTCATCCTTGGTAGAAATCCTGATTATATTAAGAATGCGATTAACAATGATGGGATATGGTTTAATACACCTGATGGAGTATACAGCTCATTAGGGAAGCAAAGAGAGTTAATGGAAGAAGTTAATAAGCAATTCCTTAGAGAACAATTAGAATCCGGTATCGGCCGTATTGAGCTTATTGGTGAGAACATTGACGATGTGCTCAGCAATCCAGCCAGAAGCGGTTCCTTTACCGCAATGGAACTCCGATTCTTTGCAAATGAAGCTCCCAATTACGGCTATATTCGCGTTGGAAACGCGTGGCTATTGCCCTGAGTTGAAGAAATTTGAGGTTCACGAGTGAAGAACAATTGTGAAGCATTAATCGATCTAGTACATAGTAAATTGAGTTTTCTGCTTAAGGAAGAGGGGTTCCAAATCATTGAGCAGCGCTCTGATCGATCAGATTACTGTTTGGTGTTCCTTGAATCTGATATTTTTCGAATAAAGTGTTACCTCGGTCCTGACTATGTGGATCTACAATTTGGAACTTTGGCAGCACCGCTTAGTTGGGAAGACAAAACGGATGGGATTACACAATGGTATTCACTAGGCATTCTCGATACCTACTTTCGCAGCGATACCAATGTTCAGATCCTTACAGAAGAAGAGTGGAGACGCCATACGATAGATATTCAATTCCAAAATATCGTTAAGTTGATCAACCAGCATTATCCCATGATTAAAGAAATGTTCGGCAAAGATGATTCCATCCAAAATAAGGAAGAACTCGACAATCACATCAGAATTCGACAAGAAGAAGCAAGACAACAATTCGAAATACTGGAACGAAAAAGTTAAGACATATAAAAAGATAATTAATACAGTCTATATGATCGCATTGATCTCCCCACACCTTATGGGATGCAATGTCAATGCAATCGACTCACAAATTCTTTTCCCTAATTTTAACGACACAATTGGTATTGAAGGGTTCCCAAAAAACCTTAAGCTCGAATCCTCCATTTCGGTTTATCAGATTGATGGCGGATTAACTATTGATCTTGTGATTACAAATGATTGTGATTGCTCAATTCAGTTCACTCCAGGGTATGGATCTAAAATCTTTGCTTATGACGGTATAACCAAAGATTGGGTTGAGGTTCAAAACCTAATAAATTACGTGGGGGATGGTGATATCTTGGGCTCCAAATCTGAGGGTTCCGAGAATTGGACTGGCTTCTTTACAATCGCTCCAGATCTCCCAGACTTTCATACCTTCGAGATCCTCAGGATCGCCGTGGTGGGCACGGTTTTCAGCCCCTCGGACTCAGAATCTAGCAAAGTAGGAACCTTCATCGATATTCAACTTAATTCAAATTAGATTCTAATTACGAGTTTACAACGAGTGACAAGAGTTAAGAACGGACTGACAAGTGGGAATCTAGGTCTGTAGATCTTCGGATATCTCAATACCTCCGATCAGTCATCATCCCCCTCTTCTTTGATCCCCAACGAGCAGTTGAAGGAACAGCTCCAACACTGCACGCAGCGGACTGACTCGGGGACAACGCTAGCGCCCACCAACGCCTGAAGACGCAAAGGATCTCGCTGGAAATAATTGCTCATCCATCCGATCGTACCTCCCTCCAGGCCACACAATGTATGAAGATCACCCCAATCCCGGTACCGCACAGTGGTATTGGGCGCTCTCGATATCGTGTGCTGCACACCTCAAGCGGGTAATACTCCCAACTCAAGTGGTACTCGCGCGATGATCTTTCCTTCTCTTCGGGCGAGTGAGAACGAATCTTGCATCTCAAGTCAAATAAAACAATCCCAGTTGCATTGTTACGAGATTCTGGGACCAGAGCTTGGTTGCTATCCATCCACCGATATGTTAGATTCGATGCACCTCCAGCTTATTGAGGAAGGGGAATGGCTTCAACTCCAAAATCTACACTCGATGATGATCTTATCGATGGCCTCCTTTGCGCCATATGCGGCGCGGATGCGCTGCAAGTCGTCCACATGGATAATCTGCCCGATTATGTCAGTTGCGAGAACTGCAAATCTGCGTTTCTCTCCGAAGACGGAGGGGACCGCATCTTTTACGGTCAGATCGGGGAAGGCTACCCATTGACGGAGCGATTCGCGCTCAAGCAGTGGGTTTGGCTGGAGGCGGTGGAAAACAGAGCGCGTGAGGAGCGCGGTGCTCCCGAACAGGATATCCCAACCTACGAAGAACCTCAACTAGAGGAAATCACACCACTCGAAACCGACTTCGAAATTGCTGAAGCACCCATCTCAGAGACGGCTGCCGATATTCTGGAAACACCCGAATCTGTTGACCTCTTCGAAGAACGACTCGGAGAGCTTGATCTTGGGCTAGGAGCGGCTGCGATCCCAAGCGTGAGTGATGATGAGCAAGTTTCACTGGATCAAGTCTCCGAAGAACCGGAGGATCTCGCATCCTACTTCCGATCGATCACCACGGATGAAGCGACCGATCTCGAGCCATCCCAACCAGAAGAAGGAGATTCCCCCCTGATCGCGGGAACCTGGGGCGAGATCGATCTCGAACCCGCTGATGAGCAGACGCCGCCAGAGATCGCAGATGCTCATACCGAAGAAAGCATCATGGAACCCAGCGACACGTGGGACCAACCCCTCAAACAAGAAATCCCCGAAACAGATGAAATCGCGCTCCCGGATTGGGCCCAACCTGCAGAAGATAGCCTCGAGCCCTCACTCGAGGGGTACGCCCAGGAAATTGAAACACCCATCGACAACCTGCTTTCACCTGAGGAACCCGAACAAGATTTTCTCTCGGATCTACGTCAATCCGCCGGCGTCCCGCTGGAATCCGAGCCCATCCCTGATCTGCATATCTCCGAGGTTCCACTCGAATCTCAGCCCATCTTCCCGCCGCAAGCGGATGCAGAAGTGGTTGAGAGCGCAGCGGAACCGGAATCCTTCGCATCAAGGATCGAAGCAATTTCCCAGACTCCACCAACGGACCTTGAACCGATCGAGATAACACCGGGCAAGCCGGAAGCACCGCCTCACGAGCTTGATGCGGCAGACACCGAAGCAGTCGTGGAAGAGGATGTTGTAATCCTGGATACTGACCCACCGCCGGGTCATCGTTATAGAGTGGTTATCCGTGGGGAGAAAGCTGTCTTTCCAGGCGGCGATTGCGCCCACTGCGGCCGGACTCCGACCAAGGGCCACCTCGCAGTTATAGGATCACTCCCCGACGGTCAGAACATCACTCAACGAAAAACTACATCTTTCAACATTCCGCTTTGCGCCGCATGTCGTAAACGCGCTGGCCAACTCAGTGGGGAAGCCAAAGAGGCAAGGCTGCAAGCTCATCTGCTATCTGCAATCAGCGCGATGCTGCTGGTGGTCGCCGCACTAGCGCTCGATCTCGTCGACCCACGCGATTTGCAGCTCACCGACATGTTCATCCTCGCCATTCTATTCATCGTTGGCTACACCGCACCAGCCCTCTTCCTGCTGGGTCGTGTTGGTAAATACCCACCGCCGGCCAGTGCAACGTACGTACGCTCCACACTACTCGTACCCCAGGAAACACAAGGGCTCGAGACAGCCTTCGAGTGGCGCAACGGGGAATATGCCGAACGATTCTTTGAAGCGAACGTGGCTCACACGCTTGGCCAGATCTCTAAGATCAAGGACCGGTCTGCTCCACCCAGAGACTTTAGCTGAGCGCGGCGCACGTACGAATCACTAGATTTTGGTTATTAGCAGCACTCAACTAAGCCATCGAACCCATCCATAAAACGCGATTTTTTGATCCCAGATCATAATGTCCACAAACCCCAATACCCCTGACGAATCCGCTCCTTGCCCGATATGCGGCGACCCTATGCAGCGGTTACCAGCGCTGAACGGCTCCCACGACGTCCCTATCTGCTTACGGTGCTCCAAAGAGCCTGAGTCTGGACTTAATTCCTCTGAGCCTAAGCTCTCCCCTGCCCCATCTTCGAAAGATGACTCCTGCAGCCGATTCAGAAGAATCCTCGTCGAGGAGCAAAGGACCAAAGGTGATCCACTTCCGGTATGGATGATTGACGAGCTTCCCGAGGAAGCCCGGCGTCTCCTTTCCGGTCAAGAACCTCCTCCCAGACCAAGCCTAGGACCCAAGTTGAGCGACGACCTCACCAACGCCCTTCGCGACCAGGGATACGTCATCCACGAAGACGGAAAGGGTATCCATCTCGGGGGTTCTCTTGTATGTCGAGGCGGCACTCCCGCTCCGATCAGCCCTTACGACGTCATACGCATGGCCGCGGATATGGATGGTGGCTTAGTGCCACAAAATGAACGTATTCGGTGTAAAAAATGTGGTGCCATAATCCCTCCTGGCTATGAGCGATGCCAGTGGTGCGACGAGTCCGAGGCATAACCTGAATTCCCCCCCTCACCTCTGCACACTCCATACCGGCCAGAGTATTAATCTGCTTAGGCATCACAAGCACCTACTTCTAAGGTCCTTAGACCCTCCTCCGATAACACACATCACCTTTCGGACAGTCTCATAACGATACCTGATCGCAGCCCCGCATTTAATTTATCCAAGGAATCGAACAGGTAATTTCAAGCGCCTGATATAATAACGATTCGTCTATTCAAACGTCAGCCAGGGTCAAATACACATGGCGGAAGAGAAAATCACAGTCGTTGGCGCTCGCGAGCACAACCTCAAGAACATCTCAGTCGAGATACCCCGTGACAAGCTCGTCGTCATCTCCGGTATTTCTGGTTCAGGGAAATCATCACTTGCCTTCGACACAATCTTCGCCGAAGGGCAGCGACGCTACGTCGAATCGTTATCGGCATATGCGCGGCAGTTCCTGGGGCAACTCGATAAGCCGGATGTCGACTACATTGATGGGCTCTCCCCAGCCATCTCGATCGATCAACGCGGTGTTTCCCATAACCCTCGCTCCACTGTCGGGACTGTTACAGAGGTGTACGACTACCTGAGACTGCTCTTCGCCCGCGTTGGCTTACCTCACTGCCCTATTTGCGGTAAGGAGGTTAAACAACAATCCGCCCAAGAGATCGTCGACGCCGTTTCTAAAATGCCGGACGGCAGCCGCATTATGATCCTTGCCCCGATGATTCGTGGTCGGAAGGGCACTCATCTGACTGTTTTTGAAGAACTCAGGCGTTCGGGCTTCGTAAGAGCCCGAGTGGATGGAGGTGTCAAAACGCTTGATGAGGAATTTGAACTCGACCGCTACAAGAAACACGACATTGAAGCCGTTATCGATCGCCTCGTCATCCACCACGATCCGGACGAGGATGGAACCGCCTTCCTGACCAGACTGACCGATTCTATTGAGACCGCTTTACGCTGGGGTGAGGGCATCCTCTATATCACCGACTTGAGTGCCGATCCACCGGTCGACATCCCATTCTCCGAACACCTTGCCTGCCCCGATCATGGCACAACACTAGCAGAGATCGAGCCGCGCACATTCTCGTTCAACACACCACACGGCGCCTGTCCAGAGTGTCAGGGATTGGGCAATAAACTCGAAATCGACCCCGATCGAGTTATCCCAGATAAATCTGTCTCTATCGCCGAAGGCGCGCTGGTTGCAATGGAGTGGTCCAGACAAAGCCATGATCGTAAGGGATACTACTGGCAGATGCTGGAAGCCACAGCGCAAGCCTTCGACATCGACCTGGATTCCCCCATCGAGGATCTACCTGAGGAAAAACTTAACGTCATTCTCTTCGGTACGGAGGGGAAGGAAGTGCCTGTTCATTACGAGAGCCGTGACGGCCGCTCCTCCACATGGTGGACCGCCTACGAAGGCGTGATTGGAAATCTCGAACGGCGATACCAAGAGACCCAATCCGATTACATCCGCGGGAAGATCCAGGAGTATATGTCTGAACGCCTGTGTCCTTCTTGCAATGGCAAACGATTGCGAATGGAAGCGCTGGCGGTCACGGTGGATGGGAAAAACATCGTCGAGACCACACACTGGCCAGTTTCAGAAGTATTGAATTGGATCCGGCGGCAGAGTGGTAGGAAGAGCCCCCTCAGCAAGCGTGAGAAGACGATCGCAAGTCGAATCTTAAAAGAAGTCGAGGATCGGTTAGGCTTCCTGGTGGATGTGGGACTGGAATATCTCTCGCTCGACCGCAGCGCCGGCAGTCTCTCCGGAGGAGAAGCGCAGCGCATCCGCCTCGCAACTCAGATTGGTTCTCGTTTAATGGGTGTCCTGTATGTACTCGATGAGCCATCCATCGGTCTCCACCCGCGCGATAACACG
>Ga0114922_10004622_pt1 | contig 12768 bp, 10 predicted proteins | sample AartaG_FD_100975 | JGI IMG/M metagenome (GOLD analysis project Ga0114922, IMG submission 100975) | Deep subsurface microbial communities from Aarhus Bay to uncover new lineages of life (NeLLi) - Aarhus_00045 metaG | ecosystem: Environmental > Aquatic > Marine > Oceanic > Sediment | place... | reverse complement strand
TCCCGGCTCATATCGGAATAGGATTTCTCGAAGGCGTAGCCTCGTTGATGATCTACACGCACCCCGGAGCGTTTGACAGTGACCACGATCTCCCGCGATTCACCCGGTTTCCCCGGCCTTTAAGGTTGGAATAGCAGGACATATCCGGCGCTGGTTTTCTGCGAGATTTCTTCAAGCACGATATCGAGATCGTTACGGTTGGAGAACACGGCGCCGTTGGTGTCGTCGGCGAACTTGAACAGCGTGTAAGCGTAGTTCGTTTGCCCCAAAGGGCCCGCACCCGCCGCTGTCAGCCGCTGAGTGTTGACCGCGTAGACCACAGCCCCGGCCTTGCGGAATTCGGTTAGAAGTTCGTTGAACACCGAGTTCATCATCGCTGCCCCGGCGCTAATGTTGAAGCCGTCGGAAAATAGCACGATGTTCTTGCGGCCACGAATCTGCTGCAGAGCGCGGATCATCAATTCGAGCGCGTCGAAGTACCCCAGGACAACCGCCTCATACCGCCTTCTGTCAGTCGATTTAATCTGACTGACAAGACTTGCATCGACGGGACCTGTCGGCTCAGCCTCATTCTCCTCGCCCGTCCCGAAAGCTATCATGTCCTCGATATCGGCCATCGAAAATCCGCCGGGCTCATTCTCTAAGGCATCCTTGGCACCCATCTCAGCTAAAACGGCCTTGACCCAATTATGGTTGGCCGTAAAAGGACACAGCAGCCTGGCTCCCCGCCGCCCGGAGACCGTTGCGACGGCCAGAAGATCTCCGGGCGCCGCTGAATTGCTTACGAAATCGAAACCTGCCTGACGGGCGGCCGTCAACCCTCCAGGCGTTACAAAATTTAAATCGAATAGCATCAGGAACTGGCGGCGGCTTTCGGGGAGCGCAGTGTCATACGCCGCCGCGCTCTCGGCCATGTGGTCGATAAACTCGGCTGCCACGATTCGACACACCGAGCGCCCCTCGCGAACCTCGAAATCATCTGCAAACAGGCCGCGGACAGGCCGGCCGTCGTCGTAAGTGACATACACCGGCAATGCCACGAGGTCGGCCCGCAGGTTGTAAAGCGACACCTCGCTCTTGTCATCCTGCTTTTCCTGGGCCGGCAGAACGGCCGTCGAACATAGCATAATGGCGATGATGAACGTGAAGTCTCTCAAACATATACGCCAGCCGCACATACATGTCCCCCTCATGACGTCTAACCACCAAGCTGTTCAGAGAAAAGCTGCTCCAACATGCTTCGTTTTTGTATTACGTCGGACCCCGTACTTCCGAAGCGGATTTAACCGCTGCAAGTCAAGCCAGCATTCTCTTCGAGGGATATTGTAGATGAAGGTTAAACAGTCTGCAGCAACCATAATTACAGTTTTCCTTGCTTGTTGAGAAGTCTGAAATTAGGCTTAAGACTGACCTGAAACGACGCAATTCGACGTAGTAATTATGGGCAAATCTGCTTGTAGGAGCCGAATCTGCTAAGGCTAAAACCCCATATCTATGATATAATTACATGCCATGAAGACCCGGATAATTGGGCTTGAGACCGAGTTCGCGCTTTTGCATTACCCCGCGGATCCCAACCGCCAGAAGATTCTCACCGGCACCGAGATCTTCGAGATGATCAACGCCGCGATGGACGAAGCGGGCATGATCCGCCTTTACGAGGAGAAATTTTACCCGGAGACGCGCGGCGAGCCTTTCTCGAGCTTCGAAGACCGCCGTCGTTACTCAATGAAGAAGAACCGCATGTTCCTCTCCAACGGCGGGCGGTTCTACCTTGACACCGGCGACCACCCGGAATACGCCTCGCCCGAATGCCGCTCCCCCTTCGACCTGGTCGCCTATGACAAAGCCGGCGAGCGGATTATTGAGGACCTCAGTCGGCGCGTGGAACAGCGCATTCGAGAGGACGGCAATCCCGGAGAAATCCTCGTCTGCAAGAACAACATCGACATCCGCGGCAACACTTACGGATGCCATGAGAATTACCTCATTCCCCGCCGGAGCATCCGTCACAATGAGAGCTCCTTTTTCAAGCTGGTCATCCGCGAGCTGATACCGTTCCTGATCACGCGCCAGATTTTCTGCGGCTCCGGAAAAGTGATCACCGGCAACAAGCTGGGCTACCAGATCAGCCAGCGAGCCGATTTCATCGACTCCGAACTCAGCAGCGACACCACCTTCCGCCGCGGAATCGTCAACAGCCGCGATGAGCCCCTAAGCAAGATCGATCGCTTCCGCAGGCTCCACATCCTTGTCGGCGACAGCAACCTCAGCGAGCTTGTCACGCTGCTGAAGGTCGGCACCTCGATGCTCGTCCTGCGGGTAATAGAGGAAGAAGGCATCGGCGACTCTTTCGCAATCGAGGATCCGATTCTGGCGCTGCGGGAGATCTCCCACGATCCCACATGCCGCATTAAAATCAAGTTGCTCGACGGAACCTACCGCAGCCCAATTGAAATCCAGCGGACCTATCTCAAACGCGTGAGAAAATTCCTGGAGAAGGAGGGAGAGCTCGGAGAACGCGAGAATTCATTCATTGTCGAGCAATGGGACCGGGTGCTGACAGCGCTGGAGCGCGACCCGATGACTTTACGCAGCGACATAGATTGGATCGCGAAACGCTGGCTGACCAACCGCTTTCTCGAGCGGCAGGAAGTCGGCTATCAGGACCTCAACAAATGGGTTTACCTGATTAAAAGAATGAAAAGCCTGAGGCTGGAGGAGTCGCTGTTTTTCCACCGACGCAACAATCCCGACTTCGACATTCAAAACTTCCTCCGCAACCGTATCAGCCAGGGCGATTTCATAGAGATCAAGAGCCATGTCCGCTACAGTGAGATCGATCTGAAGGACTATTTCCGCTTCCACAGCATCTACCACAAGCTGTTGAAGATGGATATCACCTTTCACGATGTCCGTCGTGACCGCGGCCTCTACTACCGCATGAGCGACCGCGGCCTGACTTCTGCATTCGCTTGGGAAGGATTCGCGTAACAGGTCGAGCACGCGCGGACCGAGCCACCAGCTAACACACGCGCAAAAATTCGAAGCGATTTCATAAAGCTGCTAGCCGGCGCCAATATCAAAGGAGCCGTCAATTGGGACAGCATATCAGTGCATGACGTCAAGTTGCGCAAGGTCAACCTGATGAATCCCTTCCACAGCTCAAATAAACCGGCTCGCGAGCTGATGAAGGAAGTCGAGGTGCTTGCGCGGCTGGGAGGCAAGTGATGAGAAAAGCACTCATGCTGGCCGTTGTGGTGTTGTTGCTATTGACATCGCCCACAGCGGCCCAGCAAAGACCTACGAGGGAAGAGCTGCTGCAGATGCCCACCGCCGTGATCATCCTCAATGACGGTGAGCAGCTCGTGATACGCGGCGAATACTGGATCAGTGGAGGTCTTGTTCTCTTCTATCTCGACCAGGGTAGTCATCCCGTCTACGCATCAATCAGCGTGGACCTGGTTGACTTGGATGCGACAGACAGTGCAAACGAACACTTGCGCAGAGAGAGGGAACGCCAGCAGCGCTACTACCGCCTGATAGAGGAGCGGAGAAGGCGGCTGCTGGAGGAGGTTCAGAATCGCCCGGTAGTATTCAACACTCAAACAGGCGTCACCATTGCGGATGCACAGCAGCCCGAAGCCGACCGGGATCAGGTTATCCAGCAGTTTCCGCCCTACGATCTGAACAGGCTCAACGCCGAGCCGGAGGCGTGGTGGCGAGATGAGGCGGCGCGGCTCTTCGCTGCTCTCGACGTGAGCAATTCCCGCTTGGCCGACCTCGATCGGCGGCAGGATGCGTTGGTATTGGCCATCAATCGTGCCAGAACGGAAGATGAGGCAAAGCCCCTGCAGGAAGAACTGGCTCAGGTGCGGCAGGACATGCTAGCCGAGCGTGAGCGGGCAAGGCTGGTCGGGAACCGGCTGACCGACCTTTCGATCGCTATCGAAGAGCTGGGCAAGCCCATCGACTGGCTGCTTCCCTCTGAGGGTTCAGTCATCGATGAGGACAGGGATCCTTCCGCCTCGGGAAGCAGCGAAAGCCCTGAGGACAGGGAAATACCCACCTACAGCATCGACGATCTCATAGAAGTGGAGGACGCCTGGTGGTCCCGGGAACGTCGACGACTCGAAGAGATCATCGATTTCTCCAGAAACAGGCTGGCCGCTTTGCGCGAGCGCTACAACCAGGTGGTCGCCGAAAGAGATGCTGAGGAGTTGGAACCGCGAATAATACAGCTAAACAGGCAGCTTGAAGCGTTGGAAACTTCCATAACCGGCGAGAACGAACGCCTGGCGGCCGCACGCACGGCATCTGAAGAGCTGACCAGGATCGCGCGCGAGCTGGGCAAAGAAGAGGCACTGGGCCTGATGACGGAAAGGTAGGCGAAGACGTGGATATTTCCAAAGATCTTCTTGTAGCAGCAAAAGCCGCACTGCTCGACTGCATGGCGCTGAGTGAAAACGAATCACTTTTGATTGTAACTGATGAACCGCTTAGAGGAATCGGCTGGGCGTTCTTCGGCGCAGGAAAAGACATCTGCAGCGACGTTTCCATCGTCGAGATAACACCCCGCAGCGGGCACGGCAGTGAACCACCGGAAGCCGTGGCAGCCGCCATGGCCGCCTCGGATGTCGTGGTTATGCCCGCCTCGACCTCTTTCACGCACACCTCCTCGCGCCGGGCGGCATGCAAGGCAGGCGCGCGCGTGGCTACGATGCCGGGCATTCTGCCTGAGACTTTGTTGCGGAGCTTCAACGCCGACTATGAAAAAATCTCCCGCCGCACCCACGAAGTGTCCAGGCTGTTAAGCAAGGCCTCAGTCGCCAGGCTTCGCTCGCCGTCAGGTTCCGATATCACGATTCCGATCAATGGCATCGAGGCCATCAGCAGCACCGGCCTCATCCGTGAACCAGGCGATTTCGGCAACCTGCCGTCCGGCGAGGCGTACCTCATGCCGCGCGAAGGCGCCAGCGAGGGAGTGGTTGTCGTCGATGGCTCAATGGCCGGTATCGGACTACTCGAGGGAGGCGAGACAATCACCCTGCTGGTCGACGGAGGATTCGTGACCGGAATCGAGGGAAAGCAGGCCGCGCGCAAGCTGGAATCGATGCTGGAACCTTTCGGCAGGCCCGGCCGCAACCTCGCTGAACTCGGAGTCGGCACAAATCATGCCGCAAGAGTGATCGGAGCAATACTCGAAGACGAGAAGGTCATGGGAACCGTCCACGTGGCTGTCGGAAACAACATATCGATGGGAGGCACCGTCGACGTGAAGGTGCATCTCGACGGCATCATCTTTGCCCCGACGCTGGAACTCGACGGCAAGCCCCTGCTCCTCGATGGGGAATTGAAGCTTTAAAGGACAGCGGAACCCTTCCTTTAACTGCACAAACATTTTTGGTTATTTGAAATTCCATCCTAGGGAGAGAACAAAAAATCCCGGGGATATTTATTTGCCCTGACGCTGATCGTGTTCAGGAAAAGCCAGCTACGCAAAACAAACTCAATTCAAACGGAATCTATACGGCGAGCGATCTTGATTGCCGGAAGGCTGATAGTTGATTTTTTACGCTGCTCGTTTTTATAGCAGCCTGCGGGAGACGGCCACGTCGTCGACTTCCCTGGCGGGCTCTTTCTTGCGCTTCGGCAGCATCGGCTCGATTGAAATGATCTTCTCGCCCTTCTTGCCGCTGATCTTGGCCCAGTCGTCGGGATTGGTCGTGTTCGGCAGGTCCTCGTTCTCCTTGTACTCGTCGCGGATCGCTTCGACCAAGTCGTCGAAACTCAGGCCCCGCTCGCCGGTAAGGATGGTGCGCTTGATCGCGTAGGTCTTCGCGCGCGAGACGATTCCTTCGATCATTGCGCCCGAAGAGAAATCCTTGAAGAATAGGATCTCCTGTTCCCGGTTGCGGTAAGTTACGCGTAGGAACTGGTTCTCGGCCTTGTCGGCATACATCTCCTCGACAGCGGAGTTGATCAGCTCACTTATAGCCTCCTCGGAATCCTCACCATGCTGCTCCAGCAGCGACTTGTGCAGCGGCACATCCGATCTGAGGTACTTGGAGAAGATGTCGTGCGCGGCCTCCTTGTCAGGCCTGTCGATACGGATCTTGACGTCGAGTCGCCCCGGCCGCAGCACCGCCGGATCGATCAGGTCTTGTCGGTTGGAGGCGCCGATGACGATGACATTTTCCAGGCCCTCGACACCGTCGATTTCGGAGAGAAATTGCGGCACGATCGTACTCTCGATGTCAGAGCTGATGCCCGAGCCGCGCGTCCGGAAGATGCTTTCCATCTCGTCGAAGAAAACAATTACCGGCAGCCCGCGCTGCGCCTTTTCTCGCGCGGCCATGAAAACCTCGCGGATCTTATACTCGGTCTCGCCGACGTACTTGTTGAGCAGCTCCGGGCCCTTGATGTTGAGGAAGTAGCTTTCCACCCCGCCGCCCAGCTTCTCCTCGGTGCGCGCCATATCGGCCCCGAGGTCGCCCTCGGGATCGATGCCGTTGTTTGAGAGGAAGTCGGCCAGCCAGTTTCGCGCGTACTGCTCGTCGGAGATGCTCTGGCGGTGGATAAAGTAGTGCTTGCGCTTGCGCTCCAGCAATTCGCCGATGCGCTTGCGATCGGTGAGCATGCCGTAGCTTTTTTCCTTCAGCTCGATCAGAAGGTCGTACCAGTCGCTGATATTCGAGACAAGCTTGGGCGATTGGCGGTCGCCCTCGGTGCGGCGGATGAAGTTGCCGAGGATGCCGCTGTTGTCGAGCTTGTCGTACATCGCCTCAATGTCGTCCGAGGGCACCGCGCGGTAAATTGTCTGATACTCGTATATCTCGTAGCGCAGTTTCTCGAAGCGCTCGGCAATGTCGCGGTACTTCGTTTTCGGCTTTCGGAGGGCAATCATCAGCTCCAGCGCTTCCTTCAGCTCGCGTAGCGTGCGGTGGATGCGTTGCGATAGGCTGTTCGCCACTGCCTTGGCCACCAGCGTCTTGCCGCAACCCGGCGGGCCGTAAAGCAGGATTCCTTTGGGCGGTTTGAGGCTGAATTGCTTGTAGAGGTGGCCGTAGATGTACGGCAGCTCGACCGCGTCCTTCAGCTGCTCGATCTGCTCGTAGAGACCGCCGATGTCGTCATAGGTGACATCGGGAATCTCCTCCAGCACAACCTCCTCCACCTCGCTCTTGGGCAGCTTTTCGAAGGCCACATTGCTGGCGCCGTCATAGCGCAGGTTGTTGCCCACGCGCAGCTTGGCCGCTGAGAGCACATCCGCAGCAACCATTACGTGGTCTTCGCTCTCCATGCATCTGACGATCAGGCGGCCGTCGGGGAGGAAATCGATCAGCTTGCCGATTTCGCCGGTCGGCTCTGCCTCGCGAAGATTCAGGACATTGTAGGCCGGATTCAGCAGCAAGCGCTGACCCGATTTTAGCTTGGAAACCTCGATATCCGAGTTTGCGATGTTAACCTCGAGAAGCTTGCCGTCGACGGCGACAACCACCATCTCGGGTTCCTCGCTCCGGCGGATGAAGGTGCCGTATGGCAGCGGAGGCGCTTTGAGCTTGGCTACCTCCTGCTTGATCGCATCGATCTCTTCCTTCGCCTGCTCGAGTGTCATGCGCAGAGTCCGGTTCTTCTCCTCCAGGCGGTTTGCCTGAAGACCCAGTTCATGGTTCTCCCGCTTTAGCAAATCCACCTGATTTTCTTGGGAAGACTCTTTTTTACTCATTATTTCCTCCCGGATTCGCCCGCTTGGCGAAGATCTCGGGACTGATTTCGCTCTGGCCGTCGGCCAGCGCCTCAGCGGCCTTAAAAAGATCCACCACGCTTGAAAGCTGCCGATCGCGTGCCAGGCGCCTTATTGCGAAGCCCGCGTTGCGGTCGAAATAGAACTGCGCGATCTCCGCTTTTATAAAGACCTTGAGTTGCTCTTCAAGTTCCCAGAACTGCTTTTCCATCTCGGTGTCGCTGAGAGCCGCGCCGCGCCTGGGGTAGAACACGTAATTGCGTTCCTTAGCCAACTGGAGCAGATCCGAGAGCATTGCGCCGTTTACCTCAAACTCCTGCATGAATCTGCCGAGATCCGTCCACTCACCGGAATGACGCCAGAAGTAATCGCGGCCATAGAGGAATGTCATCAGGTTGTTGTTGAGCGAGTAGATAAGCGGATCGAACATCAGCTCGCCGTCGATTACCTCGTCGGGGGTGATGCCTCCGCCGCCGTAGACGGTGCGGCCGTTAGCTGTCAGGTACACCGGCCTCTCACCCTCGACTTCCGTAACGTTGAAGTCGCCTGAATCGTAATCGAAATATCCCTGGACCTGATACGTCTCCAGATCTACCCCCTTGTAATCGCGCTGAATCAGGCGGCCGGAGGGCGTGTAGTAACGCGACGTGGTCAGCAACAGGCGCGAACCGTCGCCCAGCCTGAAACCCGTCTGGACGAGGCCCTTGCCGAAGGACGTCTGCCCGGCTATTACCGCGCGGTCCCAGTCCTGCAACGCCCCCGCAACGATCTCCGAAGCGCTGGCGCTTACGTGGTCGACCAGGACGACGAGCGGCAGATCCCAGTACTTGTTGCCGTCGTAAGAGTAAAACCGCTCTCGCGAGCCCTTGGCCTGGCCGTCGGTATAAACGATCAGCCGACGGCCGGGAATAAACTTGTCGACCAGTTGTATCGAGGTTTCGAGGTATCCCCCCGTATTGCCGCGCAAATCGAGCACCAGGCGCCTCATTCCCTGCTTGCTCAGGCTCTCGAGCTCCGCTTCCAGCTCACGCGATGTCTTGCGCGCGAAGCGAGTCACGCGGATGTAGCCTGTTTTCCTGTCCAGCATGAAGGAATTCTCGACGCTGGCGATCGGGATCTGCCCCCTGGTGATTGTGAAAGGCACGAGCTCTTCGTTATGCGGGCGTTGGATCTTCACGAACACTTTGGTCCCGTCCGGCCCGCGCAGGCGATTCTGAACCTCATCGCTGTCAAGGCCGATGGCGTCCTCGCCCTCGATCTCGACGATCTGATCGCCCATATGAATGCCGATGCGGTCCGACGGGCCGCCGGCCATCACGTCCATTATTGTGATCTTGTCGTCTAACATGATGAAGCTTACGCCGATACCCTGGTAATCGCCGCGGTAGCGCTCCTCCATCAGGGCGTAGTCGCTTATGTCGATGAAAGTGGAGTGAGGATCGAGCTGGTTGAGCATGCCGTTAAGGGCGCCGGTGAAGGCATTCTTGACGTCGAATTCGCCAAAGTAATTTTGCTCGATGATTGAATACAGCTCGGTCAGCCGCTCGAACTCCTTGGTGTCCTCGGGAGTGGCGGTGGTGCCGGCATCCTGCGCGTATGTGAGTGCTATGAACGCCGAAATCAGAACGACAGCGACAGAACCTAATAGAAACCTTTGAGTACCGGTCATTTCTTCCCTCCAGCTGGGGACGGGCAGTATAGCATTTGTCTTCCTCGGCAATCCATACGGTACAAAGACGCTCAGCCATCCCGGAGGGTTCACCTCGGCGTCATTATCTGGAAATTTTTCGCCGTTCGCGCTAAAGTATCCTACCGCGGAGGAGTCTTATTAATGGCATCCGATAGGATCTATTTCGAACCGGGTCTGAAGGACGCCCACGAGGAATTGCTGCCTCAGTTCGTTGCCATCCTCGAGTCCGCCGCAAAGCCGCAATCGTGGTGCCTCGATATCGGTTGCGGCAGCGGCCAAGTGGCCTTCATGCTTGCGCCCACGGTTCGCTGGGTTGTGGGAATCGACAGGAAACCCGAGCGCATCGCTGTGGCCAGGAAACGCGCCGAGGGCGAAGCCATAGAGAATGCCCGGTTCTTGGTTGCGGACGCCGAGTCGGGGAGCTATGTCGGTCTGGCGCCACCCGGCGCCTTTGACCTGATTACCTCTAATCTCTGCCTCACCGACATCGTCATCCGGCGTGCCGCAGAGGCTCTCTTCCACGGCGGGCGTCTCGCAGTCACCTGTTTCGAAAAAGAGCAGTGGCGGGAAACGGGCAGCCCGTTGGATCATGCCTACAACGAAGGCAGGCTGCAGGCCGTGCTGCAGGCCGCAGGTTTGGAAATCGAAAGCCTTGAGGTTGTCGGCCGCGTCATCGAATTCGAATCGTTCGAGCAGTTGGTGACTCAATACCTCCCGCAGCGGATCGTGGACAAATGGAATGAAAACGATCGTTTGAGGACGATCGAGGACAATTTCAAGGAAGGCCGCCGAACCCTGACTGAGAGTAAAATCGTCTTCTCCGCGCTGAAGCCGGGGCCCGACGCATGAGGCTCCGGTCGCTGCTGAGCTTGCTGGCAGTGGCGACGGTGCTTACCCTCCTGGCGCTGCTTTTCTTCCTATATCCGCAGCAAAAGAAAACAACCGAAAAGGCAATCACACCACCTGAGCACGGCGACGGGCCGATGCTGGTGTTCATCCACGGCGCGGCCTCTTATCCGCAGCGATTCGACTGGCTCGCCGCTAAGCTGGCAAAGGCCGGTTGGACGGCCCAGCGCAGGTTCACTTACGACTGCCGCGACGAATGGATCGAGGATATAGCCAGGCAGCTTGAAGAATTCATCCACTCCGAAGCCGGAGACCGCGAGACTGTGATCATCGCCCACAGTATGGGCGGAATCATTGGCCGTTACTACGTCGAGAAGCTCGGCGGTGCAAAGAGAACCAAGGCGCTCGTGTTGCTCGGAACACCCAACCGCGGCACCACCTCCGCCGACGATATGCGCACCATGTTCGCCGATAACTTCCTCGAAACGGCCCGCATCGACGGGGTGCCGTTGGAGCCCGCCGAGAGCATCGTGATCCGGACAATGATCACCAGCCTCAAGCTTGAATACGGCGAGAAGGGCGCCCTGCAGCTCACCACCGACTCCCCCCTGATAGCCGATCTCAACAGTCGTCCATTGCCCGAAGACGTTCGCTACCTTGTAGTGGCCGGCACGTCGGCGGCCGGAGGGATACTGGGGCATTATCAAACACTGAACCGCATCCGCGCGCGCCTGGGAATGCCGATGCCCAATCCCAACGACGGGATCGTGCCGCTTCGATATGCCACGATCCCCGATGAGTTGGGCGGGACCGAGGTGTTGCAGGTGGAGGCCAACCACGTTGCGCTGACATTCAACAAGAAAGTCCTGGAGAGGATTCTTTCGCTGCTTGAGGAAATCGAATCGACCGCCCTTCCGCGCGAGCACGCCTCCTGATATAGTCTGTGTAAACGAAACGAACCGCGCGGCTGGTGCGCGCTTTTCGGAAAATGATCGCGCTCGTGCCGCTGATAAACTGATTTGACTCGGATTGGAGGAACAGCTATGCCGAAGGTAGGAGTGGTCCTTTCCGGTTGCGGCGTCTTCGACGGCTCGGAGATCCACGAGAGCGTGGCAGCGATACTGGCGCTCGACCGCGCCGGCGCTAAGATTATTTATATGGCACCGGATGCCCCGCAGTTGCACGTGATCAATCACATCGCCGGCGAACCGGTCGAGGGCGAGAGCCGCAACGTGCTCGTCGAATCGGCCCGCATCGCACGCGGCGACATTAAAAACATTGCCGAGGTCAAGGCCGCCGACATCGACGCCCTCATCTTTCCCGGCGGCTTCGGAGCGGCCAAGAATCTCTGCGACTTCGCCGTCAAGGGCGCCGACTGCACCGTCAACCTCGAAGTCTCCCGCCTAGTGCTGGAGATGCACTCGGCCGGTAAGCCTGTCGGCTTCATCTGCATCGCTCCAGCGCTGGCCGCAAAGATCTACGGCCGGGCCGGCATCAAGGGCGTCAAGCTGACCATCGGCAACGACAAGGATACCGCCGAGGCGATCGAGGCTATGGGAGCCGAGCACGTCAACTGCGACGTGCGCGATTGCGTCGTCGATGCCGACCACAAGGTCGTCACCACACCCGCCTACATGCTCGCCACGCGCATCAACGAACTCGCTGACGGCATTGAAAAGTTGGTCAGCGAAGTCTTGAAGCTCGTATAGCACGGAATACAACCATCGATAAAAAACGTGGTTCTTTAATAAACTTAGCTCAGGCAATAAGTTACAACCCAGAATGGGTCGCCTCGGCGACCTTTTTCTGTTCTGCCACCAATGGTGTTGCCCGAAGTTATTTTGCGCTTTGTGATCCCCAATACAGCGGTTTGACCGGCTGGAAATTAATACAGAGCTATGTGACTACGGAGTCCGATAACGGCTCAAACGGTTTATCCATGGCTGCCATCGACATCATGCACGCAAATCTACCGGCCGACGCTACGGCCGTGCGCGAACTGTTCCACGAGTACGCCGAGTGGCTCGACTACGAGATCTGTTACGCCAACATCGCCGGGGAGTTGAAGGATATGCCCGGCGACTACGCTCCGCCCGACGGCTGCCTGCTGATCGCCTGGAATGTCTCCTCGTCAAGAAGCACATGTTCCCGGCAGGACGACCGCCGATCATACAAGCGTGCGTACTATGCGGCCAATGCGGCAGGCTGCGTGGCTCTGCGCAGATGGGACGATGAAGGCAGATGCGAGATGAAAAGGCTTTACGTGCGCCCGCAATTCCGGCTCCTGCAACTCGGCCGCAGGCTTTCTCTGGCGATCATTGATGAGGCGAGAAAACTCGGCTACCGCCGCATGCGCCTCGACACCATCCCCGACCGCATGCAGTCCGCAATTGCGCTCTACAAATCCATCGGCTTCCGCGAGATCGATAAGTACCGCCCCAGCCCGACCGAAGAAGCTCTCTATATGGAACTAGTGTTGTAGCTG
>Ga0114922_10004621_pt1 | contig 12769 bp, 16 predicted proteins | sample AartaG_FD_100975 | JGI IMG/M metagenome (GOLD analysis project Ga0114922, IMG submission 100975) | Deep subsurface microbial communities from Aarhus Bay to uncover new lineages of life (NeLLi) - Aarhus_00045 metaG | ecosystem: Environmental > Aquatic > Marine > Oceanic > Sediment | place... | reverse complement strand
GTTTGGTTCCGGTGTAACGGCCGGTCAATGGTTTGCCCGGCGGAGCGCATGAGTTTCAATATTCTTACCGCCTTGTTACTGAGGCGGCTGGTCGTTCTTTGGCAGCCTAACAAGCGGATGGAGTCGACCTTGCTATAGCGGCGCTCAATTGAGGATAGTTGGCGTTACGCAGGTTGGCTTCTAGAGGAGCAACGCAGCATAAACCGCAAGGCGGCTCATCCGCGAGTCGTTAGGGGGCATCTCCCTAAAAGCAGAGGAGCACGATTCATGAACAAGCATCAGAATGTTGATGAGCTTATCGAATTGTTGAATTCTAAGGATTGGAAAGAGAAGAATAAAGCCGCCGAGGATCTGGCAGAGATAGGGGACGCTGCTAAGGAACAACTGTTGGAGGTTTTGTTGGATCCTGATAGCGGGGCGAATTTTGGTGCAGGAATGGCCTTAGGAATGATGGATGCAACCGACATAGCTCCCAAGCTTATCGAGGCGTGTGATCATGATAGCTCGGATGTTAGGAAGGCGGTAATAAGCACGCTGGGCAAAATTGGAGATCCTCAAGCTACGGCAGCCATCATCGAAACCCTAAGAACCGACGAGGATGTAAGTGTTCAAACCACCGCATGTGAAGCTTTAGGAAAACTGAAGGATCCTTCATCTGTACCTGCTCTGTGCGAGGCTCTAAGCCCTTCCTACCATAAATGGGTATTTCCGTTAGCAGGAGCTGCCCTATCGTCAATTGGGGAATCCGCGGTTCCCTGCCTCATCGATGCGATTCAAAATCCGGATCTTAGTGATGGTGCGCGTGAAGCTGCCTCGAATGCACTTGTAGCCATTGGTGAGACTGCCATGCCAAGTTTGATTGAAGTTTTAGAGGATGAATCGGCAGAGTGGTTTGCTGCACCCCTGGCAGCATCAATCATAGGTCGAATTGGTGGCAGAGATGCTGTCCCGGCGCTAACGCGAGCGCTTCAAACCGGCAAGAGCGATGTGGTTGAAGTTGCAGCACTTGCTCTCACGCAATTTGAGGATATATCAGCGATAAATGCTTTGGTTGAGAGTCTCCGATCGGACAATCCCATCGTAAGAGGTTTAGTTGCTTTCGCCGTTGCTGATGTTCAATCCGTTGATATCCAAAATGAGCTGATTTCGCTATTAAGGGACGATGAACTTATTTGGCAAAATCCTCAAATGAGAAAAATACAGGTTTCTGAAGCTGCTGCACGTTCCCTTGAAATCATGGGCACCGAAGAAGCCTTAGCGGCAGTCGCCGAATGGCGACGCAGTTTGGGCGAAGATTAGTGGTTCCATGATCTATACAGTTGGATCATGCCCCCTAACCACTCGCTGGAGGCGACCCGGGAAGCGGTGCGAATTGCTATCATGGTTGTATGATGGGGATTTGGGGATTGCCGGCGATGGTCCAAGCCCCGGCGCCTCAGCTCGAAACCGTTAGGCAGCTAGAGGAACAAGCCACGGAACCTGTTTCAACTAAAGTGTCGATTGATATAAAAACCCCGCTCGAATGGTTCTTCTACTGGTTCACATCGATGGATATTTCGCGTGTTATGCATCGATACTGGCTCCTGCCTGGAGTAACTGGTACTAAGGACCAAACTGGTCCCATGCATTTGGCTGGCTCAAGCCGAGTTCTTCTTCTTTCTGATGGAACAACTACAAACGAGGAAATTATTAGTTCGAATCCTCCAAATGAAGTTATTTATCAAATTCTAGGTATAGAAAATTCCTTCAGGTATTTAGTTTCCAAGGCTAGAGGCGAGCTTAGGTTTCGAGAAGTAAAAGCAGGCATCACGAACGTAGAGTTGCGATACTCTTATTATGGATTGAATGGGGTATCGACATTCGTTTTGAAGATACTCATCCCAATATTTTGGCGAGGTTTTATGCGATCTGCCCTGAATAGGACTAAGCGTATAGCTGAGGAAGAAGCCCTAGTTAAGTCACAGTCATAGCTACCTAACGTCTCGCTGGAGCGGACCCTGCGCGAGGCGCGAAAATGAAGTGAGGTAACGTTGCGGGGCCGCTCAGCTCGAGGCTGTTGGGCAGCCCACATCTGGTTCCTGCGAGGCATCTGCTTCTTGGGAGGCACCATGGCACTCATAAGAGCAATGGCACATGCATTCGTGATCCCCGCGTTGGCGATTCTTCTTCTCGCTGCCTGCGCTTCTGCTCCAACCACAATGCCGCAGCCTTCGGTCACTGTCCCCCAGCACGCGCCGACGGCTTCCGGATCAACCGAAGAGCCAGCCTCTTTTCCACTCTCGGAACCCGGCCTGTACCACGTTGGCATACGTCGCAATTTCGCTTTTCATGACGCCAGCCGTGGTGGCCGCGAAGTAACCATTACGATCTGGTACCCGGCTGTAATGGATCAGGACTCCACCTCAACCCGCCCAACCAATGACGCAGTTGCCGATCCAACCGGCGCACCCTATCCTCTGATCATGTCATCCTCCAAGGTGGCTTTCATATTCGGTTCCCACCTAGCCTCTCACGGATTTGTGGTTGTAGGCATCAATGGGCTGGACTATTACATACCGTGGGATCAGAATCTGATCGACCAGCCCCTAGACATCTTGTTCGCCCTTGATCAGGTTGCTGCAAATCCGCTCGAAGGTCTGGAGGGTATGATAGACGCCCAACACACCGGAGCGATGGGGTACTCGTTTGATGGCTACAATTCGCTCGCCCTAAGCGGAGCTCGTGTCGATCCCGAATTCTATCTGGCGGAATGCGCCAGGACACCGTTGAGACATCATTGGATCCAGTTTGGTTATTGCAGCATGTCAAGCGTATGGGACCAGTTTGCCACCCACGCAGGCGAGTCAATCACTACCAGTGATGATGGCCTATGGCAACCGATGACAGATGAGCGAATTCGCGCAGTCATGCCAATGGCCCCGGAAGGCGTGGCGTTGTTCGGCGAACGTGGACTGTAGGCAGTGGATCGCCCAACGCTAATCATCGCTGGAACTGATGACGTTGATTGCAACTACAATCACGAAGCCGTGTACATCTTCGAGCGTATCGGCACGGCCGACAAGAGACTGATTTCCTTTGTCGGCGAAGATCACTATATGGTGTACGACCCACAGATGGTCTCCCGCATGGCGCATTTCGCGGTTGCGTTCTTTGGCTACCAATTGCAGGGTCGGGAAGAGCTAGCTTGGTACCTCGCGCAGGATTTCATTGCCCTACATGAGGATCTGGCTTGGGGTGCGTACGAGGGCGAGTGATCCCTCCAAGAGGCAAGTTGGGCTGCCCAACACCTCGCTGCAGCTGACCCGGCTAGCGTGCGCAAGCGCATATGTACCTTGCCTGCTACGATGGACGATAATGAGGCGCGCGATGCCCGTGCCGCCGGGTTCGATGCCGTTAGGCAGCCAAGGTGTATAAAGGAAATGAAGTGAAACTCATAATCGAATGGATCCGAAAGAAGCCAATCGCAGCTTTCTTCGTTATCACCTTCGTGATTACCTGGGGTCTGGGATTTTCTTATATTGCAGTTCTGCAGCGCGGCAGGTACCAGCTGGCCTTCCTCGTATCGATTGCTACTTGCGGACCGGCGCTTGCCGGAATCCTGGTTACGACCGTTGGGAATCGGGAACCCAGATCGGGTTCAAAGAAAACTCGGTGGATCGCTTTACTCATCGCACAACTCATTGGTACGGCCGTATACAGCGCCTCTAACTTCTACATAAACAATGTCCCTATCTCCGCAGTAATTGTGGTGTTTGCCTTTCTGCTTATCACCCCGCCGGTTGCCTATGTTCTCAGTGGTGCATTCTCCCGGGTGCCTGCGGTTAGATTATCGCTGATTACATTGGTTGATCCGCGATCTGCCATCGGTTGGTCGCTCATCGCCTTGGTTTTGTTCCCTGGTTTAGGCTATCTATCCATCGCCATCAGCGGCTTGTTCGGTAGATACGCCACTTTTAATGGCGGCTCCCCGGCTTCAAGCTATCCACTCCTGGGATTGATCCTCATAAACCTCCTTTACCAGTTATTCTTTTATGTCCTTCCTGGGGAAGAAGCAGGCTGGACCGGCTTTGCTCGACCAAGATTGCAGGCGCTTGTAAGCCCACTCGTTACTTCCCTCATTGTGACCCTATTCTGGATCCCTTGGCATGCATTTCTCTGGTACGCTCAAGGACATAATGTCTTCAGTCTCGAATATTGGATCGATTCCTACGTCTATCTCATCCCTGATTCGATTATATATGGGTGGCTGTATAACCGCAGCAAGGGGAGCATCTTGGTGGTGGGGATAGCTCACGCGGCAAGGAATACGGTAGCTATATTTCTCCCCAATCTTGACTTTCAAGTGCTTTCTATGACCACGTATGTCGTTGCGGTCTTGATGATCCTTGTAGACAGAATGTGGAAGAAGCTACCCTCGGAAAACTCGGCCGTGTATTCATCAACTTCGATGACTGCCTAACCATTCACTGCAGCCGACCCCGCGGAAAGCGTGATTCGGTTACGATGGACCTGATTTGGGAATCTTGAAAAGCAAGCGTGGGTACAAGCGGGGCGGCTGAGCTCAAAACCGTTAGGCCGCTTGCCAATTCTATCAATATAATTGGGATAAGATCTCGCAAGGAAATAAAAGAAATGATCTGGATCTTATTATGATCACCGTTTCTAGTAAATGGAAAGAAAGGATATTGCGTGGCTGTATTGTAGGTTTTGTACTTTACGCACTCTTCAATATTCTGGCCATGGTTTTATATCCGGGTGGCACTTCAATTGATAGCGATAGGGTTGGATATTCGTTCTTTGAGAATTTCTTCAGTGATCTGGGAATGGCAAGGACGTATTCTGGAGAACCCAATGCGCTGTCTCAATTACTATTTGCTTCCGCACTGGTATTGGTTGGCATAGTGCTCATCATCTTCTTTTTGTTGATGGTAAGCTACTTCAATGAATCAAAACTAGAAAAGAACTCGAGTCGGATTGGCTCCACAGCTGGCATTCTGGCTGGAATGGCGTGCATTGGCATTGCTGCGGCACCTTGGGATCTTTATCTAAATATCCACTTGATATTTGTGTTCGTTCTTTCATTTGCCTTTCTGGTCGTTTTTATTTCTTATTCCATTGCTATCTTAAGCAAGAAGCCATACCCGAATTTATACGCTTGGGTATTTGTGGCTTATGCGTTTTTTCTGGCTGCCTACATTGGTCTAATGATGATGGGTCCTGATATCGAGACTAACTCTGGATTAAGGATAAATGCAACCGGTCAGAAGATATTAATTTATTCAGGTATGCTTTGTCTATTTGTGCAAATCTTGGGTGCGTTCTTCTACAATAAGAGAGACGACTTGGGGCAAGCAGCCTAACCCCTCAATGGATCGGACCGGGGATGCGGGGCGTAAACAGGCCAAGTTGCATGATGGTGAGGCATGGAAAGCAGGAGAAGGAGCGTGCCCCGGCCGCTGAGCTCGAAACCGTTATGCATCCTGAAATATTAGATCCGAACTAATGGAGTAATCGATATATGGGGCATAATATTCCGACCTTTTTCTTTCCTGTCCATAAAGATGATCTAAAGGGCTCTGAGCTCTCAGAAGAGTTTGTTCAAGAACTCCTCGGTAATAAGTATGATTCACGTTTTGATGAAGGCATCAGAGAAGTGTCCAGCAGGAGTTGGTGGTACCAAGAGACAACTTTGGAGTTGGCAAAGCTATTGGATATTTCTGGATTGAAATTTCTTTCAGAAGAATTGTTACTTCTGGATGACCTTGGTCTCTCTCAAGCTTCCAACTCTTTAGCTCAATTAACCTCTGAAATTTCCAGTACCATTCCTATTTTTAGTGAACATGTACAAGAGGAATATTCGGGAATAAAAGAATTACGGAAGGTGGATTGCTCGCTTGCTTATGAACAATCATCTCCTGCTTATGAGGTCAATCCCTCAGTAGATTCCGGCTTTGAAGCCGTTGTAGGTTTTTACTCCTTTCTGAAATCCTTGAGAGCGGCTATTGATAGTGCATTAGAAAATGATCAATATCTAATCTATTATCGCCCGCAACCATAGTTTTGACCTTCGAGAATTAGGAGGTTGTGTATGCATAACGCCTCGCTGAAGCGGTCCTCGTGCGATACGCGAAAAACAGTTGGGGTAGAGTTGCAAGGCCGCTCATCTCGAATCGTTATGCGCCTCTCTTCAGGAAATGTGAGTGATGCCAATACAGATTAATCATAACAATAGCATTTCTGAGATTTCCTATGAGGATTTGATCGCCCAAATTGTAGAGGAATCACCAGGTCCAGAAATTCTGATTAAAGATAGTATCTTGACTGATGATGAATGGCGGTCACTTGACAATCTCCATATATTCCATCGATACAGTCCAACTGAATATCCGCCTGGCGATCAGCTTATTGTCCGAAGAGCTATCGAATCGAGGCGAGAATTGCAGTCCATCGCTCTCACAAGTAAATCCCATGCATACATCAAAGGCAATCTTATTGAAGAGAGTTACTATTTGCTTCCTCTCGAGAATCTAGCAAACGATAATCAAATTCGTGGAGCTGCGAGGTTATTCTATTTGCCATCTTTTCATCCCGAGAATATCTTCACAACGGTATTTCGAACAAACAGAATATTTTTTGAGATTTGTAGGGGAAAAAAGAGCCTTTGGGGTTCTCTTCCACAACGCATGAGTCAAAAGTCAAATTCTGGGTTTTGGAAGGAAACGTGCTCTATCTTTAATCCGAGCGATCAAAACAGCCATGCCCGAATAATTCGGTACTCAGAACTTCCACCTCCCATTCAAAGCTGGGACGAATTCCTGGAGGCATCATTGCTAGCCCAAGATTGCTACCGCCCTGCACTTGATGGGGTAGGTTACCGTCATAAAGTATATGATGCTTCAACCTCGATCGACGTGAGCTGGGACAATCCTTCTAGAGATATTGATACTGCACAGTTTCTCCTCATGGATTGGTACCGAGCGTGTTTGGTTGCTACTGGCTTAAATGGGAAATCGATCGACGATCAGGATGGCGCATAACGTCTCGCTGGAGCGGACCCCGCGCGAGGCGCGAAAATCAAAGGATGTAGCGTTGCGGGGCCGCTCAGCTCGAGGCTGTTATGCCGCTAAAACTTAGCCTGTCAAGTAGTTTTTCAGGAGGCGTCATTTAATGCACCAATCAATTTCGATCAAACCCATGCCAGTTTGGATGTCACTGCTCTATTTTGGAATTCCATCATTGATTGCAACTATCGGTATCTATGTTGGGATCCCATTTTTTGATCGAGTTGGAGTACCCCTACCTATAAATTTCTTGTTCTTCACTGCTGGGCCACTGGCATTGATGTTCTTTTCGGCATTCGTGGCTTATCGACTAGAAGGGAATCCAATGTCTTGGGTTGGTGTGAAGAAACGGTTTAGACTCAAGCGAATCAGAGGAAAAGAATGGCTGTGGACCTTGGGGTTGGTGATCGTCTCTATTGGAGGCTACATTCTACTTTTACCTACGGCGAAATGGTTGGCTTCCTACCCATTGTTTGAACCTCCGCCTTTTCTTCCACCTGTGGTAGATCCCCGTGTTTCAGAATCAGGAATCCCCACTGAGATGCTAGGCTTGAAGTTACAAGGTAATTGGTGGATCTTAGGGATTTACTTTGTGGTCTTGTGTTTCAACATCTTTGGAGAAGAATTCTGGTGGCGTGGATACATCTTGCCACGTCAGGAGATGTACCATGGAAAGTGGACATGGTTAATTCATGGGATTTTGTGGAATCTATTTCACGTTTTTTGGAAATGGAATTTGATTGCATTGATACCGCCAACTTTGAGTTTATCTTTTGTGGCGCACAAATTAAAGAGCACCACACCCGGAATTATTTCGCATTGGATGCAAAACGGGTTGGGCCTGATTTTGATTTTTCTGGGGGTATTGGGGGTGGCAGGGTAGGATTTATGCTGTTGACCGGCATAACAACTCGCTGGAGGCGACCTGGGATGCCCCGCGATTTGCATGTGATGGAGCTATTTTGCTATCTTGGACAACTAGAGTTGTAGAGATCCCAGGCGCCTCAGCTCGAGGCCGTTATATCAACCCTCCCTCTGGTGCGAATTGGAGGATCACGAAATGCTTGATAACCCTCAAAACGATTTTCGAACCACGGAGCTAGACCCAGATCTTTTATCAACTCCTTTCAGGGTTCAGACGAACTGGCACGTGATAACGGGAGCACCCTGCTGCGGTAAAACAACCCTAATTAATCAGCTGGGCGTCAAAGGGTTCCAGACTGTTCCGGAGACTGCGCGGCAGTATATTGAGAGAGAGATAGCTGAGGGACGAACGACCCACCCCATTCGCGCAGATGCGACTGCTCTACAGCGCCGTATAAAGGATATGCAACTAAGGATTGAGTGTGGATTGCGAGCGAATGAGGTCCTCTTCCTCGATGGAGCACTTCCGGGATCACTAGCGTGGTACCGAGTCTATGGACTTAACCCGAATGAGATCTTGGAAGATTGCTTCCACCATCGTTACGTCTCCGTGTTTATGCTTGACCTACTTCCTTTTCAGCTTGATGACGAGAGGGTTGAAGAGATGGCCGATATTGTAAGCTTTCTCGATGAATGGCAGAGTCATGATTACAGTACCTTGGGATATCATGTCGTTAGGGTACCAGTATTGCCACCAGAAGATCGACTAGCGTTTGTTCTCGAGAGGCTTTCTGAGCTAGGACTGATATAACAACTCGCTGAAGCGGACCAGGGATGCGCGGTGAATTCACAAGATAGGTATCAGCCCTGGCCGCTCAGCTCGAGGCTGTTAGATAGCCTTTCTGGATTCAACTCTTGATCAATGCTTAATTGATGATCAACTGTGAGGAGTAGCTATGAAAGTCAAAACTCGCTCGAAGACAGCCATTGCTTTATCATTACTGTTAGGTTCAATACTGTTTGCATGCAATTACCCTGGTCGAGCTCCACCCTTAGTCAATGCAAAAACCCCCCAAGAGACTGAAGACGTGTTAATGCCCGCGAATTCACGCGATAACCAAGCAGACTCATCAAACGATGCAATACGAGACATTGCCTACAAATTCGATTGGCATGAAATTCCTCCAGGTGGTGGAATCAATTTCGATGGCACGTTTGTGGTGTGTCCGAGCGGCAATGTTTTACTCGACGTCGCAATTTACGGCGATCTAGGGGCAGGCGTAATCCTCGATGAATGGGGGGAAAACTGGGAAGAGATCTTGCTACATCCACTAACCGACGAGCCCTCGATCGTAGTGCATCGAACCAAGGTTGAACTTGAAGGGACGATCATTGATCCCAATTGTTTCTGCACGATTAAACAAAGCATAGAACTTGAATTTGAAATAGATTTCAAAGTAAGGAATGCCTGGGTAAAAGATGCAACGGCAAGAGGAAGGGAAGTGCAATGCAATTGTCCTGAACTTGGAGCTGCGGTCCCATTGATTGAGTTCTGGTTCCCGCGAGATATCCTGCTTGACCTAGTAACAATTGACCTCGACAAAACCGCCTGTGGTTCCAGGGATTAAGGCTTTCGTGCATGAGGCTATCTAACCTCTCGCTGGAGCAGACCAGGGATGCGCAGCGAAATTTCAGCGATGGCTCGTGTCCTGGCTGCTCAGATCGAGGCTGTTAGTCGGCTATTTAGATATGATGCGTCGACAGATAATCAGCGTTTTGGAAATATTTAAGCCGAGATATAGTGAACTTGCTGCCTTCCTTACGGCATTAACATGTGTGGTTGTTGCGGTAACTTATCCAGAAACATTTGAATTACTGTCCGAGTTCCTATCCGGTGGAGGATCGGGCGAAGTCAAAATCGTGTTTGCATCGATTTTATTCGTAGCTTTTGCGATGGTGGTATTTGTACTTTCGATATTTCATGTAAGTACAAACCGGCAGAAAGCTCCTTGGGAGCAAACTCTTATGGGCGTTTTTGTGTTATCAGCAAATGGGTTTGCAGGGGTTTTCTCAGGCGTTCAGTTGTTATCGGAAGCTTCCTCAAGTTTATCCTTTTTCCCGATATGGAATATTACTGTGGGTGTTGCCCTTCTGTATCAGATGGGACTGAACAGATATGAGATCACCCAATATAATGCTCAACCTATGGAGATTCTTAGTGCTTCATTAGTTCTGCTGATCATCTACCTTCTATCAACCCAGTTTTGGCGTCTTTCGTGGGCAATGACATTCTCATTCTGTATGTTCTACTCATCGATATATGTATTGCTAATGTCCCTGATAAAAAGGATACTATTCTCAATCGGTTTGTTAGATAGTGATGTCGATAATCAGTAAGCCGCCTAACTTCTCGCTGGAGCAGACCCCGCATGAGCCGCGAAAGATAGGTGATGGAGTCTTGCGGGGCAGCTCAGCTCGAGGCTGTTAGGCGGCTTGGATCTGTGTAGCACCCTTTGCCTTCGGAAGCTGGATAAGGCCCGATATCCTTCCCACCAGCTTTCCACATTTATTAAATAGGATTAATGATGTCGGATCAATCGATACAATTGCCTTGGATGCAAAAGGATTGGGGCGAGGGGGCCAGCACCTGGATTCACGCTGAGCTAGAAAGCCAGGGCATTTACGTGACCGGCCAGATTGAGCATCCTCAATCATGGTCGACGGTTCTGCGCGTGCCATCAAACGCGGGTGATATTTACTTCAAAGCGTGTGGGCCGGGCTTTGCGCACGAGCCGGCGCTCACTGAATCGCTATGGCGATGGCGCCCCGACTGTATGCCTCCGGTTCTGGCGGTCGATCTCCAACGCGGCTGGATGCTGACGCCCGATCTAGGAATAGCGCTTCGGAGCATCATCCAGCCCACTCGTGTTCTTCAGCATTGGCGGCGGGTGCTGCCGCTCTACGCTGAGGTGCAGATCGACATGGCTAGCCGCATCAACGAGATACTGGAGCTCGGAGGGCTCGATCGACGTCTCACAAAACTGCCAGACGACTATGAGCTATTACTGACCAACACTGATGCATTGCGACTCGACCATCCGGATGGACTCAGCACCGAGGAGTATCAGAGATTGCACCAGTTAGCGCCAAATGTCCGTGAAATGTGTGAGCAATTGGCTACTTATCGCATTCCCGAGACACTGCACCATGAGGATTTCCACGACGCCAATATCTTTATCCGGAACAGCCATTACACGTTCGCTGATTGGGGCGAGAGTGGAGTTGCGCATCCGTTCATCACATTGCTGGTGACGTCAAGGGTTATCGCATGGCGACTCAAGTTAGCAGAAGACGCCCCTGAGCTTGTGCATCTTCGCGATATCTACCTAGAGCAGTGGAAACACTACGAGTCGCCCGAGAATCTGATAGCGGCCTTCAAGTTAGCGTACCGAGTCGGGATGATCTGTCGTGCGCTGACATGGCACCGAATCGTGGTTGGCATGGAAGAGCCGGTCAATGCGGAGTACGCCGAGGCTGTGCCGGGTTGGCTACAAGAGTTCCTCAACTATGAGACGTCACCCACCTTATAGAAGGGTCTCATCGCGAGGGCGCCGCATAACCATTCGCTGCAGCGGACCAGGGAAGCGCGGCGATTTGATATCGTGTAATCTTTTCCCTGGCCGCTGAGCTCAATACCGTTAGGCTCCCAGTTTCAGACCTGAGTCAACACGACTCTTAAAGAGCGCACCATGCAACAGAAACTCACCCAACTGACCGATTACGTCTGGCTTTGGCCTCATAATCCAAGTTACAATGCTGTCCAGAGTACTGTAGGGGTTATTAATTGTGAGACTGAGACCGTTTTAGTGGACGCCGGAAACAGTCCGCAGCTAGCTCAAAGAATAATAGCCACATTAGATCAATATAGGTTTCCCCCAGTGAGCCATATCATCTATACCCATCACCATTGGGATCACACCTTTGGCGCGTGCGAGTTCCAAATTCCCGTCGTGGCTCATGAGAAATGCAAATCCATTCTCGCCGAAGAAACTAAAAAACCATGGAGTGCGGAGTATCTTCACCAGCAAATAAAATGCAATCCTAGACTCCGAGTCAGTTATAAAGCACTTGAGCGCGCTATTCGGCATTGGTCTACATTCCACATCGTACTTCCCGATATCGTCTTCGATCATTCGCTGTCCTTCCAATGCGGGCGTGTCAGCCTGGAACTAGAACATGTTGGTGGACAACACGCCGAAGATTCGATTGTGGTCAAGGTACCTCATGCAAGAGTAATGTTTCTCGGAGACTGTTACTATCCGCCACCGCTTCACCTGCAAACGTCCGAATCGAAGATTTCTATGTCTATGCTGGAGGCATTGGAAAGTGAAGATTATTCACTCTATGTCGGGGGTCATGCTAAGCCTCTAACAAGGGGAAATCTCCTGAGGAGGTTGGGGCTGCATTCCTGAATTTAAGGACAATAGTGCATAAATCACCGGGTAAATCCTCTGCCAAGAGATTGTCTTTGAAAATGTGTCACAGTCAGCCTGTGATTACCACCATGGCGAGTAACATAAGCGTAAATCTGGCTGTCATCTTCGCTTCTGATTTGTTGTTTTATATTGCTTTTATGATGAGCCTGAAGCCTAACGTTTCGCTGGCCTGTAAGTGCATCAGGCTGAACGAGAGCGGACCCCGCGCGAGGCGCGAAAATCAAATTCGGTAATGTTGCGGGTCCGCTCCCTAGCCAAGACCGCTAGGGCTTGCAGCTCGAGGCTGTTAGGCAACGAGATTATCTCGTTGGCCTAAGGAATTGTTCATTCTATCTACCATAATCGCTT
>Ga0114922_10004620_pt1 | contig 12770 bp, 8 predicted proteins | sample AartaG_FD_100975 | JGI IMG/M metagenome (GOLD analysis project Ga0114922, IMG submission 100975) | Deep subsurface microbial communities from Aarhus Bay to uncover new lineages of life (NeLLi) - Aarhus_00045 metaG | ecosystem: Environmental > Aquatic > Marine > Oceanic > Sediment | place: Aarhus... | reverse complement strand
GCTATCCTCGGCGTCGCTCTCTCGGGTTCCTTCTCCATCTGTGGTGCTCCGTCGCTAAGTCGATTCCATCTCTTGTGGCTGTCGGCCTCCAGAGAGGAAGGTTTACAACCTTCACAACATGACGCAGGCTGACGGAGTCGATTCGTCGACACCCCGCACCCTGAAGGGTGCGGGGAGGGTGCACGCGCTGAAACGCGGTTGACCCGGCAGCAAAAGCTAAGAGGGTTTAGAATCTTCACAACAATTCGCGTTCTGCGGCCGTCGATTCGGCGGCGCCTCGGTTGTGGCGCGTGGAGAGTGCGCGCGGTCAGCGGAGATAACTCGGCAGTCGGCAGGAGAAAAGTTCGCAACCTTCACAACATGATGTGCTCTGCAGGTGTGTCGCCCGGCCGCCGTTCAGGCAACCAGCTTCCTCAGCACCGCCACTACGGTGCCCCAGATCTCCGCCCTCTCGGGCGGCAGCAGCAGCGGTCGCAGCGGGCCGCTGCCCGGTTGCAGCCTGATGCGCGCGCCGAAGCGATGCAGCGAACGCAGCAGCAGGTGCTCGCACTCCCTCCCGCGCTCTCGACCCTCTTCTCCTCGCACCACAACCAGGGCGTCGCCTTGCGGCACGCTGCCGCGGTCGACAACCAGGTAATCGCCCCGGCGAACACCGTCGCCGGAGAGCGCGTCGTCGCAGGCGCGCAGCACGCAGCTCGAACCCCATCTGTCGGGGCGCTCGCTCACCTGCTGCAGGGCGCCGGAGGTCAGCGTCGTCATCGCCGTGCCGTCCCCTTGACCGCGGCGCTCTCGCGCCTGATGTTCGCTGCTGCGGCCGCTGCCGGACGGCTCGGCTTGAAGCTGCCGCCGACCCGCTCGCGGATGGTCGCCAGCCGCCTGTTCAATTCCTGTTTCCAGCTCGGAATGTCATGCATCGTCGTTCTCTCCGCTCCCCATTTTTTAGGGGGTGGGGCCGCCCTGGCGAGCGGCCCCGGGACCAAAGGGTCTGTTGTCGTGAATACTGAACAATATACTGAACATTACCCGCGTTGTCAAGACCTTTGTTCAGATTTATTTGGCTAAATACTTGACTGACACACCAAGTGTTCAGTATATTTTATTCAGTTGCGAGAGTCTCAGGAGGAGGTTGAATGAAGCGGCTGACGCAAAGGCAGTCAGAAATCCTGGAGTTCATCAGGGAGTTTTACAGCGAGTACGGCTACTCACCCACCGTGCGCGAGATAGGCGAGCGCTTCGGCATGCGTTCAACCAATGCCGTCGCCGACCACCTCACAGCCCTTGAGCGCAAGGGTGCGATCGAGCGCGAGGGCCGCGCGGCCCGTGGTATACGCCTGCGCGAGGAGCGTGCCGGCGCGAAGCGCGTCCCGTTGGTAGGCCAGATCGCAGCCGGTTTGCCGCTGCTGGCCGAAGAGAACATCGAGGATTGGGTAGCTCTCGACGAGGATTTTGCACCCGCCGGCAAGCTCTTTGCCCTGCGAGTGCGGGGCGATTCGATGGTCGGCGCGCACATCCTCGACGGCGACGTAGTGATTTTGCGGATGCAGGAAGAGGCGGAGCGCGGCCAGATTGTCGCGGCGCTGATTGAAGATGAGGCGACACTCAAGACCTACATGCCGCAAGGCGCGTCGGTGATCCTGCTCCCTGCCAATCCAGCCTATGATCCAATCGTATTCGACCGCGCAAATGGCGAGTCGCTTCGCTTGCTCGGAGTGGCCGTCGGCTTGATGCGTCGCTCCATCGGCCTCATGCCCCTGCCCTGAATCGTAGTGCGCCCTGCGTATAAACGGTTGCAGCAGCGCAGACATGTTGTATCCTGTTTGTTATAAAAAAGTGCGGGAGCCCGGTTTTCAGTGGCAGAACCTGAAAAAAAACGGATTCTTATCGTCGATGACAATCCGGACAACGTCGAGATCATAAAGTACAAGATAGAACGCAGCGATACGTTCGATCTTGAGGTCGTTGAAGCATTCAGCGGGGAGGAGGCGATCGAGATCGCCGCGCGCGAGCAGTTGGATATTGTCCTGCTCGATGTGATGATGCCGCGCATCAGCGGTTTCGAGGTCTGCCGCCGCATCAAGGAAAACAAGGGCGGCGAGTTCCTGCCGATCATCATGGTTACCGCGCGCGAGGACCTTGAGGCGAAGATCCAAGGTTTCGAGGCGGGCGCGGACGACTACATCGCCAAGCCGTTCGACCATCAGGAGCTCGAGGCGCGCATCAAGGCCATGCTTCACATCAAGATGCTGCAGGACAAGCTGCGAATGGCCAACGATGAGCTCCAGCGCAACCGCCAACGTTTGGTCGAGGCAGAACGGCTGGCAGCCATCGGCGAGGTCGCGGCATCGGTCAACCACGAGATAAACAATCCGCTCTGCGCTATTATGCTCAACGCTCAGCTGCTTTCCGACGAAATTGAGAAAAATCCTGAGAGCGCACGCCGCCGCGCCGCCAAGATCGAAGAGAATGTCGAACGCATACAAAACATAACCCGCCGCATTCAGGATCTCAAAGAGTCGGTGACGACCGATTACGTCTCCGGCGACAGGATGCTCGACCTCAAGGACGACTCGGAGAAATGAGGGCCTGATTTATTGCTCTCAATAAGAAACCGATAATCAAACAATCTAAGATCGGATAGGGCGGCCTGTCGGCCGTCCAGGGGGTTAGAGGGAAAACTAAAGGTTCTGCGGGTCCGCCGGCCCGGCCCTCTCGTCGGGCCATGGGCGTCGGGCGACGGCACACCTCCCTAGGTTGTTAAAGGTTAAGGGCCGGCGGACCATGCAACGCCCGTCAAGGGCGCTTCAAGCTCCACTGCAGACCGGCTACCGCCAGCTTCAGGGTCGCGTAAGCGGCCGCTGCTGCCAGCGCCATACCGACTGCGGAAATTACTGCGATCATTTCTTTCTCCTCACTAAAGCGATACTTTAGCAACCGGCGTACCAACGCGTTGGTTTCCCAGTTACTCGTTTTGACTGAATAGGTTACGGGCATGGGAGTGTGCTCCGATCCCAGAAAAGATGCGTCATCTTTTCCGCGGCCGGGTCGCATCTGCCACGGCCACTCCACTTGCTATTGTGAATCTCGGCGTTAGAATATTCTTTGCAAACGAGGTAATAGGCGCGATGAACGACAACAAAATGATGACATTCACCTCAGCGATTATTGCGGCGGCGGTAATACTGCTTGCACCCTCCTGCCAGCCTGCCGGCGACACACCGGCAGCCACTGCGGCCTCGGGAGATCCTGCAGCCCTTGATCTGATCTCCCTGCACGTCGCAGCGCGGCAGCTGCGCGAGACCGGCATTATCAACATGGCATCGCCGCTGAGCGGATACTACCTGCAGCGTGGCTGGTCGCATCCCTATCCGGTTGAAGAGAACGGTCCGGCGATTACCGCCGCCACCTCCCAGGAGTCGATCCTGCGTTACAGCGTCCTGCGCCCTGCAGACCGCTGGCTGGCTTTCAACGCCCGGGCAAAGGGAAAGTTCGGCGGGGCCAATTGGCAGCGGGTTGATGTTTTCGCGGGGGAAAAGGCTCTCGGCTCGTTCGAGCTTTCAGGCGAAGAAGATTTGCCGCAGCAGATATTCATTCCCGCCGACGCGCAGCGCGTAGGTGACAATGACATCATCTTCCGTTTCTCGGTGTTGGTCAACAACGACAATTTTCTCGCTAACCGAAAGCGCCATGATGCCTTCCCGCACCCCGGTGTTGCAGGCTACTTCAGCGAGTTCAGGATCTATTTCGGCGACTCCAACGGACCCAATCGTGGAGAGACGCGTGACGAGACGAGCGTCTTCAGCATGGTCGCCGACGGGCGCTATCTAAACCAGTTTCCCAACAGCGCGCTGGTCTATGCTTTTGAGATTGGCAACGGCGCCAGCCTTAATCTCTCCGGGACTCTTCGCACAGAGCGCGGAGCGGCCGACAAGGTAAAGGTTGCCGTCTCGGCACGTAAAATGGGCGACCAGGGCGATCCGAAGGAGATCTGGAGCCGCGAGATCAGTGCGGATTCGCGCGAAAACGACATCGACGTTGTTGTTCCACTCGACGGGATCGCAGGCGGAATAGCCGAACTGCGTCTCGATGTCAACTCGACGGCGAGGTTCTCCTCCAGTGGTGTCGTCTGGAAAAAACTCAGGCTCAGCCTCCCGCGCGAGCAGCAGGCCGCCGAGAAAAACGGCGAACGCGAGCCGTTGCGGGTAAGCAATGATGTGAAGAACGTCATCTTCATCATCCTCGACGCCGCCCGTTACGATCATTACGGCTGCTACGGCGATCCACAGGGCATGACTCCCAACATCGACAAATTCGCTGAGTCGGCGATCCGTTTCGACAACGCCGTAGCTGCTGCGCCCTATACGATCACCTCGATCTCGTCACTCTTCAGCAGCCTGAATCCTGAAGCTCATGGAGTCCGCAAGGTCACTCACAAGTTCCCGGAGGACCTCGAGAACATGCCCCGCGCGTTCAAGCGTAGCGGTTTCTTCACCATCGCGCTTTCGGGCACCAAGTTCATCAGCCGTGAGTTCGGACTCGCACAGGAACAGGATTGTGAGGTGCTGATCGATCTTCGCGAAACCGAGGAGAAGGAACAGAGCCGTTCCACGATGAGCTTTGCGGGGATGGAGAAGGGTGTGAAAATGGCGGCCGAGAGCGGCAAACCCGTTTTCCTTTATTGCCATTTCCTGCCGCCCCACTGGCCCTACCATCCTCCCGGCGAGTTCGACAAACGTTACATCTCCGATCCCAAGCTTAAGTACTGGCGCTCCTGGCAGATAAAGGGCCTGCTCGACAACGGTATGTTCGACGATGCCCTGGCGGATGTCGATACTCACCACAAGCGCTACATGAACAACCTGCTGTATGGTGACCACGTCACTGGCCAACTTCTCGAACTGCTCAAGGAACACGGGCTTTATGAGAACAGCCTGATCGTCATCACCGCCGACCACGGTGAGGCGTTCAACGAGCACGGCCACTTCGGGCACAACACCACAGTCTACGATGACATGGTCAAGCTGCCGATGCTGGTGCGCGTGCCCGGCATCGAGCCGCATGCGGTGCAGCAGCAGATCGGCCTCATCGACTTCTTCCCGACCTTTGCTGAGCTGTTCGATCTCAAGCTGGAAAATGCGCGCTTCGAGGGCCGCTCGATCGCGCCGTTGCTGCTCGGAGGGGAATTGGAACCCGGCGATTACTATTATTCGCGCGCCACAGGCAACAACCTCATCTTCATGATGCGCGGCCAAAAATATAAGTATGTCTTCCACGACTATCGCGAAGAGCTCTACGATCTTACCGCCGATCCGCTTGAGAGCGTCAACATCATCGACGAGAATATGCCTCTCGCCTCATTCCTGCGCCAGCGCGCACTGCTCTCGATCGCGGCAAACGCAGCGCTGCGCGGCGACGAGGGTCTCGAGGTGGAACTCAGTGCTGAGGACGAAAAAGAGCTGCGCAACCTCGGCTATCTACATTGACGGCTTGGACATACTGATTTCAGCTCAGCAGACAAGGCTACGCAGGTTATGGAGGGAGAAAGCAGGATAAACGTTGCGTTGCGCATCCTTGCCACGCCCTTGTTTTCTTTTTTATTTGTCTCGGCGTTGATCTCCTGCTCGCCGGAAGACCGGGTTGCGCAAGTAGATGATTCCTCCTCGCTGGATCTTATTCCCATCTATCAGGTAGCTCGGATACGCAGTGAGACCGGCGCGGTCGAGCTGCTCTCGCCGGAAGTCAGTTATTACCTCAAGGGTGGCTGGTCGGAGCCCTATGAAGACGAGGGTGGCCGTCCCGTCGTGGCTGCGGTCTCCAATGAGAGCGTTCTGCGTTACATGGTGCTGCGCCCAGCGGACCGCTGGCTCGAGTTCACGGTTCGCTTAGAGGGGATACTTGGCTCCCCCAATAAACAGGTAATTGAAGTTCGAGCCAGAAAGCGGATTCTGGGCACTTTCAACATCGAGACCGGCGAGGAGAGCACGCTGGAGGTGTTCATCCCGGCCGCCCGGCAGACGATAGGCAACAACCGCATATATTTCCAATTCACCGAGTTTCACGACAATCCAGAGTTTTTGGCCGACCGTAAGAGGTTCCAGGAGAATCCCTATCGCGGAGTGGCGGCTTATTTCAGCGCTTTTAATATCTACTTCGGGGACGTTGAAAGCCTCGATCGCGATGAAATCAGGCGGGAGTCGGATTATTTGCGCCTGGTGGCCGACGGCCGCTATCTCAGCCAGTTCCCAAACAGCGATGTTTCTTACGCTTTCGAAATCGAACCGGGTGCAAAACTTAGCCTCGCCGGCACGGTACAGGGCAGCGGGGAAAGCGGCGACCTCAATGTCACCGTCGAGGTTCGCAACGATGCCAAGCCGCAATGGCAACCGCTCTGGAGCCGATCGGTCAGCCTGAACCGCGGCTCCGAGAAAGATTTTGATGCGGATATTGCGTTGGAACCGATTGCTGGCGGTTCTGCCGAGATCAGGATGAGCGCGATGTCGTCGGAGCGCTTCTGCGATGCGGCGGTGATCTGGAAAGCGCTCAGTCTCGGTGTCGCCGGTACGACTGTGCCCGCCGGCGACCGGTCTCCTATCAATATGGCGGATAAGGTGCGCAACGTCGTGATTATCATCCTCGACGCCGCCCGTCCGGATCACTCCGGTTGCTACGGCGACGACCGCGGCATGACGCCGCACATCGACGACTTTGCGCAGGATTCGCTGATATTCCGCAATGCGATCTGCGCCGCGCCCTACACAATTGCTTCCGTGGCCTCGACTTTCAGCGGCCTCGTACCCGAGAGCCACGGTGTGAGATATTACGAATCGGTTTTCCCTGAAAATATCGATACGCTTCAAGAGGCCTTCAAGCGCAGCGGCTATTTCACGCTCGTGATGTCGGGCAATCCCTTTATCACCTACAAGCTCGGCATGACGCGCGGCTTCGATGAGGAAATCTACCTGCGCACGAAAGAGGCCAAGGCGGCCAATCTGTCGACGATGGATCTCGAGGCCCTGGAACGCGGAGTGCGTATGGCTGCAGACAGCGGCAAGCCGGCATACATATTCTGCCACTTCCTGCCGCCCCACTGGCCCTACAATCCCCCCCCGCCGTTCAACGGGAAATACATTGCGGGCGGCACGATCACACGCGACGAGCGGCGCCTGATGCGGGCGCGGCACGGTGTCAGCCCTTCCGATCCGGCCGTGAGCAGGCTGCATAACTATTACATGAACAATATGCTCTACGCCGATCACATTACCCATCGGCTGCTGGAAATGTTGAAGGAGCATGACCTTTATGAGGACAGCCTGATCATCGTCACCGCCGACCACGGCGAGGCGTTTGCCGATCACGGCCTTCTCGGCCACGGCAACACAATCTACGACGAAGCGCTGCTCTTGCCCTTCATCGCCCGCGTGCCGGGGATCGGGCCGGGAGAAGTGAAGGCGCAGATCGGCCTCATCGATCTTTTCCCGACATTTGTCGAATTGCTCGATCTGCATGCCGAGGGCGATCACTTTGAGGGCCGCAGCGTGGCGTCGCTGTTCGCGGGAGAGTCTCTGCTGGGATCGCCTTATTACTACTCCCGTGCGACCGGCGACAAGCTGATCTTCACCCTTCGCGGACAGCGCTACAAGTACATATTCTTCGATCCGCGTGAGGAGTTATACGATCTCCAGGCCGATCCGCTCGAGAGAACCAATCTGCTTGAGAAACACCCCGTCCTGGCCGCCATGCTGCGCCAGCGGGGGATGATGATCGTCGCCGCCGGAGTCTCCGGCAAGCGCGCCGTCCTCGAACCAGAACAGGAAGAAGAGCTCCGCAACCTGGGATATATTCACTGATTGAAGCAGTTACTGCACGGAAGTAATCCGCGAACGACACTCAACCAGAAGTAGCCGGTTGTACAGTCAATCCTGCCCGAGTTGTTTTTCGCGCCGCCCCTAAATCGTGCTCAACACCTTATTTCTGGGCCTTTTCAAGTTCAGCAAGAGCTTCCTTTGCGGATATCAGATTCGGATTCTTCTCGAGTGCGAGCTTGTAGTAACGGATTGCGTTTTCCCGATCGCCTTTTTGCAGATGGAACTCACCCAAGCTGTCCAGCAAGTATGCGTCTGAAGGATAGAGCTTCGAGGCGGTCAGGAGGATGGCGATGCCTTCGTCGATCTTGCCTTGCCGTTTTAACCGATAAGCATAGCTGTTGAGTTGATATCCGAGGGCGGGATAGATCGATTCGCCCTCGCAAATGCCGACAAGGCTGTCGATCCTCTCACCGGTTTCCTGAGCCGGCATAAAAATTAGATCCTTCATCTCATCATTCCAAATCCTCGCCCAGGAGATTGTCCAATCAGAGATTCTGCGTTCCAGCGCGTTTGAGAAACGGCATGCGGCGGGGATCGAGTCGTCATGGGAATAGAGCACGATGTAATCCTCGAAAAACGGCATCGCGTTACCGGACCTGTAGTATGCCAGCCGCTCCCGCCCGTTCGCTTCGCGCAGCTTTTCTGCGATATAAGAACCGGCAGTGTAGAGATCGTCGGCAAACTCTGCGATGTTCGAGATCCCCTGGAAAACTGAAAGCTTGCCGTCCGCGACCAGTTTCGCCACCGCCGCATCGCTCAGGGCCTCGTTGATCCGGCCGAAGGCTTGTTGCACTGTCTCGATGTTATCGGCCATCGGCCCGCCGAAGCGGTTGTGATATCCCAGGCCCATGTTCCAGAGGTGGTGCAGGGCGTCTGCGATGATGTTGCCGTCCGGGCCGCCGGTCTCGCAGCGGAACCTGTAGGCATTGAAAAATTGGGCCGTGACATAGTCGGCTATCTCGCGTGGCTGGACCTCCTGAAGGTTGCAGGCGATGCCGACGGCGAAATTCTCCCAAGGGAAGCGGAGCAGGACCGCGGAAAAGCCTTCGTGGCCGCCCGGGTGGCGAACGTACCAGTATCCACCGTAGCAGAATGTGATCCAGCCCATGCCGCTGTCGGTCACCTCGCCGGATGTGGTTACCATCGAGTCGTACATCTGCTGTTGAGCTTCGAGCGGGAGGACCTTGCCTTCGTCGAGGCCCTTGGCGAAGAGCACCATGTCGCGGGCCGTGGAATGCGCGGCTCCTGAGGCGAAGCAGGTACTGACATCGCGGAACTCCGCATTTTTATTCGCTCCGTCAATAACGTCGTAACCGCGAGCCCGATGAGGAATGAGGTCGTCGTGGTTGTTGATCCTGGTGTCGACCATGCCCATCGGCAGCCAGACTTCCTCTGTCATATAGCGAGCGTAGGGCATACCGGAGGCGCCCTCGACCGCCGCGCCTAGGAGGTTGTAGCCGTAGCTGGAATAGTGAAACTCGGTCCCCGGCACGGCGACGAGATCGAGCTCCTTGAAGATGGCGATCGACTCCTCCGTTGAGTGGTGAATTGCCAGGTGGCCCACCAACTCCGGCCCCAGATTTTCCTTCTTATTCACCGTGTAATGGCTGATGCCGCCGAGGTGGCCGAGCAGTTGGCGGATCGTTATCGGGTGATTCTTCATAGGAAAGTACGGCACGTATTTCTGGATCTCATCGTCGAGGTTCAGCTTCCCTTCTTCCGCCAGCTTGGCGATCGTCACCGCCGTCATCGATTTCGTAACCGAGGCCAGCGAATAGGTCGTCTCGTCAGTGGCCGGCACCATGTTTTCCAGGTCGGCGTAACCGAAGCCCTTTGTCCAGAGGAAATCGTCCTTGTAGATGGCGATAGAGAGCCCGGGGACTTTATAGGCCTCCATGAATCCTTCGACGTACTTTTCGATTTTGTTTATCGCTTCCGAATAGTCTTTCCCAACCTTCGCCGAGGAGGGCCTGCCAACCAAATCCGAAGCGAAGACCAGCGCGAGGATCGCCGTCAGTACAACCACAACCTTTGAACACGTACTGTTCATTTCCGTCTCCTTGAAATCGAATGCATCGTGGAATCGCCGGATGTGCATTTTTTCACATGTTTAAACGCAGTTCAAGGCCGATTGGTTCACTTTTAATACGATGGGAACGAAAGCTCGGGAGAGCATCTGAGAGAGCGCGGGATTAGGTACTAGTCGCTTGTCGGTTGGCCTTCTTCCACCTGGAACTCGAGCATGGCGCCGAGGTAGCGCCAGTCGTCGAAGCCGCCGGGCTGGGTGCGCGGGGTGATGCCCGCGCTCGTCTCGACGACCACCGTGTAGAGACAGGAAGGATTGAGGTAATTGTAAATGAACGGCTGCATTTCGTTGAACTTGAGCGTCTTTTTCTCTCCCGGCTTCAATTCCAGGACGGCGCCGTTGCCCTGCACCGAGAGGTAAACGCGGTTGCTGCGGCCGATATTGGATACCCTGACCGTGATTTCCTCGAGCGGATTGACAGTACGCAATACCAACTCGGCACGGCTGCCGCCCTTGACCCAGATCCGGTGCTCCCCCTTGTCATTGACGCCCCTTAGGTATGAGTTGTGGTCGAGATGGTAAAGAAAGAAGGCGAACTCCCTCTTTCCGTCTACTACTTGGTACCAAGGCACGCGCCTGCGATTGCTCTCGGTATTGAGCGGCAGGTCGTTGAGCATCGTGTACTCCACCGGCAGCAGCCGCAGCGTTGGGGTCTCGGAGTAATACGCCGGCCTCTGGCTGGTGGAGATGGGGGAAATCAATATGTGGCCGATGAACAGCACGCCGCCGACCGCCGCCGCCACCGGAAACCATTTGGGTGTTCGCGCCGGGAGCAGGAAGAAGAACAGCGGCAGGATGTTCATGAAGTAGCGGTTGGCCACCGTGCCGCCGCCGCCTATGACGTTGGTCGGGATCATCACAATATAGACCAGCGCCGCCACGGCCGCGCCACCGAGCACCAGCCAGCGGAACCACTCCCCCTTGCCACGGCCGTACAGGATCAACAGCACCATTGCCAGGAAAGCGGGGAAATAATAAGGGAGGATGCCGCCGAAGCGCCCGATGAAGAAATAGGCGAAGTTATGCAGGAAGTCTTTAACGTCGAAGTGCGGCTTGTACTTGCCTATGTCGGTCTCGCGGTCGACCCGGCTGGCGTCGTCGAAGCTCTTCTCGTTAGCGAAGGGATACTGCTCGTAGAACGACTTGCGCTCGCCGCCCTGGTAGTTCCAGTAGCCGGTGGCGAGCTGCTGTACGCCGAATGTCGATACGACCACGACCGCGAACACTACGCAGACCGCAACCAACCTCAGCCATCGTTTTTTCGCCAGCAGGAAAACAGCCAGCGGCAGGATCATCACGCCGTTGCTGAGCTTGCTGAAGCCGGCCGCCCCCAGAAGCGCAGCCGCCGCAACGTCTGTCCACGGCGCCAGCAGGGCGACTCGCCACGCCGGCGGCTCCTCGTCGGCCTCCCTCGGATTCACCTCTTTATATAGCCACAAAAAAAACGCGGCGAATATCAGCACAAAATTGAAGAACTCCGGCGCGATCCAGAAATAGTAGACAGTCGCAACGCTCGGCAGAGTAAATGCCAGCGCCGCCACCAGCGCGCGTTTCGCCCCCCAGCGCCGTTCCCACATCAGCGTCATCCCCAGCAGCAGAACTCCAGCCAACAGCGCGTGGGTGACCAGGACGCCCCTTGCGCCCAGCAGCAGGACCGCCGGAGCCAGGAACAGGGGGTAAATATAAGCCTTACCGTAGTAAAGGCGTTGAGTTTGTCGATTGCGCTGGATGAACACACCGGAGGGCCCGCCGCTGAAGTCGGCGTAGATGCGTTGGAGATCCTGGCGCTCATACTGCAGGTCGAAATCGTGGGCCAGGCTGTCGGCGAGGGCGTAGTAGGTGGCGCAGTCGCTGAAGAAGCTGCCGCCGAGAACGGCAGGCATGTCGAACGCCAGGCCCAGCAGAAGCAGCGCGATTGTAATCGCCGCGATAGCTCTCAACGCCGCCCTGAGATCCTCCCCGTTTCTCCGCACACCGTTCATCGGCTGGCCCCACTTTTACGCACAGGGTGGTCAAAACCCTATACCTTAGTGCCTTTGAGGTCGTCAAGCGAGGTTTTTTCGCTCCCAATCAGATTGGGTGAAAAAAAGTGTTGACAACACCCCTGCTTTTCTCTATTTTACGCCGTCACGGTCCTGATGAGAGGATCGTGCCGGCGTTCTTTTTTTCTTAAATTGGGGCGGGTTTCCGAGGGAAACCGGCGGGCTTGACAAAGGCTCTAACGCTCCATATAGTTATAGATTGCGCTATTCTGATCAGCTCTTTGAAAACTAGGTAGGAAGCGAACGTCTGTGACGGACCCATCAATGTCCGGCAGGTGAGAACCGGCTGGGCACATTGTCCTAATCCAGGGCAAACAAACCGCAAAAGACCTCCGGCTTCGGCCGGGGTTAGATTTTGAACTGGAGAGTTTGATCCTGGCTCAGAGCGAACGCTGGCGGCGCGCCTAACACATGCAAGTCGAACGCGAAAGCAGCTTTCGGGCTGCAAGTAGAGTGGCGAACGGGTGAGTAACACGTGGGTAACCTGCCCTCGAGTGGGGAATAACCTTTCGAAAGGAGGGCTAATTCCGCATAACATCCGGACCTCCCTGGGGGACCGGATTAAAGGTGGCCTCTGATTAAAGCTACCGCTTGAGGAGGGGCTCGCGACCCATTAGCTTGTTGGTGAGGTAACGGCTCACCAAGGCTGCGATGGGTAGCCGACCTGAGAGGGTGATCGGCCACACTGGGACTGAGACACGGCCCAGACTCCTACGGGAGGCAGCAGTAGGGAATATTGCGCAATGGGCGAAAGCCTGACGCAGCGACGCCGCGTGAGCG
>Ga0114922_10004619_pt1 | contig 12771 bp, 11 predicted proteins | sample AartaG_FD_100975 | JGI IMG/M metagenome (GOLD analysis project Ga0114922, IMG submission 100975) | Deep subsurface microbial communities from Aarhus Bay to uncover new lineages of life (NeLLi) - Aarhus_00045 metaG | ecosystem: Environmental > Aquatic > Marine > Oceanic > Sediment | place... | reverse complement strand
GAGGGCTGCCTGCTTCGGCCGCCTTGGCCACGGGCCTCTCGCTCGGTCTCGGGCCGACGAGGGGTTATTCGGATAGGCTCTAAAGCGTTTTCGGTCGGGTGGTATCCGCGGCGGGCCGGCCTGCGGCGGGTGAATCTGCGTACCCGCCGCGGGCCAGGACTGAGCAAGTGCGGCGCGGCGGTTACGGAGAACCACCGCGCCACCATGCGGCCTGAGAACGGTCTAGCCGGCAGGTTTAGCGGGGGCCGGCTTGGATTCCTGCGTGCCCTCTTCCTGGGGTGCGGTCTTCTTTGGGGTGGCCTTTCCGGGGGGCGCGTCCGTCTCTATCGCCTCTTCGGGTTGCGTGGTGGTGATGGGTCCCGTGGCCTTGGGCCTGAGGTAGCGGACCTTGTCGACGCGGTAGAAGTCGGTCTGGCGGGTCAGGTCGACGGTGAAGATCATAGGCCCCTGGCGCAGTTGCAGTTTGGGGTGGTCGATATCGCGGTCGACGGCTTCCCAGAAGAGGCCGGCGTTGGCGGTGAGCAGCTGACGGAGGCCGAACGCCTTGGCTCCCAGGAGGCGGGCGAGCCAGTTGTTCAGGGCCATCTGGGCCGCCCCGACGGGGTTCCAGAGGAACTGCTTGATGACGATGCCGGTGGGCTGGTCGTCGGTGGGCAGGACCCGCTCTCCGGAGGCGATCTCGACGTACAACTCCTCGTTGAAAGGCTCGGCGTCGCCGAGTTCCTGGAGGATGTGCTTGATGCGGGCGTCGACGACGTCCTGATGGCCGGCGAAGACGTCGTCCCAGATGCGGGCGGCCTCCGCGGTGATCTGGGCGGGCTTCATGGTTTCGGTGGACCCGACCATCTTCTCGTGGAACCGGGCGGAGTACTCCTGGTAGAGTTTCTGGAATTCCTTCTTGGCGTCCGACTCGGCGGACTGGCCCTTGCAGCCGACGAGTCCAGTGGCAAGCAGCAGCAATAGGGTAGGCAGTAGGGCCTTTCGCATGGTGGTCTCCTGTTTGCGGTCCGCACCCCTCGCTTGGGTGTCAAGATACGCGCGGGGGGTGGGGGCGTCAAGTCTCTCATCACCCGATGGGGCCGGTGGCAGCCGAGAGGTGAGCCCCGGGCGGCGATTTTTTTCCAAACGCGTCTTTCGCTCGTGCGTATCCTATCATGCACGGGCGGTTGCCGACCGTGTGAGGGGGCCGAGGGCGGCCGGGAAGTCGTTGACAACCTCTTCCCCCTGCCTTAAGATACCGAGCCTCAAGCGGCTGCATGAAGGAGGTGTTCCGATGGCCTTCAGATTCCGCTGCGCCAACTGCGGAAAGCGGGTTACGGTCAACGAGGCACCGGGTGTGGAGGTCACCTGCCCGCACTGCAATAACGCCGTCGTCGTGCCGGACGACGCCCAGGAAATGGAGGGCGGCTTCTCCGCCGAACCGGAACTCGTCGCGTCGGCGGAGCCCGTGGTGGCCGAACCCGCCGCGCAGGAACCCGAAGAGGAGCGAGAAGAAGAAACCGGCATGGACACGGTCATGGGCTGGCTGGCCCTGTACCTGCCCAGTTGGGGAACCAGCGTCGTTCTCCACGCCGCCGTCATCATCCTGGCGGCCTTCATGGTCTGGCAGCAGCAGACCGTCCAACCGCCGTTCGAGTACAGTAGCCGGGTCGTTTCCGAGACCAAGCACAAGGTGAAGAAGCGGCAGCAGGTGAAGCGTCAGGAATCGCGTGGCAAGATGAAGCCGAACCCGACGAGCATCGTGCGGCAGTTCACGCAGAACCCGGTGCCGGACGTGGCCACCAACCGCATGGAGGTCCTGAAGGTCATCGGCGTGGGCGGCGGCGGCAACGTGCTGGGCGGCTGGGAGGGGCTCGGCCAGGGTCGGGGCTTCTTCGGGGCCGGTGGCGAGGTGGAGGTGGCCCGGAAGATCGTGTACGTCGTGGACCGGTCCGGGTCGATGACCGACTCGATCGACTACGTGAAGTTCGAGTTGAAGCGGTCGATCGGCGAGTTGGGCGAGGATACCGAGTTCCACGTCATCTTCTACTCGTCCGGCCCGCCGGTCGAGATGCCGACCCGCCGGCTGGTACCCGGCACCGAGCGGAACAAGCAGTTGGCGTTCGAGTTCGTCGACAGTATCATCGCCCAGGGCGAGACCGACCCCTCCAAGGCCCTGGACCGCGCCTTCGCGGTCGGACCGGACCTGATCTACCTGTTGACCGACGGCGAGTTCGACAAGGCCATCATCGGCCGCGTCAAGCGCTTGAACGAGGGCGACAAGGTCACCGTCCATACCATCGGTTTCCTGTACCGTATCGGCGAGAAGGTGCTGAAGCAGATCGCCCAGGAAAACAATGGGAACTACAAGTTCGTATCCGAGGCGGATCTTGCGACACTGGCAGACTAACCTGTACCGGCCGGCCCTGGTGGCCGCTGCGGCCCTGATGCTGGTTTCCGGCGCCCGCGCCGACAAGGTCCGGACGGCCTCTGGCATCGGGTACGCCGGCCGGATCGTGGGGGTGACGGCCAAGGGGCTCGAGGTCAGGGTCGGCGGGGCCAAGCGCGTGGTGCCGTTCAAGAACATCCGCAGCGTCTCGGCCGATGACTATCCCAAACTGGAGCAGGCCGAGGAACTCTTCTTCAAGGGCTCCAAGGGCGATGCCCAGGCCATGCAGAAGGCCGCCGACCTCTACGATGACCTCCTGACGAGCCGGGCGCCGGATTGGCTGCGGAGCATCGTCCAGTGGCGGATGTACGGGGTGTATGCCCGCTCGGGCGAGGTGCAGAAGGCCCTGGATGCCTACCTGGAGATCGCCGAGCAGAGCCCCGGCCTGGTGGCGGGCTTCGAGTTGCCCCAGCCCAGGGAAGGCGAGCACCAGGCCAACAAGGCCATGCTCGGGCGGGTGGACAAGGCCCTCCGCAAGGCCCCGAGCGCGCCCTACGCCGACACCCTCAAGGAGTTCCGCGTTTCGCTGCTGCTGCTGGAAGGCGACCCGAAGGAGATCCTGGGGAGCGGGGCCCTCGAGAAACTGCTCGAAAGCGATGACGCCAAGGTCCGCACGAACGCGATGCTCCGGAAACTGGAACTGCTCCTGGCGGTCAACCAGCCGCAGGCAGCGGTCGACTGGCTGGCGAAGGTCAAGGCCTCGGACGCGGAGATCTTCCCCGCGGAGATGACCTATTGGGAGGGGCGGGTCTTCCAGACCCAGGGCAAGCACATCGAGGCGGCCCTGGCGTACATGCGGTTGCCGATTCTGCACGCCGCGAAGGACCGGAACCGCGCCGCCGAGGCGCTCTGGCGAACCGGAAAAGCCCTGGAGGCCGCCGAGGCGCCCGCCGCGGAAGTCAAGGTTGTGTACCAGGAGGCCATTGAGGATTATCCCGGCACCACGGGCGCGCAGCGCGCCAAGCGCGAACTGATTCGCCTCGGGGCAAAGTAGCCCCGGCCAGATAACGGGGGTTTCACGAACGTCAGATTCAGGGGGCTTTCGATGAGCAAGGAGTTCAGGGACATGCGCATACGAAGGGCGGTCATCCTGGGCGTGGTAGCGGCGGCGGTGCTCCTGGTCGGCTGGGGCACAGCCCCGGCGGCCGAGGAGACGACCGTCGAAACCCGGACGGTCTTCGACATCATGTACGTCGCGACCTTCGGAAAGGACGAGTTCAACCTCATCGGCTTCATGGACATGATGGTGATTTACCTGTGCTCGATCGCCTCGGTCGCACTGATTATCGAGCACGGCATCACCATCCGGCGGACGGTCATCGTGCCGGAACTCTCCGTCGCCCAGGTCAAGACCATGTTCGATGAGCGGCGGTTCCGCGAGGCACTGGAGTTCTGCCAGAACGACCCGTCGTTCGTGGCGGGCGTGGTCCACGCGGGCCTGATCGAGGCGGCCAATGGCTACGAGGCCATGGAAAACGCCATGGCCGACGCCGCCGGCGAACGCACCTCACGCCTCTACCGCAAGATCGAGTGGCTGAACCTGCTGGGTAACCTGGCGCCGATGCTCGGCCTGCTCGGTACGGTGTGGGGCATGATCATGGCGTTCGGCGAGATCGAGGCCAAGGGCGGCAAGGCGAACCCCGCCGACCTGGCCGGCGGTATTCTGGTGGCCCTGTTCTCCACGTTCATGGGCCTGGTGGTGGCGATTCCTGCCTTGGCGGGGTACGGCATCTTCCGCAGCCGCATCGAGCAGATGTCGATGGAGGCCTCGCTGGTGGCCGAGGAACTCCTCGCCAACTTCAAGCCCTCGGGCGGCGAGTAAACGGTCGGCGGCCGGCGGGCGCAAGGACCCCTGAGGCTGCCGGCGCGCGGGCTGAGAAAGGAGCAGGCCATGGCGCGGAAGGAAAAACGCAAAAGCGCCAGCGCGGGCGCCGTCAGTTTCAACATGACCCCTATGATCGACATCGTCTTCAACCTGCTCATCTTCTTCATCCTGACCAGCCAGTTCACCCAGTTGGAGATCGAGCAGGTCAACCTGCCCGTCTCCTTCGCCGCCAGGACCAAGCAGATCAGCGAGTACCGCAACGTCGTCATCAACCTGGTCGACCCCGACGCCCCCAAGTGCGTGGTCCTGGGCCAGCAGGTGGACTACCTCGTCAGGGAGGACGATAACGAACTCTCCGCGATGCTCAAGGACTACAAGGCGAGCCTCGGCGAGGGCAAACCCCTGAACGTCATCCTCCGGGCCGATGAACTCATCCCGTACGAGGCCGTGGCCAGCGTCATGCTGGGCGTGGCCCGGGCCCGCATCGAAGGGTGGTGGATCACCACCGAAATCCGGGATCAGGATGAGATCCTCGGCGAATAGCCACGCCGACGCACGCCACCCGCGGCCGCCATCGTGCGGCACGCGGCCATGTATAAGTGAAGGAGCAGCCGATGCCGAAATCGGATCCCCCCAAAAAGCCCGAGAAGATCCAGCCCCCGATGACCCCCATGATCGACATCGTGTTCCAGTTGCTGATCTTCTTCCTGCTTATCCCTTCCCAGTCCGGCGAGGCCTACCTGACCACCAACCTGCCGCGAACCTCCGGGCCCGTGGCCGGCGAGAAGCAGATTGACGTCAAACGCATCAAGATCGAACTCCAGGTGCCCGAGGGCGACGACAAGGGCGTCGTCATCGTCCTGAACGAGAGCCGGAACTTCGGCCGGAACTTCGAGGGCCTGCTGGCGGCCCTTCAGGGCCTCAGGGAGCGCGGACTGCCGCCCGACCACCCGGTCCTGATCTCACCCTGGATGTCCTGCCGGCACAAGTGGGTCGTCCGGGCGTTCGACATGGCCGTGGCCGCCCGCTTTACGAACGTCCACTTTGCCGTGCCTTACATCTGACGCCCCGAAGGGGAGCTCCTGTGTCATCGGCTCCCGGAAGGAGGGCGGGAGGATGAGCGCCGATCGCTGCGTGCCGTTGGACGGAAGACTTCGGGGGCACATGACCCCCATGATCGATATCGTCTTCCTCCTGCTCATCTTTTTCCTGCTCCTGCCCATGCCGGAGGCCGGGCAGGCGTACCTGAGCACGAACCTACCGCGGATCGGGACACACGACGGAACGCCTCCGTCGAAGTATGCGGCCGTGGAAATCGAACTCCACGTGCCCGAATCGAATCAGGACGGCGTGGGAATCGTCTTGAATAAGGGACGCCGCTTCGGCCAGGACTTCCACAGGCTGCTGGCCGCCCTGGAAGACCTGAGGCATCGCGGCCTGCCGGCGGATTACCCCGTCCGGATCGCCCCCGAGGGCGCCTGCCGGCACAAGTGGGTCGTGCGGGCCTTCGACGTGGCCGTGGCGGCCAGGTTCAATCGAATCCAGTTTGCCGTGCCGGCCGGCCGCGGCTGACGGCAGCCGCGCCGCCGCACGCACGAACGAATGAAGAACGAACGGATGGCTATGCGAAGGGTTGTGATCCTCAGCGTTGGCGTGCTTGCAGCCGTGGGGCTGGCCCTTCCGGTCCCGGTCCGCGCGGCAAGCGATGACTTCTACCAGGGGCTGGAGCAGCGCGGCCTCAAGACCCTCATGGAGGCCTACCTGAAGCAGCAGGGTGAGGCGATTGCCAAGGGGGTTGATGAGGAGATGGGCCTGCCCGGCCAGAAGCAGATGGAGTTGGCCGACCTCGCCGTCCAGCAGGCCCGCAAGGCCCAGGACATGGCGCCGCGCGACCGGGCCTTCCAGCAGGCGCAGAAACTGTACGAGCAGGCCATCCGGGCCCGCCAGAAGGCCCTCGAGGCCGTCCCCGCCGATCAACTCACCAAGCAGAACGAGGCACGATTCGAAGTCATCCAGGCCAGGCTCGCCCTGGCGAACATGATTTTCCAGCAGTGGCTGACCACCGACCTCAACCTCCTGGAAATGACGCAGCGGCATGGGGGGAACCGCGAGCGGGCGACCCAACTGCTCGAACTCGCCACCGATGCCTATGCCGCCACCGTCGAGGATTGCGAGTCCTGGCTCGCGAACCTCGCCATGCTCCCCGGAGACGACTACAGCCGCTTTACCAACCTCGGAAACCGCCGAAGGGTCCGCGACGCCAGCAAGCAGGCCCGCTACTTCAGCGCCTGGGCGCAGTATTACTACGGGTGGCTCCTGCCCGAGGATTACCAACCCCCCAAGGGACGCCGCAACCGAAAGGAAATCCTCAACGACGCCATCACCGCCTTCATGCCCTATGCCGACTCCGAGCGCGATACCAACGCCAACAAGTGGTACGCCCGGCTGGGTATCGGCATGGCGTACCGCGAACTCGGCGAGCATGAGAAGGCGCTCCAGCAGATCGCCATGGTCGCCCCCCCGCCCGTCCAGGAGCAAGCCCGGCAGGACCAGTCGTGGAAACCCAGCGTCCGCATCCGCACCGCCTACGAGAAGGCCTTGACCTACGTCGGCATGGGCCGGTTCGGGGAGGCCCGCAAGACCATCGACGAGATCAGGAAACAGTTCGGCGAGGCCGTCGATAAGACCCTTTACGGCCAGGCGCTGCCCATCGTCGAGGCCATCAGTTTCGTCAAGGAGGCCGATAAGAAGGACCAGCAGAACCTGCGGACCAGGGGCGTGGACATCCTCAAGGCCCTCCACGAACGAAGCAACCCCTGGCCGATGGTCGTCCAGTGGGTCATGAGCGGCGTGCTCGGCGAGGCCGCCGACGTCAAGAAGGCCCCCTTCCAACTCTGGATCGAGGCCAACGACCTGATGGCCAAGGCCCAGCAAACCGAGAACGCCAAGCAGATGAAAGAGGCCGCCGACCTCTTCAAGGCCTACGCCGACAAGGTCGGGCCGAAGGACGACAAGTATCCGGCGGCCCTGTACAGCCGCGCCGCCGCACTCCTCCAGGTGGGCGCCAAGCCCGAAGCGGCCGGTCTCTTCCGCGAGGTGGCCGACAAGTTCCGCCAGTACCGGTATGCCCAGGCCTCCGCCGGCTACGCGGTGGGGGTGCGCGGGCAGATTTACGAGAACGCCAAGACCGACGCGAACCGCCAGGCCTACGAGGACGCCCTCGCGTGGTTCGTCGCGAACTGGCTCCAGAGCGACGCCGAGCAGCAATACTACTACGCCCTCGTCCTGTACCGCGGCGAGAAGTACCTCGAGGCCGCCGACGCCTTCGCCCACGTGCCCGGGAAGGCCGAGCATTACCCCGATTCCAAATACTGGGTGGCCCTGTGCCGGCTCGAGCACTTCCGCAACAAGGTGTTGGCCTCCAGGGACAAGCAGTTGATCCTGAGCGGCGCCCGCGACGTGGCCAAACGCCTCGTCGATTACACGAAGTACGCCTTCGAGGCGCAGAAGGCCGACGTCCCGGACGACAAGAAACAGCAACTCCTGGAGTGGGCACAGTTTGCCTACATCAATGCCGCCGACGTCTACCTGTACCAGGAGGTGTCGCTGCCCGCCGACGCCCTGCCGATTCTCCAGGAGATGGAGAAGCGGTTCGAACTCTCCAAGGACGTGCGCGGCCGCGTGCTCAAACTCACGATCGACGCGCAGCAGAAACTCGGCAACCTCGACGAGGCCCGGCGCGTCCTTGACCAGTTCCTCGCCGTCGCCCAGCCGCAGGACGTCGGGCCCGTTCTCCGCGGCCTCTTCGGCGCCATGACCGACGACGTCCGCGAACTGATCAAGCGCGGCAAGAAGAAACTGGCTGCCACCAAGGTCGAGCAGGCCAAGACGCTCGGCAGCCGGTTCCTGGAATGGCTCGAGAGCAGCAATCTCTCGAAGAAAGAGATCGAGATCGAGAACACCCGATACGACCTCGCCGAACTCTACCTCGCCGTCGAGGACTACCAGCAGGCCCTCCAGATCTACCAGGAAATCGCCGGCCCCAAACCCGAGGACGTCAAGCCCGGCGAGGCCCTGCCCGAGGATGCCATCTACGGCATGGCCCGGGGCCACGAGGGGCTCGGCGACAGGGCCGCCGGGCCCGACGAGGCCAAGCCCCATTACCAACGGTCACTGGAACTCTGGCGCATCCTCCGGGACGTCGCCAACCTTCAGCCCCAGAACCGATGGGAACGCAACTACCACCTCTTCTACTGCAAGGTCCAACTCGGACAGGTAGAGGAGGTCAAGAAGGCCGTCAACGCCCTCGAAATCATGAGCGACGGACCGCTCGGGGGCACCGATCCCAGCCTCCAGAAGAAGTTCCGCGAACTCGCCGCCAAGGTCGGTGCGTGACGCCTTCTGCCACCGCTTGTAGCCTTGCCCGCGTCGCCCCTATAATGCCCCCGCCATGCACGACGTGCGCGCCCACATCACGACGTACGGCTGCCAGATGAACCGGCTCGACGCCGAACTCCTTGCCCACGCCCTGCGCCGCGACGGGGCCCAGGTCGTCGCCGACCCGGCGGACGCCAACGTCCTCTTGTTCCTGACGTGCTCGGTCCGGGCCCACGCCGAGGACCGACTCTTCTCAAACGTCGGCGCCCTCAAGGCCCGCAAGCGGCGCGAGCCGGACCTCCTGGTCGGCGTCCTGGGCTGCACCGCCCAGCAGTACGGCGACGGGCTCCGCGAGCGGGCGCCGCTGGCCGACGTCGTCTGCGGACCGGGACGCCTGGCCGAGGTCCCCGCCCTCATCCGGCAGGCCAGGCGGGGCTGGCCGGCCGCGGCCCTCGACCCGCCTCGCGCCAATGGTGGGGCCGACGCGCTCGCCGCCTCGGACGCCGACCTCGATCGTCTCGAACTCGCCCGACCGCTCGGCGGCCCATCGCCGCGGCACGCGTACGTCACCGTCATGCGCGGCTGCGACAACTTCTGCGCCTACTGCGTCGTGCCGCACGTCCGGGGACCCGAACGCAGCCGGGCCCCATCGGCCGTCCTGGAGGAGGTCCGCCGCCTCGTCGCCGAGGGCGCCCGCCAGATCACCCTCCTCGGCCAGGCCGTCGACAAGTACGAGGCCCGGGAGGCCGGCCGGCCATGGGACCTGGCCGACCTGGTGGCCGAGGCGGCCGGGACCCGGGGTCTTGCGCGCCTGCATTTCATCACGAACCATCCCGCCGCCATGACCGAACGCCTCGCCGCGGTCTTCCGCGATGTGCCGACCGTGTGCCCGTACCTGCACATGCCGGCCCAGGCGGGGTCCGACGCCGTGCTCCATCGGATGAACCGCGGCTACACGGTGGCCGACTATGAGGCGCGCGTGGCCATGGTCCGCCGGGCCCGGCCGGACGTGGCCGTCGCCTCCGACTTCATCGTCGGCTTCCCCGGCGAGACGGAGGCCGACTTCGAGGCGACCTGCGGCCTGGCCCGGCGCGTGCGGTTCGCCGGCGGGTTCGTCTTCAAGTACTCACCGCGGCCGGGTACCTTCGCGGCTCAAGCGTACCGGGACGACGTGCCGGACGCCCAGAAACGCCGCCGTCACCAGGTGCTGCTGGACCTGCTCCAGAGAAGCGCGGCCGAGCAGAACCGGGCGCTCGTGGGGCGGACGGTGCCGGTTTTCATCGAGGGCCCCAGCCCGCACCCGCACCTGGACGCGGCCAAGGAGGGGGGACCTGAAGGCGAGTGTGGCGAGGGCGACGCGGACAAGGTTCAACTCCGTGGCCGCACGCCCGGTGGCCGCATCGTCGTCTTCGACGGGCCGACACACTTGGCGGGCGAGATCGTGGATGTGCAAATCACGCGGGCCGCCGCCGTCACCCTCTTCGGCGAGCGGTGCGTTTCGACCGGTCCGGCAGGCTGAACACGACCGCCCCCACCAGGAGGCAGACGCCGGCGGCCAGGGCGCCCAGCCGCCACGGGCGATCCGCCCACGGCGACAGCAGCGCGATGACGGGCGGCATCTGCCAACGGAGCGTGGCATCGGCCGGCCGCCTGCGCCCCGTGCCGACGGGGCCGGGCAGCGACGTCTCGCCCGGACGAACGATCTTCAGGTCGTGCCGGACCACGCGCTCGGCGTACGCCGGGTCCGATTCCAACGCCCGGGCGGACGCCGTCAACTGCCCGTGCGTGGTCCGCAGCGCCTCCACCTCCGCCTCCATCACCCGGCAGTGATGCTCGATCCGGATGCGGCGTCGTGCCTCCGGCCCGAGCACCGCCAGGGCCACCAGGCCCACGCCCACAACGCACATCGGCCAGAACGCCCACGGGCTTCCGAGAACGCGGGCCAGCCACTCCGATGTGCTCAGGCGTTCTTCCACGGCGTCCTCCCGTAGACGGCGGATGGACCGAGGTCCTCTTCGATGCGCAAGAGCCGGTTGTACTTGGCGACGCGTTCGCCGCGGCAGGGCGCGCCGGCCTTGATCTGGCCGCAGCCGGTCGCCACCGCCAGGTCCGCGATGGTCGTGTCCGCGGTCTCGCCGGAGCGGTGGCTGACCACGGCGGTGTACCCGGCGCGGTGGGCGGCCTCGATCGCCGAGAGCGTCTCGGTCAGCGTCCCCACCTGGTTGACCTTGACGAGGATGCTGTCCGCGGCCCCCGCCTCGATGCCGCGCAACAGCCGCTGCGTGTTCGTCACAAAGAGGTCGTCGCCGACGAGTTGGACCGACCCGCCGAGGCGCTCGGTCAGGCGCGTCCAGCCGTCCCAGTCGTCCTGGGCGAGGCCGTCCTCGATGCTGACGATGGGGTAGCCCTCGGCCCAGTCGGCCAACAGGTCGATCATCGCCTCGGCCGAGAGGTCGCGGTCGTCGCTGGCCAGTTTGTACCGGCCGGCGGCGTAGAACTCGCTGGAGGCCAGGTCGATGGCCAGGGCGAGGTCCGTACCGGGCGCGTAGCCGGCCTTCTGGACGGCCGTGACCACGAGGCGGAGCGCCTCCTCGTTGCCGTCCGCCAGCGGCGGGGCGAAGCCGCCCTCGTCGCCGACGCCCGTCGGGTAGTCCTTCTCGGCCAGGAGGGCCTTCAGGGCGTGGTACGTCTCGACGACCATCCGCAGCCCCTCGGCGAAGGAGGGGGCGCTAACCGGCACGACCATCACTTCCTGGAGGTCGATGTTCCACCCGGCGTGCACGCCGCCGTTCAGGATGTTGCACATGGGCACCGGCAGCGTCCTGGCCGCGGGCCCGCCCAGGTACCGATAGAGCGGCAGGCCGGCCTGCGCGGCCGCGGCCCGGGCGGTGGCCAGGCTGACCGCCAGGATGGCGTTGGCGCCAAGGTTGGTCTTGTTCGGCGTACCGTCCAGGCCGATGAGCGTGTCGTCGACCGCCGCCTGGTCGCGCGCGTCCAGGCCGGTCACCTTCGGGCCGATCAGCATCCGGACGTGCTTGACCGCTTGCGTGACGCCCTTGCCGAGGTACCGGTCCGGGTCGCGGTCGCGGCGTTCGATGGCCTCGTGCTCGCCGGTGGAGGCGCCGCTGGGCACGGCCGCCCGGCCGCCGGCGCCGCCGGCCAGTTCAACCTCGGCCTCCAGGGTGGGGGTGGCGCGCGAGTCGAGAATCTCGCGGGCGTGGACTCGCGAAATCGTGAACGCCGTCACGGCCTGGACTCCCCGCGCAGACTGGTAACCGGCCCCTCGCTGGTCGGTGGACTGGTTCGTTTATCGGACGTTCGGCGCGTCCCACTTGACCCGAAGCCACCGTCGCACGCAACCTTTTTCGCCCCGGACCGGGGGTTGATGACGATTGTCATTTCGACCGAGCCGTCGCGCAGCGACGGCGAGCGGAGAAATCTCGTTGTTGGGCCCAAAGGCTGGATTCCTCGGCTCGTCCCGGCGCGCCGCCCGCTCGAAGCACGGTGGGTACGGAGACCCACCGCGCTCACTCGTGGTCACGTTTGCGTGGCCATGATGTCCGGCGCAGCCCATGGCCACTCAACGGCGAGTGGCCATGCCACCCTCGCGTAGCCCCTGGGCCACGCTCGGGGCGCGTCGGCTTTTGCATTGCATCGCCCCGGGCGCCGGCTATAATCCGTGCCCGTTCCGCGGCGGGACCGCCGTGTGTGTGGCGGCCGCCCCGACGAGGGAAAGGAGACCGGATGTACAAGCAGCGCCTGTTCGCCCCCGGCCCGACGCCGGTGCCCGAGGAAACCCTCCTGGAACTGGCCCGGCCCATGTTCCATCATCGCACGGCCGAATACCGCGCGATGCTCGAACAACTCACGGGCGACCTCCGGTATATCCTCCAGACCGAGCAGGAGGTCTACACGATCACCGGGAGCGGGTCGGCGGCCATGGAGGCGGCCGTCGGAAACCTCGTGGCGCGGGGCGAAAAGATGATCGCCGTCCGCGGCGGCAAGTTCGGCGAGCGGTGGTCCGAGATCGGCAAGGCCTTCGGCGCCGACGTCGTCGACCTTGACATCGAGTGGGGCACCGCCGTCACCGCCGAGGCGATCGCCGAGGCCCTGCGGGCCAACCCCGACGCCGTCGCCGTCT
>Ga0114922_10004618_pt1 | contig 12772 bp, 20 predicted proteins | sample AartaG_FD_100975 | JGI IMG/M metagenome (GOLD analysis project Ga0114922, IMG submission 100975) | Deep subsurface microbial communities from Aarhus Bay to uncover new lineages of life (NeLLi) - Aarhus_00045 metaG | ecosystem: Environmental > Aquatic > Marine > Oceanic > Sediment | place... | reverse complement strand
GCGATTATCGTAATGAATAAATAAGGTACAAAAAATATTGGCTTGGTTGTTACTAAATAAGATCCTATAAATATACTTAAAATCATTCCCACAATTAAAAACACCGTGATCCAACGTAACGCCAAAAAAGTTGTGTTTGTTGCGCCAATTGTATTGTCAATAACTTGTGATGCGTTGTTGCCAACAGTATCATGTAGATCCATTTGTCCCAAACTATCTTGCAATTGATCCTCTGTTCTTATTCCAATATAAGTGATCAACACAGAAACTAATATTATTACAAACGCAAAAATCATCCATAAAAATAAATCCGTGAAACCACCGCGTTTGTTTTTTATTAGAGGCCTCATCTTGATCTCCTATCTAAATTTAATTTAATATCCCTATTACTGATCTCCAATAATTTTTTCTCCAAAATAGTGAAATCGGGATTTATTGAGATATTTTTTGTTATCTCTCTTATACTCATATTTTTTCCTTGCTTGATCATTATTGCTTTTTGTATTTCTTTAATCTTTTTTTCAAATTCGGGTGCAACTTGCATTGGTACTCTTTTTTTAGTTGCCAAATATCCACCCCTTCTTTTTATTTGCCAGATTAAAGGCCGTTTCTGTGCTTTCTCCTTTGTCAATTAATTTCTGAAAATGTTCGTTGTAAGTATGGATATAAATAACCCACGCTATACTCAAAAGGATCATTGGGAATATTGCGATTGTGAATAGCCAAAACATTATTCTAAAAATTCCCGTTAATGCTGTGCCTCCCAATAATCCCTCAATACCTATTTGCCAACTGACAAAAGACACTATAACCAACAAAACATGACTTATCCAATATGATATAAATTTTGCCATATAACTCTCGGTATTAAACAACACAAACAAACTTGCAAACATAAATAAAAACAAAATTCCCATTAATCCAATTATTAATATCGATCTCCCTTCTGTTATTTCAATCCCGCTCTCTGTTACATAAAAAATACCCTTTGCTTCTCCTCCTAAATAAGAATTATTACACCAAATATAAAAAGAGTGTTGGCCGATTTCGGAAAAATTACCTTTCGTGAGTGTGATTTCGTGATCCCATTCATTTTCACTTTTATTTAAACCATTTTCATAAGTGTGTTGCCCCGATATGTTATATAGATGTAAATTGCAACTTATGTTTTCATTTTTCATTGGGAAACCATTTGAGATATTTGACACATGAATGTGTAAGTATAATTGTGTATTTTGTGGGACATAATTAAATTGTGGATAATAAATTTGTAAACCATTATTTAATCCAATATTAATTTGTGTTTGTGGTGGGACTGCATTAACAAAACTAATCATAAAAAACAATACCACAATTCCTAACATATATTTTCTATTATACATATTTACCTGCAACATACCTCATTGGATTTAAGATGCCTCTTTGTTTTTGCTGTTGTTGATTAACAACCACTCCACCCCCCATTCCTGCTTGTGTGGTATTTGTGTATTGTTGGTTGATCATTTCTCTCAAAGATCTTCTTTCTCCTCCATCTTTTGCTCGTGAATAAGAGGCATAAACTAAATTTACCATATTCATAACAAGAGATACATATTCCTGCCTTTTAACTTCCGTATCCATCCCCATCTCCTCATATTTCATAAACAAAAGATTTGCAACTTTTCTTCCATAACCTTTCATAATTCGATTAATATCATTCTCTTCATAATCTCCCAAAATAATATGTCTATTAATATACGTCTGCAACTCTAACATAATTTTTCTTATTCCTTCGCTGTTTAATGGGTTTTTTTCGGGATTTGGATTTGCTGACCAAATACTTACTCCATTCTCCCATGTTACAATATCGCCTTTTAAGATATGTTCTGTTTGCTCCAAAAGATCATTTAACTCTAATTGGTATCTTGCAATGTCATTATTGTTTTGATATTTAAATGCGCTTGTTTGTGATTTTGATCTTGGATCAATTTTAATTGCACCACCCTGCAATTCTTCTTTTTCTATTTCCCCGACGGCTTTTGAGATTTCGGTTTCTGAATACCCCCTTTGTTTGAGATCCACAACGTCTTGTTGAGAAAGATTAATTACCATTAGTATCACCTGTATCCATTGTATCCAAATAACACATATTATGTTTAAATAACTTGTGTCTTATCATTTAAGTTTAACTCCTCTTCTTATTTCTAATCCTGTTAATAATTTTTTAAGTTTCTTCATTGCTTGTTTCTCTGTGATTGTTTCGGGTTTTAATCCCAATGCTCGTGATGTGAAGTCAGGAATATATGCTCGACCAAAGATCTTGCCGTTAGGGATAGATTTTGTCCTTTTTCTTATCTCCGCTTTCAAAAATGGCAATATTATTGGTACTCTCATTGGTGGTGTTATTTTGGGGATTGTTGGAGTTCTGATTATTAGTGGTGTTGTCAATGGTGATATTATTGTTGGTGATAGATCTAAAATTGTTTTGATTTGTGATTTTAATACAGGTGATGTTTTTAATGCAGGGAGTTGTGCAGTTTTAATACCAAGATCTGCTTTCAATAACATTTTAAGATCATTTCTTGTTTTTAAATCTGTTTTGTGTTTGATGTCTGATTTTAGGCCTGTTGCTGTTTTGATTGCTGTGAGTTGTGCAATATTCATTCCTGCCAATACATCTAATTGTTTAATTTTGATTAAATCTTTTAATTTAAATATTTTCAATTGATCGGGAATAACTGCAACTTTCAATTGCTGTTGTAATTGAGTGCTTGTTTGTGGATCTAAACCCCCAAAGGATTGTTCGTATTGACCTGCGCCATAATATTTGCTTATTTTTGGCATTATGGATCTTTTTGATCCTATATCATCCAATTTATTGATAAGTTTTGAGATGTCTGATGATGGAGTTGGTTTTGAAACAATATCATCAATTTTATTAATGTCGTCTGCAAATGTTATTTTAAATGGGGTTTTCTTTCCGCCAAAATAAGTTTTTCCATGTGCCTTTCTTAAATCCAATATTTTGTTTATTAATTTTGTTTTGGATGCGTCCATAACTATTTTATCGACGGGTAGTATTTTTTTAGTTGCAGAGATTGAATAAACGTCTTTATATTTTGCCTCTTTAAAAATATCTATACCTGATACATCCTTTCCAAGATACTCATATCCCTTCAATTCTTTTGAGATCTTACTTTTCGCAATTCCTCTTGAAAAATCTGCCTCTGTGAATTTATACAACTTTTTTCCTTTTAATGAAAAAGCAACATGAGTTTTTTGTTCCAAAATTAATTTACTTATAGTCTTTCCTTTTTCAATAGTGATTAATTTTCTTTCAACATTATAAATATCCTTAATTGTTTTTCCTCCTCGTGTTTTGATCCCCAAAGTTTTATCCACATCAATCACAGGCCTCTTTGTTAAATATTCAAATTCTCCAATTGCTTTCGATCCTTTGACTGTTAAAATTCCCTTGCTTAAATATTGCTCTGTTACTCTTGGTGCAACATATTTTAAAGTTGCTTTTGCTTGTGCTGATGTATATCCATAATCTGTTAATTTGATAAATGCTTTTTGATAACCACTTCGTTTTCCGATTTTGATTAACCCCCCAAATCTTTCATAATATTTTATCGTTCCCAATTGCTGTGTTGGTATACCTTGATAAATTGGAGAAATTTTTGCTACTGATGGTTTAACCCCCAATTCTTTCCAAAAGTTTTCCAACAAAACTCTTCCTTTTGTTATTATAATTGTTCTTCTTCCCGCCGTTGCTGTTTGTGATATTTTTTGATTTTCAAACAATACTTTGTTTATCATTCCTTTGTCGGTTAATATCTTGATGTCTTTTCCTATCACTTCTGATGATTTTAATGTTTGTTTTGGTGCTTTGATTTTAATTGTTTTAACAACAGGAGATCTCAAATATCTGTATGTTCCATAACCTAACGATGCTCCCGCAATTGATAACATTAAAAGTCCTCCACCTTTTTCAATATAAGTTGATGATGGATCAAATAATTTCATACCTCCATAAATTCCCAACCCTGCCGTTAATCCTTTTGATACGATTGGTGGAATTGTTTTTAAAACTTTTAACCCACCACTAACTGCTCCGACGGTTAATGTTGCACTTGCAGGATCTCCCGTTGCTTTTAACAAAAATTTACTCAAACCAAGACTTGTTTGGCCTAAACCTCCTACAACTGTTCCTTTCCAAAAACCTCTGCCTGTTTGCAATTCTCTATAACCTTCCCCATATTCTTTTGCAAATTTCTTTTGTAATAACTTGGCTTCCTCACTTTCTTCAAATTCTTTTGATGCATCTTCAAAAGTTGTTCTTTCATAAATAATATTTTCCATATATTTTTTTTCAAATTTTGTTTGATATTTTAATTGGTACTTCTCTTCTATCCCTGTTTCAAATTTACTAATTCTTTCTTTGCCAACAACCCATTCTTCTAAACTTTGTGATCCTGCCTCAATGTCTTTAAATGCTTCTTTGTATGCCTTTTCAACAACTGTTGGCTCTGTGGTTGTTCCAAATTTAAATACACTTATTGGGGCTATTGGCAAGGACGGATCAATAGAAAAATCCCAATGTACTCTTTGTTTAACCCAACTAAATCCTGTACTTGCAACATCCACAACCTTACTAATTCCAAAATCAAAACCTTTTATATCTCGATAATAATCTTGTTCAGAGATTGCAGTTTTTATTGGTTGTGTTGAAATTGTTTGTTGGCCTCCATAACCAATTGGTAGATCTTTTTGATCCAATATCTCAAAAGGCACATCAATAGGTTTTGGTTTACTCTTCCATTCTTCAAAAGCAATGTCTTGTTGTTGTTTTATTAACTGATCCTCCGTCACTCCTGTTTTTTCATAAGGTGTGACGATTTCTCCTGATGGATCTTTATAAATTCCTATTCTTGATTGAAACTCATAAATTTTTCCTGCATATTGGATCTGTCTTTGTTGAGGCGCAGAATATCCTAATTTTTTTAATCCTGATACATCAACTGGGGCTTTGATTTTATATTCTGTTCCACTTACCCAATCTTTTGTTTTTGGATTATAAAATCCAATTTGCACGGCGGTTGGTTTGCCTTTAAAACTTTTTTCAATAACTTGTGGTTTGTACCCTGCTTCTTCTAATTTTCTTCTTTCCAATTCTTGATCCCTTTCAATTTTTCTGCCTTTGTTACTTGCTTCTTTTTTATCTTCCTCATAATTTGATACGTCTTGTGCATATCCCTCAATTTCTTGGAATGGAATATCTTTGTTTTGATTTAATTCTTGCAATCCTTTATTTAATCCTTTTTTGTATCCTTCCCATTTTGCAATTCTTTCTTCCCAATCATCCTCAATGTCGTGTCGGTATTTTTTATGTTCTTCACTTGTGCCTTTTTTATCTCGAACTCGACTATACCACTCATCATTCATCCTTATTTCTTCTGCTCTTCTTTCATTTGCCTGTGCAATTTTGCTGTCTGCGTATGCGTGTTTTTCTTGAATTGTTGTTTTTGTGGCCTCAATTCTTTCTGTTTTCTCAACTCGTAATGTATTTGGTGTATGGAAAAATTGTTTTAAATCTTGATCTAAAAGATTATATTTTTGTTCGTATTCATCAATTGAAGAAATCCCCTCAAATTCTTTTTGTTTTTCTTTTGCTCTTGTTTTTAGATCTATAAAGTTCTTTTCTCTTTTTCAAATTCTTGTTTTTGTGCAACCCTTTGTGTTCGTGTTGTTTTTGTTGCCTCCGCATCTTGCAATTGCTGTGACAATTTCACCATGTATAACTCACGCATAACCAATATATAAACTTGTTGATATTCAAAAGATAAATTTATAAAGTATGTTAATGTAATATCTATATGAAGAAAGAAAAATATACTTTTACAATTGATGAGAATTTTATGGAAAAAGAATTTAAACCATTTTGTAATAATAATCTTATAAAGTTATCTGCTGTTGTTGAAGATGCATTAATAAAGTGGCTTGAAAATAAAAAAATTAATGGGTTGGTTTTTAAATGAATAGATGTCTTTGTTGTGGCTATGAATGGAAATTTAAAAAAAGGAGTGATTGCTCAACTAATAATTCTCGTAATTGTCCAAAATGTTTTTCATATATTTGGGATTTTGGAAATAATACAAAATGTTATTGTTGTGAAAAAACAATTTTAAATCCTGTTTTGCATCATAAAAACAATAATCATTTTGACAATTCTAAAACAAACAGAATTGTCCTTTGTAAAGTTTGTCACGATGCTGTGCATCATAATATTTCAAAACCCATAAGGGCAAGAAAAACGGGATTGAGAAGGAATAAAATTAATAAAAAGACTTTTGAGAAAATCAATGAGTTAAAGGGGTATTTGTGACATGACTAAAAAAGGAGATAGTGAGTTTGGTGGGGAGATTAATGCGGGATCTGATGCGTGGAATGTTGCTGATGGATACACTAAATTAAAAATTTTAAGGCAGTTAATTATGCTTGATCGTTGGGATACGATTGCGCAATTTGGGACAGAAGAAGTTGATGAGGATCTTGCTTATAATAATAATCAATTGAATAAAAGAAGGGTTGAAGGATTACAAAGGATGTATTCGACTATTAAACAATTACTTGGGAATGTTGTGTTTGCGATCAAAAAAGATGATCAGGCAGAGGTTAAAGGGTTGGTTGATCGTGTTTCAAACATTGAGGAATTTATCCCAAAGGCATTTGATGAGAAAGAGGATCTTGTGTCCCATGCCACTACATTTGAGATAGAGGAGGATATTTTTAAGAAAATAATTGCTATATTACAGGATGTTAAAAACAAATTAAATACTCCATTAAATAATGCAGGGTTGATTTTTAGGCCGTCGGAGGAGATTGACCTTGATAAAATTATGAATGAGATCATTGAGGGTGGGTAATGGCAAGAAAAATTGTGATGCGTTGGAGTATGCAAAAAATGATTTGGATGATCGTGCAAATTTTACAAAACAAATTTGATTGCTTTATTGTTATTGAGGGCAATAGGGGGTTAGGAAAATCAACCCTTGCAATACATTTAACACGGGGAGTGTCGCGGGAATTTCGGAAAATTGGATCAAAAGATTATCGTTTCAATTGGAAAAACAGTTTGATTTATACAAAAAAAGAAACAAAGAGATTTTGGCACAAATGGAGATCATCAGGGATTGGGGATGAGATGATTAATGTGGCTTTCAATAGGGATTTTTATAATGAGGAACAGAAAGATATTATTAAAATGATAAACATGAATAGGGATCATGGGAATTTTTTTGTTGCTTGTGTGCCTCAATTCCAAACACTTGACAATCAAATTAAAGGGCTTTGTAAGATTAGATTAACGGTTGTTCGTAGGGGGGTGGTGATCATCCAAACACCTAATCGGACAATTTATGTTAAGGATAAGTGGGATACTGCCACCAATGAAAAGATTGAGAGAGGTTGGTTGGCCAAAGGGATCAAAAATCCACATTATGCAAAACTCACAACATTCAGAGGGATTATGCGGTTTTCAAAGTTGAGGGAGAAATCAGAGTTGAGGTATCAGGAGGTGAAGGATCACAAGAGAAACCTTGTGGCGAAGGAGGAGATGGGGATTGATATTGATGATGGTGATTTTAAAGATCCTTACGTTGAGGGGATGGAGATGTTAGTTAGTGGAAAGGTGAGAAACGGCACGTTTCTTGATGGGTTTGCACAGGCCAATGGTATTATCCCCGCGACTTTTAAGGCGGGATTGAGATCTCGATTGCAAAAACATGGGAAGGATCATAAGGTTGGCAACTATTATTGGGAGAAAAAGGCGAAGGATAAAAAGGAAGGGGTTGGTGCTTTCGTCATTAATTAATCTCTTAATTAAGTTCGCATAATCCATTATTAGCATCAGGCAGACAGTCCCCAATGTATTAATTGTAATAAGGATAATAACATAAAATATTTAAACAACGCTTGTTTCACTTTAATATAGTATTAAAGTTAGCCCTTAAAAAAATTTCGGCAAACACTTTATTCTATAATTCAGAATGAAAATAGATGAAACAAATCCTTATGTTGAATGGTTGATTGCAAAGAAGTTGTCAAACAATACGATTTATCTTTATTGGAGATATTATGATCGCTTTTCAAAATTTGATTTCTCACAGGTTGGCATTGATAAATTTTTTACTGACAAGAAAATTAACAATTCAATATCACGGGCATTTATGAAATCTCTGCTTGAATTTTTAGATATGAGTGATCAATTCAAACTTCCTCCTAAACCAACAGGGAAGAAGAAGAAAAGGATTATAAGAAAACTCACGGGTGATCAAATAAAAAGTATCAGGAAGGTTGCTTATTCTGAAAATAAAATTTATGGATTTCTTTTTGATTTTATTTATTATGGTGCGTTGAGAAGATCAGAGGTTGCAAAGATTAAGATTAATTCATTGAATTGGGGAGTGTGGTTTGATGATATTAATAAACCATGTGAATTAATGATTGAATTAGGGAAGGGCAATAAGGATCGTATTGTCTTAATCCCTTCACTTGTTGCAACAGATTTTTTGGAGTTTTATAGAAAGAAGGCAAATATTAATCCTATTGATATGCGTGGTTTTGTTTCGACATTAAGTAACACGACAAGGCCTGTTTTTATGAAAAGGAATAGATCTGCGCTTGATGGATGGAAGGTGTGGCAGATTATTAAAAGATTGTCTGACAAAGCAATTGGGATTAAAATAAGGCCACATGAGATCCGACACGCAAGGGCGACAGAATTAGAGAGGAATGGGATGAGTATAAGATCAATCCAACATTATCTCGGCCACTCTTCCCCTCAAATAACCGAAACATACTTGCATACTACTACTATGCAATCATTAACAAAAGTCAAGGAGTTTATGCAGGATGAAATTTGAGGCAAAACTGATCTCTCTTGATGATTTTAAGGTTGTCAATACGTTTGAATTTGATGACAAAGAGTACCCCTTTAATGATGAAAATTACAAACACCTTTCAAATGAATTATTAAAATCCAATGTTAGTCAAATCCAATCAAATTATCTTTGGGTTACTCAAAAGATGTTTCCAAATCATTTGATAATTGATAAACAAAATAATAATTCACTCGAAAGAGGCCACCCTGATTTTATTGCAATAGATGGAAAAGTGAGAGTTATAAAATTCATTGAATTTAAAGGTGTTTCTGATATTCTATCCGCGCAACAAATCTCGTGGTTTTATAAGAATTACAAGAAGAAAAGATTTATAATAAAGTTGGAAGAATGTGCATCAATATACTTATTCGGTTAAACGATAATTAGTTATATGATTATTTTTATTCTTTTTTATCTCAAAATATTCTCACAAAAACATACTCGCGATGTTTTTTTTACATAATAACTAATAGGATCTTTAACACAACTCAACCCTTCTCCCCGCAACCAAAAAACCATAAATACCATAAAGGCAATTGTTACGATAATTAAAATAACAAGTAGTAATTGTGTTGTTTTTTTATTCATTTTTATTCCTCCTATTAATCCCAATTACATATCCCAAGACTAATAATAATACTACTAATAATATAAAAAAAATTCTATCTGATGGACAAAGATCAAAAAAAGATTGAATACATTTCATCGTTTCCTCTTAAATTTTTTATCTGCTCTTGGTGTGGCATCTCTGATCTCGTCAATTGTAAGATCAATAAAAAATCTTTCAGGGAATGATTTAAGATCTTTTCTATTAATTTTTAAAGTGATATGATCAGGTGATTTAATCCCTCTAATGTCGGTTAGTTTTTCTTTTTCCATTGTTATTATTATCTTGATGATTGCCTTCTCTCAAATGCTCTTTTAATTTCTGCACTTTTTATTCTCATTCTTGTCATTGCGTTATTGTGGGTTATTTCTTCTGTTTCTCGCACAAATTTTAATTCTTCCATACGCATCTCATGGCGTTTGACATCGTGATCAAATTTAATTTGAATAAGATCCGATCCATCCTCCTCAATCTTCTTTTGGGGTATCTTCCTCTCCTAAAAGTTTTTTCTTGATTTCAATCATAGTTTGTGTATTGACCTTATGAACATCAACAAATTCTTTTAATACCATTAACAACTCCCTTCTAAACACACCGTCATTTTGTAAAAGTGCAACTTCGTGCATTATTGAGGTTTCCTCTTGTTGTTGTATTGCAGACACTTCTTCAACCTCTTGTGGAGATGGTGTTGCAACTTCTCCCTCTTCATCGTCATCATCATCATCATCATTGATAGTTTTTTCAACAGGGGCTTGTGTGGGTTGTTTAACAGGGGCTTGTGTTGGTTGTTTAACGGTGGCTTGTGTAGGGTTTTCCGCAGATTTTTTATTATCACCTAACTTTTCCATTAACTTTTTTAAATCACTCATTTTTGTTCCTCCTTTCAATTTTTTGCATTTCTGAATAAATATACAAAACTTCTTTTGCTTGTTTCATTGGATTTTTTTCTCTCGAATTTAATAAGATAAATTTTAAAACATCATCTTTATTCATTCCTGCGTCCAAATATTGCAAAAGTTTTTCCACATCTTTTTTATTAAATTTTCTTCTAAACAATTTATATTTAATCCAAAATTTCCAATTGGGACATATTTTGGTGACTGCCATTTTTATCCAATAAGCCACACCTAATATTAAGAAAAGTGTGAGAGTTGTTAATCCCAACCATTTGAAAAATATTATTGTTTCCATGATTTTCTCCTAAAAATCAACATAGCAAATGCGGGGACAACTCCTTGAACGTTGGGGCATTTCATATTTTCATAAGCAACCATACGATCAAACAACGCTCCAATCTTGTCTGCAATTACACTCCATTGATAAAAGATCACCACCATTGATACCGCAACAACTAAATAAAAAATTGTGTAAGTCACTAAATTCCCATATTTATCCCACCAACTTTTTTTGTCTGCAAATCTATTATCTAAAATTTCACTTATTGCGATCCTTTGCGCCCTCATGTCTTGTTGAATATATTTAACTTTTGCCTGTTTCATCGCTTGATCAATGTCGGGCAATTCAAAGTTTATCCATTCCCCATCTTCTCTTTCAAAATATGAATATTCATTTTTACCTGATTGTAATGATCCAACCCCGATAAATTTCTTTGCTTTTGGGACGTGCCACAATTTATCACCTGCTCGACTAATGCTGAAATCCTTTGCTTTATGTGTTGCAATCCTAATCACTCTACTTCCTATTTTTTTATAAAGTTGTATTGTATACTTCAAATTTCTTCTCTGCATCCAATAATATAATCCCCCACCCAATATACAAACAAGACAAACTGATAAGAAAAAAATCAATAAAGCAACCCCTATTGTTCCAATATTCACCCCTGCGAATTGTCCGCTTAAATTTACTACATCACCCATAATTAATCTTTCATCTTTTCAATGTAGCCACAGGTACGGCAAACAACAGATCTCTCCTTTATTCTAATATAACAAAAGGCACTTCCACATTTTTTACATTTGGGTTTTTGTGTTTCTTCTTTTTTTTCCATTATTACATCTCAATTAAATTTAAACTCAACCTACAAGGCCAACCGTTTATTTTATGAACGCCATAAACTCCATACCCTGTTTTCCCTGATTTAAATTCTCTAAACTCGGCCTCCATCTCATGCTCCCCAATTTTGATTTTAACATTTGGCTTATCTTTTGGTATAGGGTTGATCGTCCCCTCCTTTATTGTTTTTGGATCGTCCCCGATGAAGTCGGGTGAGATCTTGTTTTTTGGATTTTCTACCATGTGATCATTGTGGCAAACTTGCCAACTTCTCCTCAAATGTTTTTTCTTTCTTTTTCTTTTTCTTTTTATCAACCTTTTTTCCCCCAAGATCAGAATTAATTAAATTTCCACAAAATTTACAATACCTCTTTTTTGCCATGTTTATTCTACACACACACTATATTTAAATGTTTTCATTTTTTCCTTTGTATTTTTTCAATTTTTTTCTTAATTTCTTTTTGTTGTGCTTTTGTGCAATTAGATCCTAACCTTTTCTTTAATTTTTCAACTTTCTCCTTAATTGTTTTTTGTTTATTCATTATAAAATGTGTTTACCTCGCAAGATAAACAAAGCACAATTACTCGGAGATTTCCATTTCTCTCCACTAATAGCATCCACCCACTTCACACGGCCGCAGGACCTAACCTCTGCGCCGGCTTCAAATAACATATTCAACATAGACAACACCGGCAATATTAAAACTGATGTTTTTCCCTTCTTTTGTTCCTCTATTGCCTTACGAACAAAAGCAGTGGGCCCGTGTTTATTCATTGCATCTGCGGCCCGAAATGGTGGATTAACCCAATTAACATTCCCCCACTCACAATCAATCCCATCCTTAACATAAGGATAAGGGCATGGGTCGAAGTCGAACTTAAACTCTTTATCGAGTGGGCCGTATATCTCCGGTGGAATTAGCCAGTATTTGTTTTCCATGATTATAAAATCCACCCCAAGATCTTCAAAAATCCTAACCCACATAATCCAACCAAGATCAATTTTTCCCATGCACTTTCAAAAATCCATCCTGATTTTAAATACATCCCAACTAATTCCCCTATCCCTTTTTTCTGCCACTCTGTGATGCTTTTTAGATTATTCATTTTTCTTAATTTTTTTCTTTTCTTTTTTTGGGAAACAAATTGTGCATTTCCCTTGATTTTCTTGTGTCCAAAAACTCCAAATTCCGCATTTTTTACAATAAGTTTTTTTTTTTTTTTTTTT
>Ga0114922_10004617_pt1 | contig 12773 bp, 8 predicted proteins | sample AartaG_FD_100975 | JGI IMG/M metagenome (GOLD analysis project Ga0114922, IMG submission 100975) | Deep subsurface microbial communities from Aarhus Bay to uncover new lineages of life (NeLLi) - Aarhus_00045 metaG | ecosystem: Environmental > Aquatic > Marine > Oceanic > Sediment | place: Aarhus... | reverse complement strand
GTGGCTGTTGCGATATTACCGTTGTATCCCCAGGTGCATACTGACTTGGTTTTGGCAGGGATATTTCTTCACGATATCGGCAAGACCGAAGAGCTTTCGTACGATATGGCCTTTACATATACCGATTCAGGCCAGCTAATAGGTCATATTGTCAAGAGCATTCTTATGATAAATCAAAAGGCTGATGCACTAAAGGCTAAGGGAACGCAGATAGAGCAAACGGTCCTGGACGCTCTCGGGCATATTATCCTCTCGCACCACGGCCAATATGAATTCGGCTCACCAAAGCTGCCGGCAACAGCGGAGGCCTTTATTGTCTATTATATCGACGACCTGGACGCCAAGATGAGCCAGGTAACAGTAGCGATTGACAGTGAGCAAAGCGATTCAAACTGGACCGCCTGGAAAAGCGCTTTGCAAACCCGGCTTTACAGAAAACGTATTGAATAAAAAATGATACTTGGGTTTGAAAAAGAGAGGGTTTTGAGTAAATCTTACCAAAATGGAAAAACTGGGAGAACTGAGAAATGGGATTTATTAAAGAACCCAGCCGTGGGCTTAATTTAAAGTGTCCATGGTGTGGTTACGGGGGGCGATTTCAGAAAAGGCGTACTAATGCATTATCATTACTGATTTGCGTCGGACTTTTATTTTGCGGGATCATACCAGGTGTTATTTGCGCCCTTTGGCATAGTCAACAAGAAGAATGTCCAAAATGCAGGGCAAACGTTCCCAGAGGACCATTTTAATCTGAGTTTTCTGGCGCTTTATGGTGTTCGGGCTAAGAGTCACCAATGCCAAGCATTTGCTCTTGGCAAGACAAATCCTATACTTCGGAAATTGAGTTAGGGCCTGCTTTGGAGATGACGGCGGAACATTAAGATAAGCCCGGCCGAGCTACCCCCCAAAGGGTTGGCTCGGCCGGGGGGCCTTATAACTTTATTATCGCGCTGGCGATGTTCGCCGCATCTGCTTAGAAATATAAATATCGATTATCCTAATGATAAATATCGATTATTCTATGATGATTTAGCAATATCTATATCCGCACTGTGACAACTGTATGTCACACCTTGTGAAGAAATCCACAATTGGGTGGGGAAACACAGATGACACAGATTGGAACTGATTAACACGGATAAATCTGTGAAATCTTTGGAGACAATTAGATGCTTTGTGTTTGGTCCCGCTCCAAGACAATTCCGGAAAATCGCCAGATTTTCTCGAACTGCTCATGGGACATCAACTTGGTACCTGCAACGGGGTCGGCCACAGTGATTGTGTGGTCCGAGACTTTTAGGACAGCCAGGCAATGGTCCAGAAGAAACGCATCCCTTACCATAGCTAACGTAAGACCGGCATTCCTGAGCTGCTTGATTGAATCAAATCGACGGTACCGGCATTTTAGGCCGACGGGACCGTAGCGTCTCTGAAGGGCTGAGCTAAGGCAAGTTGGGAGCGTCCCTGCGACCGGACTGGTATGAGAAAGTACAGCTATTTCTCCCTCGTGGGCGGATAAGCCCAATCTTCCAAGAGCTGTTACCGCCGCGGCCGGGCCACAGGTATAATCTGTAGTCTGAAAGCAGATACCGTTGGAACCAAGCCTTGTTTTAATATTCGACAGATGGTTCTTAATCAAAGCCGGAACGAGAAAAGGCAAAATCGAGAACCAGGTTACAACCCCAGCCATCAGGATGTAAACCAGAATTCTCTCGCATTTGCGTGGCAGACGTGAGAGCGGAACAGTCAGACCCATCGTAACAACGAAAGATATAATGACGAACTTGACCCGCCCGGCTGCAACCCAGCAGAACGGCTGGACAAAGCACAGCATATTATTACACCTGACCAGGACCAGTATCGTGATTAGCACAAAGGGCAGAAAATAGCCCAACAGCCAATAGGGTTTTCGAAGACCTGAAAAGACCCCGCCAAGAAAAACTCCCAACACAGCTATCAGAACAACACCTGCGGTTTCAAACCATGGATTCATCTACACCTCCCTCAAAGCTGTACATTTTCATTATGAGTATTATATCAAATTAAGACGCCCAAATCAAGCAAATTATCCCGGGACTTCCGAGACGAGTGACGAAAATGCCATTGTAGCCGAAGCAGATTGCGATTATGGGGGCCCTGGAGTTGTTTCGAGATTGGCCCATTCGACTGCGCTCAGGACAGGGTTTGTTTGGGTTTGAATTGGCTTTGTTTTCCGGGACTTCGAAAATGTCATTTCTTTCATAATCCTTTGTTAATATTGAATTTGCGTTCATTTTGGCCATTTCGGAAATTGGGTTTGTTTATTCGGACTAAGAAAGCATCGTTTTTTCTGTAATCCTTTGTTAAAGTTAAGTTTACATTCATTTTGGCTTTTCGGAAATTGGCTTTGATTGGGTTTGAATTGGGTTTGTTTTTTCCCCGCCTGAAGGCGGTTTCATTGTTATAACCCCTTGTGTTATATGGATTTACATTCATTTGGGTGTCTTTAAAATTGGGTTTGTTTTGCATAAAAAGAGTTGATTTGTAGAGGGTTCTCGACAGATGTAGAGGTGCCTTATAGGCACGTAAATATCTGGTGCCTTATAGGCACGTAAATAACTATATTCTCGATGCTTGTAAATGGTTCATAGTTCATGGTTCATAGTTCATGGTTCATGGTTCATGGTTCATAGTTCATGGTTCATTGGTTAATTGGCTGGGCCTTCTGGCCATGCCGGGCTGAGGCAAAAAAAGGTAAGCCTCTATAATTAGAGGTACCTGCGCTTTTGAGTCGAAAAAAGTCCTCGAATATCGGTTCGTGATTCTCGTAACTCTATTTGGGAAAACGAGTTAAAAATTATTTAAAAATTTCAAATTTTGTTCTGAGGTATCAGCGTTTTTGATTGAAAACTGACGGAAAATTTTACCTACCTTAACGCACGGATTGAAGGAAAAAATCTGCTTGATTTTCGTTGGCCGGGGTGGTAATTTTGAGTTTTTGAGAGGTCTTCATTACGCAGAGATAATTTAGGGAATATGAATACGAAAAAGGCAAACGGTATAAAATCGACGTAAAGGTAGTGGATATTTTCGGCAATGATACCATGAAGATAATCGAAGTAGGAGTATAAAAGATGCATTTACTTTTTGTAGACGAATCAGGGTCATTATCTCCTGTTGAAAAGCACAGTCCGGACGATAAATTCGTGCTTGGCGGGATTATCATTTCTGAAAACACCTGGTTTAATGTCAATAAAAACCTGACCTTATTGAAGAAAAAATATGCTGTAACTGGTGAGATCAAGTGGCGTTATTTTTTTACCCATAAAGACAAACACACTTCTCTTTCTCATCTTAGTCCTGAACTAAAAGATCAACTCCGTACAGATATTTACAGCATTATCAGCAGGTATAAATCGATCAAAATCATTTCGGTAATTGCGGACGTTGCCTTCTGTTATAAGCGGTCACATATTAACAGCGATAACGATCTGTATTGGTTTGCATATAAACGCCTTATTGAAAGATTTCAGTACTATCTTCAGGACTTGTCACGGGAAGCCGGCGGAAAAATGAATGGCATTGCTATTTGTGATCACAGAGAACGCAGGCAGGATAAGCGATTGCAGGATATGCATTATAAAATGATGCACGGGCAGGAATCGCACACATCCAGCTTTGCAAATATCCTCGAAGGTTTGTTTATTGTTCCCTCTCATTTCAGCACAGGAATTCAGCTTGCGGATATGGTGGCTGGAGGTGTTTATCGATGGTTTGCCAAGAACGACGACCGATTTTATCGGCAATTAATCGGCCGGGTCAGGACAAACCCGAACGGGGAAGTGGAAGGGTACGGAATTGTGAAATTGCATTAAAAAAATGACGCCGTGTTAGGATCACTCCTAATCCTGCATTTCGACGCAGTCACGGCGCATATACCATAGTATTAGAAAAAAGATGGAGTGTCAATAAAAAAAATATAAAAATTCCAAAGGTATGTAAATGGCTATACACAAAGATTTTCCTTCATCGCCTTTTGAAATACTTGATCCAAAGATTCGCTGGTTTCCCGCAGACGAGGCGTTGAAGAAAGCTTTAAGAAATAAAATCCGAAAATATTCAAATCTCTTGTAGATTCCTTCAGAGAGTACAAAGAATCGACGCCCACGGCGGCTGGCCAATAAAATAAAAGAGAAATTTGAGTGACAGAACACATTAGATATTCGAAGCGAACTGGATTCACGGGGATAACGACGAAGGACAAAGAACAGTGGATGCGAAAGTATCCACATATTGATGACTTTGAGCTAACAGTTGAAGAGGGTGAGGGATGGCTTTCAAAACACTGGGATAAAGCACACTTGGCAGAGCAAAGGCCAAGAGACTTCCTCGACTGGTGGCTGGGTTGCGAATGGGAAAATCTCAGCAAAGACGAATATAGAGAATCGGAGAAGATCTACAATCCGAAACAACTTATCAACTTCATCGAAAAGTACTTCAACAACAGCGAATTAGTAGAACGCATAACTCGTGGCAAACATGATGGTTATTCAGATTCTCTGGCCACAAAGCATTACGAAAAGGCACTGGGTTATGCCGTAAAGTTACGAGAAGAAGTGCCCGATTTTCCTCAAACTCCAGATGCTACGGAAAAACCTCACCGTGATCTTCGACGACTTCAGGAATGGTGCATCGAATGCGAAGGGATCGCAAAAGATTTACTTGCGAGAGTCACACTCGACTGTATAGAAGAAGCCCTGTCCCTTTTGCAGGAACTGAGAGAGTTACTGAAGTCGGGCCCCACACCAATTGACGAAACAAAATGGAGCAAAATCAAAGACAGGATTTGGAGCGAATTGGAAAGACTCATTAAAGTCATTAACGAGTCAGGTAAAACAATGCGGTACTGGAGCGATCGAGCGATTCTTGGCCAAGATTGTGAGCCGCTCATAAGTAAAATGACTGAATACAAGATTCAAGTTCCCGATGACCTCAATGAATTGGCAGAAATGATTACAGCTGCTGAATGTATGGCAAAAGTAGATTGGGACAAGGTCAAAGCAATTGGGGAAGAGCAGAAAAGCGATAAAGCTACAGATATTACATTGCACGAACTTACTGCACAGATGCCGCTTCTGAGAACAGCACAGACGGCAGAACAGAAAATACAAGAGATAGTCTGGAAGATTTATTGTAATGAAAACCAGGAATTTACCGAAGCAGTCAACAAAAGACAGGAACAAATAGATAAACTATTTCATAAGGCAGTAGATATCTTGAACTCTGACGAAACCTTGCTCAAAGTTGCATACTTGAGAGATGATAAATTGGCCTTATGCTTTAAAAGTTTAGGCGATAGCTTGTTCAATATATCCACAGTGAAGATCGACTACGACAATGTTTTACACGAGATTATCGACGAACTCGAAGCCATACGCGATGACGCTGAAAAATATGACGTTTTCACAAAACCAGCAGAAACAGAGCAGAAAATTAAGCCTGTTAAAGATTCTAATAAAACAACATCCGACTGGCGTTCAATCCCAATTCCCGAACTTATCACACAGGGTGAGAGTCACACCGTAGAGTTCAAAGAAACGCTCCAATACAACATTCATACAAACCAAGCCGATGAAGATCTCTTGCATTCTTCTTTGAAAACGATTGCAGGTTTACTAAATGCCGACGGTGGTACTTTGCTTATCGGTGTATCAGACGCAGGTGAAATAAAAGGGATAGCAAGGGACTTAAGGACAATGGGAAGAAACGCAAATAATGATCGATTTGAGCTAAAAATAAGAAACTTTATTTCTGGCCAGAATAGTAAATTCAATCCCGAAGCTACTGGTAAGGTTAGCATTTCGTTTGAAGAATTGGGGGAAGGCACAATATGCAGAGTAGATGTTGAGCCTTTTCCAAAACCAGAAGTACTTCATTTTGACGACGATGTATATGTTCGTGATGGCAATCAAACTTTAAAGCTTGAAGGCCGTGCATTAACAGATTGGATTCAACGGAGAACGCAATAATCAAGTAATCCAGATGATGAAACAGATTGACGAAGTAATCGACGCCCACGGCGGCTGGCCAATAAAATAAGTTTGATGTGTGATAGTTTTTTGTGAATAATTGAAAAAGGAAAATAATTATGTCAGAACTTGAATTTACAAAATTTGAACAGGTTAATCTCAAAAACCATCCCCTTTATAATGAGAAGTGGGTACAAGAAAAGATTGCAGATGACCCGTCAATTTTAGGTCTTGGCGATTTAATATTACTTAACGAAGAATTAATTCAACCCAGTGGTGGTCGTCTCGATTTATTACTCTATGATAGTGACAATGAACAGAGATATGAAGTAGAAATTCAATTAGGTCGAGTTGATGAGAGTCATATTATAAGGGCTATTGAGTACTGGGACATCGAACGAAAACGGTATCCTCAGTATGACCATATAGCTGTTATCGTCGCTGAAGAGATTACGGGCAGATTCTTAAATATTATAAGTCTGTTCAATGGCCATATACCACTTATTGCCATACAGATGAAAGCCTTGCAATGCGGTCAAAAGATTACACTTGATTTCACAAAAATTCTTGACCGTATCGAACTTGGTGGATCCGAACCGCCTCCACCTCCAACAGACCGATCATATTGGGAAAAGAAAGCCTCGCCAGTTACTGTCACAATAGCTGATGAACTATTAAAGCTTATCCGTACCTTTGCTCCTAATTTTGATCTGAACTATAATAAAGGCTACATTGGTTTGATGGAAAACGGACGGGCAAACAATTTTACATATTTCAATCCTAAAAAGAAATTTCTCCGCCTGAGCATTAGACTACCAAAAAGTGAGCAATTTGAATCGAGACTTGATGAAGCTGGACTGGAAATGATGAGCTACAGCAAATCCGGACGTTACAAGGTAAGACTATACAAAAAAGATATTGAGAAAAATGCAGATTTACTCACTGAAGTACTAAGAGAGTCCTACGGCAAAGCAGTAGAGTGAGATAATCTACAACAATCTGGCCAATAAAAGAAAAGGTGCTGAATGAGCAAAAAAGCAATTTACAAACATAAAAGAGCTAGTGATTTGTTTGCTATTGAGATGACGAGAATGGAAAATTCCTTGTGCTAATTGTACATAAAGTACACTGTCGCCTTGCAATCGTCGCTCACTCTGACCCTCACCCAGTGGGCCGAAAAACCATCTGGAAAAACATGGTAGTTATATCCTCTCTCGGCTGGAACTTTAACCGGTGTGTACGATTTCCAAGTCCCGTTGCCGAGAAAATCAACCTCTATCCAGAACCATACATCCTGCTTTGAGTCGTGAGCAAGATGCACGACCTTCTTATCAAAGCCGGTCATCAAAAACGGGTCTGATACGGTTCCCGCTTTCACAGGGGTTTCCCACCAGGGCCCGCCCCAGCCGCAGGGCTTACCCATCGCCCACAGGTCATCTATATTTCCAAACCACAGACCCGACTGCGGCTGTCCCTGGTCGTGGTCAATCTGGTTACCTGCCATCACAAACAATCCGCGCCAGTAGCAAAAATCAGGAACCACACGCAAATGACTGCAAATCGGACGAATCCCCCATATCTTACCGGCATAAGCGAAAGGCGGAAGGTCATAGAACATCCCGTGAACATCCATCAGCAAGCGTTCGGTCTGCGCATGACGGATTCGCATCCATTCCGTGTTCCAGGCGTGGTCCCACGAGTGGCCGGCCTTGGGAAGCAGATAACGCAGCCATTTACCCTGGGCGAGCACACGAAGCACGACACAAGATTTTGTCCAGCCGGTGGCGTAAATCGTATGACCGCCGTAAGAGCTGTCTGAGGCGCTGCCGTGGACTTCCACGAAGGGATTGCGCTCGATAATCGTCCATTTCCTGCCGTCCCATTCGGCCAAGCGCCCGGCATCTCTCTGGCCAAGAAATTCCTTCCGGTCATAAGTATTGTTGGCTACAACAACCCGGCCCTGTGCGGTGTAAGCGCTTTTGAAATGGGCTTTGGCATTTTTGATTTCGAGCTCCTTGACCAGATTGAACAGGAGCTTTGCTTCAAGGCTATGGACATCCACATCCCAGAAGCGGCCTTCCATACCAAGGAAATAGACCTTGTTTTTCGGGTCGGTCAGGTGATGCACAGTGGCGGTCAGGCGATAATTCCTGAGCGCATCAATTGTTCGGACGTTTCCGTTAGCATCAATGGCGTGCGGCCCGATGAACGCCCGTCCGGACGGCCAGTGCACCATCCGATTTGCAAACGTGCCCGTAACCGAGGCCGGATGCCGCCGCATCGTCATATCATCACTGATTTCATAAAGCCCGATACCCTCGCCTTTAATGTGCGAGACATACCCAATCGCCCACAGCTTGTCCGCCCAGGGAATTAGCGCCCCGATGCCGGCCTCCGAATTACTGCCCAACCCTTCGGCCATCACGGTCAGATTCGGGAACACCCCATTGATATGAATCGGAAGTTCTCTGGTACCCGCATTCTCCGGGGAGGATGTCTCTGCGTCGAGGTTCTGAGCCTGTCCAGAGCCGCTGCCGAGAACCAACACCCATAGTACAACCAAAACAAACCAAGTCCGATACCGGAGATTTGTCACCTTGCGCTTCCCTGAAAATTGCAATCTGCTGCATTGTTTCATAAAAGTCAGATGCTAATTTTTCTCTGGGGCACCAACTTTTGCTTTGCGGCCCAGGCGCCGGCAGGTCTCACAATCACATACGCCGACGTGCTTTAGACGTGAGACTCCGGCAAACCTCCTGGTCTCAATCAACTTCGCCCCTTTAGTCTCCATCTTGCGAAGTGCCAGCTTGGCCTCCCTTTTATTATGTGAGCCTACCGCATCGACTACAACGGTTACTTTTTTGCCTCGCTGTAGTAATCCCAGTGCCGTGGCCTCAACAGCACCTTCGAGACTGGTACCGATGAGGATGAACTCATTGGCTCGGACTTCACTCAGCAGCCTGTCAATCCGAGGCTCATCAAACGGGTCAACACACCGCTTGTGAAGGATGACCTGCTTGTACCGTCGCAGCATATCTCTCGGCAAATCAGTATTTCCATCTGCTGCAAAACTTACACGGTTATTAAACAACGTGTAACCTATCTTCTTTTGCCCATCTGTACCATCAAGACAGTAACTGACTTCACTTTTGCTGTTATGATTGGGGTGGACCTCAGCGGTCGAGATTATCGGGACATTTCTGTATCTCGCCCAGGCCATCACCCTGCGGATATGTGCCAAGACCCTCCTGTGGTTCCCTATACATGACTTGCCCCCAGCTAAAAGAAAATCCTTTTGGGTATCAATATCTACTAAAATCTGCCTACACCGTGCTCTGACCAATTTTAGAATCATTTTCAGACTTGCCTTTCTTGGCCTCTGCAATTTCGTCCTATAATGAATACGCATCAGCCAACAATCAGGTTCACAGATTCTTATCGAACAGTCTCTGGGGCCACTTTAATTACAGTAAAGCCGGATAAGCAATTTCGATATTCGCCCGAACGGCTGTTATTCTGTATAATACAGGTGCCGAATGCTTGTTATCGTTTTAACGTGTGTTTTTTGGACTTGATTTAGCGAATGGCGCGTATTTTAAAGGAATATCTTTCGGTCTCACTAAAACCCGAAAATTTGTCCTGGGGACTCCTTACGGAGGATGGCAAAATCGATTTTATCCGGATTTTCGGACGTGCGTGTCCAGTTCACATCGAAATCGGCACCGGCAAAGGTACCTTCCTGCTCAACCAGGCCGGGGCCCAGCCGGGTAACAATTTCCTCGGTATCGAATGGGCCCGCAAATACTACCGCTACGCGGTTGACCGCATCGGCCGATGGGGCCTGACAAACGTGCGGATAATCCGCACCGATGCCGCAAGCTTTTTAGCCGATTTTGTGCCGGACAACTCCGTAGAGTGTTTCCATATTTATTTTCCCGACCCCTGGCCGAAAAAACGTCATCATAAAAGACGTTTCATCTGCCCTGCAAATTTGGAGCATCTGATTCGCTGCCTAAAGACCGGCGGACAATTAAAAATCGCCACCGACCACACAGATTATTTTGAACAGATAAAGACGGTTTTGGCTGCCCGGAATGAAACACTGCAGGAGATTGATTTCCTCCCCACAGCCGGCGCAGAAGCCTGCGAATGGGTCGGCACAAACTTCGAACGAAAATACCTCAAAGACCAAAGACCGATTTACACCCTCGCCGTAAAAAAAACATAAATCCCATTCACGAGCGTTTCTGCTCTTGCGAGCAACAAGCCACGAGTCAGTATTTTGAGCCCCGCGGCGCCTTTAGCAAAGGTCCATAACTTTTTAGCATTCGGTGGCGCGGCCCGATCGAACGCCAGTATCCGACCCATTGCAGACTTTCTCGCGCGTTGAGGTCAATCTCCGCCCAGAAGACACCCTCTTTACCCCCGCTGCAAGCTAATATCCTTCCCATCGGGTCAATCACGAGACTATTACCACTGTACACCGATGGAACCATATACAGGCCATTGTCACGGGCCCGGACGCGGAATGTCGACTCACCGTCCACCCGACCGGCCTCGTCAGGCAGCGTATTGCCCCACGTCGGCGCAAAGATAATCTGGGCCCCTTTCAGTGCAAATATCGCTGCCGGCTCCGGAAAGAACCAGTCGTAACATATCTGAATCGCCACCTTTGCGAAATCCGTCTCAAAAACAGGATACACATCACCCGGCCTGACACCATTCTTCCACTCCTCACGAGGCAGATGAACCTTCCGGTACTTGCCGGCAATCCGTCCCTTACGATCCAGCAGTACAGCGGTATTATAAACAACATCACCGACTCGCTCGGTAAGGCCCGCCACCACCCAAATTCGATTCCTCCGCGCCGCATCAGCTAATTGCCTGGTGGCCGGCCCAGGTATCGGCTCGGCGCAGTCCTTCACTGAACAGCTTGTCCCGACAATAGTAATCGCCTCACCAAGGCACACAACATCCAGCCCAAGTTTACCGGCTGCATCAATCTGCTCGCACCATAGTTTCAGATTATTCTCTGGCGTGCTGTTTCTGGGTCGCAGATACACCGTCCCCACCTTCACCTTTCGCGGCCCCGGCTGGGACGTCACCTGTAAACTCACCCGTTTCCAAATTACCGAACCACCCTGCGGCCATTTAACCTCAAGTGACAAACGAGCACCGTCAGCCTTCTTGGGCGCAACAAGCACATCTTCAAAACTCGCTATATCTGCCTCAAGCATCGGCCCTCGCACAAGCATACCAGCAGGGTGAAGCAGCTTCCCACTCTGGGTCCAACTTATCCGAACCAGTATCGACTGGTAAGGCGTAGGAACATTGCGCAATCGACAAACTGCTTTAGCCGCGTATGCCTGACCGGGCTTGATGTTTTTGATTTCCTGAACAACTCCACCGACAGCATAAGGATCCTCTGCCTCGACCAAAAGCCCTTCGCCAATACTTCTGACCCGGCACGCCGCCGCCTCCCACATAGGCCTCCAGACAGACCAACCAATTGGCAACTTTGCTGTCTCCGCCACATCAAACCTCGGATTCGATACCAATTCCTTTGCCTCAATGCCCTCAGCGCCGCTGAACACGACCCCACCAAAACAAACAACGACCAGCACTCTAAAAATGAATCGCTTATACATCTTCAACTCCTTCACACAATGTTTGCGCAGACAAAACCTATCTACGTTTTCCTCAATATACGAGATACGAAATACACAATATGAACTATTTGCTTTCCAGTCGATTGAGCGTGGTGCGTGCTACTCGCTGGACGTAGTTATCTGAATCATTCAGGGCGGCCTTTATCTGCGGCAACGCCGGCCGGGCCTTCTCGCCAATCTTGTTCAGGGCGATAACAGCGTAGAGCCGTGCTTTAGCTGTTTTATCTTTCAGCGCTTCGGCCAACACCGGCAAAGCTTCCTTTTCTTCGCCCCAGTCGCAAAGTGCGTGCGCTGCAGCTATACGAACAACCGTCGCCGGGTCCTTCAACGATTTTCTAAGCGCCGTTTTTGCACGCTTTATATCGGAAGACCTTTTACAATTATTGTGCAAACCTATCACCGCCCAGTAACGAACAGAGGCGTACTTATCGCCCAACGCCTTATAGTATTTTGGTATTGCTTTGTCGCCCTGGCCGTCTAACTCTTTTATTTTACGAAGGCGCTCAAGCAGGTCCGTTCGGTCGAGCTTATTCCGCCAGTGCTGCTCGTCCTTAGCCGGTGTCTTGGGACGTTCCGTTGTTGAGACTTTGTCATCGAATTTAAACCGGACCTCGCTGCTGTCCTTAAAGCCGATACGGCAGGCCTTGGCGTGCAGCACTTTGCCCGGCGTGAGCCATACGGATTTTCTATATAGTTTCCAGCCGGTTTTGGTTTTGCCGTCGCCACTTATTCTGTAAACGAGCGAAGCCCCAGCCGTGGGACAGGCGATTGTAACGCGACGCGCAGCTTGGCCCGGCTGCCACTTCGGCGACCAGAAAATCGGTTCCGCCGTCTTTTGGTACCGGCCGTCCGGGCGTTTCATCTCGTCAAATTCAGGTTCCGGAATCAGCCCCATATCGCCGGTTTCCTTCACCCACTTTTTATGGGCTTTGCGCATTCGCTCGAGCACGCTTTTGTACTTCGGATTATCCGACAGGTTTTTGACCTCGTGCGGGTCGTTAAGCGTGTCATATAATTCTTCTACCGGTTTGGTTTCCTCGAAGTACTGTTTCTGCGGCCCCTTTAGTTTTCCTTCGGCGTTGAGACGGCGCATCTC
>Ga0114922_10004616_pt1 | contig 12776 bp, 15 predicted proteins | sample AartaG_FD_100975 | JGI IMG/M metagenome (GOLD analysis project Ga0114922, IMG submission 100975) | Deep subsurface microbial communities from Aarhus Bay to uncover new lineages of life (NeLLi) - Aarhus_00045 metaG | ecosystem: Environmental > Aquatic > Marine > Oceanic > Sediment | place... | reverse complement strand
GGAGCCGTCGATCCACATCTCCGCCCTGTCGTAAGCGATGAGGGCGTCGTCGATAATCCGTTCACCATCTGACGTGGATATTACAGCGCTCGAACGATCGATGGTCAGCGCAGTCAGCAGCTTCTCCGCTTCGATGAAGCTGCTGCACAGCAACTCAGCAGTCTTCTCGTCACGCAGATAGGTGACGATCAAAAACCCGTCCGGTCCTTTTTCACCCATCATTTCAGCACCCATTGTTTGCACCCGCGCTCAACGAGCGGACTACGAGCTTACGAAACATGCATTAACTGTTAAACCTATTATAAAGACTTCGGTTGAGTAATGGTAGAGGAAAGTGGACCCAGCTCTTGAGATCGGAATACTTATTACCGTGCAGACATGTGACTGTTCCCGCTCAACTGATTCCTGCTTGTCGGAACAGGACTAATACCGATTTTTAGAAATATGTTGTCTTCTATTACCTTTCGGATGAGCTCGCTGTTGCCGCGTATCGGGCGGGCTATCTGTTGTCGGACGGATTCAGGCCGAGTGCAACCAGTGAGCCGTCGATCCACATCTCCGCCCTGTCGTAAGCGATGAGGCTTTCCTCGACGGCATCACTTCCATCGGACGTGGTGATCGCGCCGCTCATCCCTCTGGAAGTCAATGCGGTCAGTATCTCCTCCGCCTCGGCCTTGTCGCTGCACGCCACTTCCGACGTCATCTCATCGCGCAGGTAGGTAATGATCTTGAATCCATCCGGACTTCTTCCGACCATGACATCAAACCCCAACAAGAGAATTCGCTCTCAGCAAGCAACCCGTTCCGAGCATGCGGTCCGAGCAGCGATGTAATATTAACCGCGTCCCGACGCCCCAACTGTGACATAAGTTACAGAGCGGTGCCCGCGCGGCCCGGCCGCCAGTGAGCTATTCCCCCCGATCCTGCGCGTAGTCGCGCAGGCCCTCGAGCAGTACGAAGCGCCCGAGTGGAACGACCTCGCAGGGGAAGGAGCGCACGGCCAGGGGGTTGTCGCAGAGGCCGCCGGAGAGCAGCAGCCGCTGCGGGCGGCCGCAGAAGGCGTGGATGGAGAGGACAGTGCCGCGCACGAAGGCGCCGATAGCCTCGTGCGGGTCGCAGCCCTGGACGATGCGGTCGAACATGGTGCTCATGCCGAAGACGCCGCAGGTGACGGGCGCGCCGTCGCCGCACGGCTCGACGGCCGCGAAGTCCAGCTCGTAGTAGCGGCCCAGCATCTCGATGGTGAAGCCGGCCAGGGCGCCGCAGCTGGAGTTCCAGTCGCAGCCGTCGTAGGCGCGGCCCCTGATCCTGACGAACTTGGTGTCGCGGCCGCCGACGTCGAGCACGACGAAGTTCTCGTCGTCAGTGAGCCTCAGCGCGCCGCGGGCTAGCGCCACCAGCTCGTTTACAATCCGCTCGCTGCGCCCGCCGACGTTGTGGCCGCAGGCGACGTCGGCGCGGAAGCCGGGGTCGAGGTCGACGGCGGGGACGACCAGACGGTTGCCCCGGTTGGTGTCGAGGATCTTGGCGTAGCTTGTGCCGCTGTCGAGCAGGATCATCGTCAACCCCCCCGCCCCACTCTCTGCCGCCGTCCGCGCACGCCGGCGCCGAGCTCGAGGAAGGCCTGCACCTTGGCCGCAGCGCTGCGGGTCATCGCCTCGTCCGCCTCGACGTAGAGGCCGTTGTGGCGCGTCGCCAGGCTGCGCGCCAGGGCGTTCTTGGCGCAGAAGGCCTGGGCGAAGAAGACCGTGGGCAGCCCGGGGTCGACCTCCAGCTCGAGCTCGAGGTCGGCCGGGGTGCCGTTCTCCATGCAGCGGGTCCAGCCGAATACGTGGGTGTCGTCGGGGAAGAGGTCGAGGATGGCGAAGTCGTGTGGCGGCACGCCCCAGAAGCCCACCGCCGGCGCGCAGGGCACGGCCTCGGCGCGCTCCGCGGGCGTCAGCTCCTCGGCCACTCCCTTGACGATCAGCTCCACCTTGCGCCGCAGCGGCAGGCCGGATGTGCAGATGGGGAAGCCGCGCGGCTCGCAGTCCGATTCCGCGACCGCGATTATCGGCGCGGCGACGACGCCGGCGAGCTGGCCGAGGATGAAGCGGGCGCCGTCGCACTTACCGTCGCCTACAGCGGCGACGATCAGGTCGAGGTCGAGGCTGACGGCATTGGCGGCCACGGTGCGCAGCGTGGCGCAGTAGACCCGTGGCACGTGGGCCTCGGCGGCGTCGCGCCGCACGCCGGGCTGCGGCATGTCCAGATCTACGATCTCGCCGTCGCTGCCGCGGTGCTCGGCGACCAGCCGCCGCGGCGGCACGCCGACTATGCCGATCCTCCTCACATTCCACCTGGCGCGAGCGCTGTGCGGCCGGCAGCCACGCTGGAGCGACGCAGTGTGAGAGGCACTACCGCCGCAAGCGCACTCCGCACCTAGTTCCGATGTCTATTATAGCCGATTAGAGGCGGGGGCTACTCCTGCTTTGGCTCGTCGGATTTCTCGCATCCGGGCGCCGTGGCCCGCTTGGCATCGTCTTCTTTTTCCGGCCTGGCGATCAGCTTCTTCAGGGTGGTGATCTCGACGACCTGGCTGGCGGCGGCGGCGATGTTCTCGCGCTTGATCTCCTCGAAGATCTCCTTGCGGTGCACCGAGATGTGGCGAGGGGCCCTGACGCCGATGCGGACGGCGTGGCGGTCGATGCGCAGCACCATCACCTCGATCTCGTTGCCGATGACTATCGACTCGTCCTGCTTGCGGGTGACTACCAGCATCGCTCAGGCCTCCCGCCGGCGCGCCCCGGCAGTCAGGCTTTGCCGCAGCCGGTAGGGGCTCTCCAGGAGAATGATCTGGCGTCCGGTCATCGTGCGGTGGTTGATGGCCACCGGCGCCTGCAGGTTGGCGGTCACGTTGGTGCCCTGCTCGTCAACGGTGCAGACTACCAGGAGCATGATCTCTTCCGGCTCGTCGATGAGGACGTGTCCGGGGTCCTGGGCGACGACGTAATCCTTGTAGCCCGCCTCGATGTAGGCGGGGTCGATGGTCAGGAAGCCGATGCTGGGCTCGTCGATGCACTGCAGTCGCAGGAACGGCTTCAGGTTGGCGCTCTCGATGGCGACGTAATGCTTGTAGTCCGGCAGGCCCAGCATCCCCTCGGAAAAGGTGACGATGTCGCCCTCGCCGAACTCGACTTCGCCCACGATTGAATTCTGTATCTTCACAACACTCCTCCCCTCAGCGCAGGAAGTTGAAGAGGCTTAGCTGGCCCAGGCGGGCGCCGGTCTGCAGCGCGGCGCTGAGCCCGCCCTCGGTCTGCACCAGCTTGCTGATCGCCTCCGGCAGGTCGACGTTCTCAAGGTTCGCCTTCTCGGTCAGCAGGTCGACTAAGCGCTGCCCGCTCTTGAACTCGTAGCTGCGCAGGTTGGCGATGCGCCCGCCGATGAGAGCCCGCTGCCGGCCGACCTCGGTTACGTGGTCCTGGGCGGTCTGCAAGTCGGCGCCGATGGCGTTGGTGTCGTCGCGCAGCAGGTTGTAGCGAAAGTCCACAAGGTCGTCAAACATCGTCCCGCCGGGGACGCCGCTGGCGCCGCCGAAGATATCCGAGCCGGTGACGTTGATGACGACGTTGGTGTTCTCATCGACCTGCAGCTCGATCTCCTCGTCGTTGCCGTTGTAAACATACTGTGGCTTGACGACCCACTCCGCGTCGGCGGCCGGCAAGGCCCCCAGGTTGTAGTCAATCTGGAGCCCTTCGAAGCTGACGCTGCCGACACCGACGGCCACTGTGCCGGTAGTGACCACGCGATTATCATCCAGATCGACTACCTCGTAGTTGCCGGCGGCGGCGGTGAAGGTGATCACGTAGATATCCTCGGTGAATTGCGTCGGGTCGATCACGGTCCCGCCGGTAGTGCCGGCGCCGGTCACGTCGAGCGTGGCGGAGGCGGAGAAGACCTGGCCCGCCGGTGTGGAGGGGATCGACGAGCGCGTGGTGAGGGTTCCGGCGAAGATGTAGCGGTCGAACGCCTGGCTGCTAGCGAGGCTGAGCATCTGGTTCTGGATTGCCCTTACCTCCATGGCGATCCCGGCGCGGCCGTCGCCGTAGGAGGTGTCGCTGGCCCCCTGCTCGGCCAGCTGCACTGTGCGGGTCAGCGCAAGGGTCACCTCGTTGAGCTGCGAGTCGGTGCTGTTGAGGCGCTGCTGGGCGCTGGTGATGTTGCTGTCGTACTTGGCCACCTTGGCCAGCTCGTGCTGTAGCGAGAGCAGCTTCGTGGTGTCGAGGGGATCGTCGCTGGGGCGGTTGATGCGCCGCCCGCTGCTGATCTGCTCGCTGTAGCGGTTGTAGTCCTGCTTGATCCGCTCCAGCTGATTCAGGAACGTCTGGAACATCATCGAGTCGGTTACTCTCATCTCAGTGCTCCCTTAGCCGCCTAGCTGACCAGGACGTTGATCAGGAAGTCCATCAGGTCGTCGATGGCGCCGATGAAGCGCGCGCTGGCCTGGAAGGCCTGCTCGTACTGCATCAACGACGCCGCCTCCTCGTCGAGCGAGACCCCGCTGACGCTTTCGCGCTGGCTCTCCAGCGTGTTGAAAAAGGTCTCCTGCATCAACATCAGTGTTTCGGTCTCGGACTTCTCGGTCCCTATGCTGCTGATCTCGTTGGCCTGGAAGACGCTGAAGGTGGCGTCGTCCAGCCCGGCGAAGGCCTCCTCCGCGAGCCGCGCGATAAGCTGCGCGTTGCCGTTGTTGCCCGGTGCGAGGACTCCCGGGGCGGCGTCGGAGGCGGCGATCAGCGTCGCGTCGGCGGCTATCGCGTCGGCGACCTGGAGCCCGGCGTAATCGACGGTGAAGACGGCGCCGTTCTCCGGCTGGGCGTCGAACTCGACAGCCATGCCGTCGAAGAAGATGAAGCCGGCGCCGGTCACGGGCCCGCCCGTCACCGCCACGGCCCCGCCGGTTGTGACGTTGGTTACGGTAGGATTGCCGGCCACGTCGAACTCGATGCGGTAGACGTCGCCGGTGAAGCCGGTGCGCCCGGCGAAGTCGAGGTCGAAGTAGTCGCCATCGGCCGGCTGCGCGTTGAAGGTAACGTCGAGACCTTCAAAAGTTATCGTCCCCGGGCCGGCGAGGACGCCGGTGGCCGCGGTCCGCCCGCTGAAGGTGTCGACGACGGTGTAGGCGCCGGCCGCACCGAAGCTGATGCGGTAGTCGTGCTTGGTCAAAACCGTCGGATCGTCTATATCGATATCGGTGACGTCGGCGCCGGCGCTGCCGTCGACTACGTCATAGTTAACCTCGAAGGTGGCGTTGTCGCCGACCAGCGTGACGCTGTCGATGTCGGCCGCCGTCGAGGCGTCGATCGTCCTGAAGGGATCGTTGAAGAAGTCCCCGCCGGCGTTGCCGTCGAGGTCGGTCCCCAGGCGATGCTGGACGTTGACTACGTCGGCGAGGATGGCCGCGAAGCGCCTCTGCGCGCTGATCAGGTCGCTGACGGTACCGTCGCGCACCCGCAGCAGGGCGCCGAGTCGGCCGCTGTCAACGGCGTCGGTGATGTTGGTGGGGCCGTTGTTGAAAGTGCTGATCACGTCGAGCACGTTGGGATCGAGGCTGTTGGCCGCCGTCGACAGCGTGGCGTGCTGCTCCTGGACCACCAGCGGCGTGCCGTTGCCGGTGACGATCGTCAGGCTGCCGTTCTCGTTCTCGAAGCTGTCGACCCCGATCAACTCGTTGAGCTGCCGCAGCAGGTAGGTGCGCCGGTCGCGCAGGTCGCCGATCGAGAAGCCCATCGTCTCGCTGCCGCCCACCTGCGTGTTGAGCGCCGCGATCTGCTCCAGCAGCGTGTTGATCTGGCCGAGCACGTTCTTGATGTCGGTGTTGATGCCGGACCTCTGGTCCTGCAGCCGCCGGATCGTCTGGTTGCTGCTGGAGGCCAAGTTCAGCCCCATGCTGAGCGTATCCTGGCGCTGCGCTATGCTCTCGGGATCGGCGGCGAGGTCGTGGAAGCCACCGAAGAAGTTGTCGGTGACGTCGTTGAGGCCGATGCCGCCAATCGAGTTTAGGATCCCCTCGAGCTGCCCCAGCACGTTGTTGGTAGCCCGCAGGCGCCCCAGCTCCTGCGCCTCGACCGAGAGCTGGACCTCGAGAAAGCGGTCCCTGATCGACTCGATGCCGATGATGCGCGTGCCGCGTCCGATGGCGCCGACCGAGGTGAAGGCGGGATCCGCGGTCACCTGTATCGCCTCCTGGCGGGCGTAGCCGGGGGTGTTGACGTTGGCGATGTTGTGGCCGGTCACCTGCAGGGCGATGCGCGCGGCGTTGAGGCCGCTGATGGCCACGTCGAGCGAGCCGCCGAAGGCGCTGCTGCTGGAACTGAACGCTATGCCGCCCATATCTACCTCTCCTTACGTATCGGCAGCCGCGCGGCCGCGCTGAAGGCCCCGGGCACCCTGCCGGCGGTAGTCATCATTTACTCACCTCCACGCGCCGCTGGGGCGCGACCGGGTGCACCTCGCCGTCGCGGTCGTAGACCCTGTCGACGCCGCGTACTATGTCCAGCACGTGGCCCAGGGCTTTCGCAGACGTCATCTGCTTGTTCAGCAGCCAGAGGTTGGCGGCGTTGAGTTCCCGCAGCCTGGCTACCCGCTTCTCCAGCCGCCGCAGCAGGGCCAGCTCCCCGGTGGCTCCAATCCTCCCCAGCATCGAGGCCACGGCCACGGAGGCCTCCTCGGGGTAGCCGAGGCGCGCCTGCAGCGCCCTGCGCACGCGGATCTGGCCGCCGCGCGTGATCTCCAGGCGCATGACGGCGTTCTGCTGGCGCGCACCAAGGAGGGATAGCTGCCGGAGGGATCGCTCGAGTATCGCCTGGCGGGTCTCGAGCGCCATCCCGATCAGGCCGTCGATCAGGCGCAGCTCCTCCTCCAGCGTCGTGGCGACGTTGGCTAGCAGCTTGTCCATTGCCCCTCCTCGCTCCCGCCAGCGCGGGAGCCGAAGGGTCAGGTTGGAGGGGACGTTATACTCGCAGGTCTATGATGTGGTCGCCGTCGGCATCAGCTTCGGCTTCGTCGGTCTCCGGCTCTTCCTCGGAGGCTTGCTCGGCAGCTCGGCGCTCCTGCTCCTCTCGCCGCCGGCGCTCTTTCTCTTCCTCCTCGCGGACCTGAAGCTCAGCGGTCCCATCGCCCTCGTTGACCCGCGTGCGCTTGAGCTCTTCCTGCCGCAAGACTTCCTGGGCGAACTGTTCGCGCTGCTGCTGATCCTGGACCGCTTCGGCCTTCTGAATCCGATCCGAGTAATCGCTGGAGGCGATCACGTGTCGGATGCTGACGGGATCGCCCATCTTCATCCTCCACTTCGCGTGCGTTAAATGCCGTCGCTTAGATCAGCTCGTCGAGGATCTTTGACGCGATGTCTTCGGCCGGAACGTCGTAGCTGCCTTCGGTGATGGCGTTGCGGAGCGAATCGACCTGCTCGGTGCGGATCTCCGGAACCTTGGCCAGCTCCGCTGCGTAGCGCCCGATATCGGCCCTACCGCTCACCTCGACGGAATCGCCGGCTCGCGGCGTCGCGTCTGATCCGACCCCGTCGCTCGGGTGCACTCCAGGTTCGACCTTGCGGTCGCTCGGTTTCGGGCCGTCCAGGGGGCCGATGCCCTCGATGCTCATCGCCGTCTCCATTTCGCGCCGGCTGTTATAATGACGCTAATCTACTAATCGGCAACCTTAGCACAGAACTTGAGCGAATTCCAGCATGAACTGCCGCGTTCGCCTGAGCCTAGCGCAACAGGGCGAGCGGATCGAGCGGCTCGCCCGACCGGCGCACCTCGAAGTGAAGGTGCGGGCCGGTCGCGCGGCCGCTGTCGCCTACCGAAGCAACTACCTGACCTGCTCGTACCGCCTCTCCTTTCCTGACCAGATTGTTAGCATTGTGAGCATACCGGGTCTGGTAATTGCCGGCGTGCTCGATCACAACCAAATTCCCGTATCCCGAGCTGGGGCCGCTGAAGCTGACGCGGCCGTCGGCGGCCGCCACCACCGGGCTGCCCCGCTCGGCGGCGATGTCGATGCCGTTGTGGTGGCGCCTGACGCCGTCGATCGGGTCGTCACGCATGCCGAATTCCGAGCTCAGCCTTCCGGCCAGCGGCCTCAGGAATCCCTCCGCCGCCCGGTAGGCGCTCGCCGCAATCCGGCGCAGCGGCTGGACCAGCGCCCGGCCGACGCCCTCGCCGGGGATGATGCCCTCATCGGCCTCGTCGAGCCCGATCTGGCCCGCCACCTGGCGCTCGATCATCTCGGCGAGGCCTAGCTGGCCGGTGCGGCTGAGGAGCCTGCTGAGCTCGGCGTCGAACATCTCGGTGTAGTAGCGGTTGCCGAATCCGCCGCCGAACATGTCGTCCTCACCCTCGTCGGGGCGCATCTCCTGGATAAGGAGGTTAATGAACACCGCCTCGAAGTCGCGCGCCGCCTCGCGCAGCTCCCCGCGCTGCCGCCGTGCCTCCTGGGGCGACAGCTCGCCCTCGGCCGAGCCCAGCGCCCGAAGGCGCCCGGCCAGGCCATGCAGGCGGGCGTCGCGGCCGAGCGACGACCCGATGTTCTCCTGCAGCGGCAGCGCGGTTCCCATGGCTACAGCACCCTCAGTTCGGCCTTCAGCGCGCCCTGCGCGCGCATCGCCTGGAGGATGGATACGATATCGCGTGGCGTGACGCCCAGCGCTTTGAGCGCCTGCACAACCTCGCCTATGTTCGCCCCCTCGGGCATAACCATCACCGCCGCCTCCTCGCCGGTTACGGCCTCCTCGGTCACCTCGACCTCGGCCTCGGGCACGACGACGGTCTCGCCCTCGCCGAAGGGCGCGGGCTGGGAGACGCGGTAGCGCATCGCCACCTGGATGGTGAGGTTGCCGTGGGCGATGGCGCAGGTGCTGACCCGCACGTTCTCGCCGATGACCACCGTTCCTGTGCGCTCGTTGACGATCACCAGGGCTCGCTCGTCGGTCTCGACCGTAACCTCCTCGACGTCGGCCATGAACTCGACGATCCGCACCCTGTACTCGTCCGGCACTACCATGTCGACCGCGCCGCCGTCGCGGCTGTGGGCGATGCGCGCCTCGAAGCGCGAGTTGACCGCCTCGGCCACCCGGCTGGCGGTGGTGAAGTCGTAGTCGTTGAGGATCAGGGTCAGCGTGCTGCGCCCCGCCAGCTGGATGCCGACCTCGCGCTGCACGATGGCGCCGTCGGGTACGGTGCCCGTCGTCGGCACGTTCATGGTCACCGTGGTGCCGGCGCCGCCGGCGGAGAAGCCGCCCACCACCAGCGGCCCCTGGGCCGTGGCGTAGACCTCGCCGTTGGCGGCCCGCAGCGGCGTCAGCAGCAGCGTGCCCCCCTGCAGGCTGGTGGCGTCGCCGATGGCCGCGACGTTGATGTCGATGTTGCCGCCCGGCCGCGCGAAGGGCGGTAGCGTGGCCGTCACCATAACGCTGGCGGTGTTGCGGGTGCGGATGTTGCGGCGGTCGTGGCGGATCCCCTGAGCGTTTAGCATGTTGGCTATCGCCTGGGCGGTGAAGAGTATCTGGTTGCCGTCGCCGGTACCGCTGAGGCCGAACACGAGACCGTAGCCGACCAGCTGGTTGTCGCTGAACCCCTGGAAGCGCGAGATGTCCTTGATGCGGACCTCCGTCGCCCCCGCTACCGCCCCCACCGCGGCAGCGGCCAGCAGCGCGGCGGCAAGCGCTATCGTTGTAGTGCGCAGCATCGTCCCTACCCTCACAGCGGCCAGATGTAGTTGATGAGGCGGGAGAACCAGCCACGGCGCAGGTTCTCGGTCAGCACGCCGCTGCCGCTGAAGCGGATCTGCAGGTCGGAGACCTGCGTGCTGAGCACCGTGTTGCTCTCGTCGATGTCGACCGGCCTGACGATGCCGCGCAGGACCAACGTTTGCCTCTCGTGGTTTATGATCACCTCGCGCGCCCCCTCGATCACCAGGTTGCCGTTGGGCAGGCGCTGGACGACGCGGGCGGTGATGGTGGAGGCGAGGCTCTCGGTGCGCCGGTTGGTGCCGGTGCTCTCGTACTCGTCGTCGGTGCTGGCGTCTACCGCCGAGGCAGCGCTCACCGAGCGCGGCAGCAGCCGGTCCTGCAGCCCCAGCAGGCTGGTGAGCCCGCGGCTGGCGGTGTCGTCGCGCTCGGTGGTGATGTCGGCGGTGTTGGTGGCGGAGGTCGACTCGACAACCTTGATCGTCACCAGGTCGTTGACGTCGCGGGCGCGGAAGTCGTAGGCCTGCCCGACGCGGCTGCCGTCGACCCAGAGGCTGCCGTTGCCCGTCTGCGGCGGCGCGGCCGCCCGCTGCGGCGGCACGACGTAGCGCGGCGGCGGCTCGGTGAACGACACCTCCCGGTGCTGCGAGCACGCCGTCGCCAGCAGGGGCAACACCAGGGCCGGCAGCAGCAGTCTGAATAGCCTTCCCAATCCTCGTTGGCTGGCGGTCATCTCGATTCTCCTCTCAACTCTTCCCGACTCATCAGAAAATCACGCGGGCCTGCTGCGGCCCGGTAACCTCCGCGTCAACCACCCGGCGCGAGGCCGGGTTGAGCACGCGCACCACCTGCCCGCGGCGGCCGTCGGCCTGGGCGATGCCGGTGGCCCGGATGACGAATCCCGGCCGGCTGGCCACCAGCTGCACCACCTCGCCTCTGCGCACCAGTATCGGCTGCGCCAAGCTCTGGGCGGTCAGGACGCTGGCGGCCTGCAGGTAGCAGGTGGTCTCCATGCCCACCACTTCGCCGACGGAGCTGAAGGTCCGGCCGCGCGCTGAGCTGATGTCGACGCGGCGCGTCTCGACGTCGGCCTCGCTGATCACCTGGTGAGCGGTTAGCGGCGCTGCCGCCACCACCGCGTCGCGGAAGACGCTGAGGCGCGCCTGCATCATCAGCTGCCGCGCCTGCCGGCCGTCGACCAGGAGCTCGACCACGAACGGAGTCGGGCCGAGGTAGTCGGCCGAGCCGCGCGTGCGGACGCGTATCTCGAGTTCGCCGGCCGGGACCACTGCGTCGCCGACGCGGCTGACGTCGGTTACATCGAGCTCGTCGGGAGACCAGGGTGCGTTAGCGGCGACGTAGTCGCGCAGGCGGCTCTCCAGCGTCGCCTGACTCACCGTCTGGCTCTCGCGGTATATGCGCACCACCGGCGGGCAGACCAGCCGCACCTGCTCGGGGCCGTAGCCGCCCTGCAGGAGCTGCGATCGGATCAGGTCGCGCTCCATCTCCCGCCAGGAGCCCGGCATCGGGCTGACGCCGAGGCGCACCGCGCGCAGGCAACGGGCCAGCTCCTCACCAGCCCCCTCGACGACGCCGATCTCCCCAATCGTGATCGCCGCGGCACGCACGGAGGCGTGGTCGGCCAGGCGAACGGTCGGCAGCCCGGGCTCGTCGGCCGCGGCGGGGGCGGGGGCGCAGATGGTAGCCGCCACCGCGATCGCGAGGGCTATTATCTTAGGTCTTCTCATGGCGGCCCCCCTCTAGCGGCTGAGGTTAGTGGTGGTGCTGAGCATCTCATCGGCGACCCTGATCGCCCTGCTGCTGACCTCGTAGGCGCGCTGGGCGATGATCATGTCGATCATCTCCTCGACGATGTTGACGTTGGACGACTCCTGGTAGCCCTGCAGCAGGGTGCCGAACTGGTTGGTGCCGGGATTGCCGACGTTGGGCGCGCCCGAGGCGGTGGTCTCCATGAAGAGGTTGTTGCCGCGGCTCTGCAGGCCCGCCGGATTGATGAAGGTGGCGATCTGGATGTTGCCCAGCGTGGTCGTCTGGCCCTGCTGCAGCGCGTTTACCGTGCCGTCGATCTCGATCGTCACCGACTCGGCCTGCGGCGGGATGGTGACCTGCGGCTGCAGAAGGTAGCCGTCCGGCGTCACCAGCTGGCCGTTCTCGTTGGCGGTGAAGTTGCCGGCGCGGGTGTAGGCCGTGGTGCCGTCGGGCCGCAGCACCTGCAGGAAGCCCTGCCCCTGGATGGCGATGTCGAGGGGGTTGCGCGTCGGCCGCAGCGAGCCCTGCTGGAAGAGCTTCTGCACCGCGCTCAGCCGCGTGCCGAGCCCGAGCTGGATGCCGGCCGGCACCCGGGTGGCGGCGCTGCTCTGCGAGCCGGGGGCCCGTAGGGTCTGGTAGAGGAGGTCGGAGAACTCGGCGCGGCTCCTGCGGAAGCCGATGGTGTTTACGTTGGCCAGATTGTTGGCGATCGTGTCGATGTTCAGCTGCTGCGCCTGCATTCCTGAGGCGGCGGTTCTTAGTGCCCTGATCATCGCGTCTTTCCTCCCGATGCCGTTACTGCGCGGCGATCTCGCTGACCGCGCGGCGGTTGACGGTATTCATCAGCGTTAAGACAGTACGCTGGTTGATGTCGAAAGCCCGGTTGAGCTGGATCAGCTGCAGCAGGGCGCCGATGGCGTCGACGTTGGAATCCTCCAGCACCCCCTGCTCGATGTTGGGATTGACCACGCGCTGCGGCTGCAGGTCCGACGAGAAGGTCAGCGACCCCTCGCTGCGCAGCGAGCCGTAGTCGGCAAAGCTGACAACCGCCAGGGTGCCGACCAGCTCGCCGTCGACACTGACGTCACCGCCGGGGCTGACCGTCACCTCGTTGGACGACTCCGGGCCGAGGGCAACGATGATCGGGCCGCCGCCCGTGCCCAGCACGGTGTAGCCCTCGCGGGTCACCAGCTCGCCTCCCTGGGCGATGCTGAAGCCGCCGTCGCGCGTGTAGCGCTCGCCGCCCGGCGTGAGCACGGTGAAGAACCCCTCCCCG
>Ga0114922_10004615_pt1 | contig 12776 bp, 12 predicted proteins | sample AartaG_FD_100975 | JGI IMG/M metagenome (GOLD analysis project Ga0114922, IMG submission 100975) | Deep subsurface microbial communities from Aarhus Bay to uncover new lineages of life (NeLLi) - Aarhus_00045 metaG | ecosystem: Environmental > Aquatic > Marine > Oceanic > Sediment | place... | reverse complement strand
TCCGATCATGCAGCTACTTATTCTGCTATACATGCTTTGGGCTATCTGCCCTGCACAAGTTAATGTTTCAAATTATCGCAAATGGGAGCTACAATCTTAGGGCATACTCTAGCGCTACAGTCCTTATACATAGTCTTCCCATTGCTAAAGTGCTGCGTATCAAGTCTTTAAGAATCTTTCTGCTTACCATCTCACAATTAAGAATTTACCAAGTTGTTTTTCTTTTTTGCCCTCGTGGTAATCGGCCTTCATTAACAGCACCACAGCGTTTGTGCGCGATGGCAAAATTATCTCCTCTGCTCAGAAAGAGCGATTTAAAAGCAGTGATTGAGTATAGTCTTCAAGCCGGTTGACTGAATACCGAATTGTGATGAGCTGCTTGTCAGTCAATTAATACAGTGGATGTGATTAAAGGATATTCACAACAGTTTTTGTTATTATACATTAGATATTCAATAGATAAAATACGCAGGTTTGCTCCAAGAGTTAATTCTGCCCAAAAGAAGTTGAAATAAGTTGAAAATTTGCGGCGGATTTTGCAATCCAGTGAAAACAAAAGTTCAAATTAGCTGTTAAATCGTGTATAAGATATTTCTGGTAATTTAATAGGAGTTTTTTACAAGTGTCTTGTCAGTACATCATGGTCTCTATATTAAATACAATCAGCATATAGAATATAAAAGACTCGTATCCTGTGATACATTATTTTAAGTATTGTTTGTCAGATAAAAGCAAAGGTTGTTAAAGATGAGCTGGGAAATCTTTTTTTGCTTCGGTGTCCTCATATTATTATTAGGCGGATTAATTTACAACCGTCCGCCGGATGTATTATTCCTGGGAGCGGTGGTTATCCTGGCGGTAGTAAGGATAATAACTCCCGAAGAAGCTTTGGCGGGTTTTGCCAACACAAGCATGCTGACTGTTGGTGCGCTTTACGTGATTGCCGCTGCCATGCGGGAAACCGGTGCACTCGATGCAGCCGGGTCTTGGCTTTTGAAAGGAGCGAGATCTGAACGGGCGGTACTGATGCGAATGGCCGGTTCTCTTCCATTGATGTCTGCTTTTCTCAATAACACACCAATCGTGGCAATGTTTATCCCAATTTTATCTGGTTGGTGCAAAAAACACAGAATTGCTCCTTCACGACTGCTGTTGCCGCTTTCCTATCTTTCCATTATTGGAGGAACGTGCACCTTGATAGGCACCAGCACAAACCTTGTTGTGAATGGATTGATGGAAGAGACATCTCGATCTAATCCCGAGCTAAGCCAGGTCTTACATCCTATGGGTTTTTTCGAACTGGGATATGTAGGCTTGCCGTATGCGATTGTAGGTATAATCTATCTGCTCGTTATCGGGCGGCGTCTTCTGCCCGACCGTAAGGATCTTATTGAAAAATTTACAGAATCGTCCCGCGAGTACCTCGTCAACATGCGCGTACAGTCCAATTGTCGCCTCGTCGGCCAAATGGTTCAGAAGGCAGGGCTTCGTCAACTGCCAAGCTTGTTTCTCATCGAGGTTAACCGCGATGACCGGTCCATCTCACCCGTTATGCCGGATTTTGTTCTTAAATCAAATGATATCCTCACATTTACAGGAATCGTTAACACGATTGTTGACCTTGAGAAAATAAAGGGGCTTGTTCCTGTCGCCGACGAAAGTTATGAAACTCACGCTGCAAAACGTCGAGAGCGCGTTCTTTGCGAAGCTGTGGTTTCAAAAACATGCCCCAGTATAGGAAAAAGCATTCGCGAAGCGGATTTTCGTGCCCTGTATAATGCAGCCGTAGTTGCTGTGCATCGCGGTGGGACACAATTGACAGGTAAAGTCGGAGATATTGTCTTACGTGCCGGTGATACCCTACTACTGCAGGCCGGGGCACATTTTATTCGAGCGCATCGAAATAATTCCCATTTTCTTTTAGTAGGTGGTATTGGCGACTCCCGGCCTTTGCGACATGAAAAGGCTATATGGTCTTTCATTCTGCTGGTCGTGCTAATTACATTGATGGTTAGCGGTGTTATCAAAATCGTTCTGGCTGCGTTTTTGGTAGCCGGCCTGATGGTCGCCACCCGCTGTATATCAGCCTCGCATGCTCGCCGGAGCGTCGATTGGCAAACTCTGGTTACTATCGCAGCCGCTTTCGGAATAGCCAAAGCACTTATCAATTCAGGATGTGTGGATTCTATTTCGGTGTTTTTTACAAGTTTCGCCGGGGGTTTAGGGCCTTATGGAGTATTAGCCGGAATTTATATCATGACGAGCCTGTTCGCCACTATGGTGGGAAATAACGCTGCTGCCGCACTTGTTTTCCCATTTGCAGTAGCGATCGCCGGACAGACCGGAGTCAATCCCCGGCCTTTCGTTATGTGTGTAACCTTTGCAGCATCGGCCAGCTTCTTAAGCCCGATAAGCTATCAAACAAATTTGATGGTCTATGGTCCCGGCGGCTATCGCTTCACGGATTTTGTACGAGTCGGATTACCCCTTAATCTTTTGCTTTTAATCTGTACTACTGTACTAATACCACTTGTATGGCATTTTTGATGTGAACTGTGGATCTACAAATACAACATGCTAAAGTCAGCACATAAGAAGAATATATAGATTGATGCTCTGGAGAAATAACAATGTTCCGGATTTGCTTTGTTGACGACGATGAGGAGTTTGAGATTCCTCTATTCTGTGATGTATTCGGAGAAGCTTTCGATATAATTGCGGCAAGTGACTACGTTTTGCTAAAGTCTCAGATCGATAGTCGAGAAAACTGGAAACCTGATCTGTTTGTTCTCGACTTGTACTTTCCATCCGGACCGGCAGACAAAGATGCAATCAAAGCATTAATGGCAGAACCGTTATCTGTGAAAAATGATAACGCAGAAATAAGAACGGCTTACATAAATTACTTCAGGGCAAAAGACCGTCTGGCCAGAGTCCTTGAATCCTGGAAACAGAATGCCAATGGCGGATTAATACTTGCTGACAACGTTGTAGCTGACTATCCGGATGTGCCTATCGTTTTCTACTCCCGCAAGGCCAAACTTGAGGACGTAGTTCGATGTATGGCTGCCAAAAACATTTGGTCGGTAGAGAGGAAACCAACAGGTAAAGATTCAGCCGACACAGTTGAATTGACAAGATTAGCTCAACAGCGTATTATTCATCGATTCAAGAGAGCTATCTCAAAAGCCGACCCAGCTAAATTGGAACGTAAGAAAGAAGCTGCTGAAATCCTTTTGGAAATGCTACGAGATTTTGGCTGAAATCGGAACATACTGTCTAAAGTTGAGTTTTTAAGTAGAAATAAAAGTCTTATTCAAGGAGAACAGGAATGCATTCGAACATTGTCTCGCCACATGGGAATAAACTGATTAATTTAGTTGTCGATCAAAAAAGGTCTGAGCAGCTCAAGGCCCTTTCCCGGGATTGGCCGTCCTGGGACCTTACACCACGCCAGATTTGTGACCTTGAACTCCTGGCTAACGGTGGTTTCTCACCTCATGAGGGATTTCTTTGTCGAGATGATTATGAGAGCGTTTGTGAGAAGATGAGATTGGCCGACGGAACTCTCTGGCCAATCCCGATTATGCTTGATGTTACCGAGGAGCCGGCAAAGAATCTGGGCGAGGGCTCGATGTTGGCACTTCGAGACGCCGAAGGCGTTATGCTCGCGGCTCTTAATGTGGAGCAGATTTGGCAATCAGACCTTATGCATGAAGCCCGGCAGGTATTCGGAACGACAAATCCTGAACATCCCGGCGTTGAGTATTTACAGCATAGCACGAATCCGTGGTATGTGGGTGGTAAATTAGAGGTCGTACAACTTCCTCACCATTACGACTTCGTGGAATTTCGACTTACCCCGGCGCAACTCCGAGAAAAATTCACAGCTTTCGGATGGCACCGCGCTATTGCCTTTCAGACACGTAATCCCATGCATCGTGCTCATCAGGAGATAACGTTCCGCGCAGCAAAAGAAATTGAAGCAAATCTGCTGATTCATCCGGTTGTCGGCATGACAAAACCCGGCGACGTGGACCATTACACGCGTGTAAGATGTTATATGTCGATACTGAAACACTATCCTCATCATACAGCAATGATGAGTCTTTTGCCACTTGCCATGCGAATGGGTGGTCCGCGGGAGGCTGTCTGGCACGCTATTATCCGTAAGAATTACGGATGCACAGACCTGATTGTTGGCAGAGACCACGCAGGGCCAGGTTCCGACTCAAGCGGTAAGCCATTCTACGGTCCCTATGAAGCGCAGGAACTGCTGCAAAGTCATGAGCAGGAGCTTGGAATAAAGATGGTTCCTTTTAAAATGATGGCGTACGTAGCAGACCTGGATGAGTATATGCCGATAGACGAAGTTCCGGAGGGAACCGAAGTCAAAACACTCTCAGGCACCGAGCTTAGAGAACGTTTATCGACAGGCCGTGATATACCAACCTGGTTCTCCTTCCCGGAAGTGGTTGATGAACTTCGGCGAACTTATCCACCGCGAAGCAAACAGGGATTCACAGTGTTCTTCACAGGTCTGCCAAGTTCCGGAAAATCTACTTTGGCCAACGTTTTATTGGTGAAGCTGTTAGAAGCCGGAGGGCGTCCTGTCACCCTGCTGGACGGAGATATTGTCAGGAAGAATTTGTCATCGGAACTTGGATTCTCGAAAGAACACCGTGACCTGAATATTCAGCGAATTGGCTTTGTTGCATCTGAGATAACGAAAAACCGTGGTATCGCGATATGCGCACCCATCGCACCTTATGACAGTATACGAAAGCAAGTCAGGCAAATGATAGAAGCCGGGGGTGGTTTTATCCTTGTTCATGTCTCTACTCCTGTGGAAGTATGCGAGCAGCGAGACCGTAAGGGACTCTACGCGAAAGCACGTGCGGGAATCATCAAGGAATTCACCGGCATATCTGATCCGTACGAAGAACCAAAAGACGCGGACCTGGCGCTGGATACAACCGACTCGTCACCGGAAGAATGTGTACAGGCGGTTATTCTGCACCTTGAAAAAGAAGGCTACATAGGCCCTAACGGCTAATTTCAGATGACATGGCCAATATATTGATTATGTCATCCGTCCGTATTTTCAGGAGAAACAGTTGGATAATCTGATTGAAGGTTTGGAAGTATTGAAGAAGTATGTACATCAGGCCGGCCAGGCGATTTTCCAGATGGCCGCCGAAGGCTTTGAAACCGCTTATAAAGAAAATGAAGATCCGGTTACAACAGCAGATCTTAAAGCGGACAGTATTCTCAGAGAAGGCCTGATGAAAGATTTCCCCGGCACAGGCTGGCTTTCGGAAGAAACTCGTGATGACTATTCACGTTTAGACAAGAAGATGGTTTGGGTCGTTGATCCTATCGATGGAACCAAAGAGTTTGTTAGTGGAACCCCAGAATACGCACTGTCTGTGGCTTTGGTTGAGGACGGACTACCCATTCTGGCAGCAGTGTACAATCCGGCAACGGAAGAGCTGTTTGCTGCCGCTTCCGGGCAAGGCGCATGGCTGAACGAAGAGGCAATCAATGCTGAACACGAGTTAACGGCAAAGCCGCTATTTCTGTCCAGCCGTTCCGAGATACGACGAGGTGAGTTTGAACCATTTGAGCCCTTCGCCCAGATACGTCCATGCGGCTCTATCGCGTACAAGCTGGCCCTGGTCGCAGCCGGTAAGGCGGATGCCACTTTCAGTCTGGGCCCTAAGAATGAGTGGGACATCGCTGCAGGTGTTCTTCTTGTGAGCGAGTCCGGTGGTAACGTAACTGATAGAAGTGGCGCTCCATTTACTTTCAACCAACGTACAACCTTAGTCGACGGGATTGTGGCTACCACCAGGGAAGCCCTTGGGCCGGTTAGAATGTTAATCGAGCAGGTCACTTCCATAGAATAATGGGGGTCTACGGTTACATTTGCCCGGGATGATTTGTTCTTGCAGTGAGCATGGTTCGGGTAACGATTCTTATGCTGAACAATATACTCTGATTCAAGCTGGTACAACCTTTGACTATTCAGAATAGATGTGATAAATTATCATATATAACGTTTATTCCCGGTATACCGGGATGACTGAGCAAAATCGTAAGGGAAATCCCGGTTATACTGTATCACCTATCCATTAAATTTAATTTCTAAAGATAAACTGCTGAATGCTGAAACTTAATAATTATTTCGACATCAAGTGGCTGGTTCTTGCAGTTACTTTCACTGCGATTGTTCTTGTACTTACCCATATTCCGCAGGAGTTCATGCCGTCTCAATTACTGAAAAGCGGTCTCGACAAACTCCAGCATGTTGTGGCATACGGTACAATTACATTTCTTTTCATTCTCTCGGTGAAAAGTCCGCCCACTTTGTACTCTGCTGTGCTTATTTTATTTGTTCTTGTAGCAATCGGCATTGTTGACGAATTCACGCAACCTCTTGTGAATCGACAGGCAAGTCTCACAGACTTAATGGCTGATGCCATAGGTGTTGTTGCGGTTTTATTGGTTTTTATTATAGGTAAACACCAATTTCAGAAAAATTAAAGCCGAGTCGGTTTCCCGACTGTGTTTTACGGTCGTGATTGCTTTTATAGCTGGTCTCCTGGCTGTACCCGCAACTTTATTTTCACTTAGTATAATTAAAGAACCAAGTCTGCAACAGCAACAAAAAGAAGCTATTTATTTTTTCTACAGAACTATGCATGAGCTGTTCGAAGGCAATTACAATCCTGAAGAAGGTACTGTATCTAAAAATGCTCTGGAGAAATTCAAAGAATATGAATCCCGCCTCGGAGGTAAATGTCGGTTGTTCATATATGATGATTGGTACAGCCACAAAACGCAGATGGCCGGCTATTTTGGTGGTCCGGCATTCTTCCCCTCGGGTGACATGTTTGATGTGGGAATAGAACGAATAGGCGGACGCTTTGTACTGATAAAGCTCAGTCCCTGTGATTGGGAACTGATCTGGATGGAACAAATGCTTAAAAGTAAGAAGCATTAAAATAAATCGTATAAAACAACAACACAGGATTATTCAAAAAGTCAATATTCAGCATACGGGCAGTCTTTGGACAAGGCCTACAGGACAGAACATTTCTGTGAGGTTTTTTGAAAAGATATAATTTTTGCCGAAGAAACAATAAATGCACGCCGATATAGTTTAAAAAAGATTTCGAAATCAAGATTTTATCTGAGATTAATGACTCCGGTTTTAGGAAACATCTGTCGAAATTGGCATGAGAACTTGTTTTTTTTAAGATAACTCTGGTATTATAGGGTAGTGAAGATAATATAATAAAGTCGCACATCCAATTTATTGTGAATTAGCTCATATGAGTAAGAAAAAAGTGTTAATTGTTGGTGCAGGCTTTGCCGGATCTACTTTTGCTCGTATAGTTGCGGAAAATGGATTCTATATAGAAGTAATTGACAACCGAGATCATTCCGGCGGAAATAGCTATTCCTACCGAGACTCAGAAACAGGTATAGAAATCCACAAATACGGTCCTCATATTTTTCACACTTCCAATGAAAAAGTCTTCGAATTTATCACTCGTTTTACAACACTAAGTGGTTATATTCATAGGGTAAAAGCGGTTACACACGGGCAGGTATTTTCTCTGCCGATAAACCTGCATACGATAAATCAATTCTTTGGAAAAGTCCTTTCACCGAAAGAAGCTCGGCAGTTCATCGAAAAAAAACAGATCAAAATAGACAAATTGACTAATTTTGAAGAAGTAGTTTTGGCATCTCTGGGGCGGGAATTATATGAGGCTTTCTTCAAGGATTATACAATTAAGCAATGGGGGAAGAATCCAAAAGAAATCCCGGCCTCTACCGCTCAACGACTGCCTGTTCGGTATGACTACAATGACTGCTATTTCAATGACAAATACCAGGGAATTCCGGTCGAAGGTTATGGGGTATTATTCGATCGTATGCTGGATCATCCTAACATCACAGTTTCTCTGAGAACATCGTTTAACGATATAAGGTCCGAGTGGCGAAAAAAATATAGTTATCTGATATTTACCGGCTCTATTGATGAATATTATGATTACCGATATGGATATTTGCCGTACAGAACTGTAACCTTCGATGAAATAAGGGGCAAGGAAATCCAGGGGAGCGCTGTTATTAACTACACCGATGCGTCAGTGCCGTTTACTCGAATCCACGAACATAAATATTTTACTCCGGACCATAAGTATAAGAATTCAATCGCTTACAAAGAGTTCTCTGTAGCAACAACCAGTAGAAAAGACCCGTTCTATCCAATTAATGATGAACAAGGTAAAGCCATATACAACCAATACAAAGAAATGGCTACACAAGAAAAAGGTGTCATATTTATTGGAAGACTGGCTGAATACCGATATTATAACATGGATCAGGTAATTGATTCATCAATGAAAAGCTTTGACAGATTCATGCAAAGAACGAGTCCACGCTAAGAAGGATAATACATTTGATGCTTCTGTTAGGTATTCTCTAAATTAAGACACTACAAATCGTGTTTTTAATTGTGTTAGGCAACAGGTGAGTTCAGCATTGAAATCTTTACTTCCCTATAGATTTCGAAGATCGAAAAGAGATTGATTGTCTGGTAAATGTTTATAGGATTAACAATGCTCGGGCCAACATGAAACAATTGAGTTATATTCACAGTGAATGATATTTAGTAGTAAATTTCAGGTTTGTAAAAATAGTTGCTTTAATAATCATTGCAGTCTTTAACATCATTACGAAAGGATTAATATGTTCATTAAAGAGAAGGGAAAGCGAATGCTGGAATTAACACTTGTTATGCCAGTATATAATGAGGAAGAAATAATTTCTTTTGTTATTCAGGACTGGGTTAGGGAATTACGTGAATTAGAAGTAGATTTCATTTTAAAAGTTTATAATGATGGCTCAAAAGACAACACTTTACACATTTTAAATCAGGAAGACAAAAAACATCCCGAACTACATATTATTGATAAACCCAATTCCGGGCATGGCCCAACAATACTACAGGGATACAGGGAAGCGGATACTCCCTGGATCTTACAGGTAGATTCTGATAATGAGATGAGAGCAAAGCATTTTGGAATATTATGGAACAATAAAGAAGAATTTGATTTATTGATTGGTATTAGAGAAAGCAGGAAACAGCCTTTGTCAAGAAAGATAGTGACGGCAATATCAAGAGCAACTGTAAAAACTTTCTTTGGAAAAGGTGTGACGGATGTGAATTCGCCTTATAGATTAATAAGAAAGGAAGCGTTTGAGAATATCATTCGCACTATTCGTCAAGATACTTTCGCGCCAAATGTGATTATATCTGGGATGGCCGCCAAAAAGAATTTGAGGATATTTGAAACCGACATACCAGTTAAATTCAGAACAACAGGTGAAGTTTCAATAAAAAAATGGAAACTATTTAAGTCAGCAGTAAAATCATGGTGGCAGACCGTTATATACAGGTTACGGAACTCATGACGAACATATTGAATACTGGTATCAGCTAATGTCCTTTTTTGTCCAACTGAAGGTATCAGATAAATTGCCCTGGCATGGTCATTTCTGCTGTGATATTACTCAAGGTTGTCCCCCTCTGTATTGACGATCGCTCCCGCTGGAAGGCCTAATTATTGTAGCAGATGCTCTGAGATGATCTTTTCGGCGATAGCCTGTCCGGCAATACGGTGGCCAAAGGCCGTCCAGCAGCCCTTGTAAACGCGGTTGCGCTGTTCGCGGTCCAGTTCGAGGAAAACCTTTCGTGTATTCAGAAGTAGTACGCCTCGCTTTTCGGCCCACTTGCAAGCGAACACTTCCTCGTTGTCCGGCCCTTCCGTGAAGGACCCCGGAATATATACCGGCAGAAACTTAGCACCGTATTTCATCGTCGCCTCAAGCATCTCGTCCAATATTTTTTCCGTCAACACCCACTTCTTTGCAAAGTGAGTAGGCGCGAGGGCATTCGTGTAGTTCTTTTTGAGCAGCAACCAGAGATATGACCATCGCCGCTGTGGAGGCCAACGGCGTATTGCGTCCCTGTCCGGCACGGGAGTGTTCTGCAGACACAATTCGCCACTTTTGATTATGAAGTGTGGCTTGGGATTATCGCGAATCGAAAGGTTATTACGTTGTGCGTCTGCCCAGAAGAACGACACAATCACGAGGTCCGGCTGATAACCGAAGCCTTCCCTCCGGAGATAAAGGTACTGCTGATCAGTGCCGCAGGCTTGTACGCCCATGTTGATAACTTGTGTATGTTCAAGCTTGGAGGCGAGAATCTCCGAGTAAACCTCAGAATCGGATACGTTTTCACCCCATGTGAAAGAGTCACCCACGACCACGATTCGCTTTTCACCCGGAAGTTTCTAATGCGGGTACTCGTGGAGTCCGCGAAGCCCACGAGAGTTTGTGTTTACATCATCGGAGCGGTAGTTCGGAGTAGGCACTCACCCAAGTTCCGAATCATATTGAACGGCTGGTTGTAACGGAGCCATGGCGTTAGGATCAGGATCCTGCTTCAAACGTTCTTGTATGAAATAAATCCACAGTCCATCACTTAGCATGGAGTAGAGATTTGCCTTATTTTTGAACGTTAATAGCAGCCATACTTCGGCAATTACGAGTGATAGAACGATTGAAATCGTCATGGTCATCAACACCAGGATTGCCTTCCTGGACGGTGTACCTACTCGATGTAGGTACCACATTTTTTTTGCCCCGAGAAATGTCGCTATCGATGCGACAGTCATTATTACTGATATCAGATATAGCGAGGTCCGCGCAGTGTTACTATCGAGTTCCCCGTCGAGAAGAATCCATCGCTCCAGTATAAGCGGACAGTTTACCATTGCTGCCAGAAGGAGCGATATCCCTACAAGGGCGATGCAGATAGAGAGGATCAAAAAGAGAATATTACTCTCGTTTTGTTTGTCTGTCATTGCCGGCACCTCCTGCCAAATCGAAGTATTCTCCGATTCTCTGGAAAACAGGCCTTTTTACTTAAGTTGGACATGCGCTTGGCCATAGGCTCAATTAGCCCAGCATTACGGATATTTCCCGTAACAAGCTCAAATCTGGAATGTTCCTTGGAATTTTCGATGTTCCTCTCTTTGTGAAATTCTATCTGAATATTCTTAAAAGAGTGGATAAATAAACGGCGCAATCGCCGTACCGCCCAGCAGTACGAGCAAGCCCAAAAGAAGCAATATAATCAGTATAGGTAACAGCCACCACTTTTTATTGTGTTTGAGGAAGAACCAAAACTCTGCGAGCAAGTGTGTTCGCTTTTCTTGTGCTAACCTGTTAAATTCACCGGATTGTTCCTGTCGAGAATCCTCAGACATCTGTATTCTCCAATTTTTCTCAGAACTGGTGGAAGTACTGTTCTGGGCCCTTGGGCGGTTGCCTGCTGAGCCAATAACTCTTTGCATTTGGATCAAACTTACGGCAAAGTGGGTCGCGGCCTATTAAGCGAAAGATAAGCCCCAGCGGCGCCAGCAGCAGAAAGTAAAATGCCGACAGCAATATGAAGCTGACCATCCAGCCAATAGGCAGCGTCACCAGTATCATACCAAGGTAAATCATTTTCGTCAATTCGAGCGAAATCATGCTGATTATAAAGATGATAAAACCAAAGGCAAAGATAATCAAGACCCATTGAATTGCAACTCCTTTAAGCAGATAAAGCAATAATGAAATAACAGCCGACGCCACCAGAGCGATTTTACCAAAACTTTGCAGTTGTTTGCTTTTCGGATTCCAGTCTATTTTAACTAACGACATCTTCTATTATTCCTGTTTATCAAGCAAGTTAATCCAATTCGAACTGGGCTTTGTATTCATCTATCTCGTGCTGTTTGGCCTGAGGTTGTTCTTCTTTGTAAAGCAACTGATTTTCCATCACCAAAATATCCATATTGGTCGCCATAAAGCAGCGATATGCATGTTCCGGGGAGCACACAATCGGCTCGCCGCGGATATTAAAACTCGTATTGATAATTATCGGACAACCTGTTTTTTCCTTAAACAGACTCATTAAACGGTGCAGCTTTGGGTGACGCTGGGAGTCAACAGTTTGAACTCGTGCTGAGTAATCCACATGTGTAATAGCCGGTACTACGCTGCGTTTGGTCTTTAGTTTTTCCAGTCCTTTGAGTTTTTCAAGCGGCACCTCCGGAGTAAAGCGTTTGTTCTCTTGAATGGGTGCAACCAACAGCATGTAAGGACTGTCTTCTTCAGGTCTCATCTCAAAATAATCCGCCACGTCCTCCCGAAGCACACAAGGAGCAAAGGGACGAAAAGACTCACGAAATTTTATTTTTCGGTTCATGATCGATTGCATTTTTTCACTGCGTGCATCACCAATAATACTGCGGTTACCTAATGCACGAGGTCCGAACTCCATTCGCTCCTGAAACCAGCCTATTACTTTTTCCTGGTTGATTAAATCTGCCACCTTATCAATCAATTGCTCCTGGTCCCCGTAAGAGTGATACCTGGCATTAACAAAGTCAAGAAACAGCCGAATCTGTTCGTTGCTATAAGCAGGCCCGAGCAGGGATGCATGCTGTCTGTCATGGCCGTCAACATTCCGCTCGTTGTTCAGTAATTGATACCAAACAAACAACGCTGCTCCCAGCGCTCCGCCGGCATCTCCGGCGGCAGGCTGAATCCAGATATTATCGAATGGGCCTTCGTACAAAACACGGCCGTTGCCTACGCAGTTCAGAGCCACACCGCCTGCTAATACCAGATTTCTCATTCCG
>Ga0114922_10004614_pt1 | contig 12777 bp, 13 predicted proteins | sample AartaG_FD_100975 | JGI IMG/M metagenome (GOLD analysis project Ga0114922, IMG submission 100975) | Deep subsurface microbial communities from Aarhus Bay to uncover new lineages of life (NeLLi) - Aarhus_00045 metaG | ecosystem: Environmental > Aquatic > Marine > Oceanic > Sediment | place... | reverse complement strand
GAAGCTATTGAAAGAGGCAAGGAAAAAAGTAAGTTATTGGACGTGAAAACAACCTTCAATCCAGTGTATCCCGATTTAAGAATTGATCCAAATGGTCCAGGTGTTAGCAGAATGAAAAAGGTCATAAGTAAAGTACAAAAAGTAGAAGAAGAAAACATTAAAACAATGGGAATGACTGGAGGCATAGATATCGGTATGGTCTCCCAAATATTAAATAAATATGATATAATAATTCATGGTCTTGTATATTCTGGTTCCAACCCACACGGAGTTAATGAAAGCATCCTTATAAAGGACGTTAAAATTTATATTAAGGAATTGATTACCTATCTCTGCGCAGATTTATAACCATGAAAATTTAAATCAATTATGTCCTTTCAAACAATATATATTAATTGTAATATTTATAAAAACAAGATTATAATATTAACGAGAAGTGAAAATGACAATAACTGTCACATTAGAAGACCAAATTAAGCATTTAGCTTTAGAAGAAGGAGCTGTTTTAGTAGGGATTTGTTCAGCAGACAGTATTAAAGAAAAGGAAGCTTCGGATCCAAATTATTTATTACCGGGAGCACAGTCCGTAATCAGTATTGCTATAAACCTTGATGATGACAAAATCAAAATATATCTTTCAAAAACGGAAAGAGATCCATTTGTTGAACATCAAGATGATGTGTATAAAAAGTTGAAAGAGATTGGGGGAAAAATCAAGATATTTTTAGAAGAAAAAGGCTTTAAAGCGGTAAATTGTAATTTAAATTTCGACTACAGAAATAGAAATGAGAATGATAACATACCAGACTTACTGGAAAAGTATGTTGAATTAATAGATAAGGAAAAAAACAACACCATTACCGATAAGGAGAAAACTATGGTGGAGCAAATGCAAAAGATGCTTGATGTAGCGTCCCCTAAAGATCCTAAAAAACAATGGACCGAAGGGATGGTTCCAGAATTATCTCACAAATGCGTTGCTGTTGCTGCTGGTTTGGGCCGAGTAGGATGGAGCGGTAATGTAGTAACTGAAAAATATGGCGCAAGGGTGTTATTTAATTCCATAGTTACTAATGCTAAATTAACACCTGACAAACAGCTAGAAGAAAATCCCTGTAATAACTGTAAGTTATGCGAAAAAGCTTGCCAGTCAGGACTTTTTTCTCGAGACGAAACACAGAGCATAGTTATTGCTGGAGTTGAAGAGATCATTGCAAAGCGATACAGCAAAGCTTACTGTGCAGCCGTCTGTGGAGGCATGATAGGACAAAATAAATTTAAAGAATGGTCAACATGGTCTCCCTATCGTTTAAAGGAGGGGGAAAGTTTGCCAAAAGACGATTCTATTGAAGAATATGTTATGAAATTGATGTTGGAGTGTATCAGGGAAGGTGGAGTAAGAGCTAAACATTTATTAGTACAAATAAAAGCTATTAGAGATGGCCTTCATAACAAACCAAAAGGAATGTATGTACCAACATGCGCTTGTTGTCAGCTAGTTTGTGGTCCAACCATGAAAGATAAAAAAGAGAGCTATAAGCTTTTGAAAAATGGTGGATGTATAGAACTTGGAGGAAAATGGGATCCCGAATATTGTCTAAAATAATTAAATATCATTAAGCAACACTCTTCTTTATAAAATAAAAAAATAAGGACGATTAACTCTCAGCTAAAAGCAGGAATTCATTCTATTACTTTTCTTGAATTAGTTTTCTAAATTATCTTTTTTCATTTGAGTCATCATTTCCATTCCAGACTCAAATATATGAGAACGCTCGAATCGATGGAGTTTGATGGCTTCAGTGGGGCAAGTTACTGCGCATACTCCGCAACCATAACATTTTTGATCATCTACAAAAGCTTTTTCGTCTTTGATAGTAATTGCTTCAAATGGGCATCTTTTTGCACAGAGTCCACAACCCTTACATAGTTCTTGATCGACTTTTGAGATGTAATTTGCTTTAGCGATGGAGTGTTCAAACTTATCTTCATATCGAGTTATTGGTTTTAAAATGCTACAACAACAGGCACAACAAGAACAGATTACTTGATGAAACATTGGATTCACGATATTAGCAGTATTAAAAACTAAACCCAACTTGGCATTTTTATCAATTAATTCATGAGCTTCTTCTCTTGTTAATACTCTACCTTCATTTCTTCTAGCAAAATATCCTCCAAATGCCCCCACTTGAAGGCATGTTTCCTCAATTGGGAATTTATCTTTACACTCTCTTTGATTTCCTAAAGTATCTTGTCGACTACGGCATGGGCAATCAGTGGCAACAATAGGTTCACTGCAAGTATCTATTATTGCGTGAATCTCTTCAGCATTATTAACTTTAGTCTCATAATCAATTGCTTTATTTACAGGAACTACACGATTTATGGTGTTACCCTTTTTAGAAGCAGTATATCGCTTATAAAATTTTTCATCTACAAAAAATTGTTCCCATAATTGAGCTGCTTTAATTCCACCAACTCTTTCGGCGGTCTTTTTATATTTCCATCCCATATTAAATAAGTGTGCTGCGACCATAAAATGGCTATATCCATTTCCCATATCATGTAAGAGTCCATTATAAGTCATTTCATCCAAGATTTTTTTCGTTTCTGCCCGACTTTTTCCTATTTTTTTAGCAATTTTACCAGCACCTTGGGGTCTGGTGGTTAAGTATTGAGCAACTTCAGCTTCCTCCGGGGTAAATAACATTTTAATAAACTCTCTAAAAGATTCTGACACTTTACCATCAACCAATGGAATACTGTGAATATATTCCTTTTTCATGGTTTGGATTATTCTCTCGTAGGGATCATTCTTATCTTCTACTATTGTCATAAAATTTATTTCTCGTTTTTTATTAAGAAATACTAATATTGTAGGAAAATATGCGTCTTATATAATTTTTTATATTATTAGAATTAAGTATGAAATCCTTATTTATGTAAGATCCTCAAAAACAAAATAATATAATTTTAAAAAAAAAAAATTATGCAAGAGTAAATTTACTAATTATTTCTTCTGCTTCTTTCATTATACGGTCAATTAATTCCTTAGCAGTAGGGACATCGCAAGCAAGCCCTACACCTTGTCCTACAGAGATGGTAGCCGCAGTGAGATCTCCTTTCGTATACAAATCATTGGCTGCGTTTCCTGAAGCGGATGAAGCTTTATATATTTCCATATCTGATGCATCAGACGCTTCGAGATCGATTACTTTCTGAGCAGCGATATTTTTCCATACTCTATGTTCATTTCGAATTCTGGCATTAATAACAGTTGTATCATAAATAGAAGCCTCACAAAGAGCTTGTTTTAAGTTATCATGGACAGGACATTCCTTAGTCATTAGCATTCGAGAGCCTATTATCGCAGCTTCCGCACCTAGGGATAGGGCTGCAACAACGCCTCTAACGTCAGCAATACCTCCACCAGCTACAACGGGAACATCGATAGCATCACAAGTCGCTGGTGTTAATACAAGAGTTCCAACATCAAAGCGACCAGTCGCACCACCATTTTCCCAACCAACAACCTCTATAATATCTGCTCCAAGCCCTGCTGCTGTTTGAGCATATCTCACACCTGCACATTTATGCATCCAAGTAATATCGTGTTCTTTAAAAATACCGACATATTCAGCAGGTGCTTTATGACCGGAAGTTTCGATAATTTTTACTCCCTCATCAATCATAGTTTGTAAATGGGCAATTTGATCTGGTGGTTGAAGGGCAGGAAATAAATTCATATTGACTGCAAATGGTTCTTTAGCTAATTTTTTAGTTTCTTGAATTGCTTCACGTAGCGAATCTTTGTCTCTATATATTGCTGAAGCTAAAATACCTAATCCCCCCGTATTCGCACACGCAGCTGCAAACGATGGTACGGTTATATTCATCATTGTACCACATATTATGGGATATTTAATGCCCAGCATCTCTGTTACTTTAGTATTAATCATTTTAAGACCTCAATATTTTATTATAATTACTGTTTTAATATTTAACGCTTGATTTTGCTTAACAATAACTTAAGCTGTACAAAGCAAAAATTACACTTAATTATTAAAAATTATCATACTTCCAAAACAAAAAATTAAGTGATAATGAATTATTTTAGGGGAATCTATATAAGAAAATAGAATTGAAAAAATTTAAAATTCACACATTTGTGAGTTTCTTTATTATTTTTTCAGCTTCGCTAACAACCCGTTCAACCAATTCTTTTACTGTGGGAATATCGTTACATATTCCAAGACCCTGGCCGATAGTTATGATACCGGCGCCAGCATCACCTTCTTCATACATTTGTCTTGATAACATACCAGATGCGGCTTTAAATATTTCCATCTCGTCTGCACCAGATTCCTCTAATTCAAGAACTTTTTGAGCCGCTTGATTTTTCCACACTCGAAGTGGGCTACTAACTGTTCGAAAAATAGTAGCAGTATCATAAATAGTACATTGATTAAGAGCTTCTTTTAAACCATCATGGATTGGACATTCCTTAGTAAGCAGGAGGCGGGAACCCATTAAAGCCCCTTCCGCACCTAATGATAATGCTGCAACTAATCCTCTTCCATCAACTACGCCTCCACCAGCTATAACAGGAACATCGATAGCATCAACAGTCGCGGGGGTTAAAACGAAAGTTCCAACATCAAAACGCCCAACGTGACCCCCATTCTCCCACCCAACAACTTCTACAATATCCGCACCTAGTGATGCAGCTTTTTTCGCATATCGAACACCAGCACACTTATGCATCCAGATAAGATCATGTTCTTTAAACAGATGAAGGAATTTTTCTGGAGCTTCATGACCAGATGTTTCAATAATTTTTACTCCCTCATCAATCATAACCTGCAAATGTTTAATCTGGTTTGGAGGTTTGATCATTGGAAATAAGTTCATATTTACGGCAAAAGGTTCTTTGGCTAGACTCTTAAGAGTTTGTAATGCTTCGCGTAATAGTTCAGGTTTCCTATAGTTGGCTGAAGATAGAATTCCTAATGCCCCTGAATTAGCGCAGGCTGCTGCGAATTCTGGTCCAGACAAGGTCATCATCACTCCCAATACTAAAGGGTGCTTGGTTCCTAAAATTTCTGTTACCTTGGTTTTCATTATTTTTTTTCTCTTGCTATTTAATATTTCTATATAAACTAAGATAATGGTAAGAAATAAAAGTTTCTTGAATCAATTAAAAATCTAAATATGGTTAAGGTTATTCATTATATTATACTAAATTACACTCTAAAAATATTTATATAAGTATCATGTTAGAAATAAGTTCTAAGGAATATTATAATAAAGTTTTAGGATCATGGCTGGGTCGTGTCGCGGGTGATTTCGTAGGAGCACCAGTAGAATTTAAACCTTATTCATTAATAAAGGAAAAATATGGAGATATTAAATACTATCCTGAACCAGTTGACATAAATCAGGTCAATGATGATGAAATGTATGAAATTTGTGCCCTTGTTGCACTTGAAAAGCATGGGATAAATTTAACTGCTAAAGATATCGCTCAAGAATGGATCGATCTTCTTTATACTCTAAATTTTACTGCGGAAGAAATCGCTTTAAAGAATCTTCGAGCCGGAATATTGCCTCCCCAATCTGGGACATATAATAACTATTTTTATGATGCAATTGGAGCTCAAATGCGAGCGGATATATGGGGGCAAATAGCTCCTGGATGTCCAGAAGTAGTTAAGAAATATGCCGAGCTAGATGGTTCTATTTCACATGCGGGAATTGGCGTTGAAGGTGAGGTATTTATAGCAATTTTACTCTCACAAGCATTTTTTGAAGAAAATGTTAGAACTAATATTGATAACGCTCTTAACTTCATACCTTCAAGTGACAAGAGTTTATATACTCAAATGGTTAATAAGGCTTTAGAAATATATGAAAAATATCCAAATGATTTCAGAATAGCGAGAGAAAAGTTAATTAATTATTGGGATGACGTGAGGAGGAATGTGTTAATTTCAACGGGAGTAAAGGGTTCTGTTTCAGATTCCATTCTAGCAAGAAAAAGAAAAATGTACTTAAAAAAAAATATCTCTGGAGTTCATGTATTACCTAATATTGGCATAATAATTTTATCACTTCTGTATGGTGCTAAGAATAGGGAAGATCCACTTGGTGAATCTATCTGTATAGCAGCTATGATGGGCCTTGATACCGATTGTAATTGTGGTAATATTGGCGCGATTCTTGGTGCTCAGTTAGGTGCTGAGAAAATCCCTTCAAAATGGAAAGATCCGCTTGAAGATACGTTTTCTACATATGTAAAGGGCTATGAAAAGTGGAAAATTACAGATTTAGCTCAAAGAATTGCTATAATAGGAAAGAAAGTTGTAAAAGAAAAATGCGAAAGTCAGATAAAAATAAATGAAAGTAATTGAAATTTATAACTATTTACACGTTTAATTAGTTTAGGGTAGGTATAAAATGAATATTATTAATAGAATAGAGTCATTAAAAATTATTCCAGTTGCTGTTATAAACAGTGTTGAAGATGCACTTCCACTCGGAAATGCCTTAATAGAAGCAGGGTTGCCTGTTATTGAAATAACCTTTAGAACAGCTGCTGCTGCTGAATCTATTTCAGTTTTGAAAAAAGAGAAACCTGAAATGTTGGTTGGTGCGGGCACAGTATTAAAAATCGAACAAGTAAAAAACGCTGTTGCAGCTGGGGCAGAATTTATTGTATCCCCCGGGTTTAATCCAACTGTTGTTGATTATTGTGTAAATAATAGCATTCTTATAATTCCAGGATTAAACTCACCTACATTTATTGAATGGGGTCTTGAAAGAGGATTGACTCATTTTAAGTTTTATCCCGCAGACATTTCTGGAGGGCCTAGAATGCTTCAATTATTAGCTGGTCCATATCCAACAGCACGATTTATGCCCACTGGTGGTATAAATAATACGACCATAATTGAATACCTAAAATTAAATAATGTGTTTGCTTGTGGCGGTAGCTGGATTGTAAAAAAAGAGTTAATTAATAATAAAAACTTCAAGGAAATTACTAAAAGGACAAAAGAAGCAGTTTCTCTAGTTTCCTCAGAAATTGGATAATTTAAAATCCATTTATTTTTTTAGCCTTTTTTTAAGAATTGGAATCACTAAAGCTAAAGAAGAATATGATGAGAGGGCGGCTATAACTAAAAAAAGGGATGAGGAAATAAACATGTTCCATAAAACCAAAGAAAAAGAGATCACAACCCTTATAGAAAAGTTAAAAAGTGGTTCCTTGAGCGATGCAGACTTTTTGGTGCAAATAAGTCAGTTATATATAATGTGGTTTGAATATGGATAATAAAAATATTAGAAACACTATTCTTCTTTTTTTTATTTCTTACTTCTAATAAAAAAAAAGTACTATTGTTAAACCCCTAAGAAATTAGTTTAACATTTATTTAGGCAATCAACTTATAATTATATTATTGAATTCTAAAATTATAAAATAGGATTGTTTATGTCTGAAAAAATAAAAAATAACGATAGAAAAGGGTACTCCAATAAGAAATTAGCGGCTTATGGAACTGGTCAGATATCAGATATTACAGCTTACCAAACATTTAGCTTTTTAGTTTTCACGTTTTATTTTGCTGTCGTGGGAATCAATATAATTTTAATAACTATTGGATTTATAATCTGGTCGATATGGAACAGTTTCAATGATCCATTTGTAGGGTATTTATCAGATAGAACACATACTAAATGGGGGCGTCGAATTCCTTATATCATGTTTTCGTTAATTCCAATGGCTTTACTTGTATTTCTTTTATTTTTACCCCCTATAACCTTTGGGATTACAGCTCAAATTCCCAACTTTATATATTTTCTGATAGTTATTATATTATTTGAATTATTTTTTACATTGTACGACCTTAATTATACCGCTTTGTTTCCGGAGCTATATGTAGATTTAGAAGAGAGGACAAAAGCAAATCTTTTTAGACAATCTTTTCTCATTATCGGACTATTTATGGCATTCATCTTACCTGGTTTATTTATTTCTGACTATTCTAATCCCAACTCTTTAGCACAATATCAGACTTTTGGGATAGTAGTTGCATTTGTAATAATTGTACCGGGTCTTGTTTTCTTAAAGTTTTCCCCTAAGGAAAAAAAAGAATTTCAGGATGATTACAAGGATGCACCCGGTTTTTTAGGCTCTATAAAAATGTGTCTCAAGAGTAAATCTTTTAGATGGTATATCCCTGCAGAAATAGCGAACTGGTATGTTTATGGAATGTTACCAGCCATGGTTCCACTGTATGGTAAATTCGTCCTAGGTATTACAGATACATTGATTTTATCTATGCTTTTAGCACTTTCATTCATATCTGTAGCTATTTTTATGAATATTTTATGGAAGCCCTTGGTTCAAAAGATCGGCCCTAGAAAATCATGGTTAATTTCTATGTCAATATTTATTGCAACTCTAGCCCCTCTAATGTTCATCCAAGATGCAATCACAGGATTAGTAGTTTTTTTCTTACTTGGAATTGGCATGTCAGGTTCAATTTACATTATTGACATAATTATTTCTGATATATGTGATGAAGATGAGCTCATAACTGGAGTGCGTAGCGAAGGAGCATATTACGGAGTCAATATGTTCCTCATGCATTTATCGACCGTGCTGGTATTCGCAACAATAAGTCTTGTATTTACTAGTGTGGGTTGGACAGTTTTTGAGCCAGAAAATGTAACTCAAGATGTCATTTTTGGGTTACGGGCTTTAATGTTCATTTTTCCGGCAATAGCCTTACTAATTGGTCTAATAGTGATATATAAATATCCCTTAGACGGAGAAAGATTGGAAAAGGTTAGAGAAGAATTACAAAAATTACATGATGAAAAAAAGTCAAGAATTTAATTTTTTTAAATCTTTTTATTCTAATTCTACTTTTTTTTACTTTTTTTTAAATTTAACACTTCTCTTAATTCCCATAGTGGAGTATCTATTACATCTGATTTAGGTGGGGTGTCTGTTTCATTCATATTAATATCCTCCAAATTCTTGAATAGCCTTATAACATGCAACTATATTTTCTGGTGGTTGATCTAAGAGAAAATTAGTGGGACCTGGAATATACCCTCCTTTTTTTCCTAAAGTATCTATGCTTTTTTTAATTGAAGTTCTCACACCTTCGGGGGTTTCAAGATTCAACATTTCTGAATCGTCAATAGTGCCAACTAAAGTAATTTCTGGATATTTTTCCCGATACATCTTTAAATCATTACTTTTTGGTTTTAATGATTCTACTCCATCAATACCAATTTCTACAAAATCAGGAAATATTTCATGTAGATTACCGCAGCTGTGTAAGATAAATTTAGCTCCCTCATCGTGAACAATTTTTACATAATTTGCTAAAATTGGTTTGATAAATTTACGCCAAGTCTTCACATTCATCTGTAGACCTGTATTATAACCATAATCATCTCCACACATGACAACATCAGGGTTAGTTCTCATTATCATTTTTAGCATAGGCTCTTCGAATGTTTCCCATTGAAATTCGATATGTTGCTGGAGGTAACTTGGATCTTTTCTGGCAAATCGTGCAAAATTTGCAAGCCCAATTCCAAAAACGCAATTTTCGAAAGGACCTGGTTCCCCTTGAGCAACAACAATATCATATTTATTCAACATTGTTTTCCGGGTTTTTGCAAAGCTTCTCACACTCGATTCATCTGGTCTTAAGTTATTAGTTTTACTCCAATATTCTTCAATCTTTTCCTTTGTTAAAAGTGCTGGACCCGCATACCACCAATGTGGAATTCCCTCATCACGGATCACAACTTTATAATAGCCCCCACTATTTGTAACATAATCATTTACCGTATCCAATTTAAAAGGGAGTCCCATATTAGGAAGCTGCCAACACATGTCAATTTTTGCATCTATCCCAGCCGGAAGTCTATCAGGTGGGCAAAATTTAGCTATAACAGCATGCATAGTGGGTATTCGAAATGATATTTTATCTTTGTCAAGTTGTTTCATATCTTCATCGGTTAAAGCATAAGGGGATTTCATAAATTTTTCTACAAAATCAAAATCTCCGCCTAAACAAAAACTTGGAACTCTATCGGGAATATTACCCTCTAGTACTGTTAATATTCTTTCTAGAGCAGACATTTTTTCTACCATTTTTAAACACTCGCAAATAATTTTCCTAAAATCGCTAAAGTTTCGAAATTTTTTAATTTAACAGTTTCTTCCCCAATTCCTTTTTTTATCCCCTCAACACCTCCATAAAGTATTTCAGTTGGCAAAGCTATGTATCCATCGCATTCAAGACCATCTAAATCTTGAGGATCATTCAGGTCATTTAATATTTCTATTTCAAAGTCTCCATTTTCTATTTTAACAGAAAAAGCTGGAGGTGCATCGGTTAAAAAAAAGATTACTTTAATAGGTTTTGGAAAAGATTTCTCTAACTTTCTGTAAACTTTTAGAGTCCATAATCCAGAATAAACTATTGCTGGAAATCCTTCATATAATGGACACATTTTTAGATTTTACACCATTTATATTTTGATTAAAAGAGCTTTTTTTTAGAGTTACAATTTTAGATGTTTGAAATAAATTTCTACTTTAAAAAATTGGGTCTTAACTTTTTTGATATTATTTTAAGTGTTCAGCGCTTTTGCTTTAACAATTTCATGATGTCATCTTTATGAATATAGATTAAATTTTTTAATATCTCTTTAAGAGGGAATACAGCCCCCTAAGGCTATTTTAAGGTTTAACTTTTTGGTGTTTCATGGCAAGCCCCATTTTCCGCCAGGATAGGCGTCCGATTTCCCACATTTTACCCTGGTTATTATCTCCTTTTAATTCCCGTCCTATCCATTTTTGACCAGCAGGAATCTTAGCATTCATCGGAACAAACGAAGTAGCACCTACCATCGCGTCATCATTAACAATGCACATAATCATGACGACAGATTTAATACCGACTACGGTATTATTTTTAAGTGTCGCACCATGCACAATTGCAGTAAACCCGATTAAGTTATTATCTCCTATTCGAGTACTACATCCTTCAGCGGTATTGATAATACACGCATCTTGAAAAACATTTTTAGCACCAATCCTAACTCTAGCGAAATCTCCTCTAATTATTACTCCTTGATACACTACATTTTCAGGACCCATCTTAACATCTCCAATTATCCACGCTGAATCAGAGATCCAACAGGAGGGATCAATTTCTGGAGTCTTGAGTTTACCATTAACCTCAATTGATAATATTGGCATTTCATTAACCTCTTATTTTATTTTTTTTACATTTTATTTTTGATAAAATTTATGTGAAATAAGAAATAAAAATTTTGAAATTTAAAGGGATAAGATTATAAAAAAAAAGTAAAAAGATGTTATTGAGGTTCGGTTTCTCGTTTCATGATAATTTTTACAAGCATTATGGTTAGGAACGGTGGAAGAATGAATATAAAAAAAACCAAATATATTAAGACTAGAATTGTTTGTCCGATAATTACATTTAAGAAAAGTGGATTGACTGCATCTATTAAATAATGAGCAATTATACCGGGAATTAAAGATTTCGTCTTAATGTACATATAAGCAAAAGAAAAACCCCAAAAAGTAGCAGAAATCATTTGAATAATAGTAGATCCGATATCTTGACCTCCAAAAATATTAGCCACATGTGCAAATCCAAATAATAGACCATCAATTATTATCGCTTTTTTCTCAGAGTATTTTTTTAGAAGCAATGTTAAAATAACACCCCGGAAAGCAACTTCTTCCCATATTCCTGGTGTTAAACTAGAAATAAATAGAAATTTTCCAATACGATTTGGTTCTGGCCATCCAAAGATAACATTTAAATCAAAAATATATTCTCCCGCAAGTAAACTAAAAATAAGTGTAAAAGTCCAAACTATAGCCGCAAAACCAAGCCCTAAAAAAATATTCCTCTTCCATGGATTAAATGGACTAATACGAATTGATTCGGCATACTCCTTTAGCGACTGCTTACCATTTGGAAGGTTTAATCCTCGAGGGACAATCACTAGCAATAAAATAGCTAGGAAACTAAAAACCATCAAAAACTTATCCATATGAAAAGAATAAAAGAGATTGAACCGAAGAATTGCCGCCAATATTATAGCAGAATATGAAAATAACCAATATAAACCAATTAAAATTAATGATGTGATAACTGAATGTTTAATTAGAAATCTCTGATTGTTTTCCAATTGTGTCACCATTATGGTATTTCTATTTGATAAATTATTTTTTAAAAACATAAATATATCTTTTTTAATCAGATACAACACAATACTGAAGAGACATAGTTTTAACTACAAAGCACTATTAAATAAATATTAGTGAGAAAAAACTATATTAAGTATTATTCACGATTTCTTATATCTAAGACCCTGTAGTCTAGCCTGGATATTTTTACATTACTCTAAAAACCAAAATGGGCGCTGGCTTGCGAAGCCAGAAATTTAAAGCGTGAAATGCTTTAAAATGGATATCGAGGGTTCAAATCCCCCCAGGGTCACCATTTTTTACTATTTTTTATCTAAGAAATATGATCAAAGATTTTAGAAATGTCCTTTATTTCAATGAAGGGGGGTACACTGAATTCCCGTTCAATTGGAAATTTATAGACTCGTTCACATAAAACAGTCTTTACTCCTGCCCTGTGACCTCCTACGATATCTGCCGGCTCATCACCGCACATGAAACATTCTCCTCCGCTATCT
>Ga0114922_10004613_pt1 | contig 12778 bp, 11 predicted proteins | sample AartaG_FD_100975 | JGI IMG/M metagenome (GOLD analysis project Ga0114922, IMG submission 100975) | Deep subsurface microbial communities from Aarhus Bay to uncover new lineages of life (NeLLi) - Aarhus_00045 metaG | ecosystem: Environmental > Aquatic > Marine > Oceanic > Sediment | place... | reverse complement strand
TCGGGAAAAGTCGAAAATGTCTACAAACGTCTGGGCGATGCGGTCACACAAAAAGATACCCTCGCATTGATTGATGACAGGATCCCATTGAGTAATTATCGGCAGGCGCAATCCCGGGTTCTGTCTGCAGAGAATAATTTAAAGATCACTCAACTCAATTTACAGAGTGATGAGGAGTTGTTGAAGAGCGGTGATATATCCCAACTGGCCTATGAAAATTCTATGTTATCAATGAAGACGGCTGAAGCCAATCGGCTTTCCGCCCTGGCGAATTTGAGTTTAATGGAGAAGAATTACCAGGATACTCGAATCATGTCGCCGATTCGAGGCCTTATTTCCAGAAAGTACATTAATCTGGGAACCATGGTGACACCCAACACGGTGCTCTATCGGGTAGTCGATTTGAACACCTTGAAAATCGAGGTCGGTATACCCCAGGCAATGATCGGCCGTGTCCGTGTCGGCAGTGTTGCGAAAGTGAATTTTTCCGCATTTAGCCAGGAGACTTTCGGGGGTGTCGTCCGTTTTATTTCACCTCAGGCCGACGAGAACTCGGGAAGTTTTAATATAGAAATCCATGTAAAGAATACGAGTGATTTCAGGATCCGTGGGGGAATGACAGCCAAAATCGATTTGAAACTGACCGAGCTGGGAAAACAACTGGCCGTACCCGATTATGCACTCGTTTCGAGAAACGGGTCTCATTATGTCTATAAAATAACGGATGGAGTTGCCCGATTGACCCATATTGAGACCCACACGACTTTTGGGTCACAGGTCATTATTGCAGATGGCCTGGTCGAGGGGGATACGATTGTGGTCGTGGGAATGAAGAATCTCGGTGTTGAAACGAATGTGACGGTTGAGGCCGTTCATGAGTGAAGAGGAGTCCAAACCGATTAGCGTTTAGAGACAATTTGAGGTGTCATGAATAGAAAAGAACAGGAAAGACTGGCCAGGAAAAAGGACATATTGGAAGCAGCTTTGGTCCTTTTTGCAGAGAAAGATTTTCATGAGGTAACCGTTGATGAGATCGCCGAGTGTGTGGGTCTCTCAAAGGGAACTCTTTATCTCTATTTTAAGAATAAAGAGGATCTGTTTTTCTCGATCATCGAGGAGAAGACAGATGAGTTGTTTCATCGACTACAATCGGCTATCCAGGGGAACGCGCCCTACTTGAAACGCCTCGAGGATTTAATCAGATCCTATCTGGCATTCTTTGAGGAGCATAAACACTATTTTAAAATTATTCATTCGGAAAAGACCCGTATGAAAAATCACGCCAGGTATCGTTTTAAGGAACATATGGTCAAATCGTTTTTTGATTATGGAGATTTATTGCAAAGGTTTGTTGTCGAAGGTCAGAAGCAGAAGATATTTCGGAAAATGCCACCCGAACTCATCACCAAGGCATTGCGAGGATTATTGAACTCTTTTACGTTTCAGTGCATCTTCATGGAAGGGGAATATTCATTGGTTGAAGAGACACCCAGGGTGCTGGATCTTTTTCTCAATGGGGTCCAGGATCATTAAAATCAGGTTATCAGGTCACATTGGAATACACGGGAGGTTATGTATGATTAAAAATATCATCATCATTTTGATAAGCTTGATTACAGGTGTGACGTCGAACGCCATTTCACAGGAAAAAATGGTTCTGGATCTTGAGCAGAGCGTGGCCATCGCACTTCAGAATAATCCTGAGTTACAAATTGCCGAAAAGGAAGTGGCCAAGGCGAAGGCTACCGTCGGTGAAGCCTACGCTACACTACTGCCCACGCTCGATGCCAGCTCGAGGTTAAGTCATGCATGGGATCTGCAGCGCAATGTGATTCCCAACTTCTTAAAACCCGCGTTAGCGCCCCTGGCGCCCATGATTCCCGAACTCGCCCTGATGCCCGATTACCTGGAAATGGTGTTTGGTCTGGAAAATACGTTTTCATATGGCCTTACGCTGACTCAACCCCTGTTTTTGGGAGGAGCGGGCATCGCCGGTGTCAAAATGGCTCGAGCGGGCCATCGAGCCAGTGAACATCAATTGACATCTAAAAGGCAGAATTTAATCTATCAGACATCGGATGCGTTTTACAGGTGTCTTTTGACCACGGAGCTGATTCAGGTTCAGGAGGAAGCCCTCGAGCAGGCTCAGGCCAATCTGGATATCGTTCTTATAAAATATGAAGTGGGTACTGCTTCGGGTTTGGATAAAATGCGGGCAGAAGTAGAGGTTGCCAATCTCAAACCTGTTTTAATTGCAGTAAAGAACAACCATCAATCGACCATTACCAGGCTCAGGATGGTGCTGGGACTCTCTGAAGCTGTCACCGTCGAAGTAAAGGGATCTCTGGCCTTTACACCCGATGGATTGGGTGATCAGCCCCTCAAGGATTTACTCTCTCAGGCCTATTTGAGTCGTCCCGAACTGTCCGCTCTGGAGTCCCAAAAGAAGTTGGCATCCGGTGGCGTGTCCATGGTCCGAAGCCAGTTTCTCCCCAAGATATTTTTTCAGACCGATTATTCGTTCTTAGCCATGCGGAATGATTTGAAATTTGGAAAGGATGATTTTAATAAAGGTTTCACTTCTGCCATAAGCCTGCAGATCCCCATATTTCATGGATTCCGATCGCACAGGCAGTATCAGAAAGCGAAACTGGATGTCAAGATTGTAGAGGATTCAGAAAAAAGCATCCGTGATGGGATAGCCGCCGAAGTAGAGATTGCCTACAATACATTCGGTGAAACCAGAGAGAAACATCAGGCCGCGACGGAGTCTGTCTCTCTGGCCGAAGAAGCATTGCGATTGGCGAACTTGATGTACGAAGAGGGCGCCAGTACTCAGCTGGATGTGCTCAGCTCCCAGCTTGCACTGACCCGTGCGAGGCTGAATCGGATTTCCGCCCTCTATGAATATCAGAAGGCCAGGTATGCCCTGCGACGGGCGACAGGCACCTTGGTGGGGGTGTTGTAAGTTTTAGTTATATTGAATTTTGCATGGGTAATAATTTAATTTTCGATGTTCAGGAGATAAAAAGAGAATATTGAATGATGAATTTTGAATCTTGAATGTTGAATTATTAATATTGAATTTTAAATGGAAAAATCATTATAAACTTAAGATAGGAGTCAAAATGATGCGGAAATGGATGTTGTGTTTTTTGTTGGCTTCCCTGGTAATCCTGAGTCACTGCAGTCAGACCGGAGGCGGATCGGGGGAGGAGAACGCCGTCCCCGTAGAAATCATGGAAGTGCAGCTGGGTCAAGTCAAGCAGTCCCTCAATTTCAACGGGGATATAAAGGCCGAAATTGAGGTCAAAGTATTTGCCAAGATCCCGGACCGTATTGAGCAGTTGTCTGTGGATGACGGCGACCGGGTTCGAAAGGGCGACCCCATTGCCAGGGTCCTGGCAACCACAACCGAACAGGCCGTACTCCAGGCGGAAGCCGGCCTGTCCGCGGCACGAGCCCAGGAAGCCAATCAGAAAGTCGAATTCGAACGTGCTCAGAGACTTCAAAGAGAAAATGCCATGAGCAAACAGCAGTTTGATGCGATCCAGACCCAATATGAGGCTGTGAGTGCCCAGGTGAAACAGGCCGAGGCTGTCCTGGCGAGTGCAAGGAGTCAATTGAAGGATGCAACCATCACGGCGCCCATCTCCGGAATTATCGGTAAACGCTATTTTGAAGTCGGAGACATGGCAGTGCCCTCTATGCCGGTGGTCAGCATCGTTCAAATGGATCGAGTCAAAATCGCATTAGACGCGACTGAAGAGGATCTGGGGCGATTGGCCATAGGGCAGAAAGCCGAGGTGCAAGTCCGCAGCTATCCCGGTAAAATCTTTGAGGGTAAGGTTTTAAAGATCAGCCCTGTCCTGGATCCCGTAACACGGCTTGCAGAAGTGGAAGTCCTCATTCCGAATCCCGGTTACAAGCTGAAACCCGGTATGTATGCCGAGGCAGAGATAACGACGGGCATTCTGGATAACGCCATCGTTGTCCCTCGATATTGTGTCATCGAGAGTACATCCCTGCGGACGATCGATGGTGAGGACCGTGTCGTGAGGAATTATTTTGTCTTTGTGATCGACGACAGCAGCCGAGCCCGGCAGCGCAGACTCGATGTGGATTATTTGAACCACAAGAATCTGGCCGTTGGTGGCGGTATTGCGGTCGGTGAGAAGCTCGTCGTTTCCGGACAGAATAATCTCAGGGATGATACACTGGTGACCATCGCGGAGAGGGAGGGGGCAGAATAATGCAGATCACAAAAACAGCCATTAAACGTGGCGTCACCTTTTTAATGATCTACATCGTTGCTGTGGGATTCGGCCTGTTCTCTTTAATGCGACTCCGAATGGATCTATTCCCAAGACTCGATTTCCCAATCATTGCCGTGATTACCCAATATACAGGCGTAGGACCATTTGATATCGAAACCGTTGTCACGAGACCCATTGAAGAAACGGTGGCCGCTGTTCAGAACGTCAAGACAGTAAGTTCTACATCCAGGCAGGGCTTATCCCTGACCCTGCTGGAATTCGAATGGGGATCAGACATGGATCAAGCCGAAATTGATGTCCGGAACAACCTGGATTTTATTGAGGATTATCTGCCGGATGATATTTCCGATCCGCTGGTCTTTGCTTTTGATCCTTCCATGCAGCCCATTGCCTTTTTGGCAGTGGGATCACAATTTCACGGTCTCGCGGAACTCAGGCGTATCTCCGAGCGCGAACTGGAACCCCAGATCGAACGGATTCCGGGTGTGGCATCAGCCACGACCTCCGGGGGATTGCAGCGGGAAATCAAGATTCTTGTGGATCCGGTTCGACTCAGGGCACATCATATTTCCATCCAACAGATTGAAGCTGCCCTGCGTATGAACAATCTCCAGCTTCCTTCCGGGTGGATCGATAATGATCAGCAGGAATTTACCATCCAGACCCAGGGAGAATACCGGAATATCGAGGAAATCGAAAATACCAATGTGGCCATCATGGGCGAATCGGTTATTCGTATTAAAGATGTGGCAGATGTTGTGGACGGATTTGTCGAGCAGCGACAGCGTGTGCTGGTGAATAACAATCCTTCGGTTCTCCTTATCATTCAGAAACAATCCGATGCCAATACGGTCAGGACCTTACGGGAATTGAATGGACGCTTACCACAAATAATCTCAGAACTGCCCAGGGGGGTGATCCTGGAGACAATATACGATCAGTCTCTTTTTATCAACCGTTCCATGTCCAATCTTGGAAATACGGCGATACAGGCTATCGGACTGGCATTCTTAGTACTCCTCTTTTTTCTCCGGAATTTCCGCAGTTCGGTCATTGTGGTCATTTCAATACCTATTTCCATTATTGTTACTTTTTCAGTTATGGATCAGGCCGGTCTGACATTAAATATCATTTCCATGGCAGGATTGGCACTGGCCGTGGGCCTGCTGGTCGATAACTCCATCGTTGTACTCGAGAGTATTTTCCGCCATCGGGAGAAGGGAAAGGATTCCCGGGAAGCCGCCGACATCGGTACGCATGAGGTGGCCATGGCGATTACTGCATCGACATTAACGACGGTTTCGGTATTTGTACCGGTCTTGTTCGTGCCCGGGATTGCGGGCGAATTGTTTAATGATATGGTTGTCACCATCTGTTTTTCCCTTGGCGTCTCGCTGGTTGTCGCCCTGACTCTGGTGCCGCTCCTGGCCTCAAGGATTTTCAAGATCCAGGATAAAATGGATGATCGTTCTTTTTTCAGGAAATTGGCCCTACGTATCGGCGGATGGATCGAAAGTTTGACACGTGTCTATTTAGTGGCATTAAACTGGTCGCTTAAACGCAGGAAGACGGTCCTCTTTTCTACGCTTGGGATTTTAATTCTGTCCATCCTTCTCCTGACGACAAGAGGGGGTGAGTTTTTTCCGGAGAGTGATAATGGGATTCTGCAATTAACCATAGACAGATCGCCCGGTACCAGCCTGACATCCATGGAAAAGAGCATGGATGATCTTTATAAAATCGTCAAAGATCATGTGCCTGAGGCCGAAATGGTGTATACGAACTTCGGCCAGGGAGAAGGAATGTTCGCGGCCTTTTCATCGGGTGGTTCCCACGAAGGTGAGATTATGATTCGATTGAAGCAGAGGAGCCGGCGGGAGCGGTCCCTTGAACAGATTCAGGACGATCTCCGTGAACGCTCGAAAGTTCTGCCCGATATGGAAGTGAGCTTTGAAGATCGCGGTGCGGCCATGTTTTTTGGGGGCGGGGGGGATATTGCTATTCAGATTTTCGGTCATGACCTCGCCGTTGCGGAGGTCATTGCGAATGACATAGGGAATAGAGTCCAATCGGTACGGGGAGTGGCCGAAATGGAAATCAGTATCAAGGAATCGGCTCCTGAACTACGGGTTCACCTTGATCGCCAACGTATTGCTGATTTGGGTCTGAGCACCTCCCAGATCGGACAAATTGTGAGCACCAGTATCCTCGGGAATGTGGTCACCCGTTTTCGAGAGGGAGGGGATGAGTTCGACATACGTGTTCAACTGGCTAAGGAATCGCGGGAAAATCAGAAAGATGTCGAAAACATCCTTATCATGACACCGAGAGGACGGCAGGTCCCCCTCCGGTCGATAGCGAAAATAGAATATGATAAAGCGCCAACGGAAATTGCCCGGGAGGATCAGGAACGAGTGGTTACCGTAAGTCTTGCTGTTTCAGGACGGGATTTGCAATCGACAACAAATGAAGTCCGTCGTGTCTTAAGTGACGTTAATGTCCCCAATGATTTCCGTACCGAAATTGGGGGGGCGGCCGAAGACATGATGGAATCCTTCATGTATCTTGGATTTGCTTTTTTTGTGGCCATGCTTCTGACCTATGCGGTGATGGCATCCCAGTTTGAATCGTTAATCGATCCGTTCATTATTCTTTTTACTATTCCACTGTCCATCATCGGTGTCGCCTGGGGGCTGTTCCTGACAGGCACGACGTTGAGCGTGATGTCCCTCATCGGCATCATCATGCTCGTGGGTATCATTGTGAATAACGGCATCGTACTGGTCGACTACACCAATCAGCTTCGGGAGCGAGGTCACGAGTTGTTTGAGGCTATTAAGCTGGCCGGAGAAGCACGAATGCGCCCTGTCATCATGACGGCCCTGACCACGATTCTTGCCATGCTGCCGCTGGCCCTGGGTCTGGGTGAGAGCGGTGAGAACTGGGCGCCCATGGCAAGATCGGTCATCGGAGGATTATTCACCGGTACTCTGCTCACATTGATCGTCGTGCCGGTGGTTTATGCCGTTCTGGAAATTTTCGGTGCAAAACGAAAAGCAAAGAGAGAGGAAAAAAGAGAGGCGCGACGGCAGAGGAGGTTGGCTTCTGCTACATAATCTAATTCGTAAGGATTTGAAATAAATGCGAAGCCCCCATCGAGCAGTGGGGGCTTTATTATTGGTGGATTTACTAATTTATTTTCTATTGATTGTGCTTGTTTTTTTATTATCTTTAGCAATGGAGATCTATGAAGATTTCTGTCCGACCCTGTATAGCGGATTTGGAGACGTAGAAGCCGAGGTGGTCTTTGCCGGCTATGATATTTCTGCTCCGGATCTCGGCTGGGACGATTATCAGGATATCAATGTAGCAGGAAAAGTGGTCGCCATCCTCTATGGCAATCCCCGGATGGAACGAAAGGATTTTTCCAAATATTCGCCGCGTCAGGTTAAACTCCTGAATCCAGATCGGCATGGTGCTTGCGGGTGTCATATTGATTCGAATGGTCGTGATATCGGGGGCTGTTGATTACATGGAAGGACTCCAAATGGTCATGGTCGGGGAGCAGGTCGCACAATACCTGTTTTCCCTTACCTGGTATTCCTTCAAAACGTTCGGTGGTTTTCGCAGTCTTTGCAGTGGAAGAATTGGGACTCCTGGGAAGTCGATTTATGGTGGGAAACCTGTTTGAATAAATAGCACATTTAATCTCCGAAGGATCCAGAGAGCTTTTAAAGGATTGTAATCGAGTAAATTCCTGGCAGACAGCAGCACTGTCCCTCCCAGCATCCCCTCATTGCATAAATAAAAAGGATTTGAATTTAGTCTAAATTTTATTTACATTTTGATACCAGAATAATTGAGGATCCACAATGAAGACATATGATGTCATTATAGAGCGGGACGAAGACGGTTTTTTTATTGCTTCCGTGCCATCCCTGAAAGGATGTCATACTCAGGCTAAGTCATTGGATGTTCTAATGGAAAGAACGCGCGAAGCGATTACACTCTGTCTTGAAGTCGAAGACAGTCCCGTCACCAATGAATTTATCGGCATTCAAAGAGTCTCGGTATAAGCATGGGTGATTTCCCCTCTCTAACCGGGAAAAAGTTAATCAAGGCTCTGAACCGCATGGGTTTTGAAACCATTCGCATCAAAGGAAGCCACTCTTATCTTAAACATACAGATGGCCGCTGTACAGTCGTGCCTGTTCATCGCGGTGAAATCATAGGGAAAGGACTTTTTTCGAAGATACTCCGGGATTGTGAAATAGACAAGGATGAATTAAGAAAATATTTCTAAAAGGTCTCGACGAGGAGCGCTTCACACAAATTAAAAAAACACTAAAATTACGGATCCGAACCGATTCCATTGTGATCCCTATTTTACCGATTCGAGTCTTTGAATCCTGTGCTCATGATCATCAATTTGAGTTTCGTGTCGTTGTAATGCGTGATCCATGGCTGCTTTTTCGATGTAATAAGAATCCATTCTCGCTGATATTTTATCCAATGCCATCATGATGATATTGAATTTCTTTGATGCATCGGCTTTGGTTTCAAACAAATTTAGCTTCTCTTCTAAACGGATTATTTCACTATATAATTTATTCTCTCTTTTCTGAAATACTTCAAGTGATCTTTTTTGACTTTTGGTACAAGAAATTGATCTAAAGTGAGTTTGCCATTAAAAAAAGCCCCCACCGAAGAATGGCAGGGGCTTTCTATTCGTAAAAGAATAATTATTAATGCGCCTGAGGCGCACAAGTCATCGTTGAGGTAAGTGTCCTGCTTTAGAAACTTGACTCATAATTCAAGTTGTTATCGTGATAAAAGGTTTAATACATACCGCCCATACCGCCACCTCCGGGAGGCATGGGGGGCATCGGGGGTTCATCTTTGGGTTTCTCGGCGACGATAGCTTCGGTCGTTAAGAGTAATGCGGAGACACTGGCCGCGTTCTCCAGGGCGATGCGAACGACTTTCGTGGGATCGATCACACCGGCTACCATGAGGTCTTCATATTTCTCGGTCTGGGCGTTGAATCCCTGACCGCCCGTTTTCCTCTTCAACTCCTGTACGACTACAGAGCCTTCAAAACCCGTATTGTTGACGATTTGACGCACGGGTTCTTCAAGAGCCCGTGTGACAATTTCAATACCGACCTTTCGGTCGCCATCCGCCTTGATCTTTTTTAAAGTAGGAATGGCCCGCAACAGCGCAACACCGCCACCAGGAACGATTCCTTCTTCGACAGCGGCTCTCGTCGCATGAAGGGCATCCTCGACCCGGGCTTTCTTCTCTTTGAGCTCGATCTCCGTAGCCGCACCGATGTTCAATACGGCAACGCCACCGGCCAACTTTGCCAGACGTTCCTGAAGTTTTTCCCTGTCGTAATCCGATGTGGTCGATTCGATCTGCTTTTTGATCTGATTGATCCGGCCCTGAATGTCCTTTGTCGCACCGGCACCTTCGACGATGGTTGTGTTGTCTTTATCGATTTTGACCCGTTTCGCACTTCCCAGATCGGCCGTAGTGGCATTCTCCAGTTTGAAACCGGCCTCTTCGGCAATGACACGTCCGCCGGTCAGAATGGCGATGTCTTCCAGCATGGCTTTCCGACGATCACCAAAACCGGGCGCTTTCACGGCGGCCACCTTCAGGGTGCCTTTCAGCTTATTAACGACGAGGGTTGCCAGGGCTTCGCCTTCGATGTCCTCGGAGATAATCAGGAGAGGCTTGCCCATTTGTGCCACTTTTTCGAGAACGGGCAGCAGATCTTTCATCGCGCTGATCTTCTTATCGTGAATGAGAATGTGAGTATCTTCCATTAATGTTTCCATGTTTTCAGGATCGGTCACGAAATACGGAGATAGATAGCCTCTGTCGAACTGCATACCTTCGACGACTTCCATGTTGGTTTCGGTGGTCTTGGCTTCTTCAACAGTAATGACGCCGTCTTTTCCTACTTTTTCCATGGCATTCGCTATGAGTTGTCCGATTTCTTGATCGTTATTTGCAGAAATCGAGGCAACCTGAGCGATTTCCTTCTGATCGGTGACCGTTTTACTCATCTTTCTTAGGTCTTCAACAACTGTCTTAACTGCATCCTCGATGCCCCGTTTCAAATCCATGGGATTGGCGCCTGCAGTGACGTTTCGCATACCTTCATTAAAAATCGTTTGCGCAAGAACCGTAGCCGTTGTGGTTCCATCCCCGGCGACATCGCTGGTTTTGGAGGCCACTTCTTTGACCATTTGAGCACCCATGTTTTCAAAAGGATCTTCCAGTTCGATCTCTTTGGCGACAGTGACGCCATCCTTGGTCACCGTCTGGGCACCAAATTTTTTCTCAATGACCACATTGCGCCCCTTGGGGCCAAGAGTCACTTTTACTGCCTTTGCCAACTGGTCGATTCCCCTTTTGAGGGCCTGTCGGGAATCGGCACTATATTCAATCATCTTTGCCATTTCTTACGATCCTCCATTATTGTGAGTAAAGAAAATTCGAATAACCTTTTTGGTTATATGACGGCGAGTATGTCGCTTTCCCTGACGATGAGATATTCCTCATTATCGATGGTGACCTCAGTACCGGAATATTTACCGTAGAGGACGTTGTCCTTGACCTTTACACTCATCGGGATGATTTCCCCTGTGTCAGAGGCTTTCCCAGGGCCTACTGCAACAATTTCACCTTTCTGTGGTTTTTCCTTAGCCGTATCTGGGATGATGATCCCTCCCTGCACCTTCTCATCTGGTGGGGCAGGCATAATGACAACTCGGTCGGACAAGGGTTTGATTTTCATTTAAAAACCTCCTTAAGTGTTATTTTTTTCATTGAGATGACACTATATGAATTAGCACTCTCAACGATAGAGTGCTAATTTTGACACCACAATATACTCATTTTTTTAAAAATGTCAAGTAAAAAATGTTAGAATTGAAGAATTTATTTTCTTGGTAGGCCGCCCCATTGAAGCTTTTTCCGGAGAAGATCGAAGAAGCAGTATTCTTTGAAGGCTACGAGGTGGATATAAAAATCCCCTTTTTCTATCTCCAGGGTCGTTTCCGAAGACACACGCACATTCTCCTGCCCATCGATGCTGAGGAGGGCATCGGAATAATCAAATCGAACATTTAATTTGATTTTACTCGAAGCAGGGATAACGGTCGGCCTTACAGTCAGAGCATGGGGACAGATGGGATTCAGAATGATCGATTCTAAAGTAGGAACGACAATGGGACCCCATGCAGCCAGTGAATAGGCAGTAGATCCTGTGGGCGTGGAAATGATGATGCCGTCGGAAATGTATGTGTTAAAATACTCACCATCGATAGTCACATCGATTCGTATCACACGGGGGCTCCCTCCTCGGTCCAGAACGATATCATTCATGGCAAAATAATGCTTTTCCGAAGAATTCCCGGAAACACGGGTTTTTAGAACCATACGCTTGTCGAGAGTATATTGACCGGAGATCAATTTTTCCATTTTGGGATACAAGTCGTCCACAGATGCTTCTGTAAGAAATCCCAATCCTCCCAGGTTGACTCCCATAAGAGGTTTACCGGATTTTCCCACGACCCGGGCTGCGGCCAACATGGTCCCGTCCCCACCTAAAGATACGATAAGGTCACTCATAGAAGCCAGGGCTGTACTATCAACGGTCTGAATATTACAATTATTGGGTAGCAGCCAATCTGAAAGTTGTTGACTGATCACGATATCTATTTTACGATTCATGAGCCAGTCGAGGAATGGGCAGAGTGTTTCTCTCACCCTTGGTTTTTCTATATTTGCGAATATACCGATCTTCATAAAAGGTACTCTTCAAGCTCTAAATGGGATCATTTTCCAGTTTCGTAACTATCGGAGATCTCTTCCTTCATTGGTCTAATGTGAAGCTTTAATGGAGTTCATACGAAAAGTGAATTTAGGTTTCTTTTTAGGATGCCCTTTGGCAATCAGATTCTCGATTTCCCTGGTTAAATTTTCAATGTCCAATCCTACCTCCGGAAAAAGTTCTCTGTAGCTCCCATGGGTGACAAATTGATCCGGTAAACCAAACCGCTTAAATAGGATATTTCCCGATCCCCGTTCCGCCAGTTTCTCGGCAATACTACTGCCAAAGCCTCCTATGATTGTATTATTCTCGATGGTCACAACGACACGAAATCGGTTGAAGACCTCATCAATCATGTTATTATCGATGGGTTTGATAAATCTGCCATTGATCACCCGGGCGGAAAGTCCTTTTTCATTCAAATTGTTGGCCAGTTGAACGGCCGGTACAACCCTATCTCCAATGGCAATAATCGCTAGATCCTTTCCCTCACGTATGGTTTCACTTTGACCGATGGGTATCTCATGGAATTCAGGTTTGATGGGCAGTCCAAGGCTTTCGCCTCTCGGATAGCGAAATGCGATGGGGCCTTCCTTGTGATGTAACGCTGTCCAGAGCATGTCCCGAAGCTCGTTCTCATCCTTGGGGGCCATGA
>Ga0114922_10004612_pt1 | contig 12779 bp, 17 predicted proteins | sample AartaG_FD_100975 | JGI IMG/M metagenome (GOLD analysis project Ga0114922, IMG submission 100975) | Deep subsurface microbial communities from Aarhus Bay to uncover new lineages of life (NeLLi) - Aarhus_00045 metaG | ecosystem: Environmental > Aquatic > Marine > Oceanic > Sediment | place... | reverse complement strand
GTTGGCGCGGGTTATTTTCCGGGTGACAAAAGTTTCGCCCCGCCGCGGCGATTCATGGTTAAAGAGAATGCCGTTACAGGCGAAGAGCTTGTATCCCTCTCGATAATTCGTCGTCATCCAATAGGCATAGACCTTGGCTGCTGCGTAAGGGCTTCTGGGACGGAAGAGCGTATTCTCGTTCTGGGGTGGTGGTGCACTGCCAAACATCTCGCTGCTGGAGGCCTGGTAAAATTTGCACTTTACCTCACTTTTTCGTAGGGCTTCCAGAATCCTGGTAGTGCCGAGAGCAGTGACGTCCGCGGTATATTCCGGTATATCAAAGCTAACTCTCACATGGCTTTGAGCTCCTAAATGGTAGATTTCATCCGGGCTGATGTTATAAATTAAGTTAGTGAGTTGGGTGCTATCAGAGAGGTCTCCATGGTAAAGAAAGAGCTTCGTTCCTGGCTGGTGGGGGTCGATAAGGAGGTGGTCTATTCGAGAAGTATTGAAGGTGCTTGCCCTTCGGATAAGTCCGTGTACCTCATATCCCTTTGAGAGCAAAAACTCTGCCAGATACGAACCATCCTGGCCTGTTATTCCTGTTATCAGCGCCTTTTTCATTTGTACCTCCGTTCTTCACCCAGCAAGGTGAAATCTAATTCTACTACAATTGCAATCTCTCTAGTCTTTGACGACACTCGGCAGATGCCCTTCAAACTACCTCAGGTTCAGCTCAAGCAAAACACTCCTGTACTTTTCAACTGTTTTATCATTTGAGGTCATTTAATACCCTTATCTCTAAACTCTGAAGTTTCCATATTGCATAGCAACCCATTCTAGATTTGTAAATCTTGAGTACCCCTTTGATGGCAAAAGGAGGTTATTCACTAGATTTCTTGAGTTCGTCCGGCTATTAATCTGCCATCCTCAATAGCTGTTTTATCAAATCCTGTAATTTAGTAATTTGCTCCACCTTAATTTCCCCGATCTTCTTAGATAACCTCTTTCTATCAATGGCTCTCAATTGAAATGCCAGAGCCACTGATTCTTCGTCGAGGTGATTTCTATTATCTGGCTTGATCAGGATGGTCCCGGCAAAATCCAATGCCTTTACCTTTGTAGTTAGCGGAACTATCAGCACTGTGGGTAAATTATATTCCCTCCCTTGCACAATGATTGCAGGGCGCTTACCCATTTGCTCATGCCCATCTATTTGAGGAAACTCAACAAGATAAATATCACCAAGCTTCATTTCATCTTTCCAACTCATATTCAAAGTTAACCAATGCCTCATCACTCAAAGCATCCCACAGCTCAAATTCAGCTTCTAATCCCTCTTCGATTAGCGGTAAGTAATATTTTAAGGCATTAGTAACAATGGAGGTTTCACTTATCGTCCTCTCCTTTGATACTTGCTTGACTTTATTCTCTATATCATGAGGTATGGATATCCTCAACATGATTTAGCCTCCTTGTGCATTCGTTTTATTGTTAGCATGTTAGCCCTCCGCCATCATCAATCATTCCTCAACCTATTTTACAATTATATCATTTTGCTGAACCAGTCCAATCAATCGGAACGACGAGACCTGTAGCGGACGGCGTGCCATAGGTGGTGGGGATGGAGATTTGGGTGCCCGTTGTTTTCTCATAGGTAAATTCCTTCTCAACCAGGGCACGGCCATTGTCGGCGATTTGCTCAGGGTAATTTATAAATGTCTCTTCGGTTTCCAATCAGGTGAACAGTGATGACATGCTTGTCCACATCAGAGCCATAAATTACCCGCCAATCTCCCACTCTCAGTTTATAAGTTCCTGAAAAAGCACCCTTGAGTGGCAAAGGGATTATATTGTCGAAGTTTTCTGAAAGCCAAGATAACCTGTCCAAAATCCTTTTAGTAGCAGGTACATCCAGAGATTGCAATGAATGGAGAGCCTTTGGCAGGATTTCTATCTGGTACATTATTTAAGGCCCAGTCTACCTCTAGCTTCCTCTAGCGATATCCCCCTCTCTTTCTCCTTGAAGGACTCTCGCAATGCTTCTACTACCTCATCTCGTAATTCAAGTCCGTAGTCAGGGTCAATAGTCTCGAGGATAACCTCCCTGATTAGTTCCCTCAATTCACTGATTGTAATATCTGCTACCTTTTTGTCTGTAGCTATGTTCATTAGACTAACCTCCCGCTTTCTTAATATGTCTTCTCTCCCAATAGTTCCAAGATAGGCCTTGTTCCATGCCTAGCAGCAATTCTATAGATTTCTGCTTCTGTATTCCTCAACTTCTTTTCTAGAAAGGTCTTAAGGCTATCCTTTTCTAATCTTTCCTGATTTATATTAAGAGTTTTGGCTATTTCTTGAAACACTTGCATAACTCACCTCCACGCATTCCCCGTGGCAGCCACTTCTTAAGCTCTATATTATATTCTCTACTTCAGGCTGTCCAATATATCCCTGTACATTTCTGTTGTTTTGTCATTTGAGGTCATTTAATTTCCAATTCTCCATTTAGCAGGCCTCCTCTGTGATTAAAGTAGATAAAGTTACTAATGGTATTATGGGTAATCGGCGATCGTTTGCACGGAAATGGCGCCATTATTGTGCTTGGGGGTGGTGGTGAAAATCCACTTGTAGAGAGAGGGCTCCTCTCTTTTGCTTGAGTCGGTTGTGGATGTCCTCAATGGATTTGAACCAGGCCATACGCGGGTCATGAATATGGTGCGCCTCATCGTTGAGTACCACAAGCTCGTCAATGCTAGATAGATTCTTGGTTTCGATGGGTATAAAAAGGTGCCGAGCATATTTTGCTGGTAGGAGCCTTTGTTGTCAATAGAGCTTCCAGTGGGAGTTTATGCATAACCGCAGTCCTCAATTAGACCAGCCTCGGCAAATTTATCCACAATTGGATACAGGTCCCAAACAGGCACGCCAATTACATTGCTGATATCAATCAGATCGTTGGAGCCATCTGCGTATGTAAGAAGGTTCATCATAGTCCTAACCGAATCCCCTGAATTCTTAGTGCTTAAAGTTGGATATAGACCACGCTTACCAAGCTGAGGTTCGCCATAGCAGGTAATGCGATATTTCCTATTTCTTTCAATTGCCTCTAGGCAATCTTTAAGCACTTCGTAGCTTCCTTGCAGACCGCTAGCGGTTACAAGAGTTAAATCATCCAAAGAAGTATGATACTCAGGATATTTGCCGTATTTGCTGCGCATCACGCTTACAACTGGTAAATCGACCCCTGGGCTGCAATATTGGCGTTCGTCACTACCACGGTCCAAGAATGAGTACTTGATGAAGTTTGGGTGCTTAGAACTCAATACGTTTAGAGCAACCTTATCAGCAATAGTCTCGCCCTTTCGTGAAGGTAAAAAGGAGTATGCACGTTCATCTCCGACACACGTAATATTAAACCCGGCAGTCACGTTCTTTTTCATCCATTCTAGATTCCTACTGAGATATGCGATTGAACCTATTGTCTCGGGGATGAAAACGATACGATACGTATACTGTCGCTGACGACTGGCTATCCACTTAGCTAAGAAAGTCGTCACAGCTGGCCCAGACAACTCATTATTTGCCATTGAAGGATGGCAGACATATGTTGATAGGAAGACCTCACTGCGTGTTTTGCCGGGGATTATCAATTCCCCATAGGTAAGATGGCCATCCTTTAACTCGCTATCAATGAAAACACGATATGTACCTTCTCTTAGTTCATTCTTCTTGTTTTGTGAAACACAAAACCCCCATCGTTCCTGGTAGTACGAAGTCACGTAGGGTATCGCATCAGGCTGCTCTTCAAGGGAGTATAAATGCTGTTGCAACTCAGGAAGCGAGACATATTTGTCTATTGGTATCGAATACCCAACAACATGAAGATTATTCTCGCGGAAGTCTAGGACCTTCCCTCCCTTTTCATCGACGATATAAGCATCTTTTATATTCCACTCTTTAGGGATGATCCAATCGAATGCCCTGGTCCCTGAGGGAATTTCACATATTTCTATTGGAATATACTCTTTAATAACATTCAGAGTTTGTCTGACACCATTCCCTGTTATGCTTCTACAAATAGGGAAAAGCCTGACGATTAGTTGATAGATTTCCTGACCGATTTCCAAGGTTCATCCTCTAATAGTTTGTCATTCATCTCGCACTCGCCTGAATCGTGTACAGCAGCTTGGGGTTACGCTTCATTTCCTCAGCAGTAATTCTATACGCATCTCGAGTCCCAAATAGCTTGACGGTGCTTTGACCAATTTTTGTAACATTGACCACACCTCGCTTTTCCAGTATGTCACCCATGGGGTCAACTGCGGTCATTACTCCCCTGTCAATATCCCGCACACGCATAATGAAACTATCCTCATACCTCTTATCGCCGACGACGATTGTGCCAGAGAACTGCTTGTGGTATCTGTAGTCGCACCCTTCCATCTCTTCTATGTAGTGAACAAATGTCCAACTATTGTTGTAGGCTAACCCGATAATCATTATTTTGGCATCTAGTTTATGAAGCTTTCCAAATATTGAATCTTTGCCAAAGACATTCTTATCATTAACTGCAGCGAGCTCACCTGCGAGCTTGCCATAGGCCGCGATAGAATATATTGGGTTGATACTCCTTTTAGCCCCCGGCATTTTCCTAATAAACTCTGTGAGAACGCCCATCTCTGACGTCGTCTTATCTACGTCGAAATAACCTTTTCCGGTCTGATTAAATTGGTTACAGAAAGAAAAGGTAAAAGTTGGCATTACCAGAGTCCCTTCTTCACCGAGAACTTGCAGTAGGGCATCAATAACTGTCTGCGGAGTACCTTCCACGCCGCCAAATGATTTAAATGAGCTATGTACGAGTACAACATCTCCAGCTTTCAATCCCACCATTCTAAATCCGGATACAAGCGCTTGACCAGTCAGCATCCTAAATCTCCTAATACAACCAACTCTCGTATGCAACAACGTAGTTGTTGTCTGGATTCTATCAATTAACGCCTGATAAGGCAATCTGACTGCATCAAAAGTCACCTCACGAGACAAAACACCGAATATTAGCATAGATTTCAGTCTCTTGTGTGCCTTTATGGCAATCGCATATTACCCACCCTGACCTTCTCCCGGGTTATGTAGCACCTATCGCTGCTACATAACCCGCCGGCGACATCCAAATTTTCTGAAAGCCAAGATAACCTGTCCAAAATCCTTTTAGTAGCAGGTTCATCCAGAGATTGCAATGAACGGAGAGCTTTTGGCAGGATTTCTATCTGGTACATTATTTAAGGCCCAGTCTACTTCTAGCTTCTTCTAGCGATATCCCCTTCCTCCTCTCTTTCTCCTTGAAGGACTCTCGCAATGCTTCTACTACCTCATCCCGTAACTCAAGTCCGTAGTCAGGGTCGATAGTCTCGAGGATAACCTCCCTGATTAGTTCCCTCAGTTCACTGATTGTAATATCTGCTACCTTTTTGTCTGTAGCTATGTCCATTAGACTGACCTCCCGCTTTCTTGATTATGTCTTCTCTCCCAATAGTTCCAAGATAGGCCTTGTTCCATGCCTGGCAGCAATTCTTTAGATTTCTGCGCGTTACCGGTGGCATCCACTTCTTAAGCTCTATATTATAATTCTCTACTTCAGTCTGTCCAATATATTCCTGTACATTTCTGTTGTTTTATCACAGGTAAATTCCTTCTCAACCAGGAGACGGCCATTGTCGGCGATTTGCTCCAGTCCGGGATGATTCAATTCCTGCCATTGAATTCTGGCGCACGTTAGAACTTAGGTTTTAGTCCAGCCTGCTTGCATAGCTCATTTGCAGTTATCCTGTCTAAGAGGCGATGCTTTTCACTGGTATTGTTTTGGCACTGTTGGTGTAGATAGAGTGTTTACCACCTTGCCGCAATAAGTAAAAGCCGCTCTCTTCAAGGTAATTTATTAAATCACGGTGCTTTACGGGCACCTTTTATATCCCAACTGGCAATTGCTCCAGAAGTGCACCGCCGGGAGGAATTTCCTTGCCCTGTTGCTCATAGGCTAGCACCATCTCGTGCAAAGCATCCCTCAGCATTTCTCTGCATTCCTACGGTTTTCCCCTCTGTAATCACCTCAGGCCACTCAACTAACTGCCCCATATAACCGGAGCTTATCTTAGTGTATTTCGCGGTGTAGTTCATAGGCACCTTGCCACCCCTCGCTTTATATTATCTTATAACGATAAGAGATAGAAGCCGAAATTCTCCTCTCTGCTATGTGCTATGTTAAGCTGTGTAAAACCTTTCGATACCTCTCGACTGTTTTGTCATAGGTAAATTCCTTCTCAACCAGGGCACGGCCATTGTCGGCGATTTGCTCCAGTTCGGGGTGATTCAAGGCTCGGATGATATTTGCGGCGAGGCACTCTGGAGAATTATCTTCCATAATAAAGCCGGTCTGTTCATCCTTTATTATATCCGGGATTGCTCCGACTGGCGTTGCCAGAACAGGCGTGCCACAGGCCATCGCCTCCAGCATGATGTTGGATATTCCCTCGGTGTATGAAGGCAGGATAAAAAGTTTTAACTTGTTGAGATACTTGGGCATGTCATCGTGGGCAATCCAGCCAACAAAGCTGGCTCTGCTATTTGGCTTTGCCTGCTTTAGACATTCCTCAACTTTGGGGCGGAGTGGGCCATCTCCGCCTATCAGGAAAGTAATATCGTCATCTTTTTCCAATACTCTGGGAATAGCCTCAAGAAGATTCAAGATGCCCTTCTCTGGGTCCAGGCGTCCGATATAGCCAAGCAGGCTATGCCTCTGGCTCAATGGCTTTTGCATCCTGAATTTAGCAAAATCGAGAAAATGCTCATGAGCTATCAGGATTTTGTCCGTATGTCTTTCTAGTTGCCACTCTTTAATAAGCCTTTGCGAGTAAATGATGATTCTGTCTGCCAGCCTGCAATTGATTCTTTTAAGTAAGCTGAAAGGCTTGTAGAGAACGTTTTTCCTGAATTCACTTTCCTTTTCCAGATAGCCAGCCAGTGCTAAGGCAACTTTGCCCCGGAACAGTTTTGCCGTCAGCATGGGTAATAACAGCCCTTCCCCACCGAAGAAAATCCATAAGTTCACCTTCCTGCTCAACCTGGCCAATCGGTATGACATCCTTAGCTGAAAACCAATTTGATTTACAACTTGAGCTAATGTGCCCTCTGCCCTCTTGGACCTCACCGAATGGAGGTGGATGGTGTCGCTGCTTCTTAGAATGGTATTCGGGCCAAGCACATAGAGCTTGTGTGAGAGGGAAGATAGTATCTTCACTAAATTTAGTAAGAATGTATCCCCAACATCACGCCCAAATGCGGTAACCAGTCCTGTGTTTTGCTGCTTTTCGCTCATAATTACCTCTCACGCTGTCTCAGCCGGGACATGCTAGTCGAGGTTTTCTCTACTCACCTCTTAGAGCGACACCGAGGCATATACTTCCTCAATTCGCTCAACTACGCTATCAAGTGATAGATTCTTCCTGGCAAAGTTCAAGGCATTTGTTCCCATCAGTGACACTGACTCTGGTGAAGACATTATTCGCCTTAAGTGTCCCTCCAGTTCTATTTCATCATTGGCTAGATATCCAGTTATTTCGTTTGTGATTAAATCTGGCAGTCCACCAACATTGCTGGCAACAACAGGAATGCCACAGGCCATCGCTTCCTGGACGCAAGTCGGGAGCCCTTCTGTTTCCGAAGGCAGGACAAGGACATCCGAGGCTGCCATATAAGAAGGCATATCCTCATGAGCTACGCTCCCCTTGAAGAGTATGGTTTTCAATCCCAAGGATTCCGCCAGCCTTTCCAGATTTTGTCTCTCAGGGCCATCTCCTGCTATTACAACGTGAAATTCAAAATCTTTACTCAGATTGGCACTTGCCTTGATAAGCCTATCCACTCTTTTAAGCTTATATAGGTAACCTACAAAGAGTACTAAGAAGCCTTCGGGAAGGTGAAGTTCTGCTCTTAACACATGTTTATCCCCGGGTTTAAACTTGCTTGTATCCACTCCATCTGGAATAACGTGTATCTTATCTTCCCTGGCGCCAAGCTCGATAGCCTCGCGTTTTAGCTCATTGCTCAAAGCGATTATTTTTCTAGATTGCTTCAACGCACGCTTAATAGGAGGTTTAGATATTAGTTCCCTGCCAAAGACTTTGATATCCGAGCCCTCTAATGTGGTTAGCAATGGGATGTCCCCGCAGCAGAAAGAGGATGCAAATCCACAAGGGATGGTCCAAAACGCATGGAGAAGGTCTATATTATATTTACGCTTAACACGCCTTATCTCCCTTGCCATGCTTATAAGTAATGGCAGTACATTTATAAGCTCCAACCCATGAACTTGTGCCAAAGGACGGGTTTTAAAGGGGTAGGGTATTTCATGGCGATAAAATGGCTCAGAGTTATCTGGCGGCATTTTCAGGTTGGCGGGATATATTACATGGACTTCATGCTTCTTCGAAATGCCGATGATGAGATTATATACAAAGATACCCGACTCGGTACAGTCGTATCGAGGGAAAGAAGCTGTCACAGCACAGATTTTCACGCTTGCTGGTTACCTCCTCGTAGGGATGTTTCCTTTATACCACCCAAGCTCCCCGCGACAGTTTAGATGGCATTCCGGTGGTAACCAATAGCTTCACTTTGTCTACCATCCCCTGTTAAACATAAAATCTCTTTTCTCTTTGCTTGCTAAGAATTTAAGGCTTTGCAGAATCACACCCAAAGTAGGTCCAGGGTCTGAGCGGGATAGCACAGCATAATGCAAATCCTTATCTCTGAACTTTAGGAACTCCTTGACCTTTCCCCATTTGTGTGGCGGGGAGAAAAGCCAAAGGATGTCTTGTGGCAGCAGCCAGCGCCACTTTGCATCGCTCCTGTAGCTGTAGTTGGGTGTCACATCACCATCTACCACCATCTTATACAACATATATGGGAAATCAACACCAGATTCTATGTCCAAAGCTACAGCATTCCAAAACCTAGGATTGACCTCCATAAGTTTTGGTTTACCATCTCGTCTGTCAATTAGGAACTCAACACAAGCGACCCCATACCAATTCAATGCATGCAATAATTTGGAGCCATATTCAAGGATGTTAGGATTCTCAGTAGTTTGAGCAATGCTCCAAGGACCAGAATTCAAAGGATAACTCCTGATCCCTTTTATCACGCATACTGCTCTAGGCTCAGCATTTTGCTTAAACAGGGCACTCAAATTATACCGCCCTTCTTCGTTGGGGATGTACTCCTGAATAAATGCCTGACCATACAATTTGCTAACTCTCTCATATTCATCCGCTAGCCTTTCTGGAGAATCTACGAATCTAATTCCTCTTGCCCCTGAGCTTTGACAAGGTCTTATCAAAACTGGATATTCTACACTGTCTCTTATTTCATCCAAGCTTTGCACCTCAGGGAAATATGTCTTGGGGCAGGGAATGCCATTCTCAAGAGCAACCTTTATTGTCCTGGCTTTATCGCGCCCTTTCATAACTGTGTCATAGTCGGGGGTGGGTATTCTGGTAAATTTCGATAATTCTCGCTTGTACTGGGAAAGCAAAACTGTAGTCTCATCTGCGACCGGCATAACCAGGTCGTAATTATTGTTTTTAACCAAATCGTGTATCTTCTCAATAAATAAGTCTGGATTTTTCTCTGGCGAGGGATAAACGATTCCTTTTTTTACATACTTAGAGAAAAAGGCAGGGCAGGCTCGAAATTCTTCCCCACAGGTTACCTCTATTTCATGTTTGGCTAATGACCTGACAATAGCAATCGTGGCGATTGACTTTCCATCCAAAACCAGCACCTTCGACATTGCCATTCCTCTTTCTTTTTACTAATCCAACTCCAGCTTCTTTATGGGCTTAGCTGGTACTCCTCCCACAACCGTCTGGGGTGGGACATCTTTTGTTACAACTGCTCCTGCACCTACGATAGAGCACTGATGCAAAGTAACGCCTGGAAGTACAGTCGCATTTGCCCCGATCCAGCAGTCATCTTCTATAATGATAGTTTTTTCAAAACCATAAACCTTCGTAAGCGCAGATGTGGCAACAGGATGTGACGAGGTCACCAGAATTACATTTGGTCCGAAGGCTACCCTATTGCCGATAATCAACATGGGCTTCCCTTTCACAATTCCACCAAAGGGAGTAATAGTAATATTTGGAGCAAGATAAACTTCTTTCCCGCATACAACTTCTGGCATTTTGCGCAAAGCTCTTATCCTCATTCCATTTGTGGGAGCATGGCGCGCAACTTGGTAAAAGAAATAATTTGTAACGTCAATCAACCTTGTCATACGTAAAGTCCAAATATCGTGAACTTACCCCCTTGAGGCGGAGCATTGTCTTTCCTTCACCATTTTAACAATCAGCTCATTAGCTAAATACATCAATATAGTTCCTCTGTATTTTTTCTCCAGAAAAGCGAAGGTTTTTAATATCAGTTTATTTTTTCTTCCCGCGCTCACTGCATAAGGCAAGAAGTTAATGCCTGCTTTCTCAATGATCCTTAAACCAGCCTTTTGGGCATGTTTTGCAAAGGACATCTTAGTATACCTATGTTCCAATGCCGGTGCCGTTCCCTTGCTTGCAAAGAATAGAAACTTGCGAAGCAAATTTACTATGCGCCAATTTGCTAAATTGAAATAAGTCAATACAATTTCGCCAGAGTCCTTCAACACTCTTTCCATTTCTTTTAGCAATTCCTGTGGATTTCTAGTGTACTGAAATGAATTGATACACAAGACGACATCAAATGTTTTATCTTTAAAGGGGATGTTCTCATAGTTACCAATATAGAGACCGTCGCCTAGCTTTTTCCTCTTGCACGCCTCTACCATTCCTTTCGCAATGTCACCTCCTAATACAGACCTATTACTATCTTTGAGAAGCTCCAGATAATAACCTGTACCGCAAGCAACATCTAAAACTAAGCCATGGCAGTTTTTTAACATTGACAATATAAGCTCTCGTCTATGGTTTTCAACATAGCTCATTGCGGATTGGGGAGCTAAATGGTCTCTATCATAATTATGGGAGTAAACGTCGTAGAATTTCTTAATTTCTGACATACTCGCTGCTTCTCCAAATCTCTCTGCATGTTCCTTTAGTTTCATTGATGGTCGAAAGAATCATTCTTATCCTTTTCTCCACTCTGTTTCCTTTGATTGCCCAGAAGAGATGCTGCTTGAAAGAGGAATTCAAGGGGAATTTCTCAGTTGAAATATCAATAGGATGGAAGTAAAAGACCGAATCACCTCTTTTTAGGCTTTGCTTAAGTCCCAGTATAATATACCTGGCACCAAGAAGCCTCAGTATTGGCCCGCCACCAGCGGGGAATTTAAATCCAAATTCGAAGTATGGCCAGGGTATTTCCAGAATTCCCCTGTTCTTATTTCCAGGCTCTAAGCTACCTCTCCTGGGGCAATAAGGTCTAGTATCCACAGCTTTAAGATGGGAATCAGTTTTATTGTAAAAGGAGTTTATGATGAGTGAGGAATCATATTTGAAGCCGAGCTCTTCCAGGGAATCAAGCATCCAGCCAGCGATATAGGCATTCGGGGCTCGATACCCAATCACTTCCTGCCCGCTGGCATCCTCAAGTATTCGCTTGGCTTGTTGAGTCCTTCGCTCAAATTCTGCCTTTGCCAGCAGTGGCTCTTTTGTCCTCGGATGTATTTTGCAGGCGTGGTGCAAGCCATGGCAGGCAATTTCATGTCCTTCCTTGGCTATTTGCTTCACCAAGCCAGGATAGTGCTCCACTACATCGGCGACGACGAAAAAGGTAGCTCGAATATTCAATTCTTCAAGAAGCTTTAAAACCTTCTTTGTTGGCTTGGTCAGGTAATCATAGGGTTCGTTCCACTCACTAAAGAAGTGCTCCACGTCCCTGAATTTTGATGTGGGAAGTCCCGTTATCGGTGCAAGGTGATACCAATCCTCAATGTCTATGGTTACTGCAAGCATGGATTTTTCTTCGTTGTTCGCTAAGGCACTGGCTGGCTACTTCAAGAGCATTTAACCCATCCTCTTAAGATTTTTAACCCCTATCTCTTCTATGTGAAGCTTAGCTGCTTCTTTAAGGTTACTCAAGGCATCCTCTATATCATCACCTTGGGTGTAAATATCTAATTCAGGACAATAAACCGTAAGCCCCCCTTCCTCCTCCTTCATTAACTCAGCGGAAAGCACTATGCGTTTCATTGTTCTTTCCTCCTTGCCTGGAATCCCTATAGTTGCTAGGGCCTTCTTGATGTTTCCTTATCCTTATACCACTGAATATATCTGGCAACCCCTTCTTCCAGGTCAACCTGAGGCTCCCAGGCAAGCTCTCTCCTGGCCCTTTCGGCGGAGACTACCTTGCCTTCATAATCCCCGGCTCTGGCTTCTTTATATTCAACGGCAACGTTTCCTAGCAATTTCTTGACCGTTTCTGCCACTTCTTTGATGGTTACTGGCCTTATTCCCTCTAAATTGTAGGTTTGGTTTTTAGCTATTTCCTTCAGCGCAGCGACATTTCCCAGAGCTAAATCCGCGACATATATAAAGTTGCGATATTGAGAGCCATCACCAAAGATAGTGAGGGGCTCACCATTGAGAGCTCTCTTGACAAATGCGGCGATTACCGTGCCGCCCCTGGCTCTGGGTCCATAGGGAATGCCATAGCGCAGGATGGTAAATTGCTGGTTATAAAGCTTGTGGTAGCTGTGGCAGTAGAGCTCTGCTGCCAGCTTGGATGCAGTGTATACATGGTTTGCT
>Ga0114922_10004611_pt1 | contig 12780 bp, 10 predicted proteins | sample AartaG_FD_100975 | JGI IMG/M metagenome (GOLD analysis project Ga0114922, IMG submission 100975) | Deep subsurface microbial communities from Aarhus Bay to uncover new lineages of life (NeLLi) - Aarhus_00045 metaG | ecosystem: Environmental > Aquatic > Marine > Oceanic > Sediment | place... | reverse complement strand
TTTTATCCGCCTGGGTGAAATCGCCGATCACGGTATCGGCCCCGGCCTTGATCAGCCGCGTGCGTTTACTGAGGTTGAGACCGAATCTGCGCACCTCGTCCGAGGCGACACCGACAGTCAGCCCGCCTACTTTTTTGGTCTCCCGGATCTCCACCGGCCGGTCACCGAAACAACACAACTGCGGGCCTTCAAGGCCGAAATCCCGAATGATTTTGGCGATCAACAGCTTTTTGGAAAATTTGCTTATATCCCCTACACTGGCGAAAATCCCCCCATTAAACAGATCTGCGTACCCCAGAGTGCCGGCTTCGTTTTTCACATCCTCGATATCTGTCCCGCTGGCCAGGTAGCAAGTTATTCCGGCCTGTCGTATGGTTTTGACAAACTCCACCACACCCCTAACGGTAAAATCAGTCACATCCAGCTCTTCCGCCTCGATGAGAGCCATGCGCCGGTTGACCATCTCGAGCAGCCTCTCGTTGTAAATGGCCTTGTAACCCGGGGCATCCAGTATGTTCCCGGGCGGAACATAGCCGAACTCGTGCACCATATCAACCAGGCCCTGCATCTGGACTATTGTCTGTATCCCGGTGGTCTGATCGATATACATCTGCACCCTTTGCTGCACCTTACGGAACTCTTCGGTGGAAACAGCTTTATAGCAAGGGCCGAGGATGTACTCCATCATCACCTGCTCCATGATCGGTTCCCAGCCCTGGCGCAGGGTGGAAAGAGTCCCGTCATGGTCGAAAATAATGTGGCTGATCTGCCCGCGAGGAATCTCATCCCGGATGATTTCAATCCGGGTGCCCGGCAGGCATTCGGTTCTCCGCGGGTCCTCGGCCAGATCCGGGCAGTACAACAGGCTGCCGTTTTTCACCTGCTCGACTATCTCCTGCCGACTGGCCGTGCCGGTCTGCTTGAGCCTGGAAACAGTAACCGCTGCGGCCCAGTTGCCGATCTCCACCGCTGTGGCGGCGGGATTGCCTGCAGCCAGGGTTACCGTGACAGCGGCGAGCATGGTATCTCCGGCGCCCACCGGATCCACCGGGCCGGTGACAAAAACACCCGGAATCTCCTGCGGCTTGCCGTGCTCGTAAACGATGGCTCCTCTGCTGCCCCGGGTCACTATAACCGGCCGGGTGCTTTCGGAAAAGTGCTCATTCAGAGCTGCAAATATCTCCTCGCGCCCCACACTGTCCACCGGATCATCGGGGCCAAGGCCCCGGTGATCACGGGCCAGGGAAATCTCGTTGAATTTCATCGTCATCCCGCAATAGGAGCGCAAGGCCACCCGGCAATCAGCGATGAAAAGCACCTCTGGAAAACGTGCGGCCAGCTTATTCAACTCCTCGATCATTTTACCTGCAGCCAGGGGACGCGGCAGCTGCTGGTTTACAATAAGGGCATCCAGTTCAGGCAGGGCCCGCTCTACAGACTCGAGCAGTTCCCGCCGGGTATTTTCGGCCAACTCATTGTAAAAGCCGAAATCGAACCGCCGCATCTCCTCGTCATGCAAGTGCGGCTTAGCCCAGACCGGAGTATCCCAGCTCTCCGACTGAGTGATCATCCCTGCTGTCCGGACTCCCCGGCCTTCCAGCAGCCTGACCAGCTCCACGCCGAAAATATCCTGACCCACTACGCCGAAAGCTTTTACAGCGCCTACCTTGAGGGCGCACAGGTTGGTGATAATATTCCCTCCCCCGCCCAGGCTGTATGTTTGCAAACGCACCACCAGGGCCTGTTTACCGGTTTCCACCGAGACTTCCCCTACCCCGTCTTCCAGCATCCAGTAGGCATCGAGGGCAATATCGCCCAGAACACCGACCTTGAGCTTGTCGACACCGGCCAGAATAGTTTTCACATCCTCTGCTTTCATGTTCGCGACTCCTGGACCAAGCTATAATTTTTTTAGAGGAAAACGGCTTAGATGCCCATAAACAGGATTTTCTCTCCGGACCGGGGCGGTCGGCTCTTCACCTCAGGCCACCGGCGCTTGATAATTGCCAAAACCTATCGCTCCCGGCTTCACATGTCAAGAGCGAAGCCCGATAACCTTGATAAAAATCCACATCATTTTTAGCATTTATTGACTGATTAGCTATATTTGTTTAAAGTTGTATTTTTGTACCGTCCGGAATCTGCCGGGCGCGGTTTAGTTTCAAGGCCGGTAATAAAAAAAACGGCAGCATTAACAGTTGGTTTAAATTAAAGTTAGAAGACTTCCATGGATTCCACGCGAATTTTAATAATAGGAGCCGGCCTGGCCGGAGTCGCCACGGCTTATCGGCTCGCGAGTCTGGGCGAGACCGATGCGCTGGTAATCGAGAAAGAAGTTGTTCCCGGCATGCACTCCTCCGGCAGGAGCGCGGCGATGATCCGCCAGGTCGTCCCGGATAAAGACATACTTCCGCTGGCCCGCGACGGTGCGCGGTTTTTCCACGACCAGACACAGCAATGGGATGACCCGGTTCTGTTTATAAAAAACGGGTCTCTGCTGCTGGCTCACGGTGAAAAGTGGCGCAGCTTGCAAGCCGAGGCCGAACTGGCCGGCAGCCAAGGGATAGAATACGAGGTCTGGAACTCCCGGCAAGTGGTGAATCGTGTCCCTTGCACATCCGGGGGTGACTTCCAGAGCGGCATCTGGTGCCCGGGCGATGGAGTGACCGATACCGACCGGCTGCTCCACGGTCTTTATCGCCAGGCACATTCAGCAGGGGTGAGGATGCGCACCGGGCTTGCCGTCCGGAAAATTGAAGTCTCCGGCGGAAAGATACGCGGGGTCGAGACCCAGGAGGGATTTATCCGCAGCGAGATAGTGGTCAATGCGGCAGGGGCCTGGGCCGGCGAGCTGGGTAACCTGGCCGGGGCATTGCCGATAGAGCATCAACCCTTTCGCCGCCACCTGTATTACACCGGTGAGCTGGAGTGGGTGGACCCCCGGTGGCCATTTGTCTGGGATGTCTCTCACGATGTCTACTTCCGTCCCGAATCCGCGGGCCTGCTGCTGAGTCCCTGCGATGAAAGCCGGTCTCTCCCGGAAATCCCGGCGGTGGACCCGCAGATGGAGGATTTGCTCGCAGAGAAGATTACTGTCAGCTTTCCCAGGCTGATCGAGGTTCCGATCAGCAAGACCTGGGCGGGCTTGAGGACTTTCGCGCCGGACAGACGTTTCGTGATCGGCTGGGATCCGAAAGTGGATGGGTTCTACTGGGTCTCCAGCCTGGGTGGTCACGGGGTCACTACCTGCGCCGCGGTGGGTGAATTAGCCGCCCGCGAATTGCTCGATAAAAACCGCAGGAGTGATTCGCCTTTCGCTCCTGCAAGGTTTGAACCTGCCTTCTGACATTCTAATGCAGTATCAACTTAGTTCTGTAATTCAAAAGTTCGATTACGTATTTTTTCCAGACACGCTGAACGAGCCGTAGGGGCGACCGATCGGTCGCCCGAAACCGGGCGAGGCATGCCTCGCCCCTACGCTAAAATTGTGGATTGGTTTAGAAAAATACGCTACAATATTTATGAATCCATGTACTTAGTAATGCATAGAAACCTGTAAAGATGAAATGACTGTAAATGTCGAGTCTGCTAACAATAGGCTATAGGCTGGAGGCTGTAGGGGAGCAAAAACCAACCTACAGAGAATAGTTCACAATCGAAAGCCTGTGCAGAGGAAGAAAAATCAATGGAACTTATCAGGCGGGACAAATGAAAAAAGGCTTTAACCGAAGACTTTGAACAAACGAACAAAAATTCTAGTTATTACCGGGTAGACTTTCCCAGCCAAAAACAAAGAAGTCCTGGTTGTAGATATCGCTTCCCGAGACTCTAATATTTCTTGAAATCGGGTTAAACCCGTATCCGAATATTTCAACCGGTATGATCGTATACCGGCCATTGGGAACTTGAAAGGTGTAGATCCCATCTGCACCCGTAAAGGTCGTTACTTGCATATCCCCGGCCAGTAATATTTGAATATTACCTATAAGCCCTAACGCGCAGTAAATCTTTCCCTGAATGGTATATGTCTGATTTGAAGCAGTCGTATCGGTAGCAGTCGTATCGGTAGCAGTCGTATCGGTAGCAGTCGTATCGGTAGCAGTTGTATCGGTAGCAGTTGTATCGGTTACCGGCGTCAGGTTGCCGTCTCTGATATTAAGCAAAAGCTTTATCACATCTGAGATGCTGTATTTACCGTCCCCGTTGTAATCCGCCATAGAGTTTCCAGGGTCGTCCCGACCCAGTAACAGCAGGGCTATCGCGTCCGCGACACCTATGTTGCCATCTCCGTTGATATCTTCCCTGCAACTCATATCAGCAGGGTTCGGATTTGCCCGGGAAAGGTTGTCCGTGCCAAAAATGGAAACTCCATAGAGGTACAAGAGCGTGATCAGCAGCATAGGAACTACCGGGACATTTTTAAAGCTACGGCCTGACATAAGTTACTTCCCATCATGGTTTGCCTGAAGGATGGAACAATCGGGACAGATATACAAAACTCTCTATTTAATGGGTTGACCTGCCTCGAATAATTGTACTACTAATTATGAGGAAATTCAAGCATCTTGGAGTGCTCCCCTTTTTTGGACACCTTTGAATGAGAACTTTCGCGCCGGACAGACGTTTCGTGCTCGGCTGGGATCCTAAAGCTGATGATTTCTACTGGTTCTCCGGCCTGGGTGGTCACGGGGTCACCACCTGCGCCGCGGTGGGAGAATTAGCCGCCCGCGAATTGCTCGATAAAACCCGCAGGAGTGATTCGCCTTTCTCCCCGGCGAGGTTTGAACCTGCCTTCTGACAAACCAGGACATCTGATTTTTAGGGGGGAAAGACATGTTGGCCCCTGCCAGCCAAGAGATAAAAGTCTATGAATAATGCAGCCTAAAGCCGGTCGATTACTTTTTTCAACCGCTCCTGTACCTGCTGCGCTGCATCTTTCAAGTCCGGGTTATCCACCATCTGCATCATCCCCACCGGGTCGACCGCGGAGACTTCCACTTTACCATCCTCGCGCTCCTGCACCACAACATTGCAGGGCAGGAGTATCCCGATCTTATCCTCGGCGCTCAAAGCCCGGTAGGCGAACCGGGGATTGCAGGCGCCCAGGATTACATACTTGCGGAAATCAACATCCAACTTCTTTTTCAGGGTACTCTTAACATCTATCTCGGTAAGCACTCCGAATCCTTCGGTTTTCAACTCTTCTGTCACTCTCGAAATCGCCTCTTCATAAGAGCAAGATACTGTTTTAGCAAAATAATATTCCATTTCGCTCCCCTATGTTTGTATTAGTCGTAAAAAATCTTCCGATTGAGTATGATTCCCGGCCGCTGTCCGGAGTCTTGAAGTAAGTTCGAGGCATGCCTCGCCTCTTGTACCTTAAAAGGTGGCCTGTCTTTATGATATTAATCACCAGGTCCGGATTCAAGGTTAAAAGTACAGGCCGGCCGGAATATTAATGCTCCGCGTTCGAAAAAGATAACCAAGAAAAAATCCCCGCCCCAGTCCGGACAGGGATTTTCTCAAACTCTTGACCTGTAATCTTACGCTTACTTCCACTTGATAGTACAGCCGACCGGAGGTGTCTGTGGAGTCGGCACAGGCTCACCCTCCAGCACAGCCTCGATCGCGTCCCGCAAGTACTCCTGCTTGACTGCACCGGGGTCCTCATAGTTATCATCGGGCGCCCCGCGGTATACCAGCTTCCGCTCGTAATCGAAAAGAAAGACCTCCGGCGTACGTTCCGCGCCGTAAGCTCTGGCGACCGCCTGGCTCTCATCGTGCAGAAACGGGAACGGGTATTGCTTCTCCCGGGCGTGTCCGGTCATGTTTTCAAAGTTGTCGGCGGGATACTTGACCGCATCGTTAGAGCAAATAAGAACCATGTCCAGCCCCTTGCTCTGGTACTGCTTCCCCAGATCGATCAGCCTGTCCTCCCAGGCTTTCACATACGGGCAGTGCACGCAGGAAAAAATCACCGCCAGTGCTATTTTATCCCGAAAACTCTCCGGGGAATAGGTTCCGGCGTCGGTAGCCGGCAGGTTAAAATCAATAATCTGGTCACCAAGATTCAATTTTGACATCAAATTCCTCCTTCATTGTTTTGTTGTTCAACAGGTCTGTCGGCAACTGCCCGTTCCAAAGCCTTGCGGATCATCTGTTCCGAGGGCAAAGGCGAGTAACGGCCATCCTCCAAACGGTAAATCCGGCAGGCGAGCGCGTGGCTCTGCCCTTTACGTCCCTGCGGATCGACATCCCGCCCGTCAACCAGAATGGTCGGCGACCCGATGAAATCAAGGTCTTGCGCCTGTTCATCCGAATTTACACAGGTGATTTCGATCTCCGGGTTCAACCCCTTTTCGGCCAGGACTTTTTTCAGCCGGGTCAAACCCTCGGCGTGCGAGGGACAATCCGGAAAATAAAAATATTCTAGTTTCATGTTGCTTGGACCTGACGAAGAATAAAAATTAGATTTATTATCATTTTCATACTCATTTTAAACGATTTTGTTCCTGTATATTCTGCATGGAATTTTTATCCATGGGCGAGGCATGCCTCTCCCCTACACAGCCAGGGCTTTAGTGCTGGGAGCCTCTCGCTGAAAATGAACCTTTACGCTTCCCATGCGGGATATTTAAACAGAGGTGGCAGCGAGGCGGCCCGCTCTGCAAGCTCTGCCTTTTCCTGTTCAGAGAGTGGAATGAACGATTGAGTTACCTTGAGAGCCAGGCGGAACAACTCCACCTCCCCCGGTGGAAAAGCAGTGCATACCGGCATCGAAAGGGCGAAATAATAGCCAAGGGCCGCCTCCGCCTCGGTCGCCAATGGGACATACCAGCACTTGGGGTAAGGGTGTTCGGTCCGTTCTAAGCGGCGGCAGCTGGCACCGGCTTTGATTGCCAGGATACCCATGCCCCTGGCGGCGGCTTTCTCTATCACCTGGGGACCGAAATTCCCCCGGTACCAGGCCACGTAATTAAAGGGAAACATAATGGTGTCGAAATCGAAGTTCTCCATGGCTGCCAGGGCCGCCTCGACCGTATGGGCCGAGAAACCCAGGTAGCGCACCAGTCCCTCCTGGCGCGCCTTGACCAAAGTTTCCATTGCTCCACCCGGCCCGAAAGCCCGGTCAATGTCCTCTTTGGTATTGAGGAAATGAAGCTGGTAAAGGTCGAAATAATCGGTACGGAAACGTTTCAGCGACCTGGTAAGCTCCATTCGGGCTCCCTCGGCATCCCGTATCCCTGTCTTGCAGGCCAGGAAGATATCCTTGCGAAAGGGTTCGAGCGCCGGCCCCAGCTTGACCTCGGTGTCGCCGTAGCGGGGTGAGTTATCGAAGTAGTTGACCCCGGCCTCGATAGCCTCAGCCACCACCTGCTGGACAACATCCTGCTCCTCGAACTTGACTACGTTGCCGCCAAAGCCGATGATTGATACCTTCTCGCCGGTCTTGCCCAGCGGCCGACGGGGCAGCGGGCCGGCGGCGGTAGTTGCACTTCTCATCGCTTTCTCGGCGAAAGCAAGCTTGGCGCTTAAACCGGCTGCTGCGGTGAGTTTGAAAAATTCGCTCCTTTTCATGGAAATCCCTCCCGTTGTAAGAAACGTGCCTTTAATATATCGTTCGACAAACCACGGGTTGCTCAAGCTCCCCAGGCCGGATATTTAAACAGGGGGGTCAGCGATTCGGCCCGGGATTCAAGTCCGGCCTTACCTTTTTCAGAGATGGGAATGAATGTCGGCGCCATTTTGAGAGCCAGGCGGAACAGTTGTTCGTCGCCCGGGGGTATAGCTGCGGTCACCGGCAGAGAAAGAGTAAAACGATAGCTTCCGGCGATCTCGGTTTCATCCAGCAGTGGTTCATACCAGCACTTGGGGCGGACCCTTTTGCTCCCTTCGGCACGGAGTGCTCTGGCCCCGGCTTTCAGGGCCAGGATACCCATCTGCTTATCGACGGCTTTCTCCACCACCTGGGGGCCGAAATTCCCCTTGTACCAGCAACCGTAATTAATCGGCAGAATTACAGTGTCGAAATCGAAATTGTCCATGGCCGCCAGGGCCGCCTCGACCGAATGTGCCGAAAACCCGAGGAAGCGGACCAGGCCCTGTTCGCGCGCCCGGACGAAAGTCTCCATTGCGCCGCAGGGGCCGAAAATCTCCTCCACATCCTCCCTGGTCTCGATCGAGTGAAGGAGGTACAGGTCGAAAAAATCGGTGCGCAGCCGCTCGAGCGATTCTACCAGCTCTTTGTGAGCGCCTTGCCGGTCGCGCTTGTCGGTCTTGCAGCCCAGGAACACCTTCTTGCGAAAGGGCTCCAGAGCCGGGCCCAGCTTGAGCTCGGCATCGCCATAAGTGGGCGCCACATCGAAATAGTTGACCCCGGCCTCGACAGCCTCGCGCACCACCTGGTTCGCATGGGCCTGCTCCTCATTCATGACCACTATGCCGCCCATGCCGATAATCGAAAGGTATTCTCCGGTTTTGCCCAGCGGCCGTCTGGGCAGCGGGCCTGCAGCGGTGGTTGTCATTTTTTTCTCCTGCCCGGCGAACGAAGCTTTTGCGCTTAAACCGGCCGCGGCGGTGAGTTTGAAAAAGTCGCTTCTTTTCACAGAAATCCTCCCGCTTAATTTTTATCTTTAACTACTTCTAAGCCTCTTGTAAAGGTCGAACCCCTCCCCGGCCAGCCGGTCGATCTCCACCAGGTTGTAGCCGGCAAGGCCGGTTTCGAGTTTATTGTTCAGGGGCCCAATCCACTTCCCGGGCAGCCTTTCCGCCCCCAGCATCATACCCACCACCGAGCCCACCGTGGCCCCGTTGCAGTCCGTATCGAAACAGGCCTGCACCGCCCGGCAGATAGATTTCTCTAACTCGCCCTCGCCCCAGAGCAGGCCCAGGGCCACGATCTGCGCGTTACTGATCGTATGGCACCAGTGATGGCCGAAGTTCTCATCCCAGCGCTGGTGTATCAGTCCGATAGCCTGCTCGAAATCGAGGCCTTGCTCATACCAGTCGATCACCTGGCCGATTGCCTCGGCCAGCCGGCAGCGGGCCGGGATCTCCGCCAGACCCGCCTGAATAACCCGGCGCACATCGCCTGCAAAAGGTGCCGCCGCCAGCATGGCGGCCACCCACATGCTGCCGTAAATGCCGTTTTTCACATGGCTGATCGAGGCGTCCCGCCAGGCGAACTCCGCGGCGAGCTCCGGCCTTCCCAGGGCCGCATAACCGTAAAAGTCGGCCCGGATCCGGGCCCCGATCCATTCACGGTATGGATTGCGAAACCCGGCCGAGGCAGGCGGCGCCATACCATTGACAAAGTTGCGGTAAGCCACCCGCTCGGCGGTCCAGGTATGGAGAACAGGGAGGTTGTCCAGCCAGAACTCAGCCACCTGGTCCGGGCTGAAACCCGGTCCGTGCTTTTTAAGGATCAGCATCCCGGCCACCGTGTAATTGGTATCGTCATCCTCGGGCAGGTGATCGACCAGGTTGACAAAGGCCCTTTCGGGCCTGATATCATACTTTTGGATCAGTTCGGGTGCTGCATCGAAACGGAAATAATCGCTCAAGGGGTACCGGCCCAGGTCTTTGAGGAAACCCCACATGCGCTCCGAGCGCCAGCCCTCCACCGGTTTGCCCAGCAGGCAGCCGCTGACCCGGCCCTGCCAGGCGCCGAGGGTTCTGTCAAACAGGGTGCGGTCATCGAGATTTGTTTCAAGGCTCCGATCGGCCTCGGGCCGGGCGGCCCGGATGCCCTCGAGGTCGGAGGACTCGTGAAAGGGATAATCAGCAGCCAGCGGCAGGTTTATCGTTATATCCAACAGAGCGCTGCACCTTTGCTGCCGGGATAGCAGTTCATCCTCGCTCAGTGAGTCCAGGTCTCTGAACTCCTGCTCGACTTCACCGATATCCCTGCCTTCATCGAGAAGCTGCTGATATTCGATCCGCAGGTCCTGGCGGCTGGTATAGAGATTCTGCAACTGCATTTTATTCTTTTTTTTTGAGCGGATTACTGCTGGAAAAAATTGTCAACAAACCGGCTCTGTCCAACTGAGCGGGGTAAAATCAGCTTTCCGGCCGGCCTCCAGGGTAACCGGTCCCGGAGGAAGTTCGATCAAGGCATTGGCCCCGGCGAACGAGCTTAACATGTATGAGGACTGGCCGAGCGCTGTCTCCAGTCGGTACCCGCCGGGGTGCTCAGGCACATAAATGCCCCGGGCGAAAAAAGTCCGGCTATCGTTATTGGATACATCGGCTGCCAGCCGGCCCTGGTACCAGAAAGGGCCGGGTTCGGGATAACCCATCATCTGGCGAATCGCCGGCAGCACGTATAGCAGGTAGCAGACCAGGGACGAGGCCGGGTTACCGGGCAAGCCGAAAACGAGCTTGCGGCCCGACTTGCCGAAAAAAAGCGGTTTGCCGGGCTTTTGCGCCACCTTCCAGAACATGCGCTCAACACCCAGTTGTTCCAGGCACCTCAGCACCAGGTCGTAATCCCCCATCGATACTCCGCCCACAGTGATAGTGATATCCGATTTTTTCAAAGCTTCCTGGATAGTTCCTGAAAGCGCATTCAGGTCATCCCCGCACCTCAGCACGCCTGCGATTCCAGCGCCTGCCTGTTCGAGACATGAAACCAGCATCGGCGAGATCGAATCGTAGATCTGTCCTCCGGTTCTGGAGCCTCCCACCTCCACCAGCTCATCCCCGGTGGTGACCAGCGAAACTTTCGGAGCCGGGAATACATTTACCCTGTCGATGCCCTGGGAGGCAAAAAGCCCGAGGGCCGCCGGATTGATCCGTCGACCTGCAGGCCAGAGCACCGTACCCGCAGCTATTTCCTCCCCCTGGCGGTTGATAGAACTTCCAGGATCGACTGCACGGTAAAAGGTTATCCGGCCCTGGGCCTCTTTCACGTCTTCGCGTTTGACCACAGCATCCGCCCCCTCGGGCAGGGCGCCGCCGGTCATGATCCTGATCGTTCTGCCGGGCGGCAGTCTCAGCGTCTCGCCGGAGGCAGCCCGCACCTCTCCAGCCAGGGGCAGGATAACCGGTTCATCCGCCGAAGCCCCTTTCAAGTCCACACTGCGGACCGCATAGCCATCCATGGAAGAGTTCGAGAAAAACGGGTAGGCCGTGGGCGACACTACCTCTTCCGCCGTCACCAGAGAGCAGGCCTCGGCCAGGGGGGCCAGGACAGGCGCGCTGCTTTGTGTGGATTCGAGTACTTTACCCAGTGCTTCCCGCGGCTGGAGCATCAAACACAGTCCTTATCCATATTCGACACACGCATGTTTTAATGGAAGGTACGAAATTATACTTATTTACCAGCGCACAGCGGGGCAGACACACGGGTCCGCCCCTCCGGCAATCAAGATCTAAAAAAAATTGTACGACAGGAGGCTTGCCCGGTTTTTCCCCATCAGCAAACGTCAGGTTTGCAATCTTCGGTAATCCTCCGGAGTATCGATATCCTGAACTACACCCGGTTCCTCGACTTCGATCTCGAGGATTTTGTCCGGGTTAGCGCGGACCACATGCCGGGCCCCGATATCCAACGGCGCTGCTAAAAGCTCCCCGAACAGCTCGCTGCCGAACAGCACGGGGTGTCCGCGACGGCCTTTAAAAACAGGCATAACTATCGCCTCGACCGAGGATTTATAACCGGCTATCAGGGCTTCGATCACCCGGGGGCTGATATTGGGATGGTCCACCGGATAGAGCATGACCCCACAGGGTTTAAGGTCTCGCACGGCTCTCAGAGCCGCCTTGACCGAGGAGAGCATCCCCTGCTCGTAGTCGGGGTTGAGTACCACTTCCTCATCCGGCAGTCCGACCTTTTTCCGTATCTCCCCGGCCCTGTGTCCCAGGACTACGCGTACAGCATCCAGGGATGAACTTTTAAGCAGCTTATATACTGCGCCCAGGATTATATCTTCACCGAACGGCAGCAAAGTTTTCGGCCTGCCCATCCGCTCGGATTTTCCTGCAGCCAGAATCAGCCCCACTATCATGTGAAATTCCTTATCCGTGGTGCTTTAGGCCATTAAGGGCCTAATCTCGTATATCCTGTTATCCTGTCAAATTTCAATATTTCTAGCTTCGAGCATCAGAGCCGGAGGGTCTCGCGGCGGATCACCGGCTTGCCGGCCGCCCGGCGGGTCTGGATCATCTCTGCCAGAATGCTTACCGCAATCTCGGCAGGGCTTTCGGCCCCGATCTCCAGACCGATCGGTGCATGGACCCGCTCAAGAGCATCCGGCTCTACTCCCCTTGCTTTCAGCTCCTCCCAGAGGAGTTTCACCTTGCGCTTGCTGCCGATCATCCCGATATAGGTCGCTGGAAATCTCAGGGCGTGTTCGATCACTTTCCGGTCCTCGAGATGACCGCGGGTAACCGATACCAGGTAGTGCCCCGGGCCGGGATCAAGCCTGGCAAAAGCTTCCTCCGGCTCGCAGAGGAGGATTTCCGAGCTTTCCGGGAAACGCTCTCTTGAGGCGAATTCGGCGCGATTATCCACCACCACGATCCTGAAACCGGCCATGGCCGCTATGTTGCACAGCGGCTGGGCCACGTGCCCGGCGCCGAAAATAACCAGTGTCGGTTCGGGATGAAATGCCTCGACCAGAAAGCCCTCAAGCTCCGGGAAAGCATCCGGTTTTTTCTCGAGGCTCAAATAAAGCGGATCTTGCCGCTCGAGTATGCCTGTGGCTGCGGCGAGCACTTTTTCATTCCACCGCGGGTCGGCCAGGGAGCCGGCTAGAATTTTTTCCCTGCGGAACACGA
>Ga0114922_10004610_pt1 | contig 12780 bp, 10 predicted proteins | sample AartaG_FD_100975 | JGI IMG/M metagenome (GOLD analysis project Ga0114922, IMG submission 100975) | Deep subsurface microbial communities from Aarhus Bay to uncover new lineages of life (NeLLi) - Aarhus_00045 metaG | ecosystem: Environmental > Aquatic > Marine > Oceanic > Sediment | place... | reverse complement strand
TAGCTCGATTAAATATGAGTTTTCCTTTTTCAACTCATCTTTCAGTCTGCTCAATGTTTGCCTTTCGTCTTTAAAAGCAGAATCATGCTGAAATTGAAGAGTTGAGACTTCCTGAATCGATTTTTTTAGTTCCGTAATCCTTGCGCTAATTTTTTTAACTTCAGATTGAAATCTTATTAATTTTTCAGTGATTTCCTTTTTCTCTTCATTCAATCTGGCAGACGTAAGGTTAAATCTTTCCTGGTCAGCTGATAAATGTCTGAGTGTATCCTCATCTTTTCTGCGCTCCTCCCTAAGAGAAAAAACTGATTCCCTCAGAACAGATAAAGACTTCTCCATCTCTATTATCTCCAAATTCTTAGTTTCAATAACCTTCTCAGATTCAGAAAAAAGTGCTTCTAATCCTTTTTCCTTATCTATCAAGTCATCAATAATGTCTGCTCTCTCTGCCTTCTCTTTCTGCAATTCACTATACTTATGGGCGTACAAAACGAGCCTTAAACGATGAATGTCAGCATTTATCTCTTTGAATCGTCTGGCCTTCCTAGCCTGTCTCTTGAGAGAATTCATCTCTCTTTTAATTTCAAGGAGAAGGTCTTCTACCCTCCTAAGGTTTTCTTTTGTTAATGATACCTTTCGTAAAGATTCTTCTCTCCTAACCTTATATTTAGTAATGCCAGCTGCCTCCTCCAAGAGAAATCTTGTTTCTTCTGGTTTTTGCTCTATGATTAAACCTATCTCTCCTTGGGCAATAATAGCATATGATCGATTACCCAACCCGGTGCCCATGAATAAATCGTGGATATCCTTTAATCTGCATGTTGAATTATTGATGAGATACTCGCTTTCACCAGACCTATAAAGCCTCCTACAAATGGATATCTCGCTGGTATCATGGAATTCCTCAGCATCTTCAAATGTCAGGGCTACCTCTGCCATACTCAAGGCCTTTAAAGGGCCTGTCCCTGAAAAAATCAAATCTTCCATCTGGCGACCACGGAGCTGCTTGGGGCTTTGTTCACCCATAACCCACCGTATGGCATCAACTATATTGCTCTTACCGCAACCATTAGGGCCGACAAATGCACTGATTCCAGGAGAAATCTGAATGTCTAATTTATCCATAAATGACTTAAAACCCTGAATAGAAAGCTTCTTTATTTTCATCGTTATTTATCTCCCTAACCATTTAGAATATAATTGATAGCAGATAGTAGCATAAATGTAAAGATAAAAATACCATATAATGTATATTTATTGTTGACTGGTTCAATATATTGTGTATAATTACTATAATAGGTGAAAAATCTTGACATAACCTTGTTTAACTATTTAATATAACAGTAATTATTTGGTAATGTCAGTTGCCCGTTGTCAGTGCTCAATTGTGACAATATTTTCAACACTTAGACGAGATGCCAGATTCCTACATTATTTTTTGCTATATACAGGAATTAATTGAATTATATATTTTAGACAACGATCAACTATCAACGGACTCTACCGATTATTTCTATCAGTGATAAGACCAGGGAGGAATATCACGAGCTTTTCAATGCATATCAAAACTACAGCAAGCGAAATTGCCATTTCCCTCATATTCCTGATTGCTTTTCCATACTTATGCACACCTCTGGTTCAAGGAAAGGAGCAAGACACACTCTCTATCTCTTTAGTTCAGCAAGCCAAGATCAAAAAAATGGAAGGGAGGGAGGTTGTTTGTGAGAAAGTTAAGATAAAAGATGGCGATTACATCTGGAAAATTCTGCGCCAGAGGGGGCTACTCAAAAGACCAGATATTGCTGAGCTCATTTCCTTATTAAAAAGTATGAATAAATCGTTAACAAATCTTGATATTATTCACCCGGGACAAACAATATTAATTCCACTCAACATAACACCAATTAAAGGAGATGCAGAAAAAGGAACATTTGTCCAGAAATCAATAATGGGTATTTCCTCATTGAAAGATGTTTATTTCGAGAATTATGTGGTTAAACCTGATGATAGCTTAACAATGGTCGCCTATGAAAAGTATAAAATAAAGTCCAAATACCTGTATGACGACTATCTAAACCTTGTTCAGAAATTTAATCCTACCTTAAAAAACCTCGATATCATCTATCCAAATCAGGTTATCAAACTTCCTATCTTTTCTCCAGAGATAGTCAGGATGCCAATTAAGATTAACAAGGGAAAGACAGCTTTAAAGGAAACCGAGATTACCCCATCCGAAGATACAGAGCACACTATTTCTTTAAGAAAGAAGCTCAGAGATATCTTCAATAAAATGGACGAGGAATGGGTCGATACTGGTAAGCAGTTTATTCCCCTGAAAGCAGGTGGCCAGATACAACTCAAGGCCGAATCTTTCCCTGTATTAAATTTGCAGAATGGCATACGATTGATTATTGACCTAAAAAATGAGCTTCCAGAAGACATCAGCCAATTAATCCTCGCCGATTGGGAGGATTATGGAATTGTTCATCTGACCACAGACGATACCCTTAAAACTGCTATTGATAAAATTCTTGCAGATAGCTACTATTATAAGATCCTTAAATCTGGGGAACAATTTAAGATAAGAAGTGGGGATATAGGTATCTCCATAGCCGGAGACTGGGTTATTATTCCACATAAAGGCGAGAAAAATATTCCAGAAAAAATTGCAGTAATCAGCTTTATTAATAGTTCTTCCGAACAGACACCAGAGGTAATAAGGGCATATCTGAAGAAATTAGGGATAAAGGTAATTGATTATTCGGATCTTCTTTTCCCTAAAGGATTGGCAGATGATGTCACTATTGAAAAGAAGATAAGCATTGAAAAAAAAATCGATTTTCCTTTACCCACTCTTCTATTAAACCTTGCTGGACAGTCTTTCTCTCGTAAGGTAAAAATTCCAGTTTATCAAGGAAAGGACTCTGAATTTAATTTAATTATACAGGCTGATCTATTTTTTAATAGGCAAGAAAAGGATTGCATCATAGACATAACTGGGTTATCGCCTGCTATTGTTTCTCTGCTTAAAAAACACCAATTTCTGGTTCTCTCTCTTGCTGGCAAGAAAGATCTAAATAGGACAACTGAATTAATACTTGATTTCCTTGAGCTTTCATATGACTCTAAACCCCATCACTTTCTGACAGCAGACAGGGAGAAGACACGAAATATAATACTTACTGTTCCTGGAATCAGTTTTTACGATCAGGAGGGAAAAAAGATTCTGGCAACCGATAAAAGAATGCCAGCAGAGCTTGTTTCATTCCTGAATCAAAAGGGATATAATCTCCTTGAGCTAAGCCAATTTGAAAGTCAATAACTACCTCTATTTTATCTCTCGCAGAGCCCACAGAGACCACTAAGAACGCATTGAAAATAATACCCCAGATAACTGAAGAGACATTTGAGCAGTTTCTGCATCGATTGAAGAAATCATCGGAGATTGACCTTCAAGAGATCTCCTTCATAGACCCTTATGGAATGGTCGGGCTTCTTGAGATTGGAGAAATTTATAAACCGCCAGTTAATCAAAAAATCCTTCATCTTCCTAAATCTGAAGAAGTTCTCAAATACCTCGAAAGGATGGATTTTTTTAAGATTGCTCCTCGATATTTCACCTTTGAGCCATTTAAACCAAAGATATCTGAAAAATATTTAAGGAGTTCTTATTCTGATGTCTTACTTGAAATTACTCCAATAGAAAAATCAGATGATATTCATTTTATAGTGGGAAAGGTGAAAGACCGCGCCCAATCCATACTTACGAGGCATCTAAAATATGATGAACGGGGAATAAATGGCTTTATAGTATCCCTTTCAGAGGTATGCCAGAATATTATTGAACATAGTGAAGCCAAGGGATTCGTAGGGATACAGAAATATCATTTTCAAAATATGGGAAAAAATGTGGTCAAGATTGCTGTTATGGATACCGGCATAGGGTTCAGAAAATCCTTATCAGAAAGGTTTCCACTGAAAAGCGATCTTTATTCCATAAAAGAGGCACTGATCCATGGAGCATCACGATATACGGATAAAGGAAGGGGGCATGGTCTTGCTGCTGTTAGGCGGTTTGTCAATCAATGGAATGGTAAAATCTCCATCAGATCAGGAACTGCAAAGCTTTCCATAATACCTGAATGGGCATGGGGAAAAGAAAAAGAATATAATTTAACGCATTTCCCCGGTGCCCAAATCAACATCCTCCTCCCAGAAATATAATCCTCAATTTTTTTCACTTTTTTTAATTTTTTTCTTGACAAATTCTTTTTCTTATGATTCAATTGATTCAATTGAATTAACTTATAGCAATATGGGCATTAAAATCAAGTAAAGAAGGTAAAGCAATGATAAAGGGGGCCAATTTTATTTGAAAAAAGGCTTTAAAGTTGTTGACGCCCACATATTTGAATTAGGTTATTCAACTAATCCAATAGTTAGCCAGCACTCCGCAATACCATTGTTAAAGCGGAAAAGAGTGAATCATCCTATAATTCTTGGCCCATGGGTCGAGAATGCTATATTAAAAATAGTGTTTGCCGAAAAGTGCATAGTCAATAGCGATTGAGGTGCTCAAAAGTATATTCTAAATGACCACCATGAAACCTACATCCTTTTCCCCGAAGTCATTTCTGAAGGCGCGTCGTCCTGAACGCTTCTCCGATACTATCGTCGAAGAAGCAACAGAACTCGACCGTTCTCTCCTTGAGTTTCATCTCAGCTCGCTTACAAGCCGGAGTCAAGAGACAGAATTTGAGAGGTTCGCCCATAGACTTTGTGAACGCGAGATATGCCCTAACCTTCTGCCCCAGACCGGACCTACTGGCGGCGGCGATAGCAAAGTAGATTCCGAAACATACCCTGTCTCGAATAAACTCACCTTAGCATGGTACGTTGGATTAGGTAATGAGGCTGCGCAGGAACGTTGGGCATTCGCGTTCAGTGCTAAAGCTGACTGGCGCTCAAAGGTTAAATCTGATATCGCAAAAATAGCTGGTACCAAGAGGGGGTATGTAAAGGCATTTTTCGTAACTAACCAAGCAGTGCCGGATCGTAAGCGAGCTGAAGTGGAAGATAGGCTTCGATCAGATTACGGAATCGATGTTCGCATTTTGGACCGAACATGGATTCTGGACCGAGTATTTGAAGGGCACCACGAAGAAATAGCCTTAAGTGAATTGGGTGTTTCTGCCTTATCGAGACGAAAAACCAGCAGAGGGCCTCTTGACAGGAAACGTAAAAGTAGATTGGATGAAACGGAGAAACGAATAAGGGAAGCTATACAAACTGGACGATTTGGTCCTGCGCTCGTAGAAGACGCTATAGACGCAGCGGAGCTCTCTCGCAATCTTGAGCTCCCGCGTGTCGAAATCGAAGGTCGATACGTCCGAGCTGATAGCTTGTCTTTGAAGTATGGGACCTCTCGCCAGCAGGTTGAAGTTTCGTACCAGTGGGCGTGGACACTTTTTTGGTGGTTTGAAGATTGTGGAACATTTATCGAGAAGTATAATGTTGTTGAAGATCGAGCGCGCGGAAGCAGGAACGCGTATGATTTAGAACAACTCACAGCATTATGGTATTGCCTCCATATGGCTGTCTCGCGTAGTGAAATAGACGAACAGACTGCCTCATACTCTAAACACACGGACATCCTCAAATCTGAACTCGAACGACTGAAATCCGAGCTGGACAGGCCTAGTACTGCCTTACAGGCAAAGACCTTTCTCTTAGAGGTCCATATTACAATCAAACTCTTTAAAGGGAAACCAGTGGATGATGAACTCCTATCTCTCCAAGATGTCATTTTGCAAAGTGAAGGGTTGGTTGGATATCCTTTAGAACCTCTCGTAGAAATATTGACAGAGATCGGTAAATTGCTGGAAGGTTTAGCTGCTTACGATGAGTTGTTTGAAACCATTTTGAAAGTAGCTTCAAACCGAGACGGCGAGATTAAAGCCGCACGACTCCTGCTCATTAGGGGAGAACACCAACTATCCCAAGGTCGTCACTTCAAGGCCATTGCGACATTGGGGCGTGCCCTTGGGTGGCTCTATAAACACGAGACCCGTCACGAAATAGTTAAAGCACTATACCTTTGTGGTTGTGCTTATGACGAGGTGGGATTACCTTGGGCAGCACGTGGTACATTACTTGCCGCTGCAAGCATCGCTACCGATGAGCTGTGGCGATATGGAGATGTGACGCCTTACCAAGCAGCGTGCTACCGCCGACTGAAATGGCTTGAACTTCGGCTTGGTCGTTTACCTCATATCCTCGCTTGGCACGAGCTTGATATTATCGTGCGTCATGAATTAGTTGAAAGAGGTTATGATCCAGAGAAAATACTAGCCGATGATCCTGTATTTAATGCGCAAATGATACGGCTGCTCCTTCGCACTGACTTCTTTGATCTTAGAGCACTATGTAAATTACCCGCTGTTCTTGACCGCCTTGTACTTGATCTTGCGGCTGATGCATTACTCTACGCACTAGGTCACAAAGAGCGGTTTGAGGAAGTCGCCAAGCAACTTGATGAAGATCCAGATCTTTTTGCCTGCAAGTGGAGAAAAATCAAGGCTGATGTCCCACTTCCTGATCGCCCAGTGTTGTATGACCAGATGAAGGTTTCGCTCGAATCACGAGTGATTGGCTGTCAAATAATTGTAGAGAGTTCTACGGAGCCGCCGTGTGTTGAGGTGGCAGAGTCTATACTGGCTGCACTCGAAAGCTTCTTGGCTACGAGTGCTTTCAACCGTGCCATCGCCCGTGAGCCAATATTGACCATTGAAGTGAGCACTTCTGACTTCGCGGAAAGTCCTATCAGCGATTCCGTCGAGGAGCGGGCAGGTCGTCCTCATTTATCTGTTCGCTGCCGTAAATTTGATCCGCAAGATATCACCAACGATGAAAAGGGCTCGGTTAGAGAGGCAGTATTGCATGCCGTTTTAACGGCTCTACCACACTTTGTCATTTTCAAAGACTTTGAGCGTGATTTAGAGGCTTTGTTCCGTGATGAACGAGTGTCAGAGCGCGCTGTTGCCTTTACCAGCACATTTGCGACACAGGCGAATGTACTTGGGGCGTCACCAAAAACGCGGATAGAATCTTGGGTCGACGAAAAGGCAAGGACCTATCCACTGCGTCGTACGGAACCGTGGGAGCCACAAGAGATCGGGAACGGTGATCAACAAGAAAAAAATGAGAAATATTCTCGACTCATTCAAGGCGCTGAACCCCCTCCAGAACTACTTGACCCAAACCTACGTTCGCATGATCAGATTGAAACAGTATCAATAATTAGAGAGCGATTATGGGACCGGGCGGGATGGACCGGAACTGCATTTCTAACAGATCCAGCCAACAAGTATCCTCCAGTCTTCGCTCTCATATTTCGTAATCATGAAGCAGGGAAAGAGATCTTTGTTCATTGGCGTAAAGAAATTGGCGAAGTTGATGATAAAGAGCTGATACGATTAGTTGTCGTGAGAGGAATCGATAAAGGGCATCCCCATGCCTATCGGGTGGTTGTAGGCTCTGATCCAGATGCTTTTCCAACAGGTAGGCAGTTCGTCGCGTTCGTCAGCCGCGTACATCGAATGGACGCGACGGCTCCCGAAAATCTCAAACGCTTTCTTAGCGCTTACGCAGCCGTCGGGGTTTTGTGCCTCGCTCCTGCATTCGCAGGCCCCGATTTTGATGGATCTCAGGCTCCTGAGGTAGAAATGGGCCTCAGAATAGGTGTTCACCGTGTTCATGTTAGGAATGCCTGGGAAATTGGTTTGAACGACATTGATTCGGTTGCCATAAAGAAGGGCGATGATCCGGTGATTCCGAAAAATGTAGAGAAACCTCCAGTCTTAGAGCTTATTCGTAGCCGTTGTTCCGGCTAACATGGGCATGGAGGTAGACCGGCTAAAGCTGGCGCTTTTCCCAGCTACTCATGCCCGGCGTAACCCAATTTCGATTGATAAAATAAATCATACATGAAAGAGCTATTTATGAAATGTACAGGATGTTTTGGGGAATTGAATGAGGGTGAAAAGGCATATGCAACGGTAGTTGGAAGTGTTGGACAGCCTTATTTTAATCATGATGAAATCGGTTTTTACCCTGATGAAACTGAATCATGGGTAACTGTACTCTGTGATAAATGCGGCATGGAAGTACATAACTTTATTGCTGAACAGTTGCAGCCCAAACACCTCTAATAAAGACACTCTTTAATAATAGCATTATCGAATAAGAATTGGGAGAGGGAATTGAGACATTGAAAATCAAAGAGATAATAGAGACGAAAAATATGAACAATTTTGAAATATTAGTTGGAACGGGGAAGGCAGTTATTCAATCCCTACACGAACGATTTGAGCGTGACCATCAGGATGACACAGAATACATACCTGCTGTCAAGAGTGTCATTTTTGGAATTAAGCAATTTTCTATTACAATCGAATTTAACGAGATGGAAATATCAACATTAGAAGAGACATTGAAGAATTATGCTCTTCAGTTATATCTTGAGGTATGGCTATCACATAATGAAGAAGGCGAAGATGCAGATGAAGCTACTGAAGCAGGTAATTACTATTTTGACTATGCATACGAACACGAGGAGCATCCGTATTAACAAAGGCTAACATCGTCTTGAGCAACGGATTTTTCGCTGGTTGCTCAAAAGCTCTCCTATTAAGGCACTGTTATGCCGTTGAGAATGAAAGGCGGTAATAGAACTGAATGATCGAAAAAGATTTTGACATACCGTTTATCGCTGACCTCGCACTCCGTGAGAAGCAGATCCAGCAGAACTACCGCCCGGTTATTGCTGTGCATAAATGGTTCGCTCGGCGACCGGGCACACTGTTTCGAGGGTTGCTTTTATCCGAGTTCTCGGGCAAGCCGCTTCGGGAAGTGTTTTACAAGGCGAACGATCTTTCGGGCCGTCATATTGCTGATCCATTTATGGGTGGTGGAACACCGATCCTGGAGGCGAACCGGGTCGGATGCAAAGTAACCGGTTTTGACATAAACCCAATGTCCTATTGGATCGTCAAACAGGAAATCGAACACCTTGCTCTCGATGCTTATCAGGAAGCCGCTGAATCGCTGCGCTCAGAACTTGAAAAGGAGATCGGGCACCTTTACCGAACAAGGTGCACCCGGTGCGGCTCGCACGACGCTCACGTGAAATACTTCCTTTGGGTGAAAATGAAGCCATGTCATAAATGCGGGAAAGATATTGACCTATTTCCCGGCTATCTCCTTTCTGCTGATTCCCGGCACCCCAAGAACGTCTTAGTATGTCCGTCCTGCGGTGAACTAACAGAAACCAGTGAACGGAAGAATATAGGGCAGTGCAATCACTGCTCAGCGGAACTGACATTAAACGGACCTGCCAAGCGAAGTCGTTGCCTGTGCCCCGAGTGCGGCACCGACAACCATTTCCCTGATGCTGATCTTGGCGCGCCCCGTCACCGCCTTTTTGCGATGGAATACTACTGCCCGGTTTGCAAGCCTTCTCATATCGGCAGATTTTTTAAAAAACCTGACGATCAGGATCTCCAATGGTTTGCCGAGGCCGAAAGAAGTTGGGAAAGAATGCGCCCCAAGCATGTTCCAAATGATGTTATTCCAAGCGGGGATGAAACCAATCGCCTGCATCGTTGGGGATATACGCGCTACAGGGAAATGTTCAATAGCCGACAACTTCTCGGGCTGGAACTCTCTGCCCGCATTATTGCCAAAATAACGGATGAACGTTTGCGCAATGCGTTGGCAACCAACCTTTCTGACTTACTCCGCTACCAAAACATGCTATGCCGCTATGATTCGAGGGCGCTGAAGTCCCTCGATATCTTTTCGGTTCACGGATTTCCGGTAGGATTGATTCAGTGCGAGTCGAATTTCTTCGGGATCATTGAACCGAGCCGTAACATGTGTGTGGGTAGCGGCGGATGGGCCAATATCATCGAAAAATTTAAGAAGGCCAAATCATATTGTGATAGGCCGTTTGAGGTGAGGCATCAGGGACGCATAAAGAAAATAATCCCTATCAATGGGGAATGGATCGGTGATCACTTGAATGGCGATAACTCCGGCCATGGGCGAGTTGTTGATATCTCTTGTCGAAACGCCGCATCTTCCAGCCTGCCGGATGCCTCATTGGACGCCGTATTTACCGACCCCCCCTATTTCGGCAACGTCCAGTATGCGGAGCTTATGGATTTTTGCTATGTCTGGCTCAGAAAGTTGGTTGGGCAGAACTCAAAAGAATTTTATGCGGATTCCACCCGTACAACTGATGAGTTGACCGGAAATGTGGACATGGGCCGGGGGTTGGATCATTTCACAGAGGGACTCTCAGCTGTATTTCAACAAATGTCTAAGGCCCTAAAGCCAGGCGCACCGCTGGCGTTTACCTACCACCATAACGATATCGAGGCGTACTATCCGGTGGCGGTGGCTATCCTTGATGCGGGCCTAACCTGTTCGGCATCATTTCCGTGTCCGGCGGAAATGGGGGCCTCTATCCATATAAACGGAACAGGGTCTTCCATTATAGACACTGTATTTGTCTGTCGGAAAACAGGAGCCATGCGGCGAAAGTGGCTGGCAGATTCCCCGGATAATCTTGCCAGGATTGTGGAAGAAGACCTGAGTCAGCTCAGAGCCGGTAATGTCAGGCCAACTCCAGGCGACATGAGATGCATCACATACGGGCATCTAGTCCGGCTGGCCATCTGGTCTTTGCGTTTTGAGTGGAAAAAGAACGAACCGATAACATCACGCATTGCAAAAGTGGCGGGTTGGCTCCAACGCTTTGGAGGATGGCCTGAAGTAGAAAAGTGTATGGTGCAGATCAAAGCAGTAATGACAAAAGATACGCCTTTGTTCGCAGTACACGAAAGCGATGCAGAATATGGAGCCGAATATGCCGACGTTTCCTTTTGAAGCTACATTGGAGGAGATTCTCCATGATCCGGAAAATTATGTTGATGCCGTGTTTTCATGCCTGGGATCGGAATTTCTTGTTATGCCCAAGGGAGTCGGTTTTGTGGATTATTTCGTGTTTGAGCGCGGTTACGAAGCATTGAAAGCAGCAACTGCGGGTTTCTCCTTCCTTGTTCCCGACAGAATATTTCCCGTGACGGTTGCTGAACCGATCTCGATTGTTGTCCTGCGCACCATGCTCGGCTTCACTCCTCCAGAGTGGGGTTATGTCACGACGCAAAGAACAGGCGTATCGGTAACCCAAGGCTTTGTTCGTTCATTGGACCGAAAAGTGCGAATGGCTCCAGAGACAGCACTTAACACTAACGGGATTATGAAGGATCGGCTTAAGGCGATGATTCAAACCGCATGTCAACTGCTGTCCGCCGGTGTACCCCACGTGGCCGTTGACCAGTTACATCGCTTGGACAAAGCCGATACAAAACGGGGAGTTGATAGCATCAAGAATCTGGCCGGAATGGGCGCTCCCTATGCCATGCTGCTTTATGAAAGATTTCTTGGAAGGCCATTTGCCGGGCATCGTGACTCAGTGAGTGAACTTATCGGCGACAGCCTGGAATCAGCAATTGAGGATGTCCTTGCCAAGGCGTGTATCAGTTATCGCAAGACCAAGAGAGCGGAACGTATCGAAGGTTTTGACCAAACACCGGACTTCATTATTCCCAGCGAATTTAATCCACAGGTTATCATTGAGGCAAAGATCACCGAGGATGATGGAACGGCTCGGGACAAGGTAACCCGCATTCAACATCTCGGCGAATTGAGCCTTGCAGGGCGCTCCGAGGGCAACCCGAAATATGAAGTCATTGCATGTATCGGCGGCCGCGGTTTCGGAGTCCGTCGGGAGGATATGAAAAAGATGATCCTTGCTACCAGAGGTAAAGTGTTTACTGCTAACACCCTCGATAGTCTTGTGAAATACACTCGCTTAAAAGAATTCAAAGCATCTTCAAAGTAAGCAATGAAAACGGCATAACAAGGGCATGGAGATGTTGAATTACCCTATAAAGCTAATAAAATAGATATAACCCAATTCAATTGATAAAATAAATCATAATTGAAAGGAGTATTTATGAAATGTACAGGATGTTTTAAAGAACTGGGTGAAGGTGAAAAGGCATATGCCACTGTAGTCGGTAGTATTGAACCGCTTGATTGTGCTTATGATGGGCTTGGTTTTTATTCTGATAAGATAGAATCATGGATAACTGTGCTCTGTGAAAAGTGCGGGATAACATTACATAACTTTATTGCCGAAAAGTTGCAGGCCAAACATCTCTAATAAAGACGCATTATCAAATCAGAATTGAGTGAGGTAATTGAGACATGGAAAATCAAACTGGGAAAGGAGAAGAACCCGATCCATATAAGCTCAGTCAGTACCTATCACCTCAATCATATATGGCAAAGTATTTGGTGGTAGTGACCGAGGGAGGAGAAGCCAGTGAAGTTATGCATTTTATTTCATTTGATGACGCAGAAACTGCATTCGGAGAGGTAGCTCATGATCATGGGTGCGACCCCGAAGAGATAAACAAATCGGATTATTACGATGTATCAATCTGGAAATGGACTGAAGATAGATATGAAAAGATATATGGATATTAAATGAAAGATATGTGTACATACGATCTTCATAGACTTATCAAAGAAGAACTTAAAAATGGCTCAAGTGATCTTGTTACAAGGCCATCCGGGCAGGTAGTGCGGAACCGAATAGAGACTGATATTGCAAAAGAGGATAACGGGGCCGTTATTGCGCTCGATTTC
>Ga0114922_10004609_pt1 | contig 12781 bp, 11 predicted proteins | sample AartaG_FD_100975 | JGI IMG/M metagenome (GOLD analysis project Ga0114922, IMG submission 100975) | Deep subsurface microbial communities from Aarhus Bay to uncover new lineages of life (NeLLi) - Aarhus_00045 metaG | ecosystem: Environmental > Aquatic > Marine > Oceanic > Sediment | place... | reverse complement strand
TCCAACATGAATACTCCTAAGAAAATTAAATAAATTAGTGATTAACATTAATGGAGCTAAAATAAATAAAAGGTGAATATATCCATTCATACTTATTGCGAAAATTCCAGAAAAAATAGAGAAAATCCCTAAAATTATAAGAAAAACTCCAACTTCTATTATTATTTTAGTATATAAGCTGTATAAAACAAATGATCTTAGTATACTCATTTGTTTTAAGGTTTTGTATCGTGGAATATAGTAATTCAAGGAAGCACTCAACCCAGGTGGTAAGTATCCTAAAATAACTGTGAAAATTGAAATAATTGAGGTTGCTGTAATTAAATAACCCCATGATGATATAGATATCATCCTTGCTAAAAGAAAGGATGTTACTAAAGCAAGAAAATAATTACTATAACTTCCTAAATAGGAGTAGAATGAATTTTTTGCTAAGGTTCGCTGATCTTTATTTGTTTTCTTTTTTGTTTGGTTATTTTCTTCTTTTTCCATAATTATTTATTATATCACAAAATTCTTGATTAGGGCAATTAAATTTAAAATTGAAGAATAAAAATTAAACTTTAAGTTTCTTTTTACTTTATGTCAAGTCTTAAGCTTTTTGATTTAACTTAAATTTAATAAATATTTCCTAAATATAGAAGAATAATGGTTGATTATTAAATGCCAAAACCAATATTTATTGTAGGGAATCAGCGATCAGGTACAACATGGCTAGCTAACATTTTATGTCAACACAGCAAAATAGTTGGAGTACAAGGAGAACCAATTGGAATTCGTGAAAGTACATACTTTAATCTTATTGAAGGATTCTTTGGTAACATTAAAGATGATAATAATTTCATTCAATTTATCGAAACTTTTGGAAGTAGTGATTATTTTAGGCTAACGGGAGTCAAGAAAGAAAGTTTTTATAAGAAGAGACCAACTAGTTATGTTCAGGCTTTTCGATTGCTAATGGATACTTTCACAAACAATGAAAATGCTTTTTATTGGCTTGAAAAAACCCCAGGACATACATTATTTTTGAGTAAATTATCGAAATATTTTAGTGAAGCAAAATTTATAGGGATAAAAAGAAATACTATTGATACGATTAAATCTGCTGTAAGAAGAACCCTTATTAGGAACAAAATAATTAAGAAGATTTTTATTTTGAGAAGGTTATTGCAGCATTTTAAGTATGTAAAACATCTGAACAAATTTGAATCACATTCGAATAAAATAATGATAATTAATTATGAAGATTTAAGAACTAATAGAAAAGAGATATTAACAAGGTTATGTCATTTTTTAGAGTTAGATTTTGAGTCTTCACTTTTAATAGATAGATACAAACCAAATACAAGTTTTACTAACTTTCATAAACAAGAGGAACGTTCTAAAATTCTAACATCCTTCGATATAAAAATAATTAGATGGGTCTCATTGATACTAAAGATTTTTCCTTATAGATTCTATAGAACGCTTTATTTTTTTCAACTAAATACAAGAAAACAAAGATTTCCGCCTAGATATTGGGATAATTTTAAACAAGAGAAATTTTAATAAGTTTAAATTCTACATATTCACTAAGTTATATTGTAATTAAATCCTTATTATCCAAGAACCATTTAAAGGTTTCTTTTATCCCTTTTTTTAAATCTTTTTTGACTGAATAATCTAGTATTTTTTTTGCTTTAGAGATATCTGTATAACTTCGGAAAACTTCTCCAGGTAAAGATTCCTTATATATTACATTTGGAAAGTCTAAACTATTACCTTTTATTATTTCTTTTAAGATTTTAATTAAAGTATTTACTGATGTTTCTATTCCTGTACCTAGTTGGATCAGTTCAAACTTTTGAGTATCTTTACCTATTGAAAGATATAAGCCATTACAAATATCTTCTACAGACACGAAATCCCTAGTTTGATTACCATTCCCATAAACTTCCAAATCCTCGTTCTTTATTATACGCTTTATAAATTTTGGAATTATACTTTGCTTTGCATGTGATTTTGGACCATAAATATTTGAAAATCTTAAGACTACAGTACTCAACTTGTAAGTTTTAGAAAATACACGACAATAACTTTCACCACTTAATTTACTTGCACCGTACGGAGAAGTAGGCTTAGGAAACATTTCTTCATTTAAAGGCATTTTCTGATCTCCTAGAACTGCAGAAGTTGACGCTTGTATAAACTTTTTAACTTTATAATCAACAGAACTTTTCAACAGATTTAATATTCCAAATATATTTACTCTTTGATCCATAAATGGATCTTTTAAAGAGGGTTTCACTCCTGTTTGAGCTGCTAAATTGACAACATATGAACATCCCTTAATAGCCTTTTCGATATCTTTAGAGTTTGTTATATCTCCTTTAAAGAAATAAATTCTATCTCTAAAATCTTTTAAAGGTTTAATATTATTAAGATTTCCTATACTTAAATTATCTAAAATATTAATATGCCAATTTGTATGATCAAGAAAGAATTCTGCTAAATTCGAGCCAATAAATCCACAACCACCTGTTATTAGAACTCTAGTCATTTTAATATTCTCTCGATCATGTTTACTAGTTCCTTTTTAGTCTGAGCACCAACTCTCTTCTCTTTTAACTCTCCATTTAAAAATGTCGCAAAGGTTGGAACGCCAGTTAAATTATATTTTTTTGGAATATTTCGGTATCTATCGATGTTTAATTTAGCAATTTTAAATTTTCCATCATATTCTGTTTCTAATTCTTTTAAAACATAATCCATAACTTTACAAGGCACACACCAAGAAGCCCAGAATTCAATTAATACTGGTTTCTCTGAAGTTAACACTTCTTCCTCAAAATTATTATCTGTAACTTCCATGATTATGTATCAAATATTGGTTTATAACCCTTTGCTTCCTTAGTTCCGGGTTCGTATTTTTCTAATTCTTGCATTTTTCTTTTTTCTCCTTGCCAAGTTGTCACCGGTAAAATAGTATGCTTTTTTAAATCAATTCTTTTTTTCACTTCATCTTCAGATAGAACCTTTAGCATTTGTTCTATTTCTTCTTCAAGTTTTATTTGAGGTGTAAATCCAAAAACTCTAGGTAATTTTCTTGAGACAACTTCAAGTGGATGATTATCCGCTTCTACTCTAGGATTTTCTATTCTTTGCATTTTTACATTTAAGTTAAATTTCTCATTTCCAACTAAAGCTACAGTTTCAGCTAAATCACTTATTTTATATAGCCCTGAAACTTGATTGACTACATCGTATTGCCCTGGTTCTGGAGGTGAAATAATTAATCTAATCATACATTGCATTGCATCATTCAAAGCAATAAAACCTCGTATTTGTTCTCCAGTTCCATAAATTGTTAATGGTATACCTATTACCGATTGAGCTACAAATCTATTGATTACTGTACCAAACCACTCATCTATATCATACCTTGTTCTTAATCTCTTATCCACTGCTAATTCTTCTGTATATACTCCATATATTACTCCTTGCATAACATCATATGAGCGTAACCACCAATATTTACAAGCTTCTAAAATATTGAAGGTATCTTGGACCTTGCTTGCATGGTAAAAACTAACTGGATCTCTGGGAGTAGTTTCACCTCCAAGGCTCCATTCACGCTCATCCCATTTGATTAAAGCATCTGCAGGGAATAATCCTTCAAAAAGAGGTCTACCTGTTAAAGGCGCTCCATACTCTCCCATAGTTCCTAATTTAATCAAACATGTTTCTGGAACTACGTCTTTCATAATCCATAATAATTTCAATGTACCTAACACATTATTTTCCTGCACACTAACAGCATGTTCAGAATCAACCATACTGTATGGAGCACTTGGGATTTCTCCATAATGAACTATAGCTTCTGGTGTAACCTCTTCTAAGAATTCTCTAACTTTAGCTCCATCCCGAATATCTATTTTTCGAAAATTAATATTTATTCCTAAAACTTCTCGAGCAATCTTTAGTCTTTGTGTCATTCTCTCTATAGGTACAATTGTATGTGCACCCTTTTCCATTACGCAATCACGACGAGTATAGTTATCAAGACCGCTAACTTGAACACCTAGTTTTCCTAATTTTAAAGCTAAAGCCCAACCTAAATAACCATCAATTCCTAGAATCATTACTTTCATATTTTTTAAAATATACCCATATTCAGAAGCCTTCCACTCTGAACACTGCTCAAATGTGATATTTGGCTCAAAATATCCTAGTTCAGGTCGCCTTCGACATTCTATCACGATAGCTTCCTCTTCATCAGAACCAATTTTAAATTCACGAGCTTGGCCACAAGCTCTAAAATCTACATTTCCCATTAACTTGGCAGCTGGACAATTCCAGCATGTTTTATTAGAATTATGTACTTCATTCATTCATAATCTCCCTCTAATAATGGTACTACATCTTGTACCGTTGGCTTTTTTAAATCAATATCTTTATTAATAAACAAGAAAGCGCTATCATTATGCATTCCAGGAAAAATATCTTTTTCAAAAATTTCATCTTTTCCAATTGCCCCTTTAGGACGGAATCCAGAGTTTTCTAATACTACTAGATCAGGTGCTAGATCAATATAATCGCCACTATATATCTCAGTCTTATCATAGACAGTTTTTATTACTTTTTGTTTTTTATAATTCAAATCATAAAGAGCTTTTTTTAAATCTTCAATTATATCTTTTTCTTCTTGATTAGAAACAGAACCATTAGGAAAAAATCCTTTTTTATTAATATATACTCTTCCCGGATCTAATACAAAAGCTTTTGTACCCTTTAAAATTCGATTATAATTTTTATTTTTTTCAGAAATTTTAAGAAAACCTTCTTGTTCTAAATATGTATTCAAATTCATCGCTAGTTTTATTTCTTCCATTCCATGATCTGATAATATAATAAAATTATCATGTTCTTTTAATTTATTTTTAATATCTCCAATAAAATCATCAATTTTTTGAAAGAATTGTAAAGATCTGGAATGCCATTGGTTTTTAGAATCTTTATATGTATTCCATAAAAAGTGTCCAAATCTATCACTACTAGTAATTACAACCATAAAATTATTCCAAACAAGTTTGTTCCAGAAAATTTGATATACTTTTTTTCTTAGATCTAAAACTTTTAAAAGCTCATCAAACAAAATATCCTTAGATTGTTTACGAGCTAGTTTTGAATCAATATCAATTACATAGTCTAAATTCTTCAAGATTGGGAGATATTTTTTTGGATAAATTGCTTTATCTAGATCTAATGCTACAAATCCGGCTATATGAACACCATTAAGTCTTTTCGCTGGATATGTCGCAGGAACATTAATAATCACATGTTTTTCATTTGATTTTTGATGCCAAAAGGCTTTACATCTTAAGGCATTAAAATTTGGATAACTAAGAGAATAAGTTTTAGGAATTAAATGAGAAAAGCCATAAATTCCATGCTCACCGGGATTTTTTCCCGTTATTATAGAACTCCAAGACACAGATGATATATGAGGTATTGATGATTTCATCTCTTTAAAGTAATAAGATCTCTTTAATTCTTTAAAATTTGGCATTATACCCTTATCTGATAAAGAATCCATTAATTCAAATGGTATCCCATCAATCCCTAGAATAAAATTTCTATTAACCATTATTTTTATAACTTTTAATAAATCAAATTTGACGAATTTAATAATTATTATATTTAATTAAATATTTTTATCAAATGTAAATTCACTTTGATTGTTTGGTTAATTTAAGAATCCCTTTTTTTTTTATGGAAGTTTTCTTCGAAAAATTTAAAACGGATTTTAATTTATTTCATAAAAACAAGGTTCTTTGATTGAGAATATCTTCTTAGATCTTTTTCATAATGATGATTTTTTTTTCTAATTTATCAAATCTGTTATCCGAAATTACTAGTTTAGCATGGATCATCTTTTTTTCTATAATATATATCGTATTAATTTCGTTTTATAATATAATAATTCTAATTTTGTATATAAAACGAATAAAAGAATACAAAAAGTATAAAGATCAAGAAAAAATTCTAATTTCTGATTTCAAGTCTTTACCACTAGTTAACATAATAATTCCCGCGTGGAAGGAAGGAAGGATCTTTAAGAATTTATTATTTTCAATAATAAAACTAAACTATCCAAACATCAGAGTTATTACCAATGCAGGAGGTAATGATGAAACCTTACAAATAGCAAATTCTTTTAAAAATTTTGAAAATTTTGTTATTCTACATCAAAAGGGAGGTTCAGATAGACCTTCTTTAGGAAAAATAAAGGCAATAAACGAATGTTTGAAATATGTTTCTGAAGGTATTATTTATTTTATTGATGCTGATAGTGATATAAATGATGAGATATTTTTACGGATGATTTATCCAATAATTAATTTTGGTGAAAATATTATAATCGGAGGAGTAAAACCTCTAAAAAACCAAATAAAAAAACCTCTTGTTAAATATTTACAATTTGACAGATTTAAGACACTCAATCGAAGATTTGATAGACATTTTCAGAGTAAAGTAATAACTGGACAAAATTTTTGCATAACATATGATGTTTTAAAATCTTTTGGAGAATTTTCCATTCAAAAACTTATACCTACAGATCGATTAATGGGAATAGATATTTTTTCTAAAGGATATAGAGCATATAGATTAGTTGATTATCGCCATAGAATTTTTGTGGATTATTCGGTAAGTTTAAAAGAGTATTTTCATCAAAGATTAATTTGGAATGAAAATTATTTATATACAAGCTTAAAATTACATAAAATCAAAAATATCTTTAAATTTCTCTCTCTATGGGTAATTTCACTTTATTTCCTAAGTTTCCCAATTCTAATTTTTATTGATCTCCGTTTTTTCTTTCCCGGAATTGTAATTTTTTTTACAATAATTTTGAAAAAACTTAGGAGGCTTTTTATCTATACAAAGACAGTCGATAAGAAATATTATGATTCTTATCAAATTTCATTTCTTTTTTATTTAATCTTTTATATAATTTTTGATAAAATTATCACTTTCTATGTTCTAGTCCACTTTATCGTTTTTTTGAGAAAATTAAAAAGAACTAATGTAATCTAAAGTACATTTTAAATTATCAAATAAGTCTCTATTATTGAAAAAATCGTTTATATAAGTAATTGATTATAATTGCCTTACGTTTCATAACAATCTTTGAATTGTAAGGCTTTATTGCTTTAAGATTATAAATCCCCATATTTTTTCTTAATTCTGGGTTTTCTATAAGATTAATTATGGCATTTGATAATTCTTCAGCGCTTTTTGGTTGAACTAGATACCCTCCTTTACCATCCACAATTAATTCTTTGTTTCCCCCCACATTAGTGGCTATTATTGGCAATCCACAAGCCATAGCCTCCATTAAAACATTAGAAAGACCTTCCATCAGACTAGGGAGGATGAAGACGTCGGTTTTATAGTAGAAATCAAAAATCTTTTCATAAGAAACGATCCCATTGAATTTTATCTTATCTAAATGTATATCCTGAATCTGTTTGAATAGGATTTTTTCATCTGGTTTGATTCCTACTATATCTAAATAAGTATTAGGATATTTTTTTTGAATATGTAAAAAAGCATCAATTAAGTAGGTTGTTCCTTTAATAGGATGGCTTCTTCCTATGTAGAGTAATTTAAATAGATCCTGTTTTCTTTTATTTGGTTTTGTGAGGATTTTTCCTTTTTGAAATTTTATTAAATCAACACCTTTATTTGGAATTACCACAATCTTTGCATTTTGGGTAAGATTTAGGGCAATTTCCCTCATGTGAGCCGATTGTACCATATTTATATTACTCTTCAACAAAATATATTTTTTTAAAAATTTATTGAATTTAGTATTTTGTGAAAGTAAATCTGTACCGATCCAAACTTGTACAAAGGGAATCTTCTTTAATTTAGATATAAAAACCGAAAATAGTGATTTTAAGTACAAAAAATTACCTGTTCCATTACATATTATTAGATCTGGTGAAAGTTTAAGGATTTTAAATAGAGCTCCTAAAATATAATCTAAATTAAACATCAAAAGCTTGATTTTGTGATTAGAAATTCTATGATTAATAAATCCAATTTTAATAAATTTGAACTGTTCTCTAATATCTCCCTTTTTATTTCTTGGACCTAATAGGTATACATTATGGCCTTGGCGAGATAAGAAATTGCAAGTCTCAATTAAACTATAATTATTAGATTTTATCCCTTCTGGAAATTCCATTGTTAGTAATGCAATTTTCATCTTAACTACATTCGAAGATTTTATTTCATCTAATATATACTTAATTTGAAATGCTTAATTAACTATGCTTAATAATAATAATTGAATTAATAATGATTTTTAACCGGTGAAGTTTTTTAATTTGCTTCATAAAAGATATAAAAATGATGGCATTCCTATAATTAAGCTAAAAAATCTTCAAGTAAAGACCTTAAATAGAGTAAAAAAGAAAATTGAGACTGGTTTCTACAAATTTGAAAAAATTGCTTGTTGTATTTGTAATAAAGGCGATTTTGAATTACTATCAGAAAAAGAGCGCCATGGCTTTTATTATCCCGTTGTCATTTGCAAGAATTGTGGATTAATACAAAATAATCCTCGTCTGAATCAAGAATCTTACTTAGATTTTTATGAAAATATGTATCGAAAATTCATTTCTGGGAAAAATGAAGCTTCTGAAAATTTTTTTGAGAAAGAATACAATCGAGGAAAGGAAATTATACATTTTTTAACTGAGTCCAATGTAATAAAGAAATACACCAAAAACCTTTTTATCTTTGAAGTGGGATGTGGTGCTGGAGGAATATTAAAAGCTTTTAAAGATCAAAACTTTACAGTTCAAGGCTGCGATTTAGATAAGGAATATTTAGAATATGGAAGAAAAAACCACAATTTAAATCTTCATGATGGTACATTAAATCAGATAAATTTTGAAAAATCACCCGATATCATAATTTATTCCCATGTTTTAGAGCATATACTTAATCCTGTAGAAGAGCTATCTCAAATCTATGATGTCCTTGATGATAATGGTTATCTATATATAGAAGTGCCAGGAGTTAAAAATATTATAAAATCTCATGAAATGAATTTTCTTCATTACCTCCATTACCATCATGTTTATCACTTTACATTAACTACACTTAAAAATCTTTTAAATTTAAAAGGTTTTAGGTTAATCTATGGTAATAATTTTATAAAATCTGTTTCAAAAAAATCTGTTTTATCTAAATCTCATATTATCATTAAGAACGATTATAATGCCGCTATTAATTATTTAAAAAGAATTGAAAAGTTAAGGAGATTTTTATTTATAAATAAAACTATAAAATTTATGACTTTTTACATTAAAAATTACCTAAGAAATTACAAAAATATTTCTTTCAAAAACCAAATAAATATTTTATTAATTGGATATCTTAAACAAATTCGTCTTTTCAAAAAAATTGTAAATAAAATAACGAAATAATTTTTAATGAGTTGAAAAATTTTCTATCTTTTTATATATAATCTTCATTCTTTTTCGATATTGTTTAGGGATAATCCAATTAATAAACCAAGGGAAAGCTTTTATTAAATAATAATTAATTAATTTTTTTTTTGGAAAGTAATTCCAAAAATTAATAATTTTTTTAAAGATTTTATCCTCGAGAATTGAGAGTATCATATTGAAAATATTGGATTTTTTCGGAAACTTTAAAACTCCTTTTTTCGGAAACCAATATCTTTCTTCGGTATTTTCATTAAGATAATTAATGAATGATTGTCTCACTTTATCACTAGCACGAGATAAATTATGATCATGAAGAATCTTAATTTTACCCTGTATATATGAAGCAAATGGAGATCTAAAATTAAAATTTGGGGGGAAGATAAAGACAGAAATTGGTAATTGAGATAAAGTCTCACGAAATGAAGGTTGATCGTTACCATGATTTTTTCGATCATAATTCTCATCCCATAAGTCAAAAAATTTGCTGACCTTGTTATTCATTTTGTAGAAGATTATTCCTGCTTGATAATGATTCGGGCTGTAGTATTTATTCTTAAAGGGGGGATTAGAAGCAGCAATATCATATTTCTCTAACATATTATATATCTCTGAGATATCATCAACAACAACAGTATCACAATCTAAATAAATAGTTTTTTGATATGGTGTATTTTTCATTGCATAAATTTTATCTCCAAACCCATGTTCAGGTTTTTCAACAAAATGAATTGAATCAAATAAATTCTCATTATCTTCGAATTGATTTTTTTCGTCTACAAATATTGAGATTCCAATATTCTTATTATATTTTCTTACTGATTTTGCTGATATTTTTGCTTCTTTTAAGAACAATTCCTTACCTGTGGCAATATATATTACTCCATTCTCAGGAAGCTTTTTAGTTGTCATATAAAACCTAACAAAATCATCAACTTATTTTTTAATATTAAAAAGAAATCATAAGTTTTTATCTTTGTTAAATAATGATTCTGGGATATTCTTATTTATCTTAATTAAGAAACATGTAAAAAACTCTATTTAAGTTTTTAATCTTCCCAATTAAAATTAATTCCTAAATAATCATATAGTTGCTGATTATAAGGTCTGAAATATTCCGTTAATTCTATTCTTATTCTAGAATCCATTTTTGGATATTTTCCTTGATTTGCTCTTTTAAATGTAATATTCTCATAATTGGGTAAATCAAGAAATTTAAAAGTTTTAGCTAATATATTTTTAGGATTTTTGAAGAGTTCTTCACTTTTTATTATCAAGAATTGATTTTTAGGGAAATATTCTCTCCAATTCTTAATTAGATTTATATAAATCCCTCTTGTTAAGTAAGAATAATTCCTTAAAAGATGACTGTAGTGAAATTCGTCATTTAAAATTTTTTTAATTTCTCCCTCTATTCTTTCTTTTTCTAGATCTATTGCTTTCCTAAATGAATGAGTTTCAGTACTCTTTCGATACTGTTGATTATAATGAGAATAAGCCCTATCAATAGGATTTCTTAATAAAATAATTAATTTAGCATTAGGAATTATCGAGTGAACTCTACTAGGCACAAGAGGGTGTAAAAGATAATAAGGGGATGCTTCTCCTGTAATTACCTCTTGATTAAATAAATATTTATTGAAATATTTGGAAGGAATAGTTGGAAAGTAAGACTTATACCAAAAAATCCCTTTATGGAAATTATTATCAAAAAAATGAATCTCTTTTCTTCGGAGAGTAGTTTTTATGTTGGGATGTTGTTTTAAACAGTTATAAAAAAAAGTACTCCCACATCTTTGACCTCCAATAATTAAAAAATCGGGTAATATTCTAAATGGCGAAGTTAGCACTTTAATAACTTTACCTATAGGTTTACGTCTATCTAATTCAAATAAGGATAAGTTTGATATTAGTGATTTTCCTACTGTAGAAGGGCTCATATTTTTTCAATTGTATTAAGTAGAATTCTACTAATTAGATTGATAATTGTATTAAATCTTAGTTTGATAAAATAATCTATTTCTGTAAAAGCTTTCTCAAATTTTTTAATATGTACTTTGGAATTTTCCATGGGTTTTGTATCCCCCTTTTTATTAAGTGTGTAATAAGCAATCTTTGCTTAATTTTACTTCTTTTTTCTTTTGGAAGAATGAATTCTATTGCTTCTTTATGTTTAATTTTATTGACCGTAATATCAAGAAAATTAATGATTTTATCCACATTTCCTCTCGGATTTGAAATAATTTCCTTGTAATTTAATTTAAGTTTCTGTAAATTAGGATAATCTTTAAAGAAATTTTCAATTTCTCTTTCATAGATTTCATATAATTTCATAGCCTTATCATATTTCATTCCACTTCTCTTATGTAATGAATTTGCTACTGCCTTAGGTTCTCTATAACAAACAATAAAATATACATTTTGGAGATATGGAAGAAACAATCTAATTGTCAAACTTGTGCGGGGATCTTTCCATCCCCATAATTGTGTTTTATTATTAATCAATTTCTGTATATTATCATCAAATTTGCCTTGTTGGGATAAAATTAATTCCATTTTAGGGGGATTTTCCCACGACCCTCCTGCTTCATTTAAAATTTCTTTATTTAAATTTAGGAAATTTATATCCTCATAAAACCCTAAAGGATTTGAAACTATTCGAGTATCGCGAAAATGTTCTCCCATATTTATACCTAATCTCGCTAAAACTCCTCCGATCATGGAAGTTCCGCTTCTGTGCATACCTAAAATTACTACTGCTTTTGCTTTATTTTCAATCATTTATAACTTAATAATCCTTTTTCTAATTACATATGTATATTATTTACTAGTTAAATCAAATCAATCTTTTTAGCATCTAAAGATGTAAATTGAGTTCTTAGGACATATTAATTATATAATTGGATACATAAAACTTTTTTTTATAATGAAATGGAATTAAGCTAATATATTTGATTATATATACTCTATGATATTTATACGTCAAAATTAGTAGATGTAAAAATTATAGTTGAAAAAATTAAATTTTGTAAGAGATTTCAAGCAAATTATTAGAAACATCCAATAAACGAAATAATTTTACCTTTTTTTAGAAGGCTATTAGAAATTAGATTTATTAAAAAACTCATAGAAAAATAATAATTAAATTAAAAATAAATCAAGAATATTGCTAACTATGGATGAATTAATACCAATTGAAAAGGTCTATGAAGAAAATCCTAGAGTCAAGGAACTTGAAAAACAAGGCTTCATTTTAAGCCCAGAAAAGATTGATGAAT